>FWWL01003989.1_pt1 | contig 25746 bp, 23 predicted proteins | sample 2228331 | NCBI WGS metagenome assembly FWWL01 (sample SAMEA103939775, study PRJEB20133) | metagenome | reverse complement strand
CCCCCTGGACCAGGGATCCGATCCCCCCGATCCCGGTCCCCAGGACCACCCCCACCCGCTCGCGGTCCACATGGGCGGGGTCCAGCTGCGCGTCCTGAAGGGCCTGCTGGGTGGCCACCAGGGCGAACTGGGCATAGCGGTCCATCCGGCGGGCCTCCTTGCGCCCGAACCATGCTTCGGGGTCAAACTCGCGGACCTCGGCGGCGATGCGGGTCTTCATCGCCGAGGCGTCGAATAAAGTGATCGGCCCGACGCCCGATCGGCCGGCGACCACGTTCCGCCAGAACGTCTCCACATCGTTCCCCAGGGGCGTGATCGCCCCCATCCCCGTGATCACCACGCGTGCCATCTTCAATCTCCTCCCCACGCTCTCAATCGTTGCACATCCTCGATTTCCTTCTCATCCAGGGAAGCATCCTCCACGATGTAACCCTCGCTGTTAGCTTTTAAAGATAAAACACCTCTCTTCCCGCTTTGTTACGCTCAACAGTCTCCGGAAGCTCAACAGTCTCCGGAAGACGGAAACGGAGCGGCTCCAGTGCCGTCGTCCGAGGAGGATCCCCGTTCCATTCAGCGGCCGACCACCGCGCGGAGCCCAGCCCATGCCCCTACCGACAGCCCCATCAGGGCCATCCCCAGGCTGAGGGCCCGTTGTAGGAAGGTCGGGAGTGGGAAGAGGGTCAGCCGGTAGACCGGGCGCGCCGTGAACCGCAACACATACCTGCCCGGGAGGGATCGCTCGATCGCCTGGCCGTCCGCCAGCGCCGGGAGCTCCTCCTGGTGGACCACCGTCCCCGTCCCCTCCTCGAACACCGTCAGCGCCCGCCCGTCCTCCAACCGGAGGATCCAGTGGGCCTCGGGGATCGCGGCGAAGGATTCCCCCTCCGGGGAAGGGTGCAGCAACAGGCGGGGCGCCAGCGGGGCGTCCAGCGCCACGCGCACGCCCAGGGGGCCGGAAGGGCCCGCCGCCTGGAGCTCCAAAACCGAGTGGCTGCGCTCCGCGATGACCCCATACGGCCCCAACCCCAGCGGGAAACCCGTGCGGAAGGCCGCCCGTCCGATCAGATCCCCCTGGCGCCAGAGGGACAGGGTATTTTCCTCCACAGCCAGCCAGAAGCCCTCCACCGTCCGCCCTTCCCCCGGGGCCAGGAGGATGGAGCGGGGGGGCGGGAGGTAGCGGCCCAGGGCACCGATGCCGAGCGCGGCCAGCATCAGGGCGAAGCCCAGCGCTGCCATGGGCCGTCGGGCCCGCCCCGCCTCGATCGCGTGGGCCAGAAGGCCCCACCCCAACGCCGCCCAGAGCAGCCGCCAACCGGGCGTCTCGCCGAGGGACCACAGGCCGAGGCGGTCCAAGGGGTCGAAGAGGGGGCCGAAGCGGAGGCGAGCCCGCGCCGCCCAGATCCCATAGGCCGGATCGTCCGGGGAAGGGGCCTGGGTCGCCCAGGCCTTCCAGAGGAAACCCAGAGCCAGCAGAAGAACCGGGAGGGCGATCCCCCAAAGTCCGGCCAGCCACGCCCATCCCCGGGCCAGGAGCGCGGGGAAAGCCATCCTCGGGCGGGATCGAGAGGAGGTTTCAGGCATCGAAGGGACACCCAGCGGGCCCTGCCGGATCGGATGGTTGGAGTGCTGTTTCGACATGGGGTTGCGGTGTCGTGGAGAGCCACCTGCGGGATTCGAACCCGCGACCCCCCGCTTACGAGGCGGGTGCTCTTCCGGCTGAGCTAAGGTGGCATCCCTGGATCCCCTGCATGTGAGCCCAGGCTGTGTTTTATTATAGCGGAGATACGGGAAGCCGGCAACCGCGCCGCCTTGGCCAAGGCCCAGGCGCCTTCGAAACTTCCCTCGAACGATCAGGCGATCTCCGTCCGTTCCGCCCCGAGCAGGAGCCGCGCCCCGAGCACCACGCTGAGGGCGGCGAACAACAGAAGCCCGGCGATAGCGAGGGCGCGATTGAAGTCGGTCTCCATGGCGGCCATCACCGCCAGGGTGAGGGTCTGCGTCCGCCCGGGGAAGTTCCCGGCGAACATCAAGGTCGCCCCGAACTCCGAGGCCGCGCGGGTGGCGCAGAGCAACAGGCCGGAGAAGATGCCGTGGAAGGCCAGGGGAGCCGTGATGAAGCGGAAGGTCTGCCACCCGGAGGCCCCATCCACCGCGGCGGCCTCCTCCAGCTCGCGGGGCACCGACCGGAAGCCGAGGGCCGCGGCCCGCACATAGAACGGCGCGGAGACGAACAGCTGCGCCAGCACGACCGCGGCCGGCGTGAATGGCAGCGACACCCCAAGGGATTCCAGCAGCGGCCCGAAAAGCCCCCGACGGCCGAAGGCGAGCAGAAGCCCCACCCCGGCGACGACCGGCGGCAACGCGATGGGAAGCTCGATAAGCGTCTCAAGCGCCCCTTTCCCACGAAAACTTCCCCGGGCCAGCAGATAAGCAAGGGGAGTGCCGATGGCCAGCACGACGAGCGTGACCACCCCCGTAGTGAGGCCGGTGAGGCGCAGCGCAGTCACGACCATCGGATCCCCGAGCGCCCGGAGGGTCTCGAGGCTCGCCCCCCGCCCGAGGATCGCCACCAGGGGGATCGCGAAATAAGCCAACATCAGCGCCCCAAGCCCCACCGATGCCTTCGACAGGAGCTCCCCAGGCGCCGGCCGCCGGGCCGCCGGGCGGGCGAGCGACTGCGCCATCGCCCCATGGGTGCGCATCGGAATGTTCCTCCTGAAGGGTTTCGCGAGCTGGGATGAGCGAACACAGGGGCTGAGTCCCGATCGCTTATGCCTCGCCCCTCATCGCGCCGGCCGGAAGCCCCAGCGGGCGAGGATCTGTTGCCCGGAAGGGGAGAGGACGAAGTCTACGAACGCCTGCGCGGCCGCCGAGTTGGGCGCGCCCTTGACGACAGCGATGTAATATTCAACGGTGACGTTGTATTCCGCCGGGATTTCGATCACCCGCACCTTGCCCCGCACGCTTGCCGTGACATCGGTGCGATACACGAACGTCGCATCCGCCTCCCCCAGCACCACTTTGGCCAACGCCGTCCGGACGTTGGCCTCTTCCGAGACCACGTTGCGGAGGACGCGGTCCAGGAAATCGCCCCCGTAGCCGGGGTCCCGGCTGGCCTTCTCCAGGATCTGACGGGCGTAGCTGCCGATCGGCACGTCCTTCGCCGCGAGCACCAAGCGCACACCGGGCCGTGCCAAGTCCCGCAGCTGGCCGATGCCCGCCGGGTTATCCGCCGGCACCACAAGGACCAGCTCGTTGCGAGCGAAGACGCGCGGCTCGCCGACGATCGTGCCGTCCTGCTGCGCGCCCCGCATGTTCGCCTCGTCGGCCGAGGCGAAGACGTCCGCCTTTGCGCCCTGGGCTAACTGGGTCCGCAGCGCCGACGAGCTGGCGAATTGGAAGGCCACCCGGACGCCCGGATGCGCCCGCTGGAATTCCCGAGCGATCTCCTGGAAGACCTCCGTGAGGGAGACGGCCGCGAAGACCGTCATCTCGTCGGCGGGGGCGGTTGGCGAAGCCCCGCCGCGGCACGCCGCCAACCATCCGATCAGGCCAACCGCCAGCGCTCCCTTCGCACCACGCCATACGATCCCCAGCACCGACCGGATCCGGAAACGCATCGCTCTTTCTTCGGGTTTAAGCGCTGTCCGAAACGTCCGCCTCACCCGCCAGAGGCCGGGATCTCCGCCACCACCGTGCCGGTCCGGCTCCCATCGTAGCCCGGCAAGGCCGCCAGCTCGGCCCGGAAGGCCCGGTCTTGCAGGGCGTCCAGCAGGGCAACGACCGCGGGGTGCGCCAGGAGATCCCTCGGGATGATCAGATCGAAGCGGGCTTCCGCCAGCGGGATGAAATCGAGATCACAGGCGCAGGCAGCAACCCGAAGGGAGATCCCTGTATCCGCTCCTCCGCTCGCCACCGCCTGGGCCACCCCCAGGTGGCTCCGCACGGCGGTTTCATACCCGTTCACCTGCTTCGGGGTCAGGCCGGATCGGGCGAGCAGGTCCTCCAGAAGGGCCCGGCTCCCCGAACCCGGCTCTCGGTTCACGATGCGGACATCCGGGCGGGCGAGGTCGGCCACGCTGCGGAGCCCCTTCGGGTTCCCCCGGGGGACCACGAAGCCCAGCTCCCAGGTCGCAAAGGTCACGAGAAGCCCCCCAACCCCGGCCAGCGCCTGCCGGGCGTACCTCACGTTGTAGTCCCCTCCCTCGGGGTCGGGGAGATGGGATCCCGCGATGTGGACGTGGCCACACCGCAGGGCCTCCAGGGCCTCTACGCTCGAGGCCCCCAGCCATCGGATGCGGACCTCCGGCCGCCGCTGGGCGACATACGCGATGAGGAGGCCCAGGGCCGGATCGCATCCCAACAGGAGGATGGCCCGCTCCAGCTGGTCCAGCGGGCGAAGCCATGTCCACTGATCAGGCCCCGCCCACAGGCCATCCGCCGGGATCAGCTCCTCCTGGAACGCATGATCCCCTTCCAGCGGATACCCGATCCACCGCCCCCGCACCCGGGCGATCGCCAGGCGCTGGGGAAACGCGGGCGAAGAACCGAGCCGTTCGAGAGATGTCAGATCAGGAGGCATGGAAAGGTGGAAGAGGTCCTCGACTTGACAGCCCAGGACGTGGGCGAGCCGGAGGGCCACGGTGACGCTGGGGGCATACCGGCCGGCCTCGATGGCGCTGAGGGCTTGGCGGGTGATCCCCGCCCGCCGGGCCAGCTCGGCCTGGGAAAGGCCCCTCGCCCGCCGGAGGGCCTTCACCCGGCTTTCAAGTTTCGGAAGACGCGCCCGGGCCATCGTCCCCTCTAACCCAACGCTGGGATCCTCGAATGTCCATTATACTCGTCATTTGTAAATTGAAAATTGCGAACCCCTGTCGGGGAATGCCGAAAGGGGCTCAGCGGGGCTGGCGGATCGAGGGGCGGACGGCCTTTCCCCCGGCCTATTGTCTTCCTAAGAGGGATGAACGACCCCAGACGGCCTAACGGATAGATCAACCATCGCGATGAGCGCATCACCCCTAACCATGGGGGACGGTCGAGCCAGCGGAGATCGTTCCGACGGCGCCCATGCCGGGCTTCTGGGGAACATCCGGAAAGCTCCAGGTGGAGACCAGGATTCCCTCAAAATCCATTGAACCGCGGTTCGATTCGTGTTACACTTTGAACGAACCCCGTGGCTTAGGGGAGGGACTCCTGAACCCGCGTGAGCTTCCCGGCCGATCGCTCAGCCCGGCGATGCGGGCCTACCTGGCGGAGATCTACCGTATGGGCGAGGGAGGGCCGGTGCGGGCCACTGCGTTGGCCCGGCGCGTGGATGTCACGCTCCCCGCCGTGGTCCGCATGCTCAACCGGTTGGAGTCCGGCGGGTTCATCCGTCGGACCCGTGAGGGGATCCTGTTGACGGCGGCGGGGGAACGGGAGGCGCTGCGAAGCATCCGCCAGCATCGCATCCTCGAGGCGTTCCTCACGCGGGTGCTGGGCATCGGCTGGGAGGAAGTCCACGCACTGGCCGATCGGCTGGATCCCGTCATTGACGAGGCGCTGTGCGAGCGGATGTATGAGGTCGCCGGGCGGCCAACCCACTGTCCCCACGGGGATCCGATCCCCACCCCGGATGGGCGGATGCCGCCGCTCCTGGATATCCCATTGAGCGAAGTGCTCATCGGAGCGCGGGGGCGGATCTCCCGGGTCAAGACGGAGGATCCAGAGCAACTTCGGTATTTAGGGTCGCTGGGCCTCGTGCCCGGCACCCCCTTCGAGCTGGTCGCCCGCGCTCCGTTCAACGGCCCGTTGCGCCTCCGCCTGGCGCAGCACGATGTGATCATCGGTCAGGAGCTCGCCCACCACATCCGCGTGCTCCTGGATCCCGAAGCCCCCAGCGCCTCTCCATAACGCTTTGACCATCGAATTTGGAGCCTATCGGGGTCCTTTTCCTCGAAGCCTGCGGGGAAAGCGTCCGTTGCCTCTCCGTTGACCTCCCAGGATCCGGGAAAGCGCAGGGATGATCCGGGTGGCGGTCAAAGGCGGCGGCGATCTGGGCACCGGGGCGATCCTGCGGCTCCACCGGGCCGGCTTTCGGGTATGGGTAACGGAGCTCCCCCAGCCCCTGGCCCTCCGCCGGGCAGTGGCGGTGGCCAGCGCCATCTACGAGGGCGCGATCACGGTCGAGGGGCACACCGCCCGCCGCGTGGCCGATCCCTCGGAGTTCCCCGCCGTGTGGGAGCGCGAGGAGATCCCCGTCCTGGTGGATCCCGAAGGGGAAAGCATCCGACGGCTGCGGCCGGAGGTGGTGGTGGACGCGATCATGGCCAAGCGCAACACCGGGACCTCCATCACGGACGCGCCGGTGGTCGTGGCGCTGGGGCCTGGCTTCACCGCCGGGGTGGATTGCCACGCGGTGGTGGAGACCGCCCGGGGCCACGATCTGGGCCGGGTCTACTACGCCGGGGGCGCCCTGCCCGACACCGGGATCCCGGGGACCATCGGGGGGCACGATGTGCTGCGGGTGCTGCGGGCGCCGTGCGCCGGGCGTTTCCGAGGCGTCCGCCGCATCGGCGACCGGGTGGAGGCCGGCGAGGTGGTGGCCTACGTGGGGGAAACCCCGGTCCGCACCGCCATCGCGGGGGTGCTGCGCGGGATCCTGGCGGACGGCCTGGAGGTGACGCCGGGCATGAAGGTCGGCGACGTGGATCCCCGGGCGGAGGTCCGTCACTGCTTCACCGTCTCCGATAAATCCTGGGCGGTCGGGGGCGGAGTGCTGGAGGCCGTGCTCCGGTGCCTGCGGGAGCGCGGACTGATTCAATTTTGATAATGGAGGTGCGCCTGTGTGGGTCCGCGTCGCGACGCTGGAGGAGATCCCGGTGGGGTCGGCGAAGGTCTTCATGGTGGAGGGACGGGCGATCGCCCTGGCCCGCGTGGGGGATGAGGTGCTCGCGTTCGGCGATGTCTGTACCCACGACGGCGGGCCGCTGGCCGAGGGGAAGCTGGAGGGCTATGTGATCCAGTGCCCGCGCCATGGGGCCCGCTTCGATATCCGGACCGGCCGCGTCCTCCGGCTCCCGGCCGTTACGCCGATCCCGGTCTACGAGGTCAAAGTGGAAGGCGGCGCGGTGTGGGTGAACGCGGAGCCGAAAGGAACCTCGCGTTGAGAGCCCACTCCGGGGCGGGATGCCCCGTAGCCACCCCTGGAGGCATCGGATGAGCTCGCATCCTGTCGCGATCGTCCACGCGGAGCTTTACACCCCCACCCGGCGGATCGAGGATGGGACGGTGGTGTGGGCAGCGGGACGGATCCTCGCCGTCGGGCCCACCCGCGAGGTCCGCCCGCCCCGGCGTGCGGAGCGGATCCATGCGCACGGGCAGCCGGTGACCCCCGGCCTCATTGACCTGCACATCCACGGCCTGGAAGGCCTCGATCTCTTCGGGCCCGATCTGGCGGAAGCCGCCCGCCGCCTTCCTCAATACGGCGTCACTGCCTTCGTCCCCACCACCCTGACGCTCCCTGAGGAAGAGATCCTCGAGCGCCTGCAGGCCATGGCCCGGGTGATGGAGAGCCCTCCCCCCGGCGCCCGGATGTTGGGGATCCACATCGAGGGGCCGCATCTCTCTCCGAAGCGGCCGGGGATGGCGAACCCGGCCTGGTTCCGCCCCCTCACCCCGGAGGCCGTCGCCCGCTATCAGGCCGCCGCGGGGGGGCACATCGCGCTATGGACGTTCGCCCCGGAGGAGGGGGAGGCGATGGCGGCCATCCCAGCCCTGACCGCCCAGGGCATCGTCCCCGTGATCGGCCACAGCGACGCCACGTATGAACAGGCGGTGGAGGCCATCCGGCGGGGAGCCCGACAGGTCACCCACTTCTTCAACGCCATGCGCCCCTTCCATCACCGGGAGCCCGGGCTGTTCGCCGCGGCCCTGCTGGATCCGCGGGTGGTGGCCCAGCTGATCGCCGACGGGCACCATGTGCATCCGGCAGCTATACGGCTCCTGTTCCAAATCAAGGGCCCTGCGGGGGTTGCCCTGATCAGCGACGCCGCGCCGGTGGCCGGGCGGCCGCCCGGCCGCTACACCTGGTTGGGCTACGAGGTGATCGTGGCCGATGGTCGCTGCCAGACCCCGGAGGGGGCGCTGGCCGGATCCATCGCCCTGATGAACGAAGGGCTGCGGGTGCTCATCGAGGAAGTCGGCCTCGACCCCGGGGACGCCGTCCGCAGTGCCACCGCGACCCCCGCCGAAGCCCTGGGCCTGCGGCGGCTGGGGCGCCTCCGGCCGGGCGCCCCCGCGGACCTGGTCCTGTGGGCCCGTTGGGGGGTTCCGGAGGCCGTGTGGATTGGTGGGGAGCGGATGCGATGAAGGAAGAGCGGTCGCCGCTGTCCGGCCCGGCGTTCCTCTTCGATCTGGACGGCACGCTGGTCGACAGCGTGTATCAGCATGTCCTGGCCTGGCGGGAGGCCTTAGAGGCCGTCGGGATCTCCCTTTCGGTATGGCGGATCCACCGGCGGATGGGGATGAGCGGCGGGTTGCTGCTCCGGGCGCTGCTGCGGGAGACCGGCCGGGAGGTCACGCCCGAAGAAGCCGCCCGCATCCAGGAGCGCCACGCCGAGGCCTTCGCCCGGATGCTGCCCCAGGTGCGCCCCCTGCCCGGCGCCCGGGAACTGCTCCAGGCCCTCACCGCGGCCGGGGTGCCGTGGGCCATCGCCACCAGCGGGCGTCGGGAAGTGGCCCAGCCCATCCTGAGCCTCCTGGACCTCGATCCCCACGTCCCCATCGTGACCCGGGATGATGTCCGATACGCGAAGCCGGACCCCGATCTCTTCCTCGTCGCCGCGGAGCGGCTGGGAGTCCCGATCCAGTCGTGCGTCGTGGTCGGCGACAGCGTGTGGGACCTGCTGGCGGCCCGGCGGGCGGGTGCGCTGGGGGTGGGGCTGCTGTCGGGCGGCTACGGGCGCGAGGAGCTCGAACGGGCCGGGGCCTATCGGGTGTATGAGGACCCGGCGGATTTGCTCCGCCACCTGGACGAGGTCGGCGTCCGCTGAGGCGGATCCCGACCCCGCCCCGAGCGCTCCGCTGCCCTCAATCCAGGAAGCGAACCGCGCCGATGTAGGGGAGGTGACGGTAACGCTCGGCCCAATCGATCCCATAGCCGACGACGAAGAGATCGGGGATCTCGAAGCCCCGATAGTCCACCTCCACGGCAACCTGGCGGCGGTAGGGTTTGTCCAGCAGCACCGCGGTGCGCAGGCTTCGAGGGTTCTGCTGGCGGAGGTGCGCCTGGAGATACTGCAGCGTCAGCCCGGTGTCCACGATATCCTCCACCAGCAACACCTCGCGGTCGGTGACCGGGGCGTTGAGGTCCTTCAGGATCCGGACCACCCCCGAGGTCTCGGTGGCGGCCCCGTAGCTGGAGCAGGCGATGAAGTCCACCTGGGTGTGGACCCCGTGGAGATGCCGGAGGAGATCGGCACAGAAGACGAAGGCGCCCTTCAGGACGCCCACGATGAGGAGCTCCCGCCCCTGATAATCCGCCGAGATCTGGGCGGCGAGATCCCGCACCCGCGCGGCCAGCGCCTCCGCCTCGATCAGCGGCTCGATCCGGTGGGCTCGCATCGGGCCCTCCTCTCCTCAGGTTCGCCGACCTCGATTATAAATAGGGGGAGGCTTCGCGGAGATCCTCCCGAAGGTCCGCGCCCTTTCATCACACGGATTAAGGGGATTCACCCTGGAAAGGATCCCGGGCCCATCATGCGCGAGCACGACCTGAACACCCTGGAATGGCCGAAGGTCCTGGAGCGGCTGGCCGCCTTCACCGCCTTCGCCTGGAGCGCGGAAAAGGCCCGCGCCCTCCGCCCCTCCACGGACCCGGCGGAGGTCCAGGCCCGATTAGCGGAGACAGAGGAGGCCCGCCACCTGCTGGCCTTGGAGCCCAACCTCGACATCGGGGGAGTGCGCGACCTGCGCCCCATGCTGGAGGCCGCCCAGCGCGGGGCGACCCTGGCCCCGGCCGATCTGCTCGCGGTGGGGGAGACCCTGAAGGCCGCCCGGCGGATCCGACGCCTGCTGCTCCGTCGGGCCGACACGCTCCCCCACCTGGCCCGACACGCGGGGCGCATGCAGGAGTTCCCCGAGCTGGAGGCGGAGATCGCCCGCTGCCTGGATGAGGCCGGGGAGGTGAAGGACGAGGCCAGCCCAGCCCTGCGCACCCTGCGGGCGGAGATCCGCCGCCTGACCCAAGAGATCCAGGCCCGGCTCCAGAGTTACCTCACCGATCCCCGCTACGCGCCCTACCTCCAGGAGCCCCTGATCACCCTGCGCGGCGGCCGCTTTGTGATCCCCGTCAAAGCCGAACACAAAGGGAAGATCCTCGGCCTGGTCCACGATACCTCCGCCAGTGGGGCTACCCTGTTCATCGAGCCGCTGCCGGTGGTGGAGATGGGCAACCGGCTTCGGGCTCTTCAGGCGCAGGAGGAAAAGGAGGTCGCCCGGATCCTCGCCGCACTGAGCGCGGCCGTCGGCGCGCAGGCGGAGGGGATCCGGACCACCCTGGAGGCCCTGGCGGATCTAGATTTGGCCCTGGCGAAGGCCCGCTACGCCGTTGCCCTCCGCGCCGAGCGCCCGGAGATCGTCCCCTGGCCCGAGGAGCCCCCCGAACGGCGCGCCGCCTCGCCCCTCTGGCTGCGCCAGGCCCGCCATCCCCTCCTGGATCCCCAGCGGGTGGTGCCGATTGATGTCACCCCGGACCCCACGACGTTCATGCTGATCCTCACCGGGCCTAACACCGGCGGGAAGACCGTGACGCTCAAGACCGTGGGCCTGCTGGCGATCATGGCCCAGAGCGGCCTGCACCTCCCGGCCGCCGAAGGATCCCGCCTGCCGGTGTTCGATGGGATCTACGCCGACATCGGCGACGAGCAGAGCATCGAACAGAACCTCTCCACGTTCTCCGCCCACCTCCTGAACATCCTGGGCTTCCTCGAGGCCGCCACCGCCCGCTCCCTGGTCCTGCTGGACGAGCTGGGGGCGGGGACGGATCCCGCGGAGGGGGCAGCGCTGGCCCGGGCGATCCTGGAGCACTTCCACGCCCGGGGGACCACCACCCTGGTGGCCACCCACTTCCCGGAGCTGAAGCTCTGGGCCCAGACAACGCCGGGGGCGGCCAACGCCAGCATGGAGTTCGACTCGGAGACCCTGGCCCCCACCTACCGGCTCCGCATCGGCATGCCGGGCCGGTCCAACGCCTTCCTGATCGCCCGGCGCCTGGGGATGCCGGAGGCGCTCATCGCCCGGGCCCAGGGATACGTTTCCCCCCAGGCCCTGCGCCTGGAGGCCCTGCTGGCAGAGGCCGAGCGGCTCCGGGAGGAGGCCGCCCGGGCGCAGGCGGAAGCCGAGCAGGCCCGCGCGGCCGCCCGGGCCCTGGAGGAGGAATGGCAGGCCCGCCTCGCTCGGATCGAGGCGGAGCGGGAACAGTTGCTCCGCGAGGCCCGGGCACAGATTGAAGCCCTGATTCAGGAAGCGCGAGAGGAGATCGAGCGGATCCGCCGGCAGGTCCGGGCTGCGCACCAGGCCGAAGTGGAAGCGGCCCGGCGTCGCTTAGAGGCCCTCCAGGCCCGGCTGCGGGATGCGCTAGCCCAGGCTGCGCCGTCCCTCGAAGCCCCGGCGGAGCCTCCCTTCGCAGTGGGGGATCGGGTCTGGGTTCGCCCGCTCCAGAAGGAGGGGGAGATCCTGAACCTGGAGGGGGAGGAGGCGGATGTGCAGGTCGGCCGGTGGCGGCTCCGGATGGCCCTGGCCGACCTGGAGCGGCGGGAACGGCCGCGCCCGGCGCCCCCCGAGCCGGTCCCCGCACCCCTCCGCCCATCCGAAGTCGCCCTGCACCTCGACCTGCGGGGGATGCGGGTGGAGGAGGCGCTGCCGCTGCTGGAGAAGTTCCTGGACGACGCCTTCCTGGCCGGCATGCCTTTCGTCCGGATCATCCACGGCAAGGGCACCGGCGCCCTGCGCCGCGCCGTGCGGGAGCGGTTGAAAACCCATCCCCACGTGGAGAGCTTCGAGCCTACGCCGGACGACGGGGCCACCGTGGTGCGGTTCGCGCGGTAGACAAGATGTATCTTCCGAACCGACCGGCCCTCTCGTATACTGGGAACCGGTGCGAGATCCCGATGGGGAGGCTGAGCCGATGATCAGCCCCGAGCTGCTGGAGATCCTGCGCTGCCCCTACTGCGTCTCCGGCCCCACCCGCAAGGAGGGGCCGGATCCCGGCCGGCTGGAGCTGGTGAAGGACGCGTGGCTGGTGTGCACGGAGCCGGATTGCGGGCGCAAGTATCCGATCCGCGACGGCATCCCGGTGATGCTTATCGAGGAAGGGGAGAAGTGGCGCAACACCCCGGTGGACGCCCTTCCCGTCCCCCCGCCGGCCGCGTGATCGGCCCGGAGGCCCCCTCTTCAGAGGGGGAGTGGGCATCCCCTGGGGAAGCGGCCGACGATCCCATGGACGCATCGGCGTGGCGGCAGCGGCTGCGGGAGGATCCCGAGCAGGCAGAGCAGCAGATCGCGGTCCTGCGGGAGGATCCGGAGCGCCTCGTTGCGCTGTCCCAGGCGCTGCTTCAGGACTCCGACCCGGATCTGCGGGCGTGGGCCTGTCGGATCCTGGCCGAGGCGCCCGATACAACCGCCGCCCCCGCCCTGCTGCGCGCCCTGGAGGATCCGGAGCCTGAGGTGCGGATGGCTGCGGCATGGGCCCTGGGGGCCCGCCCGCTGACGGCGCAACGCGATGCAGCGATCGCGGCCCTTCAACGGCATCTGGAGGATACCCCAGGGGTGGCGTGGATGGCCGCGGAGGCCCTCGCCCGATATGGAGAGGCCGCCCTGGAGGCCCTGACGGAGAGCCTTCGCCACCCGCACCCCCAGGTTCGGATCCTGGCCGCCCGGGCCCTGGCCCGCATCGCCTCGCCCCACAGCGTCGCGGCCCTCGCGGCCGCCCTTGAAGACCCCAGCCCGCTGGTCCGGCACTTCGCGGCGGCCGGCCTCGACCGCCTGTCCGCCGGCCAGTGGGTGTGGCTGTAGAGATCCTCTCCCTGATTCGCTACGGAAGCCCTAACAGGACCGCTGCGGCGCCCATAGCCAAGAAGGGGCCATAGGGGATGGCCGTCTTCAGCGTCACCCGGCGGGCCAGCAACAGGATGAGGCTCACCCCGCCGCCCAGGAGGATCCCGTACGCGAGGGCCTGCAGCCCCTCGGGGAAGCCGGTGATCAGCCCGATGAAGGCCGCCAGCGTCGCATCCCCGCCCCCGATCCCTCCGCGGGTGAGGAGGGTCATCCCGAAGAAGCCGACGAAGGCCCCCAGACCCATGATCCACGCCCCCAGCGCACCCCCGCCCAGCCACGGGGAAACCGGGGCCAGCACGACAGCCAGGGCAATGGCGGGGAGCATCACCGCATCGTAAATCCGGCGGTGCTCCAGGTCGGTGACCGTCGCCAGGACCAAGACGGCGAGGTAGAGCCCGACCAGGGCCGCGCGGGTGGACGCCCCATATCGGGCCGCCGCCAGTCCCCACAGGACCGGCACGCCCAGCTCCACTACGAGATCGCGCCCCCGGAGGCCGGCCTCCCCCCGAGCCACCGCGATCCAGACGGAGGGAAGGGGAAAGCCCCTGCCATGCCCGACCTCCCAACGGGGAAGCACGCGACGGCGGGGCAGCGCGTCCGCCAGGCCGTTCACCAGCATCCCGACAGGCCACCCGATCAGTCCGAACACCAGGGGCCAGATCCCCACGGCCTCGGGCCTCCAGGAAATCTCCTTCCGATTCCGAGAGGAAGGTTAAACCCAACTGGACTCTATCATAGCACCTCCCGAAGGCACAGCCGCGCAGGTCTTCCCCGCCTTCCGGGTTTGACACATCGAGGGAAGCCTGCTAAAGTATTCTTCAAAGCAAGCGCTCGGAAAGGCGAGGAAGGGGAGGAGTAGGGATCCAGCGCCGCCCAGCGAGTCGGGGGCGCGGTGGGAGCCCGACGCGGACCCTGGATCCTGAATGGGCCCCGGAGCTGCCGCCCGAACCGGAGGGCCTCCCTCCGCAGTAGGCGCGGCCGGGGACGCCGCCGTTATCGGCTGAGGGCTTCGCCCGGCCGGGGGCCGGGCGGCGCCTGCGGGAGAGAGGGGGGCCGGCCGCCGGAAGCGGCCGCGCCCAAAAAGGGTGGCACCGCGGGCCATTCCAGGGCCCGTCCCTTTTCGGGGCGGGCCCTGTTTGTTTGGGCGCCGTCAATTGGGTTACATCTCTGGTTGAAAGGAGGACGGGATGGCGAACAAGAAGCGTGTGCTGACGGGCGATCGGCCGACGGGGCCGCTCCACCTGGGCCACTATGTGGGGACGCTGGCCAACCGGGTGCGGTTGCAGGAGGCGTATGAGGTCTTCCTCCTGATTGCGGACTACCACGCCCTCACCACTAAGCCGGAGAAGGCGGACATCCTCGCCGCCCGGGAATACATCCGGGAGATCGTGCTGGATTACTTGGCGGTGGGGATTGATCCCGAAAAAACCACCATCTACGTGCAGTCCGACGTCCCGGAGGTGTGCGAGCTGGCGCTGCTGTTCTCCATGCTGGTCACCATGCCGCGCATCGAGCGCATCCCCACCCTGAAGGACATGATCCGGGACCAGAAGATCGAGAACCCCTCCATGGGATTGATGCTCTACCCCATCCTGCAGGCGGCGGACATCCTCCACGTGAAGGCGGAGATCGTGCCGGTGGGGAAAGACCAAGAGTCCCATGTCGAGCTCTGCCGGGAGATCGCGCGCCGGTTCAACTATCTCTATGGGGAGATATTCCCCGAGCCCGAAGCGCTGATCGGGGACGTGCCCACGCTCCCCGGGATCGACGGGCGGGCTAAGATGAGCAAGTCCCTGGGCAACGCCATCTTCCTCAGCGACCCCCCGGAGGAGGTCGCCCGCAAGGTGATGCAGATGTTCACCGACCCCGCCCGGATCCGGCCGGACATCCCGGCCGACCCCGACGCGCCCCACAACGTGGTCTTCCGCTATCACGAGGCGTTCAACGACGACAAGGCGGAGGTGGAGGAGCTGAAGGCGCGCTACCGGCAGGGGAAGGTGGGGGATGTGGAGGTGAAGAAACGGCTGATCGCCGCCCTCGAGCGGTTCTTAGCGCCCATCCGCGAGCGGCGGGCGTATTACGCGGCCCGCCCCCACCTGATCGCTGAGATCCTGGCCGCCGGCGCGGCCAAGGTCCGCCCCATCTCCCAAGCCACCCTGGCCGAGGCGCGGGAGGCGATGGGCCTAAGCGCCCGTCACCTGGCGGAGGCCAAAGCCCGCTTTCTATAAGCACGGACTGATGGGGCAGGCGGCCACTGCCCCTCAGGCCTGCCCCAATGGGCCGACGGAGGGGATTGCCTTCCCCCTCCAAGACTGATCGCCGCCCACTGCAAGTCAAAACGCTACGAACCCGGAGGTGACCGATGGCCGAGCGAACCCGATTCCTGCTCTCGGAGGAGGACATCCCGAAGGCGTATTACAATATCCTGGCCGATCTCCCCTTCGAGCTGCCGCCGGTGCTCCACCCGGCCACCGGCCAGCCCATCGGGCCGGAGGACCTCGCCCTGCTCTTCCCCATGGCCCTCATCCAACAGGAGGTCAGCCGCGAGCGGGAGATCGAGATCCCCGAGCCGGTGCGCGAGATCTACCGCCTCTACCGGCCCACGCCGCTCATCCGAGCCCGCCGGCTGGAGCGGGCGCTCAACACCCCGGCGCACATCTACTACAAGTATGAGGGGGTGAGCCCGGCCGGGAGCCACAAATTGAACACCGCCCTCGCCCAGGCGTTCTACAACAAGCAGGAGGGTGTGCAGGGCCTGACCACCGAGACTGGGGCCGGGCAGTGGGGGAGCGCCCTGGCCATGGCGTGCCGGTTCTTCGACCTGGAGTGCATCATCTTCATGGTCAAGGTCAGCTACCATCAAAAGCCCTACCGGCGCATCCTGATGGAGACCTTCGGCGCCCGGGTGATCCCCAGCCCCAGTCCCGAAACCGCCGCTGGCCGCAAGGTGTTGGCCGAGCAGCCTGACTCCCCGGGCTCCCTGGGGATCGCCATCAGCGAGGCGGTGGAGGCGGCGGCCACCAGCGGCGGCCGCTGGAAATACAGCCTGGGTAGCGTGCTCAACCATGTCCTGCTCCACCAGACCGTGATCGGCCTGGAGGCCAAGAAGCAGATGGAGCTGGCTGGGGAATACCCCGACGTCATCATCGGTTGCGTGGGCGGGGGGAGCAACTTCGCCGGGCTGGCCCTGCCCTTCATGCGCGACCGGCTCGTCGAGGGGCGGCCCACCCGCTTCATCGCCGTCGAGCCCACCGCGGCCCCCAGCCTGACCCGGGGCGTTTACGCCTACGATTACGGGGATACCGTGGGCACGACCCCTCTTCTCAAGATGTATACCCTGGGCCACACCTTCACGCCGGCCCCGATCCACGCCGGGGGGTTGCGCTACCACGGCATGGCTCCGATCCTCTGCGTCCTCTACGAGAAGGGCCACCTGGAGGCGGTCGCCTATCCCCAGACGAAGGTCTTCGAGGCCGCCGTGCGCTTCGCCCAGGCGGAGGGGATTGTCCCCGCCCCAGAGTCCGCTCACGCCATCCGCGCGGTCATTGACGAGGCCCTGCGCGCGAAGGAGGAGGGCGCGCCTCGGGTGATCCTGTTTAACCTCAGCGGCCATGGCCACTTTGACTTGGCAGCCTATGATCAATACCTGGGCGGGGAGCTGGCGGATTACGAGTATCCCGCCGAGGAGGTCAACCGCGCCCTGGCCCACCTCCCCCAGGTCCCCGCAGCGTCCTGAACGCGCCCCGAAAGGGTCCTCCACGATGGGAGGAGGAGCAGCGCGGCCGCGTTGTTCCCCCTCCCATCGTCGGCAACCCGATCTGGGCTCGTGAAACCGAACCACCACGTGCCCCGGCGGATTTCCACGGCCTGTGGAAAACCTGCACCGACACCCCCAGATCTGGGGGGTTCTCCCCGAATGCCCCCAGGATGTCTGGCTTTATCTTCGGGCGTTCCGAAGGCCCAGCTGGGGAAAACCGACGTGAAACCTGTGGAAAAGAAGGTCTGATTGGGGATAACTTGTCCACATGAAGGACCGCGCTTTTCCGATTTTCCACAGCCTTGTCGACCCGTTTCCGCGGAATCCCCCACATCTGGGGGGTCAGAGGGGTTTTCCACAGCTCCCATGAGTTTTCCACACCATCTTTATCAAACCAGTTTTCCACAGCGGGGGCCGAACGCACGTCGTGCGGCCTTGTGGGGGGCACAGCCAGGCTTGGGGGATCGGGCCGCATCGCGCCCCATATCTTCGGCAGGCCGAGACCCTCGCGGATGGATTTCCACAATCCACAGGCCCTACGGCAATTACGACATGAAATGAACTTCGCAAAAAGAGATTAAGGAAAATGGGGATCCTCCGCGCGCTACGCTGGGATGCCCTGAGGGAAGCCGGCTCACTTCCATTGGAGGACGACCGGAAGGGATACGAGCTCCGGCTTGCCCAGCGGGGGATTTCAAGGGGAAAATCCTTCGCCTGGGGATCCATCCAGGAGGATGTGCGCCATGGACATCGAAACGCGTCGGGTGCTGATCACGGCCCGCTGGGATCCCGCGTGGGTCGCCCGCTGGCAGGCCCGCTGGCCCATGTTGCGCTTCGAGCTGTTCCCTACCCGGCATCCGGAGAGGATCCCGCGGGAGATTTGGCAGGAGGTGGAGATCCTCTACACCTTTAACACCCTGCCCCCGCCGGAGTGGGTGCCCCGTCTGCGCTGGGTGCAGCTCCACTCCGCCGGGGCGGATCACGTCCTGGAGCACCCGCTCTTCCGAAGCGGGGTCCGGTTCACCACCGCCAGTGGCGTGCACGCCATCCCCATGGCCGAGTATGTGTTCGCCATGGCGCTGGCCTGGTTCCACCGAGTCCCCCGCATGCTGGAATGGCAGGCCCGCGCTCAGTGGCCGCCGGACCGCGACCGCTGGCCGTTATTCGTCCCGGAGGAACTGTGGGGGAAGACGATGGGCATCGTGGGCTATGGGAGCGTCGGGCGTCAGGTGGCCCGCCTAGCGAAGGCGTTCGGGATGCGGGTGCTGGCGATGCAGCGCGGGGAGGATCGCCGCGACCGCGGCTTCGTCGTCCCGGGCACCGGTGACCCGGAGGGGATCCTGCCCGATCGTTTCTACACGCCGTCGGAGCTCCATGCGATGCTGGCGGAAAGCGATGTAGTGGTCATCGCTGTCCCGCTGACCCCTGAAACCCATGGGATGTTCGACGAGGCCGCCTTCCGGGCGATGAAGCGCAACGCCTTCCTAATCAACATCGCCCGCGGCCCCATCTGTCGGGAGGACGCGCTGGTGCGGGCGCTTCAGGAGGGCTGGATCGCGGGGGCGGCGCTGGACGTTTTTGAGCAGGAGCCTCTGCCCTCCGATCATCCCCTCTGGCGCCTGCCTAACGTGCTGATCAGCCCCCATGTCTCCGGCTTCACCCCACACTACGACGCCCGGGCCGCGCAGCTCTTCGAGGAGAACCTCGCCCGCTACATGCGAGGCGAGCCGCTCCTGAACGCCGTGGATCCGGCGCGGGGCTATTGAGGCGGACGTTGCCCGGGCCCTTTCACCTTCCCCGCGCGGCGATAGCCCCCAGATCTGGGGGAGTTGGCCCTCCGAAAGCCAGATCTGGTGGCGTCCGAGCGGAGGCGGTTCACTGAAGCCCCACGGGACCTTCACCGAACGGCCACGAAGGGGGAGGGGGAACGGCGTTACCATGGGGTGGCGCTGAGATCCGCGCGGCCGTGGGGCGTGGGGGAGGGCCCCCGGCGACTCGCCTCGCGCCCCCTGGGAGGTTCGGCGATGGTGGAAGAAGCCCCTCACGAGCTGGCTGGGAAGTCCCTGATCTGCCCGGATGGCGTGCTGGGCACAGTGGCCGAGGTGCTGGTGGATCCCGAGACCGGCTGTCCGACCCATCTCGTCTGGCGCGAGCCGGTGGTCCTCTATCAGGAGATCAGCATCCCCATCGCCTACATCGAGCGGGTGGACGGCGAGGGGATCCGGTTACGGGTTCGCCGCGAGGACATTGAGCGCCTCCCCCGCTTCGTGTGGCGGTAGCGCTGCGGGAGGGGCATGCGGCCTTCCGGCCGCTCTTGCCATCCCATCCTGGAGCGACGAGCGCGCGCGTGGCCCTGTTCGAGGGGTTGCTCAGCGGGATTGCGAATCTCTGGGGGGCGGCCGTGCCGACCCCGACCCCCCCTCCCTCTCCGTATCATGTGTTCATCCCCGCCGTCGGAGCCTCCCCGGGGGTGGCCCCCGAGGCGGCGATGCCATGGGCGCGTTTCCTGGAGAGCCCGTGGCTGTATCTGGCGCTGGGGGCGCTGGCAGGGGCATGGCTGGCGTTGCGCACCCTGGAGCGGCGCGGGGGATCGCGCAGGAAATAAAAACCGGCGGAAGGCCCTCCCTCCGCCGGCGCTGTCGGGGCGGGCGGATTTGAACCGCCGACCTCGTGGTCCCGATCCACGCGCGCTCACCTGGCTGCGCCACGCCCCGCCGTTCGTTATTATATCTCCGGGAAATCCCTCTGACAAGGGCCGTTCGGCTCCTCTGCTGGTGAGTGCAGCCCATCCACTCGATCTCCGCTCTACGGCGCCTCCGGCGTGCAGGATTGCGATCCGCCCTCAAGCCGGTTATGCTTCGGGGTGAGGGATCCTCCACGGCATCCCCATTGCACCGACTCCCTGGAGGACGGCGATGGGCGGGAGCGGGCCGCTGGTCGAGGTGCGCAATGTCTCCAAGATCTACGGGCGGCCGCCGCGGCAGGTGGTGGCGGTGGAGCGGGTCTCGTTCGAGATCCGCCCGGGGGAGTTCGTGGCCCTCCTGGGGCCCTCCGGATGCGGGAAGTCCACTCTGCTGCGCATGATCACCGGCCTGGCCCGGCCCAGCGAAGGGGAGATCCGCTATCGGGGCAAGCCTTTGCGGGGGATCAACCCCCACGCCACCATCGTGTTCCAGACGTTCGCCCTCTACCCCTGGCTGACGGTGCTGGGCAACGTGGAGCTGGCCCTGAAGGCCCGAGGGGTGCCGCCGGCGCAACGCCGGGAGCGGGCGCTCCAGCTCATTGATCTGGTGGGGCTCGACGGCTTCGAGCACGCGTATCCCCGCGAGCTCTCCGGCGGGATGCGCCAGAAGGTCGGGTTCGCACGGGCTCTGGCCGCCGAGCCGGAGCTCCTGTGTATGGACGAGCCGTTCTCTGCCCTGGATGTGCTGTCTGCGGAGGCCCTGCGGGGGGAGTTGATGGAACTGTGGCTCTCCAAGCGCCTGCCGATCCAGGCTATCCTCCTGGTCACCCACAACATCGAGGAAGCAGTCTGGATGGCCGACCGCCTGATCCTGATGGACAAGGACCCCGGCCGGGTGATCGCCGAGCTGGAGGTCCGGCTGCCGCATCCGCGCCGCCGGAAGGATGCCTATTTCCAGGCGATGGTGGATCGGGTGTACGCGACCATCGCGGGGCGAACGGAGGAGCAGGTGCCTGGGAAGCGGCCGGGGGAGCCGGGCCGGGCGTATCGGATGCCGGAGGCCCGGATCAACGCGGTGGCCGGGTTGACGGAGAAGCTCCTGGAGGAAGGGGGATGGGCGGATCTCTACCGGCTGGCGGAGGAGCTGCGCTACGAGCTGGACGACATGCTGACGATCGTGGAGGCGGCGGAGCTGCTGGGGTTCGTGAAGGTGGCCGAGGGTGATATCACCCTCACGCCCCTGGGAGAGGCCTTCGCCGAGGCCAGCATCCTGGCCCGCAAGGAGATCGTGGCCGGCCGCCTCCTTCGCCTGCCGATCATGCGCTGGATCTACGAGACCCTCCACGCCGACGACGACGGCCGGGTGAGCGCTGACTACTTCCGGGAGCAGCTCCAGCTGGACTTCACGCCGGAGGAGGCCGAGCGGCAGCTCGAGATCGCGATCCACTGGGGCCGTTACGCGGAGCTGTTCGCCTACGACGAAGACTCGGACGAGCTCTTCCTGGAGGAGATCCCCGCCCCGGCGATCGAGTAGCCCGGATCCTCACCTCGCCAGCAGCCGCCGGGCCTCCGCCACCACGCGCTCGATCGTGAACCCCAGGCGCTGGTAGACCTCGGGATAGGGTGCGGAGGCCCCGAAGCGCTCCAGCCCGACGGCCGCGTCCGCGTAGCGGCACCATCCCCACGGGATCCCGGCCTCGATCGCCAGCCGGGGAACCCCCGGCGGGAGCACGGCGCGGCGGTAATCCTCGGGCTGGAGCTCGAACAGCTCCCAGCACGGCATGCTCACCACCCGGGTTCGGATCCCCTGAGCCTCCAGCTGCTCCCGCGCGGCCAGCGCCAGGGCAACCTCTGAACCGGTGGCGATCAGGATCAGGTCCGGCCTTCCCCCCTGGGCCTCGGCCAACACGTAGGCCCCCCGGGCGAGCCCCTCCGCCGGGGCCAGCCCGCCGCGGTCCAGCACTGGGACCTTCTGCCGGGTGAGGATCAAGGCCACCGGCCCGTCGCGCCGGCGCAGGGCGACCTTCCACGCTTCGGCCACCTCGTTGGCATCCGCCGGCCGGATCACCCAGAGGTTCGGGATTGCCCGGAGGGCCATGAGATGTTCCACCGGCTGGTGGGTGGGCCCATCTTCCCCTACGGCGATGCTGTCGTGGGTGAAGACGTAGATCACCGGCCGATGCATCATCGCCGCCAACCGGATGGCCGGCCGCATGTAGTCGCTGAAGACCAGGAAGGTTCCCCCGTAGACCCGGAAGGGCCCATAGAGGCTCATCCCATTGAGGATGCCGCCCATGGCGTGCTCCCGCACGCCGAAGTGGATGTTCCGCCCGTCGAAGCGACCGCGCCCGACGACGGGGAACCCATGCAGGTAAGTCTGGGTGGATTCCATCAGGTCGGCGCTACCACCGATGAGGTTAGGGATGACCTTCGCCAGGGCGTTGAGCACCTTCCCTGAGGCCGCCCGGGTGGCGATCCCATCCGCGGAAGGGGGGAAGGCGGGGACGGCCTCCTCCCAGCCCTCCGGCAGCTCCCCTTGCCACCATCGCGTCCACTCCGCGGCCAGCTCCGGGTAGGTGGCGGCGTATCGTTCCCATCGGGCCCGCCATTCGGCTTCCCAACGTGCCCCTTCCTCGATCAACCCGCGCATGTGGGCGTAGACCGCCTCCGGGACGTAGAAGGGGGGTTCCGGGGGCCAGCCCAGCCGCTCCTTGGTCCGCCGCACCTCATCGGGCCCCAGCGGCGCCCCGTGGGCCTCGGCCCGGTCCTGCTTGTTCGGGCTCCCATAGGCGATGTGGGTGTGGCAGATCAGGAGGGAGGGGCGGTCCTCAACCTGCTGGGCCTCGGCCAGGGCCTGGGCCACCGCCGTCCGGTCGTGGCCGTCGAGGTCCAGGACATGCCAGCCGTAGGCGCGGAACCGCATGGCCACGTCCTCGGTGAAGGCGAGGTCGGTGGGCCCGTCGATGGAGACCTCGTTGTCATCGTAGAGGACGATGAGGCGGCCCAGCCCCCAGTGGCCGGCCAGGGAGGCCGCCTCGGAGGAGATCCCTTCCATCAGGTCGCCGTCGGAGGCGATCGCGTAGACGAAGTGGTCCACGATGGGGAAGCCCGGGCGGTTGAAGCGCTCCGCCAAGAGGTGGGCCGCGAGGGCCATCCCGACCGCGTTGGCGAACCCCTGGCCCAGGGGCCCGGTCGTGGTCTCGATCCCCCGATGGGGGTCGTATTCGGGGTGCCCGGGGGTGGCGCTGCCCCACTGGCGGAAGCGTTGGATCTCCGCAAGGGGCATGTCGTAGCCCGAGAGATGGAGCAGGGCGTAGAGCAGCATCGAGCCGTGCCCGGCGGAGAGGACCAGGCGATCTCGGTTGGGCCAGAGGGGGTTGCGGGGGTTATGGCGCATAAAATAGCGCCAGAGCACGTAGGCGGCGTCGGCCATCCCCATGGGCATCCCCGGGTGCCCCGAGCGGGCCTGCTCCACCGCGTCCATCGCCAGGACGCGGATGGCGTTCACGCACAACTGGTCCAGCTCCGGGTTCAGCGTGGGGAGCTTGGACATCCATTGGGTGGCGATCATCGGCCTCCTCGCTTCTTGAAGGCGATCTTTATTACCTTACCCGGAAGCGAGGCTTTCGACAACTCTTCCGGAAAGGGTGCCCGGCCGGTCGTCGTGTAGAATAGAGCTGAGATGGGGCGGCATGCATCCTTGCTTCGGGGCATGGCCATGCGATGGCTCCCCGCGACATCCGTCGGCGAGAAGGGGAAGGTGGGGGGTGTGCTTCTGCTCGCGCTCGCCCTGGCCTCGGCCTGTGCCCGGCCTTCTGGCCGCTCGCCGGGGGTATCCGACCTGGAGATCCGTCGGGGCGAGGCGCTGTATAACCAGTATTGCCTGAGCTGCCATGGCGGGCCGACCGGCGGCTCGATGATGGACTACCCGCCCCGGCACAACGCCAACGGCCACACCTGGCACCACTCCGACTGCCAGTTGAGGGAGATCATCCAAAACGGGGGCGACGAGATGACGGCCATGATGCGGCGGATGATGGCCCCACCGAACGCCCCAGCGATGCCCGCCTTTAAAGGCGTTCTGACCGATGAGGAGATCGAGGCGATCCTGGCGTTCATCAAGACCTGGTGGACCGAGGAGCAGCGCCGCTATCAGGCGCAGATCACCCGGGCACGATGTTCGTAGGAGCGACCGGATGCCCGCGCGGAAAGCTCTCAAAGCCCGTCGCCCCAAAGCCCGGATCCGCGGCCTGGGTCTGTTCCTGGTCGGGGCCGGGCTGATCGGGCTTCTGGCCCTGGCCCTGCCCCGCCTGGTGACCGGCCCGAATCCGCCGGCCCTGGCTGTCCTGGAGACAGCTGATTTCCATGCCCTGGCCTTCAGCCCCGATAACTCCGATGTGATCTTTTTCGGTCATCACAACGGGATAATGCGCAGCGACGACGGCGGCCGCACATGGCGGCCGGTCGTAGCTCGGCCGAACTTTGATGCGATGGCCCTGGCCATCAGCCCGGCGAACCCCCGACGCATCTACGTGGCCGGCCATAATATCTTTATGGTCAGCCCCGACGGAGGCGCGAGCTGGGAGCCGGTCCAGCACGACCTGCCTTACGACGATATCCATGGCTTTGCCTTAAGCCCCGAAGATCCGAACCGGCTTTACGCTTTCGTTGTTGGCCATGGTCTCTTCATCAGCCATGATGGAGGCCAGCGCTGGGCCCAGCTCAGCGCGGCCCTCCCTGTCGACGTCATATCCCTGGTGTCCGCTGGAGGCAAGCCAGAGGTGCTTTTTGCCGCCAGCGTGAGCGCCGGCGTCCTCAAAAGCGAGGACGGCGGCCGCACATGGCAACCGGTTAACAACGGCCTGGGGAGTCGGCGGGTTATGGCGGTGGCCGTCGATCCAAGCGACCGAAGGGTCGTCTATGCTGGGACTGATGAGGGTCTCTACCGGAGCGACGATAGCGGGTCAGCTTGGCGACGGCTGCCGTTTCCAGGTCGGAACGCTGTGGTGGTGGCGGTGAGCCCGACCACCTCGAACACGATACTGGTGATCGAGGCCGTCGGACCGCGGCATGGTCGGCTCTACCGTAGCCGCGACGGTGGCTTCCGCTGGAGCCCCTGAGGGGGGAGAGAGGGACTCAAGGTTGGAGTTGCCCACGGAGGGCGGGCCCCGTTGACAGATCCGCCGGGTCGCGCTAAATTTTAAAGCGGAACGCCCCCATAGCTCAGGCTGGATAGAGCGTTGGCCTCCGGAGCCAAAGGTCGCGGGTTCGAGTCCCGCTGGGGGCTTGCGCGGGGCGACCCCCTTGCGCCATAGGGGTCGCCCCGCTGGTTTCTCAGCCCCTCATGATTCGAGAAGTCCCCTCGGTGTGGGGGAAACCGCCTCCTCCCACCCGTTGCGGAGATCCCTTGGGCTCTGATCCCCGCTGGAGAAAAGGAAAGGAAAAGAAAAAGCCCTGGGGATCCGTTCTCCCCAGGGCCTGGGGTTGCCGTTCGAGCCGGGAGGATCTTCACTCCGGCCGCACGGGGATTTCGTGGGGGGCGAAGGCCCGGCCATCTTTGATCCACCACACCCCCAGGTTCCGGGCACCCGACACCGCATCCGGATGGATCTCCGGCCCCGCCACCACCGCCCACACCTCCGCCTCCGGCAGCGCCTTCCGCAGCGCCGCCGCCCGGTTCACCGCCCGCAGCAGATCCCCCGGATGCACGATGCCCGAAACCTCCACCACCAGGTAAACCTCCCCTTCCCCCCCTCGGGCCCGCCCCCGGACGATCACGTCCGCCTCGTCCAGGTCGTCGGCCTCGTCGGGGGAGAGCCGGCCGGCGGCCTCGGCGGCCCGCAGCAGCGCCTCCCGCTCCTGGGGGGAGAGGACGTGGGGGTGGTCCACCAGGCGGCGGTATCGGCGGAGGCGGGTGCGGTAGCGATCCTCGTGCACCAGGCCGCGGAGCCGCCCGTCGAGATCCTCCACCCGCCCCGTCAGGCGGCGGATGGCCTCGGCCAGCTCGGCGAAGCGGCGGTCGGTCTCCGCCCGATAGGCGGCGAACTCCTCATAGTGTCGCCGCTGGGCCTCAGCTAGGGCCGCCACCGCCTCCTCCAGCCGCGCCACCCGCTCCTCCGTCCGCCGCTGGGCTTCGGCCAGTTCGGCGAAGCGGCGGTCCGCCTCCGCCCGGGCGGCGGCCACCTCCTCCTGCAACGCCGCCAGCCGCCGA
>FWWL01003983.1_pt1 | contig 25776 bp, 29 predicted proteins | sample 2228331 | NCBI WGS metagenome assembly FWWL01 (sample SAMEA103939775, study PRJEB20133) | metagenome | reverse complement strand
GACAACACGGTGTCGGCGGAGAAGTCATCGCCTACATATGGTGAGGAGGTGTCATAATGTCTCGTATAGCTAAAAAACCAATAATAATACCTTCAAATGTTCAAGTTACATTTAATGAAACGCAAATAAGAGTTAAGGGACCAAAAGGTGAATTAGTACAAGCTCTTCACCCATACGTCTCATTTGAACTTCAAGGAAATGAATTATGGGTTAGACCAAATACAAGCTCATTAAAGAGAAAATCAGAAATGAGTAAAGTTAGTGCAATGATGGGAACATATTGGAGACTTATTAACAATATGATAATCGGTGTTACACAAGGATTCACAAAAGAACTCGAAATTGTTGGTGTCGGTTACAGGGCACAACTTCAGGGAAATAAGATAGTAATGTCCCTTGGTTACGCTCATCCAGTTGAAGTAGATATCCCAAGTAATCTTAAAGTTGAAGTTCCATCACCAAACAAAATAGTTATTTCTGGAATCGATAAACAAGTAGTAGGACAATACGCAGCAAATATCAGAAAATGGAGAGAGCCAAACGCATACAGCGGTAAAGGTATAAGATACGTTGGCGAAGTAATCAGACTTAAAGAAGGAAAGAAAGCATAAGGGGGTATTAACGTGATTAAAAAAGCTGACCGCAGACAATTGCGCTTGATGAGACATAAAAGACTCAGAAAGAAAATCTTCGGAACACCCGAAAGACCAAGACTTGCGGTCTTTAAGAGCGAAAAACACATTTATGCTCAAATAATTGATGACACAACTGCAAGAACACTTGTAGCAGCTTCAACAGTTGAAAAGGACATAAAAGAAAGAGTAAAAAAGACTTGGAATATTGAAGCGGCAAAAGAGATTGGTAAAGTTATAGCACAAAGAGCTTTAGAAAAAGGCTACAAGAATGTCGTCTTTGACCGCGGTGGTCACAAGTATCACGGTAGAATAAAAGCTCTTGCAGACGCAGCCAGAGAAGCTGGCTTAGAGTTCTAATTTGGAGGTGTGAACCGTGGCTGATATAGTTGACAAAATCAAACAATCAGGAGAAACATTTGAAGAAAGAATAGTTGAAATACGAAGAACAACGAAAGTTACAAAAGGTGGTAAAAATCTTTCTTTCAGAGTTCTTGCTGTTGTTGGAAACAGAGAAGGTAAAGTTGGAATCGGTGTTGGAAAGGCAAGAGAAGTACCCGATGCAATCAAAAAAGCTTTAATTCACGCAAGAAGAAATATTGTTGAAGTACCTGTTGTTAAAGGTACACTTCCTCACTACGTTGTTGGAAGACAAGATGCTTCAAAGGTCCTAATGAAACCAGCAGCTCCTGGTACCGGTATCATAGCAAACGGTACTGTTCGTGCTGTTTTAGAACTCGCAGGTTTCAAAAACGTTCTTACAAAATCATTAGGTTCAACAAATCCTGTTGTTCTTGCACAAGCAACACTCAATGGATTGAGAGAAATCCAATCGATTGAAAAAGTAGCTGATCTTAGAGATATAACCCCAGCTGAAGTAATTTACGGTGTCAAAAGGGAGGGTTAATGAATGAAAAAACTTAAGATAACACTTGTTAAAAGCCCAATTGGATACGAAAAAGATCAAAAAGATACTATCAAAAGACTTGGATTAGGAAAACTTAACAGCACTTCAGTTAAAGACGATAACCCCCAAATCCGTGGAATGTTAAACAAAGTAAGACACCTTGTTAAGGTAGAAGAAATAGAAGCTTAAGGAGGGGAAAAATAATGAGAATTGAAGAACTTACGCCGACCCCTGGTTCATTCAAAAAATCAAAGAGGCTTGGTAGAGGTCACGGTTCTGGAAAAGGTAAGACAGCTGGTAAAGGACACAAGGGTCAAAAATCAAGAGGTAAAGGAAAAGTTAGTCCATGGCTCGAAGGTGGTCAAACACCGTTCCACAGAAGACTTCCAAAATTTGGATTTGACAACTTCACAAAGAAAGTCTACGCTATAGTCAACCTTTCAACACTTGAAGAAAGATACGATAGCAACGACGTAATCACTCCAGAAAGATTATTACAAGATGGAGTTATCAGTAAACTCTACGACGGTCTTAAAATACTTGGCGAAGGAGATATAACAAAACCATTAATATTAAAAGCTCACAAGTTCAGTGCAAGTGCTAAGGAGAAAATTGAAAAAGTCGGTGGAAAAACTGAGGTGATTTGAAAATGTGGAAAGCGCTAAAAAACGCAATGCAAATACCTGAAGTAAGGGATAGGGTCATTTTTACGTTCTTAATGCTTTTGGTTTTCAGACTAGGTATATATGTTCCTGTTCCAGGAATCAACATTAGAGCGTGGGGGGCGGCGCTTTCCAATCAAAACGTTGGAGCAGGAGTATTAAGCTTTTATGATGTCTTTACAGGCGGTGCATTCAGTAGATTTTCAGTTTTTTCAATGAGTGTTACTCCATACATCAATGCATCAATTGTATTACAACTCTTAGCATCTATAATTCCTTCTCTTAAAGAACTCCTCAAAGAAGGAGAAGAAGGAAGAAAGAAATTCCAAAGCTATACTATGAAACTCACTCTCGGACTTGCAGCACTTCAATCTTTTGTAGTTTCGCTTGGACTCTCAAGAGGATACTCAAATGTTTTAACTATAAATCCTTGGTTTTTCACATTTGTTGCAACAGTTTCACTCGTTGCAGGTACGATGTTCCTACTCTGGATAGGTGACAGAATCACAGAAAAAGGTATCGGAAATGGTGTTTCAATGTTGATTTTTTCAGGTATCGTTTCAAGGTATCCATCTTATTTCAGAGTAGCAGTCTTGGGAAACCTCAATATTTTCGGATGGATATTTATGATAGCTGTCGCAGTTGGTATGGTTGTTGCAATTATTTTTGTTCAACAAGGTGAAAGAAGAATTAAAGTTGAATACGCAACAAGAGTTGTTGGAAGAAGAATTTACGGCGGTACCAGCACATATATTCCAATCAAAGTTAACCACAGTGGTGTTATTCCAATAATCTTTGCATGGGCAATTATAAGCATTCCAGAAGCTATAGCTCAAATTATTGGTAACCAGACACTTATTAAAATATTCAGCACAACAAGTCTTTGGATGATAACACTGTACGCATTTTTGATATTCTTCTTTACATACTTCTACAGTGTTGTCGTTATAGATCCAAAGGATATCTCTGAAAACATCAAAAGATACGGTGGATTCATTCCTGGTGTAAGACCTGGAAGACCAACCGAACAATACATAACGACAATCCTTAACAGAGTTACGTTTATAGGTGCAATATTCTTAGTTGGTATTTCACTTCTTCCTTACATAGTTGAAGGACTTACAAGAGTTAACATCTGGCTTGGTGGAACAAGTGCACTTATCGCTGTCGGTGTAGCACTCGATATTGCTCAACAAATGGAAGCACACTTAATTATGAGAAATTACGAAGGATTCATCAAAAAGGGTAAAATAACCGGAAGAAGGTGATGGAATGAACCTTATCTTCTTAGGACCTCCAGGTGCGGGTAAAGGAACTTACGCAAAAGGAATCGTCCAAAAGTACAGTATTCCTCATATATCAACCGGAGATATGTTCAGAGAAGCTATAGCAAATGAAACTGAACTTGGTAAAAAAATAAAGTCTATAATTTCTTCCGGCGGGCTTGTTCCTGATGAATTAACGAATGCACTCGTTGAAGAAAGACTATCTCAGAAAGATTGTGAAAACGGATTTATTTTGGATGGTTATCCAAGGACTCTAAATCAAGCTGAAACATTCGACAAAATTCTTGAAAAAATTGGGAAGACATTAGACGGAGCACTTTACTTTGAAGTTGCCGAAGATACAGTTGTTGAAAGAATCTCCGCACGAAGGATTTGTCCAAAATGTGGTAAAATCTATAACCTTGTCTCTTTGAAACCGAAAAAAGACGGTTATTGCGACGAGTGTAACGTTGAAATAATCCAAAGAGAAGATGACAAAGAAGAAGTTGTCAGAAACAGATACAGAGTCTACTTGGATAACACAGAGCCTGTAATTAAATATTATCAAAAGAAAAACAAACTTTTTACAATTGATGGTTCAAAAGGTGTAGAAGAAGTAATGAAAGAAGTGTTTAATATATTAGGGAGTATTAAAGAATGATAAGAGTTAAAGCAAGAGATGAAATAAGAAAGATGCGTATAGCTGGTAAAGTTGTAGCGACTGTACTGGAAAAGGTAAAAGAATTAGTAATAGAAGGAGCTTCAGCTTACGATATTGAGAAAATGGCGGAAGACGTTATACAGAGCAGTTGCTGTAAACCGTCGTTTAAAGGCTACGGAGGATACCCCTACTCTACGACGGTTTCGGTGAACGAAGAGGTTATACATGGATTTCCGCTTAAAACTAAAGTTTTTAAAAAAGGTGATATAGTTTCAGTTGATGTTGGAGCTATGTACGATGGATATCACGCAGATGCAGCAAGAACTTACATAATCGGAGAAACCGACGAAAGTGGAAAGAGGTTAGTTGAAGTGACTTCAAAATCTTTAGAAGAAGCTATTGGAATTATAAGACCTAATGTTAGACTTGGACTTATATCTAACACGGTTCAGAAGATAGTTGAGAAGAACGGATTTGGAATAGTCAGAGATTTTGTAGGTCACGGAGTTGGTAAAAAACTCCACGAAGACCCGCAAATACCGAATTACGGCGATCCTGAAAGTGGAGTTATGTTAAGAGCTGGAATGACGCTCGCTATAGAACCAATGGTTACTGAAGGAAGCTGGCACGTGAAGATACTTGAAGATGGTTGGACGGTTGTTACGGTTGATGGGAAAAGAGCGGCACATTTTGAGAACACTGTGCTTGTCACCGAGAATGGCTACGAGATATTGACCGTTTTGTGAGGTGGTTTGGTTGGCAAACAAAGAAGACGTCATAAGAATGGAAGGAACAATAGTCGAAGCACTACCGAACGCAACATTCAGAGTTGAACTAGAAAATGGCTACAAGGTACTTGCCCATGTATCCGGAAAGATGCGAAAGAATTTCATAAGACTTGTACCTGGTGACAAAGTGGTTGTAGAACTGACAATATACGATCTAACACGTGGAAGAATTGTTTACAGAAAGAGAATAGACAGCAAGGGCAACGAAGAAATAATTGAAGAAGATGAATAATGATAAAGTCTCTGAGAGGAGGATAAACATATGAAAGTAAAAGCATCTGTAACGAAGAGATGCGAGCACTGCAAAATTATCAGAAGACATGGCAAAGTTTTCGTTATATGTAAAGTAAATCCAAAGCATAATCAAAGGCAAGGTTAAGGAGGGAAATAGATGGCACGTATTTTGGGTGTTGAAATCCCCAGCAACAAAAAGGTGCATATCTCTTTGAGATATCTTTACGGCATAGGACCAGCGAGAGCGGTTGAAGTTTGTCAAAATACTGGCGTTGACCCAGACAAAAGAGTCAAGGATCTCACAGAAGATGAAATCAGTAAAATAGCCACATACATTCAGCAACATTACAAAGTTGAAGGTGAATTGAGAACTGAAGTAATGAGAAACATTAAAAGACTTATCGAAATTGGCTGTTACAGGGGAATGAGACACAAGCACAGCTTACCGGTGAGAGGACAAAGAACAAGATGTAACGCAAGAACAAGAAAAGGACCAAAACCAAACAGAATTAAGAAAAAATAATTTGTCTTGATAGGAGGGAAATAAATGGCAAAAGCTAAGAGGACAACGACCAAAAAGAAAATTAAATTGTCGTCCGACCACGGTGTTGTTCACATAAAATCCACGTACAACAATACGATAATGAACCTGACGGATGATAACGGAAATGTCTTAGTCTGGGGAAGCGGTGGAACAGCTGGTTTTGAAGGCTCAAGAAAAGGTACTCCATACGCAGCACAACTTTCAGCTGACCACATCGCAAAAGAAGCTTTAAAGCTGGGAATTAAGAAAGTTGATGTTGTTGTTAAAGGACCTGGTCCTGGAAGAGAAACGGCAATAAGAGCCCTTCAAGCTGCCGGACTTGAGATTGGTAATATTAGAGATGCGACACCAATTCCATTCAACGGTTGCAGACCACCGAAAAGAAGACGCATTTAAGGAGGGAAAATAATGGCTAGATATACAGGTCCTGTTTGCAGAATCTGCAGAAGAGAAGGAATGAAACTTTATCTTAAAGGCGATAAATGTGCCACGGACAAATGTCCATTTAACACAAGAGCTTTTGCTCCTGGTCAACATGGACACGAAAAGAAGAAATTGACACAATACGGAATGCAACTTAGATCCAAACAAACGATGAAGAGAATCTACGGTATTCTCGAAAAACAATTCAAAACATACTACGCAAGAGCAGCAAAACAATCAGGAGATACTCGAGAAAACTTAGTCGTTCAAGTTGAGAGAAGAATTGATAACGTAGTTTACAGACTTGGATTTGCTGTCAACAGAAGAATGGCAAGACAATTTGTCACACACGGACATATTCTTGTTAACGGTAAGAAAGTAGATATACCATCATATCAAGTCAGACCAGGTGATGTAATAACAGTTAAAGAAGGTAGCAGACAGATACCATTTTTGAAAGAAGCTATTGAAGCCAACAAAGGAAGAGCAATATATCCATGGTTGGATGCTGATTACGACCAATTCAAAGGTACATACGTAAGAAATCCAAAGCTCGAAGAAGTCACAGACTTGCCAGTTAATGTTCAAGCTATCATCGAGTTCTACTCGAGGTGATTTTAATGCCATTTGCTTCAAGGAAGTTCCATTTGGAAGAACAAAGCACAGGCGAAGATTTCTACTATGCGAAATATTCGCTTGCACCGCTTGAAAAAGGATACGCTACAACAATAGGTAACACTATTAGAAGAGTTATGCTGTCTTCTATACCGTCTTACGCAATTACCGATGTTAGGTTTATTAACCCAGAAAAACATCACGAATTTGATACAATAGAAGGCGTAAAAGAAGACATTTTGGAAATTTTAATGAAATTAAAACAAGTTCAATTAAGAGTTGAATCCTATGTCGACAGAGAAATTGTAATGAAGATTGAAAAGAAAGGCCCAGGAATAGTAAAAGCTAAAGATATAATAACAGAATCGGGAGTTGAAGTAGCTAATCCAGAGTTTCTAATATTAACTCTCAATGATGGTACAGAAGTTGAAATCGAACTGATAGCAACGATGGGAAAAGGTTTTGTACCAGCAAGTGAACGAGTTGAAAAACCTGAAATTGGACGCATTGTTCTCGATGGAGTCTACAGCCCAGTTTTGAAGGTCAACTGGACAGTTGAAAATGTACGTGTCGATAAAAAGACTGACTTTGAAAAGCTGATACTTGAGCTCTGGACGAAAAAGAGCATAAAACCAGCAGAAGCTCTAAAACATTCTCTTAAGATAATACTCGACCACTTCGAATTTATCGAATCGAGTTTATCAGGAGTAGACGTTTCAACAGCTATCGAAATGCCGTTGACAGTCTCATCAGAAGAGATTGAAAGTGGTTTAAGCGACGATGTTCTCAACAAAAAAATAGAAGAATTAGACCTATCAGCAAGAGCTCTAAACTGTTTGAAGAGAGACAAGATCGAAACAATAGGTGAACTATTATCAAAGCCAGAAGAAGAACTTATAAAGATCAAAAATTTTGGTTCAAAATCACTCGAAGAAGTTAAAGAAAAATTAAAAGAAAAATTTGGACTCACCTTCAGGAAGGGGGACAAAGAGTAATGAGACACCAAATGAAAAGAAACAAGCTTAATAGATACGGAAGTCACAGAACATCACTTCAAAGAAACTTTGCAAAAGAAGTACTTGAACACAAGACAATCTTGACAACAACAGTCAAAGCAAAAGCTATAAAACCATATATCGAAAAACTTCTCACAAAAGCTGTTAAGGCTTACAAGATAAAGGATACAAACAAAGACGAAAGTGTTGCACTCAGAAGACAACTCTTTGCAGAACTTGGAGACAAAAGACTTGTTAACAAATTAGTTGACGAAGTTGCTCCAAAGTTCGTCAACAAAAATGGTGGTTACACAAGAGTTTTAAAAGTAGGTCCAAGAAGAGGCGACGGAGCAGAAATGTCCGTCTTACAATTAGTCGAAGAATAATAATTCTAAACCGGCAAGGGGCATTAGCCCCTTTTTACTGCCAAGTTAATTAGGAGGTGCAGTAATGCAAATTAAAGAGGTGCAAACAGATAAAAACCTGATTGTTGAAGAGATAAATTTCGATTCCAATGAAATAGCACAATTTGAAAATGAAGCGGGTAAATACTTAAATTCAAAAGGATACAAGATAGACGGATTCAGACCTGGTAAAGTTCCTACAGCGGTTTACAAAAAGTTCTTCGGTGAAGATTTTTATAATTATTATGTGGCCAACATCGCTGCTGAAAAAGCTATAAAAAGTATAAATGAAAGATACGAAAACCTTTTGATCGACCCGGTTATTACGGATGTTAACATCACTCCTGAAGATGGAAGTATAACCATAGAGATTCACAAAGAACCGGAAGTTAAATACGACTTGTCTAAGATAACAATTGAAAAGAGAAACGAAGACGAAGTTATCAAAAACTATATCGATTACAGAACGAAATACCTTCTTGAAACAAACGCTATAGTTGAACCCAAAGAAGGACCAGCCGAATACAACGATCTTGTCATTGTAAAACAAACAGTCGAGCACGACGGAAAAGTAATAATGGATAACCAAGAAAGGGAATATGTTCTTTACGAAGATGATGATAGAGAAATAATCAAAAATCTTTTAGGTAAAAAAGCTGGCGACAACGTCGAGGTTGAAGTTGAGTACAGCAAAGATGAAAACGAGAAAGCCAAATATATTTATAAACTTGCTGTCGAAAGCATTTCCGAAAGAATAATCCCAGAACTTACGGATGATTTCGTTAAAGAACTTGGAATAGAAGAGATTCAGACAGTCGATGCTCTCAAAGAAAGATTCAACAAAGAAGGAAGAGATATATTCAGAAAAGAATCACTCGACTACTACAGGCAAAGAATTATAGACCAAGTAGATGATTCTGTAGAGATCGAAATTTCAGAAAAAACTATTGAAAGAGCTGTTGACAATATAATTGAAAGACTTAAAGAAGAAGGAAAATATGAACAATACTTTAAAGAACATGAAAATGAAGAGAAATTCAAAGAGGAACTCAAAAAATCTTACGTTCTTCTTTTGAAAAAAGACCTTCTTATGAAAGACATAATAGTCAACAACGGTCTTAATGTTACAGACGAAGACATACGAGAATACGCAGAGACGATGGCACCTGTTTGGGGTATAAGTGTTGATAGAGCACTTTCACTTATCAAAACCAAACAAGAAATTAGAAACGATGTATTTCAAGAGATTATTGAAAGAAAAGCTGCTGGAGTTATAGTTGAAAAGACTAACATCGTCGAGGTACCACTTGAAGGTGATAACAATGGAGAAAAAGGAGATAACTAATCAATACGTACCGGTAGTTATTGAATCGACGGGAAGATACGAAAGAGCGTACGATATTTATTCAAGACTCCTTAAAGACAGAATAATCTTTATTGGAAGTCCTATTGACGACCATGTAGCTAATTTAGTTGTTGCACAACTGCTCTTTTTAGAAGCTGAAAGTCCAGATAAGGATATCCAGCTTTACATTAATTCTCCTGGAGGAGTTGTCACGGCTGGACTTGCTATCTACGATACGATGCAGTATGTAAAATGTGATGTGACAACAATTTGTATAGGTCAAGCAGCGTCTATGGCAGCTGTTTTGCTTGCATCTGGTACCAAAGGTAAAAGATTTGCGCTTCCAAATAGTAGAATAATGATACACCAACCACTTGGAGGAGCAGAAGGAACTGCGAAAGATATTGAGATTCAAACAAAAGAAATTTTGAGAATTAAACAGATGATTAATCAAATACTCAGCAATCATACGGGAAAAGATTTAGAGACAATTGAAAAAGATACGGATAGAGACTTTTTTATGAGTGCACAAGAAGCACTTGAATATGGTATAATAGATAAAGTTTTGAAACCGGGTGAAAGATAATTTTTATAAGTTTATAAGGAGGTAAGAGTATGTCAGGACACAATAAATGGGCGAATATTAAACACAGAAAGGCTGCCCAGGACGCAAAGAGGTCAAAGATATTTACAAAACTCATTAGAGAAATTATAGTTGCTGCAAGAGAAGGTGGCGGAGACCCAAGTACAAATCCAAGACTTAGAACAGTTCTTGAAAAAGCAAGAGAAGCAAATATGCCGAAAGATACAGTTGAAAGGTCAATTAAGAAAGGTACCGGAGAACTCGAAGGCGAAAGCTATACTGAAATTATATACGAAGCATATGCACCAGGTGGAGTTGCTCTTTACGTATTAGCTCTCACAGATAACAAAAACAGAACTGCTCAAGAACTTAGACACGTTTTAAGTAAAAATGGCGGTTCTCTTGCAGAGAGCGGTTCAGTTGCTTGGCTCTTTGAAAGAAAAGGTGTTATAGAAATACCAAAAGAAAAAGTTGCTGATTTTGATGAATTTATGCTTCTTGCAGCCGATGCTGGTGCGGACGACGTTGAAGATGGCGATCCAGTAGCTGTTTACGTTGCACCAGAAAATATGTCTGCAGTTAAAGAAGCACTTGCATCTCAAGGATTCGATGGAACAACAAAACTCATTTACGAACCAAAGAACACCGTTAAAGTTTCAGGTTCTGATGCCGAAAAAGTCTTAAAACTTGTTGACGCTCTCGAAGATATGGACGATGTTCAAGAAGTTTTTGGTAACTTCGATATCGACGAAGCCGAAATGGAAGCTATAATGGCAAAACTCGAAGGTTAATTGGAGAAAAGATAATCGATGAAGAAGACAACAAAGTTTATCATATTGTTATTCTTGGTAGCAGTCAGTACAGTTATTTTTGGAGAGACACTTTTTCTGAGTGTCTCTCCTTTTGATATTAAATATGGTCTTTTGGGAAGGCATAGTATTGATTTTTGGAAAATCGAAGCTGATTTACGACTTTACACTGAATTTGACGTTAAGAAAGGTTTCTTACTGCCACAGTTTAATGACAAAGAGTACATCGATTACTTTCTTTTTGATAACTCTCCAAGTTACGTTGTAAGTTATGGTGTTATCCACAAACTTCCTTTTACAACGATTGAAATTCCAACTAAGAAGACTTGGAATTTCAATTACAGAGGATCGGGATTTTATGATACTTCTCTTTATTACATATCAGATAACTTTGGAATGCTTGTTAATGCGAGTGGCACACATATTAGCGTATACACTCTGGAAGTTTTAGGACTTCCAAGTTTTGATATTTTTTTAGAAATTGTTGAAAACGAATATGGATTCGGAAACATTGGAATAGGGAAAGATTTTTACGTTTACTACGGTGAAAAAATAGGAGTTGGATATCAAAAAAGTTTACCTAACCTGACGGTGTTTGCAATAGTTTATACTCAGGATTTAGAAAATATAGAGGCTAATTTTGGATTTGCTTACAAAGACAAAAATTTTATGGTACAATTATATAAATCAGATACGATTTATGGAACACTTAGAATGAAATGGAGGGAACTTTATGTCACTGGACGAATCAAGGGAGAAAAAGTTCGGATTACCTTTGAATTTCCAATCTGGTAATCAATCTGAATTTCCACAACAAGAGTTCGAATGGTTTATAGATAAAGTTAAAACAACACTCGGACTTGATCTTTCAGGCTACAAACCTGAAAGAATGAAACGAAGAATTGAGATGCTTGTTAGGAAATATCAGTGCAGAAGTTATAAAGAATATTACGATATGATAATGAAAGACCAAAAGAAGAAAGACGAGTTTTTGGACAAACTTACGATTAACGTTACCGAGTTTTTTAGAAATCCTGAAAAATGGGAAGAACTGAAAAAAAGTTTTTTACCAGAACTTTTGAGAGAGAGCGGTTCAAAATTCAAAGCTTGGAGTGCTGGTTGTTCTTCGGGAGAAGAACCGTACACTTTGGCAATGATATTGGAAGAACTTAGGGCTCCCGCGGGTGTAAAAGTTATTGCAACTGATATAGATATTGGAGTTTTGACAAAAGCACAAGTTGGAGAATACGACGAAAGATCGATGGTAAGTACAGATAAAAGTTATATTGAAAAATATTTTATTGTCAGAGATGGTAAATTCATAGTTAAACCTAACGTAAAATCAAGAGTAATCTTCAAAAGACACAACTTACTACAAGATCCGTTCGATACCGGTTACGATATGATAATGTGCAGAAACGTTGTTATTTATTTTGAAATGGAAGCTAAAGAACAACTTTACAGAAGATTTGCTGAAAGCCTAAGATCTGGGGGAATACTTTTTATAGGAAATACAGAAAGAATATTTAATTACAGAAATATTGGACTTGAAGTTGCATCGCCGTTTATCTATAAAAAAGTAAAATAAAAAAGGAAGGTAAAGATGTTTTGGATAACCTTAACTTTAACTCTTGATCAAATTAGCAAACACCTTGCAAGCCAGTACTTGCAAGGTAATTTTATTAAATTCTTTGATTTTCTCTATCTAACTTATGCAACGAACAGAGGAATCTCGTTTGGACTTTTTCCAGACGTCAAAGAAATTGTTATCTACTTATCATTAGCTATAACGACTGGAGTTTCACTTATTCCCTATTTTAAAAAGGTATCTAAAACGATAGAATTTTCTTTGGCACTAATAATTGGTGGTGCACTTGGCAATTTAGTTGATAGAATACGTTTCGGGTACGTTATTGATTTTCTTACATTTAAACGTTGGCCTACCGTTTTTAATTTAGCTGATATTTTCATAACCTTAGGAAGTGTTATACTACTAACAATTCTCTTTCGGAGGGAAATGAATGAATATAGAAGTCACAAATCGGGAAGAAGGATGGAGACTGGACAAATTTCTACTCGAAAAGACACCGGAATGGGTCTCAAGAACGTTTATCCAGAAGGCTATCAAAGAGGGACAAGTAATAGTCAATGGAACTACGAAGAAGCCGAGTTACAAGGTGAAGTCTGGGGATATAATTACGTTGGACGTTCCGGAGAAACCACCGATTCCAGAAGTAGAACCTGAGAATATCCCACTAAATATCATATATGAAGACAGGGATATCTTGGTAATAAATAAACAAGCTGGGTTGATAACACATCCTATTCCTTCTCACACCAACGGAACTCTCGTTAATGCTGTTTTGTACCACTGTAAAGATCTTCAAGGAGTCAGTGGAGAACTTAGACCTGGAATAGTGCACAGGCTTGACAAAGATACGAGCGGTGTAATGGTCGTGGCAAAAAACGATTTAGCACATCAGTCGATAAGTAAACAATTTAAAGACAGAGTAACTGAAAAAGTGTACATCGCTCTTGTCAAAGGCAAGGTTCAAAAAAGTAACGGACAAATAAGTGTAAGCATTGTAAGAAGTCCGATTTTAAGAACGAAAATGACTGCAACTGAAGTTGGAAAAGAAGCACTAACGTACTATAGGCTTGTACGTACGTTTGATAATTTAGCATCACTTGTTATGTGTTTTCCCAAAACTGGAAGAACGCATCAGATACGAGTTCATATGAAATACATAGGTCATCCACTTTTGGGAGATGAACTTTACGGTAGACCTAAAGAAGACTTAATCTACGGAGTCAACCGACAGATGCTCCACGCACTTATGCTCTCTTTCTACCATCCAAGAACTGGTGAAAAAATGAGATTTGTCGCAAAAATTCCGGAAGATTTTGCACAGGCGATAGTAAATTTGTCAAAACTTTCCATTTGAAAAACAAAAAGTCCCGAAAGGGACTTTTATTCTTTTGGCGTGCCCGGCGGGATTTGAACCCACAACCTTCAGATCCGCAGTCTGACGCTCTATCCAATTGAGCTACGGGCACAATGTTTTTCAAAAAATTTGGGAGCTTTCGCTCCCTAAATGGCGGAGAGAGAGGGATTCGAACCCTCGGTGGAGAAACCTCCACACTTGCTTAGCAGGCAAGCGCCTTCGACCACTCGGCCATCTCTCCAAAAATACTACCTTAGATATTCTACCATAGCTCTTGATTTTTTCAAGAGCTATTTTTCATTTTCTTGACAAGTTAACCTATAAAGTAGTATACTAAGTATACAAAAGTATACTATTATCTACACCGGGGGTGTGAAAAATGATAGCACTTATTGATATGGACAATTATTTTGCTTCTGTTGAGATAGCGAGAAATCCATTCTTAATAAGTAAACCTGTTGCGGTTATTGGCCTTGGGAAAAAGACTGTTGTCACTTCAGCAAATTATTTAGCGAAGATGTTCGGTGTGAAAATTGGGACAACTCCTCAAGAGGCTATAAAGCTTTGTCCTAATATTGTGTTAGTCAAGGCTGATTTTGGTGAATATGAGAGAACTTCTTTGAGGATCTACGAAATAATAAATAAATATTTTCCAATTATCAAAGAAGCGAGTGTTGATGAGTTTTACGTAGATTGTTTAGCTATTGAAAATTATATTGAAAGATTGAAAGATGTAAAAAACGATATAAGAGAAGAAATTGGAATAACTTGCTCAATCGGTGTTGGACCGAATCCGTTGATTGCAAAAATGGCTAGTGAAGTCGAAAAACCGGATGGTTTTGTAGTGGTTAACGATGTGGAAGAATTTTTGAAAACAAGATCAGTTTCCGATATACCGGGAATTGGAAAAGTTGGGAAAGAGATGCTTTCGAAAATTGTTGAAAACGCTTACGAGTTTTCTCAACTTTCTGATAGTGCACTTCTAAGATACGGTGGAAATTCACTATTAGCTTTATCTCGGGGGTTAACAACTAATAGTTACAACAGAAAAGTCTTTTTTTCAATCGAACCACCGAAGAGTATAGGACATAGTATAACTCTCGACAAACCTGTGAAAAGTTTTAATGAATTATTTGATATTTTAGAATATCTGTTTTATTGTGCGTATATTAGAATGGTTAGGGGAGAATTGAAAACTAAAGGTTTGTCTTTGTATCTTAAAGATTTTCTTGGAAATTCTCTTTCAATTTCTAAAAGTCTGAGTATTCACAATGATGATTACTATTTGCTTCAGAAAGTTTTGAAAGAACTGTTGAAAAAACTGTATAGCGGTAATAAAATAGTGAAGATAGGAGTTTCGCTTATAAACCTTAAAAAGCTCGACTTTGACCAGATTGGACTATTCTGGGAGAATGAAAAGATGAAAAAGATAGCCCAGATTTCTGATGTGAAACCAGCATCTTTTTGGACACTTGGGAATTATAAAATATTGGAGAAAAACGCTATTGAGAAATGAACGAATTGAAAATGTGTACAACAATGCTTTAATATTTAGTTATCTAAAATAAATAATAATTTAAACTTTTAAATAATAATTTAAACTTTGAATTGTGTAAAAAACGTTTTTTATATAGTATAATAACTTTGAAGTATCTCTAAAAAAACACGTAAAAAGGAGGATTCTAGTATGTTCCAAAAAACTCTTGTAAAAATATTTCTTTTCATTTTATTTGTTGTTGACCCGATATTACTTTTACTTTCTTATTATGGATTTGCTGGTTTAAGAGATTATAATGTTGGAAATATTCTCATAGGCTATCTTGTAAGTGTAGTTGTGTTCGGAATTCCGGTCGTTTACAGTGTTTATCGTAATGCTCAAAGAGCACTTGAAGGTTCAGGTTTTAACGTTCCAATATTTTCATCGATAGTACTTTTTATGGGAAACTTTATAGCTGCAACTGTCTCCGGGGTAATTGCAAATAGATTAAGCCCGCTTCCTGAAGATACTATGGCACTGAGACTGAGTGGTGCTTTAGCTATTAATATGTTTATTATAACTTTGTTTTTGCTTATGTATTCAAAAGTTTTAAGTAAGGAACAATTTTTTAGATATCCCGAAAAGTTCAAAATATCTGTTCTAACGAAGTTGATTGTTGGAACTCTTTCATTCTCACTTTGGATAGGACCTTTGGCTTTGAAATACACAACGATAAGGATTGAAATGGATAATAAATACAAGTCTGAGTTCGTAGCCATAACAGTGGTTTTAAATATTTTGTTAGGTGCCTTCATATACGTGTTGTCTAAAAAGATACTTAAACCAGTTCCAAAGATAGTAAATACGTTAGAAGCGATGGCTGGTGGAAATTTTGGTGTAGAAAATGAAAATTCATCGTTCGACGAGTTTGGATTGATAACGTTAGCTGTAAATGAGACGAAAGAAAAGGTAAGACAGTTACTTAAAAATACGAATGCTGTTGTAGACTCTTTGGAAAACACATTTGGAAAACTTGAGAAAGTGTTTAAACAATTTAGTAAACAGAGCGAAGAAGAAAACATAGCAATTATCAAGCAACAAGAAGGTATTGAAAGAGTTACCGCTTCCGTTGAAGAGTTGAATGCGAATGTAGAAGAACTTGCAAACCAAGCACAAAGTTTAGCAGGAGTAACAATAACTGTTCAAAATATGTCAGAGGAGCTCCAGAAAAACTCGACAATAGGAAGTAAATCTTTGAGTGAACTTATAGAAAGCAACACAAAATTAAGCCAAAGATATGAAGGTTTAAGAGTGGGAGTAGAAGAGCTTGGAAAAGCGACGTTGAATATAGGAGATGTAATAGAAACGGTAAGGCAGATAGCGGAACAGACGAATTTACTTGCACTGAATGCGGCGATAGAAGCAGCAAGGGCAGGAGAAGCGGGAAGAGGTTTTGCAGTTGTTGCAGATGAAATAAGAAAACTTGCTGAAGAGACAAAGAGTTCGACAGATAAAATAAATTCGACGATATCGAACGTAAAAAGTCTTTCAGAAAAACTTGTTGGAGAGATAACGACGTTATTTGAGGATGTGCAACAAACAAACAAAAAGTATGAAGAATTATCGCAGATGTTCAAAGTAATGTTTGAAAGAATAAACTACTTATCACAGTCTACAGATACGTTAGCAGCACACTCTGAAGAACAATCAGCTTCAGCCGAAGAGATGGCATCAGCGGCAAAAGAAATAGCAAATGCGATATCGAACATATCAGCAAGTGCTGAATGGATAGCGAAGATATCGAATGAAAATATGGAGAGCGTTAAAGATGTTGCTCAATCCATAGAAGATGTTAAGTACCAAATAAACAACGTTGTTGAGAATATGAGAAAATTCAAAATATGAAAACTAAGAAGAAATCCCTGGATGGGGATTTCTTTTTATCTAATTATCTTTTTTTGATTTCTTAGATCATCTTCAAGTATAGTTAGCACAAGTTCCTCGTAACTATAACCACCAGCTTCTCCCATCTTCGCGATATCTGAATAATTGGGTGTCAGTATAAGTTTTCTTCAAGCCACTCTTTTGCAGTTGATACTTTATGTCCCAAAACTTCTGAGACTGCCACTCTTTCTAAGTCTATCTTTTCAATAAGCTTTGCAACAGTAAGAGTGATTCCATCTATGTAATACCTATAGGTTTTTGTATGGTGTTCAGTCCAACCCGAATTCAAAAGAAGTGGTGCACAGTGAAGAATCATTCCGGTATTTCCTATCGAGGTTTCGACATAACTTTTTGCTTAAACAAAAAATTTTTCAAACAATCGGGTAAGTAGTCAACAACTGAAGAACCGTTTGGCAATCCAACTGCGAATATTTGAACGACATCTTTAAGTACCATTATATTAACTGCGTTACCATTTGTCTTTCTACAACGTACAAAATTGTTTGACATTTGGCTATTATTTGTGGGACATTGGGATTGAATTTTTTGTAGGTTTTTCTGAGCTCAATAGCTTCGAAAGCTTTCCCTTGACAAGGAACGATTGCCATCGATTTCTTTATATGTTTTGCTACTAGTTCTTCAAGTTCACGGTGTGTAGTTGCGAGAGTGGTTATGAATTTCTGAGTCTACAAGAGCTTCTTCAATATCGTTGGTCACGTGATATATGTGGACTTCCTCGCGATGGTGGATTTTGATCTGTTCCACAGAGTGACTTGATTTCCTTCACGACTAAGGCGCGCTGTCATCGCAAGCACAGAATTCCTGGCACCAATAATTTTTATCCTCAAGTCATCCCCCACATTTTTGTTACAAAACCTGTGCGATTGTATCACATAGGTAAAATGTTGTTAAATTTCATAACTATATATCTTAAATTTTGGACTATTGAGAATTTTGGAGCATACCGTATTCTTTAACACATCGGAAAAACACCAGTTTTTTCCTGCTTTTCTGAAGAATTAACAAAAATAGATGTTATAATACTAAATGAAGGAATGTTCAAAACGTTCGCTTTACGAATGAAATGTGCTATAATAAATATGAGGTGATAAAAATGAGATTAGACAAGTTTCTCAAGACGGTGCGGATAATCAAAAGGCGTACGGTTGCACAAGAGGTTATAAAAGCTGGGCTTGTGAGGAAGGGAGATCAAGTTTTGAAACCTTCGTATGAAGTAAAGCCGGGCGATATCTTGGATATCCTTTATGGAACGAAGGAATTTAAAATCAAAGTAAATGATAATTATTCAGTAGAAATCTTAGAAGAAAAAAGAAGGAGTGACATTGATGAGGAGCATAGTTGAAAACCACGTTCTTGATTTTTTGGAAATATTAAGATATGACAAAAGAAATTGGGTAAGAGCTTGGGATGAACTACCGTTTAATCCTATCGTTCAAAACTACAAAAACGCTTTTGAAGATTTTGAGGAAAAACTGAAAAGTATTGATAGAAGAGATTTAACAGAACTTTCGCATGATTTTGAAAAAATAGAGGAGGAATTTAAAGAAAAAGTTGGCCAACTGATAAGAAACACAGCACGGGAGTTTGAACTTTCAAAAGAAGATTTTGTAACCTTTTTAATGGTTGGAATTGGAGAAAAAGATTGGGTCGTTGTTGATGGTCAAAGAGAAAAAGTTATAGCTATAGATGTTTACTCCGTTTGGAAGAAGGGGAAACTTCACAAATTACATGATGTTGTTTATCAGTCGATTGTAAGGTTCAGACACGGAGAAAACCATGGTGATTACTTTGACAAAGACGAAGTTTTTGAGAATTTGAAAGAAGAAATAACTAAACTTTCTGATGAAAATCTTTTGGAAAATATATGTAAACTTTTAGATGAAAAGGTCTTTTATTACAACTGGACAGGATTTTATTTAATGAACGATGAAGGACTTCTTGAGCTTGGACCCTTTGTTGGTGAACCAACTGAGCATGTGAAGATTCCCGTTGGTAAAGGGATATGTGGTCAAGCTGCGGAAAGAAAAGTGACGTTTCTTATCCAGGATGTCTCACAAGAGACTAATTATCTTTCCTGTAGTCCGCACGTTAAAAGTGAAATAGTCGTTCCAATTATGAAATCAAAAGATAAAGTCTTTGGAGAAATAGATATTGACAGCCATTACGTTGCACCTTTCGATGAGAGAGACAGAGAACTTTTAGAATGGATAGCATTGCAGTTAGAAGTCAGGGTTGTTCACAAAAAAGAGTACGAAAGAAGAATTAGAATTGCTTACATAGATAGTTATTTAGCTTACCTACTTAATGAGTTCAATAAATCTGAAATCCAAGTTTCCACAGAAATATACGTTTCAAACGACGTTGAAAAAGTCCCAGACAATTTGTTTAAAGTTTGGCGGATATCTCGAAAGATACCATTTATGAATCTTTCAAAAGTAATTGTCGTTAAATCAACTGAAGAACAGAAAGTTATTCTGAATTCTAAATATGGTCCATATTTAATTGATTATAGAACTCTCAGTTTACCAGTTCCCGACATAATTCACAAAATGATATTGGAACTCACCGCAGAACTTTCAAAGTACCTATATAAAACCCATTACGAAGCTGTTCGAATAGCTCAAGCTTTCGTGAACGCTTCTTTGATAAATGATTACGTTCTTAAACCAAACAGCGACTTAAACACCGTTTTATACGCGTACTTAACAGGTATCACAGCCGGTTATTCAGCTTCTTTCAATCGAGCATTCTTTTTTCAAGCTGTGGGAGAAAAGAAATTTAGACTTTTAAGAGCTTTGGGACCAGTTGATTCAGAGGAAGCTCACAGAATATGGGAAGCTATTGAAGATATAGAACTGAATATGAACGATTTTCTGGAAACGGTTAGCAAAGATTTCAAGAGTGGCTTAGAAAAGAAATACGAAGGTTTAGAGGTAGACTTTGAAGACGTCCTAAAATACGCTGATGGTGAACCGCACGTTATAAACCTTCTTGAGAATGAAAATTTAAAGATTTTTGATTACCACGAATCTGCGATTATGATAATAAAGAGCGGTGAAAAGATACTCGGTTTAATAATCGCTGATAACAAGTACGATAATAAACCGATATCTGATTATCAGCTTCGAGTTTTAAAGATACTTTCGAACCCACTCGCTCTTTTAATGGAGAACAAAAGATTCGTCAATGCACTTAAAATCCGTGCAACGACTGACCACTTAACTGGTCTTGGTACAAGGAGTGCATTGGAAGAATTTTTAGATTACGTTCAAAGAGCTAATATTCATGATTTCTCAATAGCCTTTTTAGACCTTAACAAATTTAAACAGATAAATGATACTTTGGGACACGAAGAAGGAGATAATATTCTTAGAAAACTTGGAGAAGCAATCAGAAAGAATATCCTTGAAGAAGATAAAGCGTTTAGATACGGTGGCGACGAATTTGTTTTGATTTTGAATACAACTGAGAAAGAAACAATAGAAAAGGTTATCAACAGGATCCTTGAAAGCTTTGATAAAGAAACTGGACTGACCTTTTCTACAGGTGTTGGAATATGCGAAAAGGGTAGAGATGTTAGGGAAGTTTTGAAAGAAGCGGACCAAAAGACTTACGTATCAAAAGAGACAGGAAAAATAGAATTTTAAAGAGGTGAATACAAATTGAAAAGCACGTTTTTGAGACTTTTGAAGTATTCAAAACCCTATTTGCACCTTCTGATTTTAGCTATTCTTGTTGTCTTAGCACTCACATACTTTTCGCTTATGCCAGCCCAGATTATTAGAAAGGCTATAAATACTTACATTCTTGATCCGAACATCTCCAGCGAACAGAAATTCCAAGGTATCGCAACGCAAAGTTTGCTCTTTTTCGGTGTTTCACTTGCGATCTTTACACTGGAGTATCTTTCAATAATAATAACAACTTACATAGGTGGTAGGATAGTATACAATATCAGACGTGAACTTTATGGACACATTCTCAGACTTCCTATGAGTTTCTTTGACAAACATCCAAGCGGTCAAATTACGACAAGGATAACCAGCGATACCCAGAACGTTCAAGAGTTCTTCACTTCAGTTATTACTAGTTTGGTTAACGATACTTTCTTGTTAACTGGTACTATATTGATGATGCTAAGTATAAGCAAAAGACTTTTTTTGGATATAATATATGTCTTTCCAGTAATTATAACAGCTATGATAGTTTTTAGGTATTTTGACTTAAAGTTTTATAGAAGAGTTAGAAACGGCATTTCAAAGATAAACGCTTACCTTGCTGAAAATTTAGCGGGTATGCCAGTTATAAAGCTTTTCAACGCGGAAGAATACAAAAGGAAAGAATTTGACGTAATAAACAAAGAACTTTTGAAAGCAAGGTACGGACTTATGTACGTCTACGGTATCTTCAGACCAACGATAAGTTTTATATACTATCTCGCATTGACTTTAGTTATCTGGTTTGGTTCTAAGTACATACTGAACAGAACTTTGAATTTTGGAGACCTTTACGCTTTTGTATTTTATATAGAGACATTCATGAGACCACTTGAAGATCTTTCTGAAAAATACGACATGATTCAAAACACAACAGCAAGTGCTGAAAAAATATTTGCACTTTTGGATGAGAAAGAGGAACCTACAGGGAATAGAAAAAGTGGCAAAAAAATCACCGAAGGAAAGGTAGAGTTTGAAAACGTATGGTTTTCTTATGACGGTAACAGGTGGATTTTGAAAGATATAAATCTAAAATTCCAACCTGGTGAACTTGTTGCGATCGTTGGTGAAACCGGTGCTGGAAAAACAACGATTATGAACCTTATAAACGGTATGTACATTCCTCAAAAAGGTCGGATACTTATCGATGGAGTGCCGTTAGAGGAATACGATATTGAATACCTTAGAAAGAGCGTTTCAGCTGTTCCTCAGGATGTTGTTCTTTTCTCCGGTACGCTTTTAGATAATATTAGACTTTTTCATGAGGAATTCACAGAAGAAGATGTTAAGGAAGCTTTGAGAAAAGTTCGCGCACTTGATATTATTGAAAAACTTCCAAAAGGGGTGTATACTGAGATAGTTGAAAGAGGTAAAGGAATTTCCGCTGGTGAAAGACAGCTTATTGCTTTAGCAAGGTCTGTTCTCTTCGGTGCAAAGATATTCATTATGGACGAAGCGACAAGTAATATTGATGTTGAGACCGAACACAGGATCCAACAAGTAGTTCACGAACTTTCTCAAGAAAATACGGTGATAATGATAGCTCATAGACTTTCAACTGTTGTAAACGCTGATAAAATCATAGTTGTAGACGATGGAAAAATAGCAGAGATTGGTAAACACAACGAGCTACTTAAAAAACGTGGTGCTTATTATAGGTTATATGAGATTCAATTCGCAAGAGAGGAGATAGCTTAAAGTGGTTCTTAGAGCTTCGTACTGGACGTACAAGAAAATAAATGGAGAGTCAGCTGAACTTGATACAGCTTATCTGATGTTAGATGGAAAGTGTGTTTTCAGTTGTAAGTATTGTACACATTCGAGAAACGCAAGGACTGATAATAAATTTTTATCCAGGGTGACTTGGAAAGAGATTGAACCTGAAAAGATCGTTGGAAATAAAAAGCTTTTCAAAAGAATATGTATACAGACAGTTAGCTACAAAGGATACAAGGAAGATTTAAAGGTTTTGATTCCAAAATTATCGGATCTCCCACTCTCACTTTCGATAAGGGTAAATTCAGTTTATGAAGCTGACGAATATTTTGGTCTTGGAATTGATACACTTGGAATAGCTATAGATTGTGCAAGTGAAAAACTTTATCCAACCATCCGTGGAGGAACTTTGAAAAGAAAGTTAGAGATTATAGAAGAAGTTTCTAAGAAATATCCAGGTAAAGTAACTTCTCATTTAATAATCGGCTTGGGTGAAACTGATAAAGAAGTGTACGACATTTTTAAGTTTTTGAAGAAAAACAACGTTACCGTCGCACTCTTTGTTTTTACACCAGTTGTTGGGACTGAGATGGATGGTTTTGAACAACCATCACTTGAAAGGTATAGAAAAATACAGATTCTAAGGTACTTAATGTTTGAAGAAAACATTGAACCAAATGTTGTTTTCGACGGTGATAATATCGTTTCAATAAATGGAATAGATACAATTGATGATAAGGTTTTTAGTGAATACTTCCAAGCTTTTCTAACAAGTGGTTGTAAAGATTGTACAAGACCTTACTACAACGAAAAACCTGGAAAGTTTATGTATAATTACCACAAAATAGAGGGGTAGTTGTGGACAGGCTAGCTCTGAAAAATGCTTACGATTTTCTCCAAAGTTATGCACTTACGTGGGGATTTCTAATAACAAGATTAACTGGTATGTTCGTACTTACCCCGCTTTTTTCTGGAATGTTTTTACCTATGGAAGTTTTAGTCTCCGCAGTATTACTTTTGTCATTCATCGCACTTGGAACCGTTGGACCAGCTATTCCTATAGATATTCCTATACCGTTGCTTGCCATTTCACTTGTAAACAACTTTATCATTGGAGCGTTGATTGGTTCGATTGCGTATTTAGTAGTTGCATCGACCTACACTGGAACTGAAGTTTTTGGAGTGCAGTCAGGTTTCAACGTTTCTGGAAGTTTGGATCCGACGATGGAAGAGTCACCATTAACGAGCGAAGTTGTTTACCTTTTTGCACTATTTATCTTCATTTCAATGAAAGGACATGTTCTTATCTATAAGATAGTCATCCAATCGATAGAGAAGTATCCGCTTTTACTTAAAGAACTACCTTTTGATCTATTGAAAGATCAATACGTGAATGTTTTTGTTGACTTTTTCCTTTTCTCTTTGCAGTTTGCACTTCCGATAATAGGACTTATGCTTATAGTTAACATTCTTTTTGGATTGCTTTCAAGGCTTGTTCCACAGATGAACGTCTTTATGGTTGGTATGCCTGCGACGATTTTGATAATGTTCATAATCTTTATAGGGATGATTCCAATATGGGCAGAACTGTTGAGCGAATTAGTTGGAAAGATGGATCTGATACTAACGAGGTTCTTTACAAAATAAATATCCAGCTCTTTGCGGACCCGGACAAAACAGAAAAAGCTACTCCACGCAAAAGGCAAAAAGCCCGCGAAGAAGGTCAAGTGCCTGTTTCAAGAGAAGTTATCTCAGGGCTTAGTTTTCTTGCTGCAGCTTCTGTCTTTCTTGTTATAGGAAAACAAATTCTCTATAATTTGGTAGAGGGAACACAGAGACTTTTCTTGTTAAATGTTGACGAACTTCTTGAAGGAACAGATTATTTTACGTACGCTTTCAATAATTTCTCATCTATTATTGTCTGGACACTTGTTCTCATTTTTTCTGCCGCTACAATATCACTAATAACAGGATTTCTCCAGACAAAGTTTCTCTTCACGTTGAAGCCTTTGAAGTTTGATCTTTCGAGGATAAATATTATAAACGGAATTAAGAGAATGTTTTCTCTAAGGTCTTTATTTGAACTTGGGAAGGCAATATTGAAACTTTTAATAGTTGGAGCTGTGGGATATACCGTTGTTCGCGAAAACTATGAACGAGTTTTTTTAACATCTCAAACGGAAATTCTTCAAGGAACATTGATAATATGGAGTATCTTGGTAGAATTACTCATAAAGTGTAGTTTGGCACTCTTAATTATCTCCGCTGCGGACTACTATTTTTCTCGGTATGAGTATGAGAAAAATCTTAGAATGACCAAACAGGAAGTTAAGGAAGAGTTTAAAGAAATCGAAGGTAATCCTGAGGTTAAAAGAAAACAAAGGCAGATAATGACACAATACTCGATGCACCGTATGATGCAACAAGTTCCCGAAGCGACCGTTGTTGTCACAAACCCGACACACTTTGCAGTAGCTTTGAAGTACGATTCTGACAAATACTTTGCACCAGTTGTTGTTGCTAAAGGCGTTGATAACTTAGCGTTGAGAATAATAAAGATAGCAAAAGAAAATGGGGTTCCAGTAGTTCGAAACCCCAAACTTGCAAGAGAACTCTATTACACAACTGAGGTTGACGACGTCATTCCTGAAAAGCTTTACAGAGCTGTCGCTGAAGTTTTGGCTTACGTGTACAATCTCAAGAAAAATGTTTAGATTTCAATTCCCAAAAATTTCCTTGCGATAAATCCTACCAAAAATGAAAGTATAACGACCCCAAAACTTATTCCGAGCATTTCTAAGAAATTCTTCTTAAAGCTTTCTTCTTTTACAATGTAGATGAAAAAGTTGAAAATTGCTATTATTAAAACAGCATTTATTACTGAGAATATTAATGCGATAAAAGGATTTGAATTTATTAAGAACGGGAATGTTAGCAAAAAAACCGTAACGAGGTACGCAATACCTGTGTATGCAGCCGATTTGAGAGGTTTCTTACCTTTTTCGTCAGCCTTTTCAGCTAAGTAGTTGGAAGCTGCCATCGAAAATGCTGCTGCAATACCTGTTATTATCCCAGAGAGAGCAACGATCG
>FWWL01003982.1_pt1 | contig 25782 bp, 20 predicted proteins | sample 2228331 | NCBI WGS metagenome assembly FWWL01 (sample SAMEA103939775, study PRJEB20133) | metagenome | reverse complement strand
GATCTATCTAGCCGAGAGTTTTGCCGGTTCGATCATCAAACTGGCGCCTGACGGCAGCGTGCTGGCGCGTCTGGGCGATCCGGCCAATCCCGGCCAGTTCGCCGGGCCGGTGATCGATCTCGATCGGGCTGGCTACCTGTATCTTGCCACCTACAGCGGCGAGATTGCGCGGCTCACGCCCGACGGCATCGTTGTCGCGCGCGGCGGCGCTCCGGCCACGCCGGGCAGCATCCCCAACCCCGGCGAAATCAGTTTGCCCAATGGCATCGTGGCTGCGCCAGGAGGCATCGTTTGGGTGAGTGACAACAGCGGTGAGTATAGTGCGATCTCTGCCTTCCGCCTGCAAACCGATGCGGCGGCGCTGGCAACGGCGCTGGCCTTGACCCCAGAGGCGGCGCCGGTCAGTGAGCTGACTCAGCAGTGGGCTGTTGCGGCTACGGCCAGCGACTTCTATCCGCCCGACTACGATCCATCAGGCGTCGTGGGGCCGCCTGATGTCGAAGGCTGCCAGGATAGCCCCAACGCCTGGGCGCCCGCTACGCCGGGTAGCCGCGCGACCCTGACCGTCACCTTCGCCGAACCACTCTTCGCAACCGGTATCGTCGTGCAGCAAAATCACCAACCCGGTTCGATTACGCAGATCGAACTGATCGATGAACAGGGAGGCGCGCGCACCGTCTATCGCGCTGAGCCGGCACTGGCATCCGAGTGTCCGCTGGCGTTGACCATTGCCTTTGACCAGACGCTCACCCGGATTGTGAACGCCCGGATCACGCTCGATCAGCCGGATGGAGTCTGGAGTGAGATCGATGCAGTGGCCCTGATCGGAGTGCCGTGAAGAGACACTGGCGCCTGTCTCGCGCCGCTCAACCAGCCCGCTCCAGCACGGCCAGCGTCTCAACATGGGGTGTATGCGGAAACATATCGTAGCCCTGGACGTTGACCACCCGGTACGTCGGTTGCAGCATCTGGAGATCGGCAAGCTGGGTGAGCGGATTGCACGACACATAGACAATCCGCTGCGGGCCGATCCGCAAGAGTTCCTGGCACACCTGCGGCCCCAGACCGGTGCGGGGCGGATCGGCCACGACCACCGGCAGACTGCCAGCAGCCTGATCGCGCAGATAGTCCAGCGTATCGGCGTGGATTGGGCGCAGATTGGCAATGCCATTCAGCGCCGCATTGCGCGCGGCGAAGTCCACGCTTTCGGCGACCGCCTCGACGCAATCGACGGTCGCGGCGCGACGCGCCAGATGCAGGCCGATTGCGCCGACGCCGCCGTAGAGATCGGCGATGCGCGCAGCGGGCGTCGTCGTCGCTGCTGTCACTGCATCAGCGATCAGGCGCGGCGCCAGCCAGACGTTGTTCTGAAAAAAGCTGTTCGGGCCAATCAGGCAGGTCACATCACCTACCCGCATGGCCAGCTCCGCCGCGCCCCAGTGCTGGCGCGGTTCGCCAAACGACAGATCGGTGCGGCTATCGTTGACCAGCCAGTGAAACCCCACCACCCCCGGCTGATCCAGCGCGGTCGCGGCCAGCGCTGCCATCGTCGCCTCATCGCCGCCTGCCGTTGTTACCGCTGCCAGCAGCAATGCGTCAGCGGGACTGCGCCGAACGACGATGTAACGCAGCACGCCGGTGTGATTGCGCAGATCGTAATCGGGGATGCCCAGTTCCTGAGCGCGACGCCAGACCGTCTGCGCCGCAGTGAATGCCGCAGGCGGAATCAGGTGACAGGTATCCAGTTCGATGATGAAGTTGAACCGTCCGCGCGCCCGCAGGCCAAAGCGCCCCTTCGTCGCCACATAATCCATGCGTGTGCGGTAGGCGAATGGTTCCGGCGAAGGCACGACCTCAAAGGTCTCCAGCGCGATCCCGCCGGCGGTCAACAACTCAAACAAGACTGCCTGCTTGACGGCAACCTGATCGGCGTAAACGCGATCCTGAAACGCGCAGCCGCCGCACTCGCGGGCGTGCGGGCAACGCGCAGCCACAGGCGGAGCGCTGAGGATGCGACCGGCGATCTGCTGGCGCACCCTTTTGGCCGAGGGCAATGACATGTGAGACTTGATGACGGATCTCCAATCAGTTCAGGTTATTCTTTTTGATGCTCATCACTGGTCCGATCATCCAGCGTTGCAGCGCTTCCTGCGGCGAAGCGGCCACATCCAGCTCTTGCAAATCGACCCCGATGTGGGTCAGGGTCAGCGCCACCTGCGCAGCAATGCCGGTCAGCACGACCTTGCAACCGAGCAGGCGCAGGGCGCGCACGGTTTGGGTAATGGCATTGGCGACGGCGGTATCGATCACCGGCACGCCAGCCACATCGATAATCACCAGATTGACTCGCCGCTCATAGACCAATTCCAGCAGGCGGCTGGTAATGCGCCCGGCGCGGCGGCTGTCGATGCTGCCCACCAGCGGCGCCAGCAACACGCCATCGGCGATCCGCACCGCTGGCGTCTCGAGCTGACCAACCAGTTCCAGCAATTCCTGCTGCCGCTGGTTTTGCTCGGCCAGCTCCTGGCGCTGCTGCTCGATTGCCTGCGCCCGCTCGGCAATCTCTGCCCGCGCTGCGTCGGCCTGCGCCGCATTGCGCTCAGCCTCAATGCGCGCGCTATCGAGCGCAAACCGGGCGGCGGCAAATGCGACCACCTGCACAAGGTAACTGGCAACGACTGCGATGTCGGTGTAAACGCCATTCAACACTCGATCGTCAAGAAAATCTCTCCCCAACAGCGCGAGCAGCATAGCAATACCGATACCGGCCACCCACTGCGTGTTGGTCAAAGCTACCGCAAAGGCCAGCGGCGTGAAGAGCACGATGGTCTGTTGATTGACCGACAAGCTACCCGCCACCACCAGCGCCACGCCGGCAGTGGCGAAGAAGCGCGCGCCTTCCCACCCGCGCCAGTGCAGCCAGGTGGCGATCCAGAAGATCGCCGAGACGATCAGGGTTAAGACGATGGTGAAGACCGGATCGCCGAAGGCAATATTGAGCAAACCCCGAATCAGGGTGTAGGCCGCCATACCGCCGAGCAGGATGAACGCTAACTGGCGTTGATTGATGCGCACAAGCCCTCCTCACGTCGTTCGCTATTCTATCGACTTCTATCCGAACCGCTGCTCGATTGCGCGTCGTACCGCATCGACATCTGGCGGCAGCTCGATGGGCGGGTTGGTGTATGCGCCGACTACCTCGCGCAATGTGCCTTCATGATACTCGACTTTGAACCGGCTGAATTTCAGGCCATGCGCGGTAGAGATCACCACCACGCGGTCGCTGCGCTTGATCTCGCCGCGTTGCGCCAGCTTGATCAGCGCAGCCAGCGCCACGCCGGTGTGCGGGCAGGCATAGGCGCCGGTGCGGTCGGCGCGCGCGGCAGCATCGGCCAGCTCTTGCTCGGTGGCCTGTTCGACGATCCCGTTGAACCGACGCAGAATGCTGATTGCGCGGTTGATGCTGACCGGATCGCCAATCTGAATCGCGCTGGCCGCCGTCGGCTGAGCTTTGATCGGTTCATACTCGCGGAAGCCGGTCAGGTATGAGCGGTAGAGCGGGTTGGCGTTGGCTGCCTGCGCGGTAACAATGCGGGGCAAACGGTTGATCAGACCGAGTTCCTGCATCATCAACAGACCTTTGCCCAGCGCAAACGTGTTCCCCAGATTGCCGCCGGGAATGATGATCCAGTCGGGCACTTCCCAGTCGAACTGCTGGACGATCTCGATTCCAACCGTCTTTTGCCCTTCAATGCGCAGCGAGTTAAGCGAGTTGGCCAGATAAATGCCGTTGTCCGGATTGGCCGTAATCTCGCGCACAATCCGCATACACCCATCGAAGTCGGTGTCGAGCGCCAGCACCAGCGCGCCGTGGGCGACCGGTTGCACCAGTTGGGCGATGCTGACTTTGCCTTTGGGCAGGAAGACGATGGTCGGGATCCCGGCAGCCGCGCCATACGCCGCCAGCGCTGCCGAGGTGTCGCCCGTTGACGCGCAGGCGATCGCCCGGATCGGTTTGCCTTCGCTGATCATCTGCTTGACCACGCTGACCAGCACGGTCATGCCGAGATCTTTGAACGATCCGGTGTGCGAATTGCCGCACATCTTGATCCAGAGATCCTCTAGCCCAATCTCGCGCCCAAAGCGCTCGGCCCAAAAGAGATTGGTGCCGCCCTCGAACATGCTCACTACATTGTCGTCGCTTACCGTCGGGCAGACCCACTCCTTTTTGCCCCAGACGCCACTGCCGTAAGGCCACGTTGTGCGCATCCAGCGGTCATCGAACAGTCGTTTCCACTCGCTGGCGCTGCGCTGGGCCAGCGCGGCCATATCGTGCTGGACTTCGAGCAGACCGCCGGATCGGCTGTAATAGACCACTTCGGTCAGCGGATAGCGCTCGTTGGGATCGTCTTGGGCGGCAAACCAGGCGTTGTACATAGCAGTCGCTCCTGCAAACATCACTCCAGTTCGATCTGTATTTGCGCCAGGATGCGCTCTGCCTCAGCTCGCCAGAAACTGGGCGGCGCCAGGCGCAGATATGTCGTCAATTCGGGAATCGCCGCATGACTGTGGAAGTTGAAGCGGTGAAACAGACCGCGTTGCAAATAGGGGTCGGGCCAATCGGGCCGGAGTTCGGTCGCGGCCTCAAGATCGCGAATCGCCGCGTGATATTCACCCAGTTCGCGCCCGCGGATCAGGCCGCGCTGATAGAGCGCGGCGGCCAGCGTCGGCCACGCTGCCAGCGCTCGATCAAAGGCCCGCACTGCCCGGCGATAGGCTTCCCGATCAACGGTGCGCAAGCCAATCTGGCACAAACTCAACCCATACAGGTACCACCAGCCGGCTTGCGCGCGACGCCAGAACGATGGTTGCGGCGGTTCATTCATACGAAGTCCTGAATATGCCCTGCTTGGTTTCTTCCCGTTCATCATACCATTTTCTGGGCGCGATGTTGACGCCGCGCTGCCGCAGCGGTGATCTGGTGTTCGTCGGGGCGTTTTGTAAGAACACAGCGCGCTGCGTCTCTGCGTTCAGGCCTCATCCCTGCCGCAGATCATCCCCACGCGGGCCATCTGTAACTGGTGAGGGTGATCGTTGCGGACTTCAGGCCTTTGTCGCGCGATCGATCGGTGTTGGATGAACATTACCGTTAAAGCATATTGAACTACTGCGCGGAGCGGCGCAATCGCTTTTCCTCCTCCCGGCGACGAGCCATGGCAAGATTCCCCCTGCCCAGGCGGAATATGCCGCAAGCGTGATCCGTCTGCTATAATGCCAGACAAAGATACGCACTGCGCCGGTGCCGCTGACGGCTGCGCAGAGGAGGTTGAAACGATGCGGCATGTCCGCGCTTTGTTGCTTGGTCTCTCGTTGCTTGCGCTGGTTATCTCGTGCGGCGGCTATGTCTTGCTCAGTGAACTGCGCGCAACGCCCGCCGCGACGGGCGATCCGGTTGAGTTCATTGTTGCTCCCGGTGAAACCGCCAACGACATCGCGAATCGGCTGGGCGAGGCCGGTCTGATTCGACAGCCAGCCCTGTTTCGCGCGCTGGTGCGCTGGCGCGGGCTGGATCAGCAGATTCAGGCCGGGCGCTATGTGCTCAGCCCGGCAATGACGATGAGCGAGATTCTCATCGTGTTGCAGAGCGGGCGGGTGGTGAACGATATTCAGATCACCATCCCGGAGGGATTGCGCCTGGAAGAGGTTGCCGCCATTGTTGCCGCGGCTGGTCTGGTCAGTGAAGCCGAGTTTCTGGCAGTCGCCCGCGATGGGGAACGATTTCGCGCCGACTATTTCCTGCTCAACAGCCTACCGCCTGGAGCGACGCTGGAAGGGTATCTCTTCCCGGATACCTACCGCTTTGCGCCGTCGGCCAGCGCCGAGACGATTGTGCGCAAGATGCTCGATCGCTTCGTCGAGCAGTACACGACCATCGAGCGCGCGGTGCGCGTGCCAGGGGTGACGGTGCATCAACTGGTAACCATGGCCTCGATCATTCAACGCGAGGCGGCGTTGCTGAGCGAGATGCCCCAGATTAGCGCGGTATTCTGGAACCGGCTCAAGCCGCAGTATGCGCCGATCTTCGGCGGCGGCCTGTTAGGAGCTGATGCAACCATTCAGTACGCGCTCGGCTACGATGCGGCTTCCGGCGCCTGGTGGAAACGCGATCTGACGGTTGCTGATCTGGCGATTCAGAGTCCGTACAACACGCGCCTGAACCCCGGTTTGCCGCCTGGCCCGATTGCCAATCCTGGGCTGGCGGCGTTGACCGCAGCAGCTCAGCCTGACGAGTCGTCGCCGTACCTCTTTTTCGTGGCGAGTTGCGCGCTCGATGGCTCTCATCGATTCGCGACCACAATCGAGGAATTTCGCGTCTATGAAGCGGAGTGGCTGGCGTGTCAGAATCAACCGTAACCGCTGAGATCATCTTGATTGGCGACCCCGTGGCTCATTCCCGTTCCCCGGCCATGCACAACGCTGCGCTGGCCGCGCTGGGCGTCGCTGCGCGCTACCGCGCTGTGCAGACTCCTGCCGCCGAGTTGCCGGATCGCATCGCAATGCTGCGCCAGCCCCAGTTTCTGGGCGCAAACGTCACCCTTCCCCACAAGCAGGCAGTGATGCCGCTGCTCGATGAGATCGATCCGGTGGCGGCCCAGATCGGCGCGGTGAATACGATTGTGCGCCATCCCGATGGCCGTCTGCTGGGGACGAATACCGATGCGCCGGGGTTGCTGGCCGATCTGCGCGCCGCCGGCTGGTCGCCAGCCGGGCAGGCGGTGGTCATTTTGGGCGCTTCAGGCGCGGCGCGGGCCGCCGCATTTGCCCTGGCAGACGCGGGCGTCGATAGCATCACGATTGTCAATCGTAGCCTGATGCGGGCCGTTGATCTGGCCGCGTCGGTGGCAGCCAACCGTCCCGCTTTGCGCGCGCGCGCGCTGGCGCTGACCGATCCAGCCGTGAATGAGGCGGTCATCGCCTGCGGCCTGCTGATCAACGCCACGGCGTTGGGCTGGAACGCCGATGAAACTCCGCTGCCCGATCCGCCGGTCGGGTCGCAATGTCTGGTCTACGATATGGTTTACCGTGAGACGGCGCTGCTGCGGGCGGCGGCGGTGCGGGGAGCGCGCGCGCGTGATGGCCGCGGCATGCTGGTTGAGCAGGGGGCGCTGGCGTTTGAACGCTGGACGGGCCTGCCCGCCCCGCGCGCTGTGATGTGGCAGGCTGCCTTTGGCGTGGAGCGCGGGCCATGAATGATGCGCTGGTTGTTGTCGCTGGTCTGCTGCTGGGCAGCCTGCTCAATGTGCTGATCATTCGGCTGCCGCGCGAGCAACGGCTGCTGGGCTGGCCGCGCTGCATCCGCACCGGTCGGCCATTGCAGTGGTGGCAGATGATTCCAGTGCTGGGATGGCTGTTGCAACGCGGCAAAGCGGCGGATGGCCGGCCTCTGCCGGTGATCTATCCGCTGGTCGAAATCGGCAGCGCACTCTGGCTGTGGCGCCTCTACCATCTGTACGACGTTAGCCCGCTCTTTCTCTATCTGGCCTTCGTCGGCGCCATTCTGATCGTGACCGGCGTGGTTGACTGGCTGTACCGCTGGATCTACACGTTCGTCATCCTGGGGGGCGCAGTGATTGCCTTTGTCTGGGGATCGCTGGTCAGCGCCGGCTGGCGCGAATTGCTGCTGGGCGGGCTGGTCGGCGGCGTTGGCTTCCTGTTCCTCTACCTGCTGGCGCTGGTGCTCTTTCCTTCCAAATCGGCTCCCTTCGGCCTGGGCGATGTCTACCTCGCTATCTTCATCGGCGCAGCGCTGGGTCTGCGTCATCTTGGCGCAGCGCTCATCATCGGTATCTTCATGGCCGGCATTGTCGCCGCCGGCATCCTGATCGCCCGGCGCCTGGGCCGCGAGACGCCGGAATATCTGCCCTACGGTTCGTATCTGTGTCTGGGGGTGCTGATCTATGTGGCGTTGGGCGGACTCGGAGGGTGACGCGCGATGATTGGCCTGATCCCGGCGGGCGGCATGGCAACCCGGCTGGTGCCGTTGCCGTGCAGCAAAGAACTCTTGCCGGTTGGCGCTTTCGCCACGCCGGATGGCCCGCGTCCGCGGCCAGTGATCACCTATCTGCTCGAACAGTGGCAGCACGCCGGTATCGAACGAGCGCTGGTCGTCGTTCGTCCGGGCAAGTGGGATATCCCGGCCTATCTGGGCGATGGCCGCGCCTTCGGCCCGCGCCTGGCCTATCTGACCGTGCATGAGCCGCATGGCGCGGCCTATACCCTTGCCGCGGCATTGCCCTTTCTTGCCGGTCAGCCGGTGGCGCTGGGTCTGCCCGATGTCATCATTCGTCCCGCCAATGTCTATGCCCGACTGGTCGCCTGGCACAACGCCCAACGGCCCGATCTAACCCTCGGCCTGTTTCCGTGTGAACATCCCCAGACCGCCGATATGGTCGCCATCACCGCCGATCAGCGGGTGACTGCGATCGAAATCAAGCCGCCCGCCACTACGTTGCGCTGGACGTGGATGGCTGCGATCTGGTCGCCCGTGGTCACCGACATTCTGGTTGACGTGGTGGCGGCTGATCGCATCGCCCGTCAGCGCGATCCGCACCGTCCCGAACTGCATATTGGCGCAGTATTTCAGGCTGCGCTGGCGCGCGGGTTGCGGGTAACGGGCGTCACCTTTCCCGATGGTCAGGCGCGCGATATTGGCACGCCTGCCGGCTGGGCCGCCGCCACCGGCGCAGCATAGCGCCAGGTCGGCATGCGCGCGGGTGGGGATTGATGGATAACAATGAGGAAGCAAGGTATACCCAACCGATCCGCTCGCCCGGCTTTTATGAACTCTGTGCCTTTGCGGTGCAACCATCACGCGATCGCTCATTATTGCATAAACATCTTCAACCATCACGGTCGCGCGCGTTCAGCGCATAATCCGGTGATGCGCACCTGGATAATCGGATCAAGACGGGTCTCATCGTCGGCGCTGACCACCACCAGATAGATGACATCGCCAGCGCTGGCTGCGATCTGTGCAGTCGCGCCCCGTCGTTGCAGCGACATGACCGGCGCTGCCCCTCCCGACATGCGCTGATCCCCCGGCAAGACATAGATCAGCGTCTGCGTCTGGGGGATGTCGTGCAGTACTTCAACCTGAAAGGCGCGGTTTGGCTGAGCGGGATCATCCGCCACGCGCAAGCCCCATACCCTCACGCTATAGCCGTTGGAAAACCAGGTTCGATACTCCTTGCTCACATCCGGGCACGGTTCCAGCGTATCCTGTTGACTGTCCGGCAGCGCTGTGTAGGGAGCCATTGCGCGCACCGGCTGCGGGCCAGCCCTATCGAACAGGACATAGGCAATAAAATCGCGATAATAGCCGGCCAAATCACGTTTGGTGGCGCGCGAGAGGTAGCTATCGAGCAGAAGATGGGCGGAGCCGGTTCGCGTCACGGCGTAGAACGCATCGCTAAAATCCATGCCCTGTTGCGCCAGATAGTCGATCAAATGCGCTCGCGCGCGGTTGTGCTGCTCGTCTATGCTCGATGCCAGCGGTTTATGAAGATGATCGGGCGTGAACGTCGCGCCCATCAGCGCGCCGCCTGCTTTCAGGGCGATCCTGTCCGCCGCATAGTCAGCCGCTGCCTCCATCCACCAGGTGCGCACAAATGTCATCTCCAGCGCCCAGGCCCACTGATGCTCTACCTGATGAAACAGTTTGTGGGCGAGTTCCATCTGCGCTGCCTGCTCACTGATGAGCTGGGCGGGCAAACTGATGTTGTAGTTGACAGGTTTGACATAAAACGGGTCTGAAAAACCGTAAGAACTGTGGGAGGGCGGGCTATCAGGATAATCCGCCTCCTGACCGATGAACACGAATTGTTTGCCCCAGGTATGAACAGGTAGATTCTGCCGCTGGTAGCGATGGTAGAATGTTTCTAACCACTCACTCGCCTGGTGGGAAACGTCGGCTGCCGCTACCTGACTGTGCTCGATCACGATCAATTGCTGCGGATCGTAGATGACCGTAAAGTGAGGTGAGGATGCCAGTCGATACCCGCGCGCGATATACGTGACCGTCCAGAATGACTCGCGAAAGGCGGGTTTGGCGACCAGAGCAGCGTTTGCCGTGATCATCTCGCTCTCCCAGGCGGCTGGCGCCGGGCGAGCCAGCGGCAACGCCCGCGATAGCGTTGAGACCGGCGCAGTCGGCCCGCGACTGTAGATCTGGGCCTGAACCACCATCCGGTTCGTATCTACCACCGAAGGAACCGGCACCCAATCGCTGGCTTTGTCATCCCATACTGCCAGCGCAAGCGCTTCTTCCAGCGGAAGATCGGTGTCAATCTGCTCTGGCCGAAATGCAATCTCAATCGTGATCGGCATTGTGGGCTGGATCTGTGAGTCGAGCCGCATCGCGTATCCCTGCAACGCGCGAATCGACTTGATGCGCGGCGCTGAGATTGAGGGAAGCGTGCCGAGGGACACTTTCACTGTGCGTGTGAGCAGATCAGCGGGAATGGTCACCGCAATCTGATCATCCCAGCTCACCGTTTGCGCTACGGCGGCGCGGCGTAGCGATTGTTCGGCGACAATTGTGACCGTCTGGCAGACCCGATTCGACGTAGACAGGATAGCCAGCAAGTCTTCATTCATTGCAATGGCCACGCATGCGATCACGAACGTTCCAATCGCTGCGACCGCAATGCGGGCCAGCAGACTCCGATAGGCACATGGGGGCTGGCGCCCATCCGATGTGCCGCGCGCAACATCGCCGGCCTACGACACGTTTCACCCCTCGCCCAGGTTGGGGAGAGGGGTGAGGAAGCATCAGCGAATCCTTACGCTACTGTGATCTATCTGCGCGCTCAGAACACCTCGGTCACCATGATCGTATGCTCGCGGCCTGGCCCCACCGAGACGATCCCCAGCCGTGCGCCGGTCAATTGACAGATACGGGCCAGATATGCCTGCGCCGCTTCGGGAAGATCGGCAAACCGGCGCGCGCCACGGGTCGACTCTGACCAGCCCGGCAACTCTTCGTACACCGGCTCGACCTGGGCGAGAATAGCGGTAGTGGTAGGCGGATATTCCAGCAGGGCATCATTAAGTTTGTAGCCGGTGCAAATCTTGAGCGTCTCGATTCCATCGAGCACATCGAGTTTCGTGACGGCCAGGGTATCGATGCCGTTCACCTGCGCCGCGTAGCGCGCCATCACCGCATCGAACCAGCCGACCCGCCGCAGGCGACCGGTGGTTGTGCCCACTTCGGCCCATGGGGTGCCAAGCTGACGCAGCGTATCGGCCACCGGCCCATCAACTTCGGTTGGGAACGGGCCTTCGCCCACGCGAGTCGTGTACGCCTTGACCACTCCGATCACCGAGTTGATGCGGGTTGGCCCGATGCCGCTCCCCTGGCAAGCGCCAGCCGCGCCGGGTGGCGATGAGGTCACGAAGGGATAGGTACCATGATCAATATCGAGCAGCGCGCCCTGCGCGCCTTCTAGCAAGATCGGCAGATCCTTCTCCAGCGCGCGATGGATGATCGGGTGCGTATCGGTAATGTGGTTGGCGAGCCGGCGACCGTATTCAAGATAGGTCAGGTAGGTGTCGTGCAGCGATAGCGGACGCGCGTTGTAGAGCTTCGTCAGGATGCGATTCTTCTCTTCGAGCACGGTGCGCAGCCGGTTGAGCAGAGTCTCTTCGTGCAGCAAATCGCCCATCCTGATCCCGGAACGGCTCATTTTATCGGCGAAAGCCGGGCCAATGCCACGCCCGGTAGTGCCGATCCGCCCTTCCCCGCGCGCTTCTTCTTGCAACTGATCGAGCTGAATGTGGTAGGGCATGATCACGTGGGCGCGGTCGCTGACGAACAGTTTGGCAGTTGAAATCCCGCGCGCTTCGAGATCGTCAATCTCTTTGATCAGCACCTCTGGGTTAATCACGACTCCTGGCCCGATCACATTGACCGTCCCCGGATCGAAAATGCCCGACGGCACCAGATGCAGTTTGAAGGTGCCCAGGTGATTAACCACCGTATGACCGGCGTTGTTGCCGCCGCTGTAGCGGATGACCAGCCGGGCATGCGTGGCCAGCAGATCAACCAGATGACCTTTTCCCTCATCGCCCCACTGGGCGCCAATCAATGCAATGACAGGCATTGGCGTCTCCTCACTGTGCTGGCGGGTCAGGCGCGCAACGCCGACCGCAGACTGTTCATCGCTTCATCAACGTGTTGCGGCTCGATGATCAGCGGCGGGAGCAGGCGAATCACGTCTTCGCCGGCAGTTGCCACCAGTAATCCGTGGCGATGCGCCGCTTCCCGCGCGGCGCCAGCCGAGCCGGCGATCCGCAGACCGCGCATCAAACCGCGCCCGCGCAGCTCAAGGATGACATCGGGCATGGCAGCGGCCAGATCGTGGAGCGCTTCGTCGAGATAATTGCTCACCTGTTGCACGTGGGCCAGAAAGCCGGGATCGCTGATCTTGCGGAAGACCACTGTGCCCACTGCTGTCACCAGCGGGTTGCCGCCGAAGGTGGTGCCGTGATCGCCAATCTGGATCGTCTCGGCCACGTGCTGCCCCATCAGGATGGCGCCGATCGGCAGCCCGCCAGCCAGCGGTTTGGCAACCGTCATGATGTCAGGTGTGACATTGAGTTGTTCGTGGGCCCAGAGGGTGCCGGTGCGCCCGACGCCGCACTGAATCTCGTCAAAGATCAGCAACGCGCCATAGCGCTGGCAGAGCGCGCGCGCCCCCTGCACAAAATCGGCATGCGCCGCGCGCAAGCCGCCTTCGCCCTGCACCGGTTCGATCACTACGGCGCACACATCATCGCCCATAGTCGCCTTGAGCGACTCAAGGTCGTTGTAACGGGCGAAACGAACGCCGGGCATGACCGGCATGAATGGCTCGCGATACTTCTCGCGGGCGGTAATCGCGACTGCGCCCATCGTGCGCCCGTGGAAGCTGCCGTCGAAGGCGACAATGGTCGTCTTGCCTTCACCGAAATGAGCGCGGGCGTAGCGCCGGGCAAACTTGATTGCGCCCTCGATCGCCTCAGCGCCGCTGTTGCAGAAGAAGGCTTTGGCAAATGCCGGACTGCTCTCCACCAGCAATTTGGCCAGCTCGATCGCCGGGCGGGTATGGTACAGATTTGAAACGTGGATCAGACGCGCAGCCTGGTCGTTGATCGCCTGGAGCACATCACGGTCGCCGTAGCCGAGCGCATTGACGGCGATGCCGGCCACGAAATCGAGATACTGCCGACCCGCGCTGTCGTAGAGATAAACCCCTTCTCCGCGCTCGATCACGAAATCGGCGCGCGCATAACTTTGCAAGAGGTATTCATGATCGGCTTGCATCAGATCGGCGACACTCTCCCCGGCCATAGCGCATCCTTTCCGTCACGGCATGAATATCGATCACGCCGCAATTATACCACCAGCGCCAGCCGGAATTGCCGGGTCAGGGCGAATGTTGCGCGCGGGTTGGCGACCGGTTATCGGTCGTACTTTAACGCGGGAGAGGATCGTGGTGAGGACGAGCCGGACGACTGAGCCGGCGACCGCCCTGCCGCGCGCAGCGCGCAATGACGTAATACCGACTTTAGATAGATGGTCACGTATCGGGCAGCCACACAAACCCTCCTCTGCCCCGAACAATCAGGTTCAAGGGCGGACAGAAAACAAGTGCGCCAGCCTCGTTTTGCCTCATCGGAACGGCACAGGCTTGGGGTTGGGTTCCCCCTCTCCCGCGCGCGGGAGAGGGGGATAGGGGGTGAGGGCGTCTAAGGCGTCCCCAAGCCATGGAATGCCGTGCCGATCATGCGTTCTGTCCGCCCTTGAAACAATCAGTTAGGGGCGATGCGAGTATCGATTGTCTGGACATAGCTTATTGTAGACCTAAAGTTGGTATAAGCGGTTGCCGGAAATGGTCAATCCGTTTCAGCAATTCGGTGGGCGCATGGTCGCGCTCGGGTAATGCTATGCTTTGCGCCAACGCAAACGGGTACGGCTGAACCGTACCCGCAGGCGCAAGACATTGACAGGGCCGACCATCACTCCAGATAATCGCGCAGATGCTGACCAACCTCAGGGCTGCGCAGACGGCGCAAGGCTTCGGCTTCGATCTGCCGCGCTCGTTCGCGGGTCATGCCGAGCGCGCGGCCCACCTCTTCGAGCGTGCGCCGACGGCCATCGACTAACCCATAGCGCAGATCGATGATCCGGCGTTCGCGGTCGTTGAGCTGGTTGAGCGCCGCTGTCAAATCCTGACGGAGCAACTGCTGCGCGGCGGCATCACCCGGCGTCGGCAACTCCTCATCGGTCAGAAAATCGCCGAGCGTGTGTTCGCCCTCATCACCGACCGGCGTCTCGAGCGAGACGGGCCGCCGCGCTGCTTCCAGCACGCGCTGAATGCGCTCGACGGGTTGGCCGAGCGCAATGGCAATCTCTTCGGCGGTGGGCTGGCGCTCAAGCGATTGCGCCAGCCGGTCGGCGATCCGCTTCACCTGTCCGACCGATTCGCTCATGTGGACGGGCAGCCGGATCGTGCGGCCCTGCTCGGCGATCGCCCGCGTGACCGCCTGCCGGATCCACCACGTCGCATACGTGCTGAAGCGATTGCCTTTATGGTAGTCAAATTTCTCAACGGCCCGCATCAGGCCGATATTGCCTTCCTGAATCAGATCAAGCAGCGAGAGGCCGCGTCCGACATACTTTTTGGCAATGCTGACCACCAGTCGCAGATTGGCCTGGATCAGATGGCGGCGAGCCTCTTCCCCTTGCTGTACCGCGCGCTGCAAGGCATAGCGCTCATGCGGGGTCAAATCCGGATTGGCGTCTAACTGTTGCTGGGCAGCATTCCCGCGCTCAATCCGTTCGGCCAGCTCTACTTCCTCAGCCGCAGTGAGGAGGGAAACGCGACCAATCTCTTGCAGGTAATGTTGAACGGTGTCAAGCGTTGGTTCGAGCCGATCAACCTCATGAGGGTCGGTTGCGAGCAGCTCATCCTCGTGATCGAAGCGAGGATCATCGTTGTGCGTGTAGGGAGCACTATGTTCCTGATTCCAGCTTGATGGTCGACGCTTGAGCATTGGCGGGTACTCCTGCCTGACTATGCCGCAACGGTTGAAGAGAATGCAAAGAATCCGCGTGGTGTGTACTAACGATACGCCACCAGAGGCGCCCAGCACGTAACGAAACGGGGTAACGTGTGAGGTCTTGACCGCCGAGGATGTGACGGTCTCCGCTGTTATGTCCGCTAACAGCAAATGTTAGTATACGGGCGATAATACAGTTTGTCAAGTACTTTGCACAACATTTGTTCACTACGACTCAGCCTAGTTCGCTGATCCGCGTCGCCACTTCCGCTGCTACGCGAGTATTGTTGCGCAGGAGCGCCACGTTGGTTTCGATACTTTCGCCGCTGGTCTCGTCTGCCATCGCTGCGAGCAGGAATGGCGTGACTGCCGGGCCGCGCACGCCGGCTGCCTCGGCCCGAGCCAGCGCGCGATCGATGGCCGCATGCACTGCCGCCGGATCCAGCTCGCTGTGCGCAGGCGGAGGCACGCACAAGAGCATCCCGCCCGGCGCTGCCAGTATGCGATGGCGACGCTGAATGCGCCACATCCGGGCAGCAGTGAGCGCATCAGGCGCGATTGCCGACACGGCCAGTCCGCTCCGTGAGGTGTAAAAAGCTGGAAATTCACCGGTTTGGTAGCCCACCACCGGCACGCCTTGCGTTTCCAGATATTCCAGCGTGGCCGGCAGGTCGAGAATGGCTTTGGCGCCGGCGCACACCACCAGCACCGGCGTTCGCCCCAATTCAGTCAGATCGGCGCTGACATCCCAACTATGAATGGCGCCGCGATGCACACCGCCAATCCCGCCGGTAGCGAAGACTTCAATCCCGGCAGCGGCAGCTATGGCCATCGTAGCTGCCACCGTCGTCGCGCCATCGGCCCGATCGACTATTGCCGCGCTGATGTCACGCCGGCTCAGCTTGCGCACCTGATTGCCGCCGGTCGCCAGTCGCTCCAGTTCGTTACCATTCAGTCCAACCACCGGCGTCCCTTCGATGACCCCAATCGTGGCCGGAACGGCGCCCATTGCGCGCACTTCCGCTTCCAGCCCTTCGGCCACCGCCAGATTGTGCGGGTAGGGCAGACCATGACTGATTAACGTGCTCTCCAGGGCAACGACGGCGCGCCCCTCTTCGAGCGCAGTGGTAATCTCTTCCGCAATCCGGAGCATGCAGAGTCCTCCTGTAATAACTCCTGCCTACCTGATCAACGACAATGTGAGCGGTCTTTGTCTTATGCCGGCACAATCGCGCCGTGGCGGTTGATCTGGTAAGCGGCGATCCGATAGCGTCGCGCCTGCGCCAGATCGGTCGGGCCGGGATCGACGAGGGCGATTGCGGTGTGAATGCCGCGCTGGCCGATGGTCTTCAACCCGGCGATCCAGTGTTCGTCGAGCGCGCTGGTAATCACAACCAGTGTACCACCCCAAACCATGTTTAGATCACTGTGCAGCAGATCGGCGACAAGCGATCCTTCGCCGATTGTTTCCAGCCGGCCTAAGCGGAGCAGGATTTCGCGGAGATGCGCGCTATCGGCGGCGGGCGGAAGGGAATCCATGACGGCGCCGGTGAGTGGATCGATGCCATTGCTGCGCAGCCCAACCGGCTGCCGACGATGGATCAACGCTGTGGCCAGCGAGGCGGCGGCGATGACGGCGCGTTCGCGGTCATCACGGGCAAACCGGCCCCGGTATTCGCGTTCGCTGAAGGCCAGCGCAATCGTTGTCTCCCGCGCAATCACCGGCGTGAGTTCACGGACGTGCAGCGCGCTCTGGCGAGCGCTGGTCTTCCAGTCGATCCGCCGCGGCGGGTCGCCAGGCCGATACAGTCTCGTGCCAGCCTGCTGGGCTGGATCATCGAACAGGCTGATTCGACGCCGTTCCTGAGCCAGCGGCAGGCCGGTCGGCAGGTTGAGCAGCGGTAAAGGCACGACCACCGGTAGAATGGTGAGCGGTGTGTGACGCTGCCCGGCGATCCGGCTTTCGTTGATGTCGAGCACGCTGCCGATGGCGAGGCGCATTGGTCCCAGCCAGTAGAGACCGCGTTGCCGCCCCTGAATCTGGTATCGCAGCGCATGAGACTGGCCCGGTTTCGGGCTGATCACCCAGCGCTTGCGCGCTGTGCTGGACAGGGTCGGCGGAATGTCTTCGCTCACCACCAGATACGGGAGCGGCAGGCGTCCGCGATAAGTAATGATGATGGCGACCTCGCCGATTTCGTCAGGCGCCAGCGCCAGCGGCGCCTGACGCTGCCAGTCGAGCTGGGCGCGCGCGATCCATGGCCATACCCAGCCGATCACCTGCAGGCCCAGCAATGTGTACACGACATAACCCAGCGCCGGACTGGGATCGAGGACGAGCCAGATCAACCCAAGCAGGGTCAGAGCGCGCAGCGTCTTCATCGTTCGCCCTACATGCGGAAGACGCCGAAGCGCGTTGGCTGCGCGGGCGCTTCAGCGGCAGCCGCCAGCCCCAGCGCGAGCGCCCGGCGGGTCTCAACCGGATCGATGACGCCGTCGTCCCACAGCCGCGCGCTGGCGTAATAGGGGTGGCCCTCCTGTTCATACTTGGCCAGGATTGGCGCCATAAAGCGCTCTTGCTCTTCGGGAGTCATGTCCTGGCCGCGCGCGCGCAGGTTGTCGCGCCGCACCGTGAGCAACACGTTGGCCGCCTGCGCTCCCCCCATCACGCTGATCCGGGCATTGGGCCACATCCAGAGCTGGCGCGGCTGGTAGGCGCGCCCGCACATGCCGTAGTTCCCGGCCCCGAAGCTGCCGCCGATGATGACGGTGAATTTCGGCACGTTCGCGCAGCTCACGGCGGTCACCAGTTTGGCCCCGTCTTTGGCGATGCCGCCGTTTTCATACTGTTTGCCCACCATGAAGCCGGTAATGTTCTGCAGGAAGACCAGCGGTAGATTGCGCGCGCAGCAAAGTTCGATGAAGTGCGCGCCTTTGAGCGAGCTTTCGCTGAACAGAATGCCATTGTTGGCGAGAATGCCAACCGGTATGCCTTCGATGTGGGCAAAACCGCAGACGAGGGTAATCCCGTAGCGGGCTTTGAATTCGTGAAAGCGGCTGCCATCGACGATCCGCGCGATCACTTCGCGCACATCGTAGCTCTGGCGCGGGTCGCGCGGAATGATGCCGTAGATTTCGCGCGGGTCGTAGCGCGGCGGTTCAGGGTCGCGCAGTTCCCACGACGGCGCGTTGCGCTTGCCGAGGTTGGCGACGATGTCGCGCACGATCGCCAGCGCCTCGCGATCATCGTTAGCAAAGTAGTCGGCCACGCCTGAAATGCGGGTATGAACGTCGGCGCCGCCCAGTTCTTCTGCCGTGACCTCCTCGCCGGTGGCCGCTTTGACCAGCGGCGGCCCGCCGAGAAAGATGGTGCCATTGCCCTTGACGATCACGACTTCGTCGCTCATAGCCGGCACATACGCCCCGCCAGCCGTACAACTCCCCATTACGCAGGCGATCTGGGGAATGCCCTCTGCCGACATGCGAGCCTGATTGTAGAAGATGCGGCCAAAATGGTCGCGATCGGGAAAGACTTCGCTCTGCAATGGCAGATAGGCGCCGCCGCTATCGACCAGGTAGATGCATGGCAGACGATTTTCCCAGGCTATCTCTTGCGCGCGCAGATGCTTCTTGACCGTGAGCGGGAAGTAGGTGCCGCCCTTCACGGTGGCATCGTTGGCGATGATCATCACCGGTCGGCCTGCAACTCTGCCGATGCCGCACACAATCCCTGCCGCCGGCACCGGTTCTTCATAGACGTTGTAGGCCGCCAGCGCGCCGATCTCCAGGAATGCGCTGTCGGCATCGATCAGGGTATTAATGCGGTCGCGCACAAACAGTTTGCCGCGCTCTTCGTGCCGTCGCCGCAATTCGCTGCCGCCGCCCTGTCGGATGATCGCCAGTTTCTCGCGCAGGTCGGCGATCAGGGTCTGATAGTGAGCCAGATTGGCCTGAAAGTCAGGACTATCGGTCTGAATGTGCGAATGAATGACCGCCATGGTTGTTTCTCCGGCAACTACAGGAGACTCTTCAGTTCTTCGGCTGCTTTGCGCGTCATGCCCGGCACGGCTGCAATCTCTTCAACACTGGCCTGCCGAATGCCGTCGAGCGATCCAAACGCCTTGAGCAAGGCGCGTTTGCGTTTCGGGCCAATGCCTGGAATCTCTTCCAGCGGTGAGCGCAGGGCTGCTTTGGCGCGCAGCTTGCGATGGTAGGTGATGGCGAAGCGGTGCGCTTCTTCGTCGATCCGCTGCACCAGCGCCAGCGCCTTGCTGTCGCGGGCCAGCGCGATCGGCTCCTGGCCCGCCCGCACCAGATCGAACCGGTTGCGATCCGGCCCCTTTGCGACCCCCACCACCGGGATCTGGGTGAAACCCAGCTCGTTGAGCGCAGCCTGCGCCGCGGCAACCTGTCCCTGTCCGCCGTCTACCAGCAACAGGTCAGGCAACTCCGCCCAGCGCTCGGCCTCGGTGATCTCGGCGCCGGTATCCGCAGGTTCACCCTCGATGGCTACCGTTGCCGACGCGGCTTGCCGCTCGCCCAGCGCCTCGGCGGCGCGGCGAAACCGGCGCGTGATCACTTCGCGCAGCGAGGCGACATCATTGGCTCCGGCGACCGTCTTGATCTTGAAGCGCCGGTAATGGGCCGGACGCGGCTCGCCGCGCTCGAAGACGACCATACTGGCGACTGATTGCTGGCCCTGGGTGTTCGAGACATCGTAGCATTCGATCCGGTGGGGCAGCCCCGGCAGCTCAAGCAGATCGCGCAGTTCGCTGAGCGCAGCCACCGCCCGCTGTTCGGAATTGAGCCATTGTTCGCGGATCTCGCGCAGTTTCTGGCGGGCATTGTTGGCCGCCATCTCGACCAGTTGCTTTTTCTCGCCTCGCCGCGGCACCGTGATTTCCACCCGGTGACCGCTCTTCTGTTGCAGCCACGAGGCGATGATCATCGGCTCTTCGACATGATCGGCCAGCAGCAGCGAGGGCGGGATGCTCGGCGCATCGCGGTAGAACTGGGTCAGGAACGAGGTGAGCAGCGCTTCGTCGCTCTCGTCTTCGGCGCCCTGGAGCGTAAACGGCTCGGCGTTGATCAGCTTGCCGCCGCGAATGAAGAGCACCTGCACGACGGCGCTGCCATCTTCGCGGGCGAAGGCGATCACGTCTTGGTCGGTGTCAACCGTGCGCAAGACCTGTTGGCGTTCAGAGATTTTGGCAATGGCCTGTATCCGATCGCGCAGGTAGGCGGCGCGCTCAAACTCCAGTTGTTCGGCAGCCTGCTCCATCTGCGCGCGCAATTCGCGCGCGATTTGATCACTCTTGCCTTCGAGAAAGCGACAGACTGAGTCAATCGCCGACCGATAGGCTTCCTTCGTCACCAGCCCTGGAACACACGGCCCTAAACAGCGCCGCATCTGATGGTAGAGGCAGGGTTTGCCGAGCTTGCGGTGGCGGTTGAATTTGTCGTCCTTGCATTCGTAAGGCGGGCGAAAGGCAAAGAGCCGGTTGAGGATGTCGAGCGCCTGGTAGACCGAACCGGCGCTGGCGTATGGCCCGAAGTAGCGCGCGCCATCGTTGAGCACCTGGCGGGTGGCAAAGACGCGCGGCCAGTCTTCGTTGACGGTGACTTTGATGTAGGGGTAGGTTTTGTCGTCTTTGAGCAGAATGTTATACGGCGGACGATGCTGCTTGATCAGGTTCATTTCCAGCAGCAACGCCTCCAGTTCGCTCTGGGTAACGATGATTTCAAAGTCGGCGATATGGCTGACCAACCGGCGAGTTTTTCCGCTCAGGCTACGCGGCGAGCCGAAATACGAGCGCATGCGGTCGCGCAGCCGCTTGCTTTTGCCGACATAGAGCAGCCTCCCGCTAGCGTCTTTCCATAGATAGACGCCGGGCTGGTCGGGAACGAGCCGGAGCCGTTCGAGAAACGCGGCATGATCACGCACTGCGGTGTGACTGAGATCCATAACTGGTAGTATATCATCTCTGCCTGATTTTTCAGGTATTATTCATCTGGATACGCTATTGTTACCCGCGAGGGGGAGCTGGCGCAGGACGGGCTGCATGGATAGTATAGCCTGTTCTGCGCTCTCGTTTGCACGGAGCGAATATCTATGGCTGCAATCACCTCACCATCACGATCTTCGATTGGCAAGCGCGCGCAACCGCGCCTGCGCTATTCGCCGCGCTGGATTGGCGCCGGCCTGCTGGGAAGCGTTTTGGCCGGGGCGGCGAGCGTGTATGGCGGCCCGCCGGTGGCGCTGGCAATGGCGGGCGCCGGTGTGGTGGGCGCCGGCTATGCCCTGGCCGTCGAACCGCGACGGTTGCGCTTGCAGGCTCACGAGCTGGCGTTTCCCGATCTTCCCGCCGGCCTGGATGGTCTGACCATTGGTCAGTTGAGCGATCTCCATCTCGGCCATCGCTTTAGTTTCGCCAACGCCCGGCGCGCGATCACGCAGTTGCTGCATGCCCAACCTGAGATTATCGTGCTCACCGGTGATCTGATACAGAAACGGAGCGCTATTGCCAGCCTGCCAGATCTGCTCGGTCAGCTTGCCGCGCCGCTGGGCGTGTATGCCGTGCCCGGCAATCATGACTACTGGGAGGGGATGCCCCACATCGCGGCAGCGTTGCGCGCGCGCGGCGTGAGCCTGCTGGTCAACCGTCATCAGCTCATCGAGCGCAACGGCGCCCGCCTGTTGCTGGCCGGGGTCGATGATCACTGGGATGGGCGGCCCGATCTGACGCTGGCGCTCGGCGGCGCGCCCGCGCACGATTTTCGCATCTTGCTGTCCCACTGTCCCGACATCGCCGATGAGGCGGCGGCTGCCGGGTTCCAGCTCCAGCTCTCTGGGCATACCCACGGCGGTCATGTGCGCTTCCCCGGCCTGGGGCCGCTCTGCCTGCCCCGCCACGGCTGGCGCTACGACATGGGGCATTTCCAGATCGGGTCGATGCAGCTCTTTGTCAGCCGGGGCGTTGGCGGTCTGCCGCTGCGGTTTGGCTGCCCGCCTGAAGCCAATCTCATCCGGTTGCGTCGCGTTGACGCCTGAATTGACGCCGGATGAAGCGCCACATCGCGCGCACCCGGCGGTCGCGCCACAAGAGGAAGAGACCGATCGCCATCAGGGGAATGGCCGGCCAGAGATCGATCAGGGCAGTGCCATGCCGGAACGCCGGCAGATTGGCGACCAGCCAGATGCAGAGCGCGCCCAGATACCCAGACAGTCCGGCAGCAATGCCAACCATCAGCGCCAGCGTGAGCAGGGCCAGCGGCCATCCTGCCGGATGATCGGGAATCTGTCCCAGCAGGAGCGGCCCGATCAGCAGGCCGACGCCGAGCGCAGCAAGCGCGATGGCGATCCGACGGCGCAGGCCGGTAGGCTGCTCAAACGTTACCTCGTTGGGCGGACGCGGCGGAAATGGCGGGGTCAGCTCGATCAGGTTGCCCGGCAGCGGAAAATCGTAGCGCTGCGCCTGCCATGCCAGCGTTAATCCTTCCTGCGCTGCCTGTTGCGCCAGCGTCGCCAGTTCGGGGATGGCAGCCAGCGCTGGCGGCAGTTCGGCCAGATCGGTTGGCGCAGCCGGCAAATGCACGGCCAGATGCGGCGGCAGATCGACGCGGGCGCGGGTAACAATGGCGCAGAGCAGTCCGAAGACGTGACGGCCACGATGGGGATCGACCAGCATCGCATCGCGCAAGGTGAGCTGACCGAGCGCGCGCTGTCGCCATGCGGTGAGCAGTTCAACCAGCCAGACGCGCCCATCGTTATCGAGCGTCGCGTCAAACTCTCCCGCTCGCAGACGGGCGTAAAGCGCGTCAACGGATTGCTCGCGGATCAGCGCTATGACGCGCGCCCGATCATAACTGACGATGGCCGGTTGAATGACAGGTTCGTTCATAGCGATCTGCGCAACCGCGTCATACCATTGCCTGCCAGCGCATCAACAGATCAGGCAAATCGGCCACGATCAGATCAGGCCGGATCGGCCCGGCGGCAGCTTCTTCGGCAGTGCTGACGCCGGTCAACACCAGCGCCGACGGCATCCCGGCAACGATTGCGCCGGCAATATCGGTATCGAGCCGATCGCCGATGACCAGGGTCTGCGCCGGAGTGACACCGAGCATCCTGGCCCCGATCAGAAACATGGTCGGCGCGGGTTTGCCGATCACCAGTGGCGTCACATCGGTCGCCGCGCTGAGCGCCGCAGCAATCGCGCCCGCGCCCGGAATCAGCCCCTCTTCACTGGGGAAGGTGCGATCGGGATTGGTTGAAATGAAGCGCGCCCCACGCCGAATATGGAGCGTTGCCTGTTTGAGCCGTTCATAGGTGAGGGTAAAATCGGCTCCCTGCACCACCAGCGCCGGCGCTTGATCATCTTCGCGAAAGTAGCCGTCGGCGAAGAGCGCCTCGCGCAGCCCCTGCATGCCAACGACAAAGACCGGCGTGCCGGCTGGATACTGCTCGCGCAGATAGCGCGCCGTGGCCTGCGCCGAGGTGATAACGCGCGCCGCCGGCATCGCGATGCCCATAGCGGCCAGTTTCGCCTCGTATTGCTGCGGCGTCATCGACGCATTATTCGTGATGCAGGCAGCCGCAATGCGCCGCTCGGCCAGAAAACCGAGCAGATCGGCAACGCCGGGCAAGGGCGTCATGCCACGATAGAGGACGCCATCCATATCAAACAACACTGCGCGAATTGGGCGAAGATCGATCATGGCAGCCACCTTGCTCCAGACACGGGTGGATACGCAATGGTCATCACATGCGCTCTGGCGCTTGAATGCCTAACCAGGCCAGCCCATTGCGGAGCGCATTCGCCGTGGCGGCTACCAGCCGCAGTCGCGCAGCGCGCAAGGCGGCAGTCTCGGCGCGCAAGACCGGACACTGCTCAAAGAAGACGCCGAACTCGCGCGCGCTGGTGTAGCACCAGTCGGCGATCACGAAGGGGGCATAGCGCTCACCCGCTTCGCGCAGCGCTTCCGGCATGCGAGCCAGATGACGGATCAGGCGTTGTTCGCTGGGGTGGGTGAGCAGCGCCGGATCAGCCGCAGCCAGATCGATGCCCTCGTCGGCGGCGCGCCGCAAGATCGAGCGGCAGCGGGCATGCGAGTATTGCAGGTATGTCGCGCTATTTCCTTCAATCGAGAGCATACGATCCCAGTCGAGCGTGATGTTGCGGCGCGGATCCTGGTAGAGATCGTTGTAGATGACTGCGCCAATGCCAACTGCCTCGGCAATTGCCGCTCGCTCATCAGCCGGCAGCTCAGGGCTTTTCGCATCGACCAGGGCGCGCGCGCGGGCTACCGCCTCGTCGAGCAGCGCTTCAAGATAGACCATATTGCCCTTTTTGGTCGAGAGCGGCTGACCATCGGGCGTCGTGATCACGCCGAAGGCTACATGCACCAGCGCCACATCACGGGCATAACCCATCGCGCGCACGATGGCGAACAATTGGCGGAAATGCAGCTCCTGGCGCGCATCCACCACATAGATGATGTGTGAGGGCTTGAATTCTTGCAGACGGAACTTGATCGTCGCAATATCGCGTGTCATATAGACAGTGCCGCCGTCGCTGCGCTGAATGATAAACTTGGGCAGCTTGTCAAGCTCGGCCACCACTGCGCCATCGATGTCGCGGAATGCCGCCTCTGACTGCAATGCCTCTTCGATCACTCCCGGCAGCATCGATTCGTAGAAACTCTCGCCGTAGGCGTAGTCGAACCGGATGCCGAGACGATCATAGTTGCGCTGCGCTGCCTGCAACGAAAGATCAACGCACCATTGCCAGAGCGCGCGCGCCTCGGCGTCGCCCTGCTCAAGCGCCAGCGACCAGCGCCGGGCCTCGTTTTCCAGCGCCGGATCATCCTTCATTTCGGCGTTGTAGCGCGCATACAGCGCCTCAAGCTCGGCCATCGCCGCTTCTCCCTCAAGTTGCGGTCGTCCGTAGCGCTGAATGGCGGCCAGAATGATGCCAAACTGCGTGCCCCAGTCGCCCAGATGGTTGTCGCCGATGACGCGATAGCCCAGCGCGCGGAAGATATGCGCCAGCGCCTGACCGATAATCGTCGAGCGAATATGCCCGACGTGCATCCGCTTGGCGATGTTGGGTGATGAGTAGTCGATCACCACCGTGCGCCCCTGACCATCGTCCAGCGAGCCATACTCCGCGCCGGCAGTCTCGATGTCGCGCAGCACCGCCGTCGCCAGCCGCTGCGGGTGCAGCGAGAAGTTGAGGAACGGGCCGGCAGTTGCTACCTCGCCGATCAGGCTATCGGCAGGCGGCGTGATGGCTGCGGCCAGATCGGCAGCCAGCCGCACCGGATCGACCCCTAACGCCCTGGCCGCTTTGAAAGTAACGAAGGTGCGGTCAGCCGGAATGTTGGGCTTCGGCGTGGTAATCTCGATCAATTCAGGCGGAACGAGGCCGGTGGCAGCGATCGATGTTTTGATGTCAGCCAGAAATTGTTCAAGCGCGTAGCGCATAACATTATGCTCCCTTTCAATGTCTCGACCTTTAGTATACCGTAGATTGCCGAACTATCGGTCACGGCGCGGTATGCTGCCAATCACCCGGAGCGCTGAAGTAATACCAACTTTAGGTGTCCAATCATCTTCAGATCAGCGCGCGGCGCTTCCCGCGCGCCCGTGCCATCCTTCGGTCTGGTCAGGAGCGTGTG
>FWWL01003981.1_pt1 | contig 25785 bp, 20 predicted proteins | sample 2228331 | NCBI WGS metagenome assembly FWWL01 (sample SAMEA103939775, study PRJEB20133) | metagenome | reverse complement strand
GGCCCTCCAAATGTTTTGTTTGTACGACGGCGCCCGGCCCTCCAATAATGCTAAATAATCTTCTTCGTGCCACACGCCTGGCCCTCCAAAGATTTGATTTGAACCTGACGGCGCGTGGCCCTCCAAATGTTTTGTTCGTACGACGGCACGTGGCCCTCCAACATTTGGTTTCAATGTAAGGACGCGTGGCCCCCCAAGGGCAGGCCGTGGATTCTGCCCTACCCAAACCGATATTTGTTTGCACTTGGTTGTGTTGCTGTTGGCACGTTGGAAGCGTGCCCCATAGCTGGAAAAGCTGGATAAATTCCAACGAAAAACAGTCTTGGCGGGATCAGAGAGTTGTGCTAATCTATTGCCTATGGTTGGGGCAGGCCAACGACAACACTTCACCTCAAACGGCAGGAGGGGTGAGCCCCATGATGTGTCGGCTGCTGGGAGGTTTCTTGACTCTGGCCAACAAGGAAGGTTTGCCATGAGTGTCAAATCTCAGAGCGGGGTGCGAACCCTTGTCCGCTGGATGCTCAGGGAGGACCTCGAGGCCGTCCTCAGAATTGAGCACGAGAGCTTCGAGTTCCCTTGGAGTGAGTCCGAATTCCTGGCGTGCATTCAGCGACCGAATTGCATTGCCATGGTCGCGGTGGTTCAAGAAAAGGTTGTGGGCTACATGATTTACGAGATGGGCCCACAATGGTTCCAGATTCTCAATTTGGCCGTCGATGCCGAGTATCGCCGGAGTGGTGTTGGCCGGGCCTTGGTGCAGCGATTGATCAACAAGCTGTCCCCGCGGCGGCGATACAAGATCAGCCTGCAGGTTCGGGAAACTAACTTGCCGGCGCAGTTGTTTTTCAGGGCGCTAGGGTTTCGGGCGAAGGCCATCCTCCATGATCATTACCCCGACACCGCCGAGGATGCCTATTTAATGACTTACGAGATTCTTCCCCAGGTCAGCGGCGATTTTCGGAATCGCCTGGCAAAGTTTTTTCGGTAACTGAGATATGAGGCAGCCCCGCTGAACGGAGACCGGTATCTCACACCCGCCGAGGGATCAACTCCAGGAAATGCCGGCCAAGCTCCGCAGCTTCTTCCGTAACCGGCTCAATCGGGCACGGAGTGGCCCCGGGCGGCAACCCAGGTGGCGGGCAATTTCCACGATGGTCAGCCCTTCGAGTTGCATTCGGAAAAGCTGGCGTTCTTCCTCGGTCAAGGACTCCAGGAGTCGTGCGAGGAGCTCTTCGTTTTCCCAGTCTTGGATGCGGTGCTCAACGAGGGCATCTTCTCCGCTGGTGAGGGCCTGTTCTGCAAGGCGAAGGACGGCCTGTTTCTTTTGACGCCGCCAGTACAGTGCCACCTTTCGCCGGATGATCGTGGCCGCCAGGGCCACCAGTTGGTCAGGGGAATCCAACTCGTAAAGTCCCGCGCGCAGGCCGGGAATGAGCATCCGCTTCATGGATTGAACAAGGTCCATGGTATCGAGCTGCGGACGGAGCAAAGGCCCGAGCGAGACCCGCGCAATAATGCGGAACTTGGGTTCACAATATTCCAACAGGCGGGTTAGGGCTTCTTCGTCACCTCGTCCGGCAGCGGCGACGAGCTCTGTGAAGGATACCTTGTCAGCAGGATTGGTCACAACCGAACCCTTCCCATCGCGTGGCGCCGATTGCCCTACCGACGTGCGCTGAAGGAGAACCTTCGGCGAGCACGTCGCCTGGGCAACCACCTGACACAACCCAACGCTTCGTTTGCTTTAAGTATAATCGAAGGTGACGTCCGTTTCACTCGGTTGGGCGTCTTCCCTTGGAACCAGCAGGGTCAATGATACCCCAGCAACAGAAATGCCGTTAGCGTCGTGACACCCATCGTCTCCGTAAAAAATTTAAGCCTACGCCTGTCAGGACAGGAAATTCTCCGTGATATTTCCTTTGACTTACAAGCGGGGGATTATGTTTGCCTGGTGGGGCCCAATGGGTCGGGGAAGACGAGTCTCTTGCGGTGTGTGATGCGGGTATATTCGCGGTGGTTGGGGGAAATAACGGTTTTAGGTAAATCAGTCCGGAGTTTTTCCCAAAAGGAGTTGGCTCGCCATCTGGCATATTTACCTCAAGGCGATGGAATCGCTCCACCCTATACGGTGGAAGACTTCGTCCTGATGGCCCGCTACCCGTTCGTCAATCCCTTTCGGCCACCGAGCGGGGAAGATCGAGAGGCGGTCGAGATGGCTTTGCGGATGACCGACTTGTGGCCCTTGCGGCATCGGGTGGTGAGGACGCTGAGTGGGGGGGAACGTCAGAAGGTGTATCTGGCCGGGGCCATTGCCCAACAGGCGAAGGTCCTCCTCTTAGATGAACCGACGACGTTCCTCGATGTGCCGCATCAAGAGGATGTGCGTTCGCTGCTCCACCGTATCAACCGCGAGTCGGGGGTCACAATCTTGGCGGCAACCCACGATTTGAACGCTGCCGTCCTCTCGGCCAATAGGATTCTGGCATTGAGGGATGGGATGCTCCGTTTTTCCGGTTCACCCCAGGAATTTATGACCACCGAGGTGGTGCACCAGATATTCGGCTTCTCGCCGCAGTTGGTCCGCCATCCCCAGTCGCCATTGCCGATGATCGTCCCGTCATCCGGGGGAGGTGCCACGTGAACCGGTGGGCAGGGGGATTCTTGCTGATCGTGGTTGTTGCTCTCGTTGTGTTGGGGGTGGCACCTTTTGTCGGCGGGAATTGGGTCGTGCCTTGGGAGACCACGGGAGGGGAGAGCCCGGTTGCGCGACAAATCCTCTTCGAGTTGCGGATTCCTCGCGTGTTGATCGGATTTGTGGCCGGTGCTGCTCTGGCCGTGGGCGGCGTGGCGTTTCAAGCGATGTTCCGGAATCCCCTGGCCACCCCTTACACCTTGGGCGTGGCCAGCGGGGCGTCATTGGGGGCTGTGATTAGTTTTCAATTTGGAGTAACCTTTTCTACTTGGGGTTTTTCCACCACGGCCGTCTTTGCCTTCTTGGGTGCCATGGTGACCCTGCTGATTGTTTATGGCGTGGCCATGTGGCGGGCCGAACTATCGGTGGCCACCATGCTGCTGGCCGGCGTAGCGATGAGCTTTTTTAACAGCAGCTTGATCCTCATCCTGCAATACCTGGGCGATCCCGTACAGGTGTTCCATGCTTTTCGCTGGATGCTAGGAGGATTAGAAGGGACCATCGGCTATGACGACTTTAAGGTGCTATTGCCGGTTGTCCTGGTGGGCTCGATTGTTGTGTTTGTCTTGCGGCGGGAATTGAATCTGCTGGCACTGGGCGACGAATGGGCAACGGCCCGGGGTGTATCCCTTATGAGGATCAAGTCCCTTCTTTTGTTTGTGACGGGCAGCATGATCGCTTCTGTGGTGGCGTTGTGCGGTCCGATTGGGTTCGTGTGTTTGATTGCTCCCCACATCACCCGTCTTTTGGTGGGACCGGAGCACGGTCGGCTTATTCCGGCGGCGGCCCTGCTAGGCGGGGCGTTTCTCGTGGTATGCGACACGGTGGCGCGGACCGTTCTTGCCCCTACCGAGATTCCCGTCGGCGTGATCACGGCCCTACTCGGTGGGCCCTTCTTTCTTTGGTTGCTCTTCACACGACCGCTTTCCTGGGAGTGGGTTTCGTAATGCATTGGAGCTCGCGATGATGAGCGAACGCGGCCACGACGGCGCGTGGCCCCTGAGGTAGTGCAACATCACAATTGGAGGGACGCGGGCCGTCGCGTCCGACGAAGTGCCGATTGATGATCCATGGTGATTCCCGGCCACGACGGCGCGTGGCCCTCCAATTCGATTTGGTACGCGTGCAGCGGCGCGTGGCCCTTCAATTCGATTTGGTACGCGTGCAGCGGCGCGTGGTCGTCCACTCTTCATTTTTCCCGTCACCACGACGGCACGGATGGTTCATCGCCGGTGAGGCCCGGCGCAACTCTGGAACTTGGCCGACAAAGCGTTACAATTCGTACCAAAGCCGGCACGTTACTGGGATGACGTGGCGGTTTTTGTTGCGGTCGGTTCGTAATGTGGTAATCGGCAGGTGTTGGGTTCTTGGTCAAGAGGAGATTAACTCATGGAAATGCGATTTCTCGGTGATACGGGGGTGCGAGTTTCGGTGCTTTGTTTGGGCACGATGACGTTTGGAAAGAACCAATGGGATTTCGGCGACCTGAAACTCCCGGCGGTCAAGGAAATGGTCCACACCTGCCTGGATGCCGGAGTCAATTTCATCGACACGGCGGACGTGTATTCACTGGGTGAATCGGAAGAGCTTCTCGGACAAGCGATTGAGGGAATTCGCAAAGATTTGATCATCGCGACAAAGGTCCGCATGAGGATGAGCGACAAGCCCAACGAGATCGGCCTGTCACGGCACCACATCCTCAATTCGTGTGATGCGAGTCTCAAGCGATTGCGAACGGATTACATCGACCTGTATCAGGTCCACATTTGGGACCCGGTGACTCCGTTGGAAGAGACACTCCGGGCGTTGGAGGATTTGGTCCGTTGGGGAAAAGTGCGTTACATCGGTGTTTCGAATTTTGCCGCATGGCAAGTGATGAAGGCCCTGGCGATTTCTGATAAGCACGATTGGGTTCGCTTCCAGTCGTTACAGGCCTTGTACAATCTCGCCTTTCGTGACATTGAAGTGGAACTCGTCCCGCTTTGCCAGGACCAACACCTGGGGATTCTGCCCTGGAGTCCGCTGGCCTTCGGCCTGTTGACCGGGAAATACCGTCGTGGTGAGCCGATTCCGCCAGGGACACGCATGCAAGGCCCCCTGAAGGACTTCTTGCCCACGGATTGGGAACGGCTTTATAAGATTGTCGATGTTCTGCGGGAGATCGCCTCGGGGCACGGCGTGCCTGTTGCGGCGGTGGCGCTGGCCTGGCTCATCCACAAGCCTGCGGTGACCTCCGTCATCATCGGTGCCCGCACTATGGATCAATTGCGAGAGAATCTCAAGGCGGCCGAGGTCAAGTTGAGTCCCGAGGAGATGAAACGCCTCGACGAGGTGAGCGCCGTGCCGACGCCGTATCCGCAGTGGATGATTGCCACGGTCGGACAGGATCGGTAAGCTAAGGCACGCCGAGAGCCATGCTTCAGCCCGGCTGTTGGACGCATCCTGGCTGGTTGCGTCCGGCGGTGGGGTTTTGGTTTCCGGGCGATGGACGTGGCGGACGCCTGGACGTATTTGCCGTGATATTCCTGCTGCCTTTGGTTTCTTGCATTTCGCGGGTTTGATACCCGTGGAGGGATTGCCGTGAACGGCCAGATCATATACTCTGCTGCGTGGATCAAGTTTGTCTGTCTTGGTTGGGCCATCACGGTTGTAGCCTTCTTTGTGGGACCGTGGGATGCCGCCGCCAACGAGGGGCCCCGCATCACCCAATCGCCGCGTTTGGTGTGGTCGGTGTCGGAGGTCCCGCGTTGGAAGAAGATTGATGGCCGCATCGACTGGCCCAAGACTTACGTCAATCCGTTTGATCCCGGCGAGGTGACGGTGGATATCGTGGTGACGGCCCCGGACGGCAAGACTTTCCTTCAACCGGCCTTTTGGATGGAGGATTTTGTCTGGCGATCGATGGGTCGTTCGCGGGGAGGCGAATGGTTCTATCCCCAAGGCAGGCCCCATTGGATGGTCAGATTGACGCCCACCCTGCCGGGCACCTATCGTGTGAGGGTCCGGATTAAGGACCGCGATGGAACGGCGGAATCGAGCGTGACAACCTTCCAATGCCTGGACGCCGCCGGTCACGGCTTTCTTCGCGTGGCGAAGAGCGATCCGCGATTTTTCGCCTTTGAGGACGGCACACCGTTTTTTGCGATTGGGCAGAATCTCGCCTTCATCGGGAGCAATAGTCAGTATTTCACGTTGAGCGGCGCCATCGAGGCCTTCACCCGGTTGGCCGACAACGGGGCGAACTTCCTTCGCATTTGGACATGTTGCGACGACTGGGCCATGTGTATTGAAGGTCGGAAGAGTGCCTGGGGCCGGAGTTGGTCCTGGCGTCCGCCGTGGATCGATCGGCCTGAGCACGTCCCCCGACCCGATTTTCGCCACGTGCCCCCGTTCGTCCATCTCGCGGTTAGCAAGGTGATTCGACTGACTCCCGAGGCGTTGCGGCCCGATCCTTCCCATCGGGTGGCGATTCAGCCCAACACGTCGTACGTCTGGTCACTCGCCGTGTGGGCGGACCGGGCAGCCGAGATACGCTCGCGGATTCTGGGAAGAGAAGTCCTCTTTTCGCTCGGGGCCGACGAGATCAAACGTTGGGTCGTCAAAGAGGCCACGATTACATCGGCGGATGACGCCTGGTGGCTTGGCCCAGTGGAAATCTCGCTGGGCCAGACGGCCGGCACTCAGCCCGAGGTGTATCTTGCCGGGATGTCGCTCCGCGATGCAGCAACCGAACGAGAACTCCTTTGGGAAGCCGAGATCGATCGTCCCCTTCTTGGCTGCTACAACGCCGTGGACTCCTTCATGCTGGATCAACTTGTTACGGCGGCAGAGGAAAAAGGTATCTATCTCCAGCTATGCCTACTGACCCGCGATCTGTTTATGTCTCGTCTCCGCGATCCTGGCAGTGAGGCATATCGCACAGCCATCGAAGATGCCAAGCGGACGTTTCGCTATGCCGTGGCGCGTTGGGGGTATTCACCCGCGGTGGCCGCCTGGGAGTACTGGAACGAGATCGATCCGGGGCTGCCGACCGATCGTTTTTACGAAGAGCTGGGCCAGTATTTGGAAGAGATCGATCCTTATCGACACCTGCGGACGACGAGCGCCTGGGGACCGTCGCCCAAAGACTGTCGCCATCCGCGGCTGGATATTGCCGAGGTCCATTACTATTTGCGCCCCCAGGATCGTCAACGGATTCGGGACGAGGTGGCGGCCGTCTTGGACCGAACGGCATTTCTCCGCGAACATGCGCCGCAAAAGCCGGTGCTTATCGGGGAATTCGGACTGGCCGATGACCAATGGCGCGAGGATGCGCAAATGGCCCAGGATGCGCAGTTACTGCACTTTCACAATTCGCTCTGGGCGTCGGTGGTATCGGGCAGTTCGGGCACGGTCATGTTTTGGTGGTGGGACCGTCTCGATCGCATGAATGCGTATCCCCATTACCTGCCGCCTGCCCGTTTTGCCGAGGTGATTCCCTTCGCCAGAAAAGGACTCCAACCTCGCCTCCGGCGGGACGACGCAGAAGGCATCCGCATTCTCGGTTTAGTCGCGGAAGACTGCGGCTACTATTGGATTGTTCGTGATCGCGGGACGTGGTTGAGTCACCTGCGGGGTGAGCCGCCTCCAGAGAACGCCTCGGCCAAGGTCCGCCTGGACGGTCTGAAACCCGGTCGTTACCAAGTGACATGGTGGGACACTTGGAAGGGCGTTAAAACAGCTCAGGCCCACCTGGATATACCGGAAACCCCGGCGTTCACTCACGATATTGCCGTTCAGGTGGAAAAGGAGTGAGAAACTTCAGGCCAAAGGAGTGTGAGGGCCATCGTCGGTGTGTGATAACCCCGAATGCGATCCAAGAAGAAGGAGTATCATCATGCGATGGACATGTGTGGTTGCGGCTTATGTGCTATCACTTGCGGCAGGGTCGGGCTTTTGCCGAGAAATCCATGTTGCGCTCAGTGGTAACGATGGTAATGACGGGACGCGGGAACGTCCCCTGCGGACAATCTCCGCGGCTGCCCAAATGGCTCAGCCGGGTGATACCGTAATTGTCCATGCCGGGGTCTATCGCGAGGAGATCGCGCCGCCGCGAGGAGGCCTCTCCGATGAAGAGCGCATTACCTATCAGGCGGCACCAAATGAGCAGGTCGAAATCCGTGGATCCGAAGTCATCAAAGGGTGGACGAAGGTCGAAGGCGATGTCTGGCAGGTCGTGATTCCCAATACATTTTTTGGGAACTTCAACCCTTACGCCGATGTGATCAAAGGAGACTGGTTTAACCCGCGGGGACGGGTCCATCACACGGGGGCAGTTTATCTCAACGGAGAATGGCTTGCCGAGGCCGCCAGTAAGGAGGACCTTTTCAAACCTTCGACAGACTTGCGATGGTGGTTTGCCGAGGTCGATGGGGAAAAGACCACCATTTGGGCACAGTTCCCCGGAGTCGATCCGAACCGAGAAACCGTCGAAATCAACGTCCGGCAAACGGTCTTTTATCCGCGAAGGCCGGGGTGTAATTACATCACCGTTCGCGGCTTTATTATGCGTCATGCGGCCACCCCCTGGGCACCGCCCACGGCCCAACAGATCGGGCTGATCGGCACACATTGGAGCAAAGGTTGGATCATCGAGAACAACGTCATCAGCCACTCCGTGTGTTGTGGGATCACACTTGGCAAATACGGTGACGAATTCGATAACACGTCGGCCAATACGGCCGAGGGCTATGTGGAGACCATCAATCGGGCCTTGGCCAACGGGTGGCATCGCGACAACATTGGTCATCACATCGTCCGTAACAACATCATTTCCCATTGCGAGCAGGCCGGGATTGTCGGCAGTCTGGGGGCGGCCTTTTGCACGGTGACCGACAACGTGATCCACGACATTCACGTGCGGCGACTCTTCAGCGGGGCAGAAATGGCCGGGATCAAGTTCCATGCCGCCATCGATACCCTGATTGCTCGTAATCATATCTATCGCACCTGCCGCGGCTTATGGCTGGACTGGATGGCCCAGGGAACGCGGGTCCACGCCAATTTGTTCCACGACAACGACGAAGACCTGTTTGTGGAAGTCAATCACGGTCCCTTTGTGGTCGATAACAATCTGTTCCTCTCCAAGCTGAATTTACGTGATATGTCGCAAGGCGGGGCCTATCTTCACAATTTGTTTGCCGGGGCCATCACCGTCTGCCCAGAGCCCAATCGCAAAACACCGTTTCATCCGCCGCACAAAACGGAGGTCGCCGGATTGGCGAATATCCAGGGAGGGGACAATCGGTTCCTGAACAATGTTTTCATTGGCCGGGGTGAAAACACGCCCATGCCGGAGGCAGCCCCCGCCCCACGTCGGACCTGGATCACGGGATTTGGACTGTCAGCGTATAATGCCCAAGCTATGACGAATCTAGCCGAGGAGAATGTTTACCTCGACCATGCGCCACCAGCCCAAAATGAGGCAAACCCCTTGGAAATTAAGGAGGCGCCCTACTGCCGCCTCATGGCCGACGAGGGCATCGTCTTTTTGACGCTCAGGACGTTCGCGGATTGGAGCAAAAGGGGAAGGGAAATCGTCACGGCTGCCCGACTCGGTCAAACGGCCGTCTCGCAGCTTCCTTATGAAAACTACGATGGGCAAAACTTGGTGATCGACACCGATTACTTTGGTCGGCCGCGGACAGCGCCGACTCCGGCAGGCCCGTTTTCCCAGTTAGAAGTCGGTGAGATCACGCTTAAGGTTTGGCCGCACTGATCGCCTCAGGCTTGATCTTGGCGTAGTTCCGCGGGCAGATGGAAATGGACGTTTTCCGTGCGAATGACACGTTCCTCCACGGTGGCGGGGAAGTGCGCACGGAGAAATTCAATACACCCCTGGACGAGATGTTCCGGGGCGCTGGCCCCCGCCGTGATCCCCACGGTTTGTTCCGGTGCAACCCCCTCCTTTTTAAGGTCCTCCGGACCATCGACAAGATAGGCGGGAATACCCGTGGTTTGGGCGATCTCGGCCAGGCGGCGGCTGTTGGAACTATTTTGGCTTCCCACGACTAAGAAGACATCCGCCTCCCGTGCCAACTCCAAGACGGCCTCCTGTCGATTCTGGGTGGCGTAACAGATGTCATCCCTTGCCGGGCCGACAAGCTTGGGAAACCGCCGGCGGAGGCATTCCACAATTCGTGCGGCATCCATCACCGAGAGGGTCGTTTGGGTGGTGTAAGCGACTCGCTCCGGGTCGGGTACCTCCACCGTTAATGCCTCCTGCTCATCTTTGATGAGCCGAATCTGATCAGGGGCCTCGCCCATGGTGCCGACGATTTCATCGTGTCCCGCGTGGCCGATAAGTAAGATCGTGTATCCCATCGCGGCAAAGCGTTGGACCTCGCGGTGGACTTTCGTCACCAGGGGACACGTGGCATCAATGGTGTGGAGGTTGCGGGCCGCTGCCTGCCGACGGATCTCGGGTGAAACGCCGTGGGCGGAGAAGATCACAATACCACCGGGGGGAACCAAATCGAGGGATTCCACAAAGTGCACCCCCCGCTGCACAAATTCGTTCACCACCCAGCGGTTGTGGACGATCTCATGATACACATAAAGCGGTGGGCCGTAACGGCGGAGGGCCGTCTCCAAGGTTTCAATCGCCATGTTCACCCCCGCGCAGAAGCCGCGCGGGGCCGCCAGGAGGATTCGCATGGTTTTCTCAATGGTCCTTTCAAGGGATAATGACGACTAATGGCTCGACTATCGCAGACTTTTGCCTGTTTTGCCGTGATTCCGTTTGACTTTCCAGCATGATGGCCTTGCAGCAGCCCCAAGTGCCGACAGTTCCGCCGCCCGGTTCATCGCGGGACCGAGATCGCTTTCTTGCCGATTTGGCCCGGTTTGGCCCAACGGCCCAATATGAGCCGCTTTCACTGCGGGCGAGCCGTCGCTATTGTCGTCAGCTTGCGCGAAGCCACTATGAGAATTTTACCGTCGTCAGCCTTTTTGTGCCGCGGGATTTACGTCAACATTTTTGCAACATCTACGCCTGGTGCCGTTGGGCGGACGACCTGGCCGACGAGACGGGTGACCCGCGATGGGGTATGGACCTCCTCCAGTGGTGGCAACGAGAACTCCTGGCCTGTTACCAAGGGGCCACACGACATCCCGTGCTTGTGGCCCTGCACGAGACGATCACACGATTCAGCATCCCGCGGGACCCATTTCTCGACCTTCTCACGGCTTTTCGCCAAGATCAGCGGGTATTTCGCTACGAGACGTTTGAGGAACTCCTGGATTATTGCCGCCACTCGGCCAATCCGGTGGGACGGTTGATCCTTTTTTTGGGACGGTGTCATACGCCGGATCGGGTGATATTGTCGGACCAGATTTGCACCGGTTTGCAGTTGGTTAATTTTTGGCAGGATGTGGCCCAGGATTATGACCGCGGGCGGATTTACATCCCGAAGGCGGAGTGTCGGCGCGTCGGTTACACCGACGAGATGTTTGCCCGGCGCGAATTGAACACGGCCTTTCGTACCCTGATGAAGGGCCTCGTCCACGAGGCGGCCGCGTTCTTGCGGAGGGGCCGTCCCTTGGTCGCCCTGATGCCGAGGAAACTCCAGGTTCCGGTTTATTTGTTCGTCCGCGGTGGACTGGCCGTCGCCCGGGCGATTGAAAGCCATGATTACGATGTGTGGACGCGTCGCCCGACGCTCTCTCGGGGCAAGAAAGTGGGGCTCATGATTCGCACGGTGTGGGACGTCGTTTGTCGTCGTTATGACCGAGATTGAAGGCGTAGCCGTTCAATGCCACGGATTGATCCGCCTGATTCACAACTTGCCGTCAGTTACGCCTTATGCCGGGCTATCTGCCGGGCAGCGGGGTCCAGCTTCTATCCCGCCTTCTCCATGCTCAGCCCGGAGAAGGCCCAGGCCATGGAGGCCATCTACGCCTTCTGCCGTTTCACCGACGACCTGGTCGATGGCAAGCTGTCTCTTGACCCGGCACGCGATTTGGAAACCTGGTACCAATGGGTTTATGGGGCGCTCGTGCGTGGAGAGCGCTCGCGGGATGAACTTCGCTCGGATCTCGGCACCTGGGATTCCCCGCTATCCCGCGGTCGCAGGCTCCTTCCGGCTATTGTCGATACCGTGGAACGGTTTCACATCCCTGCGGAGTCACTGCTCCGTGTCATCGACGGCGTCCGCAGCGATCTGACGCCCCGTCATGTGGCCACGTTTGCAGAACTGGAGGATTACTGTAGCAAGGTGGCCTCGGCCGTGGGTGTGGCCTGCCTGTGCGTGTGGGGGGTGGAAACACAAAGCATTCCACCCGAGGCCCACGACTGTGGCGTGGCCTTTCAATTGACCAACATCCTCCGCGACCTGGCAGAGGACGTGAAGGTGGGACGCATCTATCTGCCGCAAGAGGACTTCGTCCGCTTTCACTGTTCGTTGGAAGACCTCGTGGCACGGCGGGTTACACCGCAATGGTTGGCCCTCCTGGATTTTGAGATCGAGCGTGCCAGAGATTATTACCGCCGGGCGGTCCGCATCCATGGGCTACTGGCCCCCGACGGTCGCCGCATTTTTGGCTTGATGTGGGATGTCTATTGGCAACTACTCAAGGAAATCGCCCGACGAAAGGAGCAATTATTGGAACGGCGGGTGCGATTGTCGCGGCTGCGAAAACTCCTTCTCTGGTTGCGTTGGATGGTCCTTCCACCGGCAAAACTTATTGAGTCCACAACTTCACAGGAAAGCGGTTCATCGTGAGAACGAGTCCCACCGCTTGAGGACGCAGCTATGCCAACCGAGGGACTTACCGCGGGGAACACAAACCGGGACACGCCACGAGTGGCAATCGTCGGTGGAGGTTTGGCAGGGATATCAGCCGCGTGGTATTTGAGCAAGGCGGGGTTTCGTGTGACGCTCTTTGAAGCCCGTAGCCGACTGGGTGGGCGTGCCCGATCTTTTCACGAACGATCCATCGGCTGCGAGGTGGATACTTGTCAGCACATCGCCCTGGGGTGCTGCACGCAATTCCTCCAGTTCTGCCGGGAGTTGCAGATTCTGCCCTATTTTGAGCGACATCGAACTCTCTATTTCGTTGATGAACGAGGGGATGTTCATCGTTTTTCTCCCAGCCGTTGGCTCTTTCCCCCCTTGCATCTTTTACCTGCCGTGGCCGGGCTCCGGTTCCTCCGTCCCGCCGACCGTTGGCGGCTCTTGCGGGGGATGTCCCGACTGTGGCGGGCATCCACAACGGAATTCCGGTTAACCATGGCGGAATGGCTTTGCATCAACGGTCAGACGGCAGCCCTGGTCGAGTCTTTTTGGACGCCTATCCTCATCAGTGCCCTGAGCGAAACCCTCGAGCACATCCCCGTGGCCATGGCCCGCAAGGTGCTGGTCGAAGGTCTCCTGTCCACCCGCGATGGCTACCAACTTTGGATACCGAGCAGACCCTTGAGTCACATCTTCGATGAAGAAGTTTCAATCCGCCTGGCCACAGCCGGTGTGACCAACGTCAAGGGTACGGTGGTGAGGGGCATCCGCGAAAAGGACAACTCGTGGATTGTTCATCTTGCCACCGGTGAAGAGCAAATCTTTGATGGGGTCGTCCTTGCTGTGCCGTGGCGGACGGCGATCAAGCTCCTGCCTCCCCAACTCCGGGAGAGTGTCCTTCCGGGATGGGCTGAGCAACTTCATCCATTATCCGATGCCAGCGACGCCTGCGCGATCACGGGGATTCATCTTTGGTTCGATCGCCCATGCTTCTCACTGCCCCATGCCATGCTCCTCGGGCGCCGCAGCCAATGGGTCTTCCGGCCACAATTCGGCGAAAAGGCTTCATTCCAAGAGACGCCGGCTAGGCGTTCCGATCCGGCGGCCACCGGGGGCCCCAGCGCCTGGTACTGCCAGATTGTGGTCAGCGCATCGCACCGCATGCCGCGCCTGACACCGGACGAATGGCTCAAGGTGGCCGTTGAGGACGTGAAAGCCGTTTTCCCTTCGGCGCGGGAGGCGAGACTGCTCCACGGACGGGTGGTTACGGAAACCGCGGCGGTTTTGTCGCCCACCGAAGAGTGGCAACACCTGCGACCGGCCCCAATGACCCAGTTTGCCGGTCTTGTCCTGGCCGGGGATTGGACGGCCACCGGCTGGCCCGGCACAATGGAAAGCGCCGTCCGTAGCGGGCTTGCCTCCGCCCAGGCGATGACCCAAAGCCTCCGCCGGGAGAAGTCCTTCTAGGTACTGATTTCCGCCCCCGTCTCGGTCACACTTTGCGGCACGACTTGTCAGTGATAATTCGGCGGGACGCTCCCGTATGACCAGGGTCTCGTCACCGGGGTGACCTTGGGTCGCTCTGGGACGGGGCCAGGAGTAAACTGTTGGGCCAGGGACAACAGACCATCCCGGATTTGATCGCCTGCCGTGAACTCCAGATTGCTATAGGCCGTCAATCGCGTTTCGTAACCACCCCCGTTGGGTCCAAAGGCGTCAAGCGTTGGCACGTAGCCGACGCATCCATTGGCCAGTTCAACGGGCATGGTGAAGGGAAAGCCCGACTTGGCCTTCAAGTCGAGGCCGTACTGGCAGAAGTACTCGGCGGGGTTGGCCAAGATGACCAACGGTCCCAACTGAATGGCTTGGAGTTCCACCCGGGCTTCCGGTTCCACCTTAATCTTGGCATCCAAAAGGACCGTTTGCACGGCGAAGATCCACTCCGTGGCGTCAACCTCTTTGGGGTCTTTTTTCGTCAATGTGAGGCACTCTTCCACCCGTTTCGGATCCGGCTCGCGGCGAGGAATCACCAATTCCGTCACGCGGACATCAATCGGTGTCAACGGGCCTCGCGGCATGGATAGCAGCACTTTGACGGCCTCCGCGCCGACACGACCGCCGACCAGCTTTGCCCATTCTTCACCCGATGGGTTTTGGTAAGGGCTGAGATTGTTAACCTGTGTCACATCTCCACAGCAACCCGCCAGAAAGACCACCGTCACATCGTCTCCAAAAAACCCACGGATGGCCTTTTCCATGTAGTAAATCCAATTCGCGGAAATCCCGCCCGGACTGGTCGTGGCATGACAGGCAAAATTGACAATGCAACCCTCGAGTTTCCCATCCGGCGACCAAACACCCAAGACTGTAACCTCGGGATCGGTGGGAGCGGCGACTTCCACGATCTCAGGATTCATTTGTCCGGGATGCGTGTAGGTCAAGCCGTTCTTCATGCGAAACCGCCGATTGAAGGCGACTTTGTCTTCGATCCCGCGCCCGACGCCACATTGGACGGGATGTCGCTTTTCCCAGGCTTCGCAAATGGCCTCGACGGTCAGTTTCTCGACTTTTTCCAGATACTTGGCATCGGCTGCCGAGGCCACTTCATAAGCCAGGTGTTTGACCCAATCATCTGCATGGTCAAACTCACCGGGTAAGACCATCCCGGTTGGACCGCCCGAATGCGTATGCGACGCCCCCAAGAGAATCGCCTGGGGCTCAAGACCCGTGCGTTGCGCCACTTCCTCCCGAATCTTCTTGACGCTTGGTTCTCGAATGATGAGGGCATCCAGGCCGACGATGGCTACCTGTTTTGTTCCGTCATCGAACACCGAGGCCCGGACCTTGCACGGATCGTGAAACACCTTGTGATACGACTTGCCGTAGCCGCCGGGCTGCTCCATTCCCAAATCGGGACTAATATCCCGTTCGGCGAAACCCACCTTCATAGTGGGGGCCGTCTCGGCAGCCATACACCACGGAACCCACAAAAGACCCAAGCACGCTAAAGTGACCGTCAACATCACCAACCCGCGAGGCAATCGCCGCATTTCGCAAAAGCCACCCATTAGGGAGCCCCAACCGGCGCCGATCGTTCTGAGAAACCCCACCAGCGTGGTCGCAGACATGGCTACACTCCTCTTAAGGAACACCGTTCGCAATGCTACCACCGTCACTTTTGGATTTCCGCGGGCGTTACCGCGGCCACCCAGGTCCTTAGCCGTTGTCAATGATACGCCAGATGGTGGGCGATTGATAGCAACCCGGCGGTCATACTCTGACATTTGCGACAAGGTCAGATTGCCTACCCACAATGCGTATCGGCCCCGGAGTGTTTGAGGGCCTGGGACTTTTGTCGGGTCTGGCCGCCGAAAATGAAATTCTCTTGAACGATGCCCCAAAAACGAACGCAATCTATCGACGAGGCAAAAACATGTTCAAACTACACAGGATACATCCCGAGAATTGGCACCGGCGCGAATCAAGCATCTTTTCGCCCGAATCCCAAATACGCACCCAACACCAAGCTAACTCCGAGGACGATCCAACGATACCAACCTTTCGGTTTTCCACGAGCCGCCAAGTCGGTAATGACCAAATACTGGTTCTCCGCAAGATTCGCGGGATACACGTGGTGAACGTAGTGGCGTCCGGCGTATGCGTCAACAATCGTGATTGCCTCGTGTGGCATTCTACTCAGAAACCGATTCAACTCCGGCCAGGGAGACGGCCAATGCGTGGCAGTCTCATCGCCCGAAGAATCGTTTTCTGTTGCCAAGACCATGGCCGGACCGTTTGGAACGCCCTGGACAAGTGACACCTGAACACTATCACGAGGGAGACGGTCAGCCAACTCGGAGAGAAGCCTCCCTCGATCCCGCTCGGCCGCCATGGCAATTCTGCGCACCTGTTCGTCCGTTAGGCGCGGTAGGTCCGGTGGTCGTTGGCCCCGATAACCGGTGGCAAAAAACAACAAGCCTGCGACAACTAAGGTCCAGCCAAGTGCGCGCATGATTGTCCCTTTTCGCGACTCATGAGTCAGCCAATCCTGGTAAGACATCCGGGTTGGGCCGGGTGTTGGCCCCTGGGGCGACATGTGGTGAAGACAAACCGCCGTCCTTTGTTCCAACGTGCAACGCCACCTTCCCAGAGCTTGCCCGCTTCGTCACCCACGGTTTCAAGTAAATCAATAGCCCGGACAGACCAAGAAACATGATTCCCAATCCGGCCGCGTCGGCCCAAATGAGCGCAAAGGTGCTTCCGAATATTTTCCCGGTGTGAAGGTCTTTGATGATCTTCTTCCAGTCCCAATCACCGAAAGCCGTTCGATAGGCGTTCGCACTGACAAGCGAGGCGGGCGTCATCGGACGCGCCTCATCCGCCGCCCAAAGGATTTCACACTCTCGGCCTTGTGCTACCGGGAAAGACTTGATCTTGATTACCCACCCCGCCGCCTGGTCCCATCTCAACTGGACTTCGCGAAGTGGCAAATGACCGTGTTCCTCGCGGAAGTGTTCGATCGCAGCAGAAAAGGCAGGCAGACGGCTCTGCCATGCATCCGCCTGCGGAAACAGATTGTTAGTCTCGGACACTCGCTTCTTGCCTCGATAACCATCCTCTGATTTGGCGTCAGCCTTCTTCGCCCATAGCGATTCGTGAACGAGTAATATCCCGGTGCCACTGATCGCCGTAGCCGGTACCAACAATATCAGCCCCACCCAACGGTGCAAGCATCGCATCCACGCAACACATGAGGTCACCATCATCGCTTGGCATCACCCCCGTATCGTGAGTTTCCACATTCTCGGATTTGTCAAATTGTGGGAAATCAGAAAAGTGGTCAGTCGTCTTTGTCGCCGGGGCTTTTCCCCCGCAACAGTTCCCACTCCGCCTTGGAACCCACGGAGACGACATGCCCGTCCACAAAAAGAACATTCATGTGCACGCCGTGATACGGTTGGGATGTGTAAACCCCACGCAACGCGTTCCATTTGACCTCCCCCGCCTTCCAAGGTTCGAACATATCGCGAGCAAGCTGAATTTGAGAACTCTGTGTTAGGTTCTCGGGCTTCAACTCCTTGCCCTCGGCGGCTTTCTTAGTGTCGATCCCCGTGATATGGTCCTCGATCCTTCGAACCCACATTGGCTTGGCTTCCTTCTTCTTGTTTTTCCATTCACCTTTTTTCGGGTCGTATTCCCGAACGATCCGTTCGGGCAAATAAGGTTGACTCAACGCCCGCCCCTCCAACTTGTAACTCGTTCCCCAATGGACATGGAAGGGTGTCGGATCCTCGGGCGAGCCGATATCGCCGGGACAGCGAAAGATACCGGGATTGCGCTCACAATACGGCAACAAAGCGTACATCGCAGACTGGGTCTTGTCGGTCAAATCTCCCTCGCCGACATGAAACGGCATAATCCCATCGTGAAACGTTACGTAATGATGCAAGGCAATCCCAATCTGCCGGAGATGACTCCGGCATTCGGCACTTCGTGCGGATTCGCGGGCTGCCTGAACAGCGGGTAACAGGAGGCCCACAAGCAAGGCGATCAGCGCGATCACGACAAGCAGCTCCACCAACGTAAAACCTGATCGTCTCTGCCTGTAAAGAGCGAACCTCTCCGGGAATAAACGCATGCGCGACATTCCTCGACCAAAGCCTGCTAAACCGGTGTCGGATTGATGATATTGAGTCTTTGTCTCAACAAAGGTTCACTTTACCTCTCGCGCACCTACCTGTCAAGCCCGGCGGTTTGGCGGAACGTGGCTCTCCCTTGGCAACCAGCGTCGGTCAACAGTCCGGGATGGCATAGTCCATAAGCTGCTGAACCGACATCCTGGCGTTTTTCCCGCAAAACTGCCCCGGCGGGGTATCACGGGACCCTGGGGGAGACCTTGAGCCGCGCGTAGCGAATGGTCAATGGGTCACCACGCGTCGTTCCCAGTAGGTCCAGCGTGGATGACAAAGCGGAACCCGCCCGGGGTGTGGCCGTAAAAAATGACGCCAGCGGATACCTCAACGGGACCTCGGTCACCGAGCCGGCCGAGCCGTCATCCAAGACTTCGAAGAGCAGATTCCCCGAAGACGGCCTTCCTTGCCCGCCGGTTCGCACCACATGGCAAAAGACCAGCAGTCGAGGCTCCGGGGTGATATGGAATCGTGCGGCCGTTGGCACCAGGCCAGGTTGGCCTTCGTGCCACTCAATGAGGCTCCGACGTCGCACGACTTTACCATCTCGGATCACGGCGTAGTTAAGGGCCTCCGACTGCTTTTCGTTGGGAAAGAACTTTTCACGAAGTCGGATATCAATGGCCCGTTCCAACCACAGGATGTGCACTGCCCCATCAGACGCAACCCACAGATCGGCGGGCATAATCCAACCGGCCGTCTTCTCCCGCGACGAGATTTCCACCCATGGTTCGAATTTCCCCCGCGTGATGTCACGACTCCACGTGAAAAACAAACGACGAAAGTCATAATCCCAGTCCCTCCCGGTAAGTTTTCGCTTGAATTCTCGCCATGCCGAGTTAGGTTCCACGATATCGCTGACGCCACAGAAATAAACGGCCCGATCTTTGATCGCTACCGTGGGATAGCACACACGGATAGGTTGAGGCTTTTCGTACTCCGCGCCGAACGGAAACTCCAGTTGCCCCTGGGCCGACCACTGACCCTCGTGATCGAGAAAGGCCCAGGCCGCGTGGGTATAGCCGACGTTTTGGAAGAGGATCAGCTCCCGGCGGGCGCCGTCGGCAGCAAAACTTCGGTAGGAGTGCTCGGTGAAGTTTGGCTCACCGGCCCAACGGGGCAAAAGGACCTTCGGCGGATCGTCAGGACGGGTGGGATCAAACTGAAGGATTTCCGGTCGGGCAGGGCCTGCCGGGACATTGGGGTCTTCCACAAGCGTGGGATTCGCCGAGAGGAACACCGGACCACCAGCAAAAGTCGCCAGGGGACACGGCTCGCGTGTTCGGCCGGTTGGGTCGGCCTGCACCTGTTTCCAGCCCTGCTCGGTACGATGAAAGAGAAGCCAGCGGCAGTTGTTCAAAGGCTTTGCGTCGGGCAGGGTTTCCAGTCCACTGGCAAAGACATCGTTTCCCACCCGCACAAGACAGGTGGAACCGCTGCACCACATGGGACCGGCCCCGTTATTCGCCGGGGTGTAACGATACACCTCCTCTTCGGCTTCGATCTCAACACGCCAGGGCGACGCGACCTCCTCGGAGGATACGGCACATAGTGTAGCGAGTACAAACATGAATCCCACAGTGACCGACATAGCTTGCCCTCCTGCCAAGTTAAAGGTCTTAGCTTCCGAACGGCGGAGACGACGCCCTATCATTGCACAGCAAGGTTGATCAGACCATCCCCTGTGTGTCTGGTTGACGTTGGTGTTAGATGTCAGAGAGCATTACAAATGACCTCGCTTGTGACCACTAGAAATGACCATACAATCAGACCTCAGATAGGACCCAGACATCGAGCGGATAACGATGAGTTGCTGAGAGCCGGAACGGTTATAGGTTTTAGGGCGTGTGCAGCGGGGTGAGTTTCCGTTGGCGAAAGGGATGGGTCCAGTGGGGCTACGGCCCACGGCGGAGCATTCGTAGCGCCGGGGTGGAGTAAGAAAGTGCACGACGGATCGGCACAGGTATCAATATTGGAGGACTTGGCCCCCTCTGGTTGGCCCGCTTCCTCCGTTTTGCAAAACAAGCTAGGAGCGCAGGTTGGATGATTGTTTCGACCAGTGCCAAGGGCATATTTCTATTTGGTTTTCGGATGGGACATTTCCATTGGTCCGTGGCAACGAGCCACGCCGTGACAACGAAAATCACGGATGGATAAGGTACAATGAGGCTAAAACCCTAACGATCTCCAAATCAAAGGGAGGCTATGACCATGAACGCCTCGCTCAGCCGGCGAAAATTTCTCGAATGCTCCGCCGTCGGCACCACGCTCGGAGTGGCCCGCTACTTTTCCGAGGGAAGCTGGTGCGCAACCGCATTCGCCGGATCAGAAATCACGGAGAAGGTGTACCTAAAGTCCTGGGAGCTTGTGGACTTGCCTACACTGACCACTCGCCCCGACAAGGATGGCAGCAAGCGCGCCCTGCGGATCACTGCCACCAATGGCGCCATAGGTGTGATGCCAGCACGACTTTCCAGGGGGCTCTCTCCTGACACCGTGCAGCTCTTGAAGACGAATAACCTGCTCGACCACGAACGGCTCTATGACCTACAACTGGAGAGGAACCTGCCCGCGGATCAATTGAAGTCTGCCGACATCCTTTGCTGGGATCTGCACGCACGAATGCTGAACAAGCCGTTGCACGCGCTTCTGGGGACCAAGCGGACCAAGGTACTGCGATATGGTGACGTGCGCGGCCAGCAACCCAACTTCTCACCGGAAAAATACGCAGAGAACGTCGCCAGCTACTTGAAGCGAACGGGACTGAAGGCCACGAAGTTGCATTTTCCCGGCAATATGGGCACCCCGGAGAGTATCAGCTTGGAGATGGTGAAAGAGACGTTGCGTGCCGTCCGCGCTGCCACCGGCCCGGAGCCGATCCTCGCCTGGGACCCTTATCCCGGCTCGGCGGAATCGGCCACGCGGTCGCTGGACGAGGCAAAAGAGATCCTCGCGCTGATGGACGAGCTGGGCTACTCCTGGATCGAAGGCCCGTTGCCGCCCGTGCCGTTTGAGCAGCAGATTCCAAAATATATCGAGTTGATGAAGATGGGGACAAAGCAACGGATCCAAGCAGAGGGTCCCGGTTCTTTGATCGGCGACGGCACGCCCTTCGAAGTCATGAAGCAATGGACGGAGGCCGGGGCCATTAGCCAGTGTTCCGCCGACGTGTACATCTTCGGCGGTGTGACCAACGCACTGCGGATGATCGAATATGCCAAGGCCCACCCGCCCCTGGTGATTAACATGCACTGGGCGTGGATGCCTCACGCACACCTCGCGATGGCTTGCGACGAAGCACTCTTTCCGCTAGTCGAGTTTCCAATGGGCGAGGACTTCCCCCGCTCCATCCTAGACGGCCCCTACTTGCTCGCGCCAAACTGGCCGGGGATCTACCATTGGGAACCGATATGAATCGCAATGGGCCAAGGCAATGAGATCCTGAGGAGGGTTGCTAAGAATCTGCACGGTCATTTTGTCGTGCGGAACCATTCAGACAGCATGGAAACGGATTGACCGGCTTCAGCCAAATGACAAACTGGCGTTGATGCTGGACTTGATGAATGATGCTGATCCCCGTGCCGTGGCGGTACGGACGTGTGACCGCGAGGGCCGCCTGATGATTGGTTATGTTCCTCGGTACCTTGCCTACGATATCAGCCAGTTGTGCCTTTCTTGTCAGGTCGAGCGCATCGAGGTAGCGGTCGAGCGGATCAATCGCGACGCACCTTTGCAACATCGCCTCCTTTGTCGGCTGCGGGCGTGCTGGCCGCCAGATTTCCAACCGTGCAGTGGTCAGGAGTTTCAACCGTTGGTAACGGCCAGCCTCGTGGTCATAGAGGATGCAAAGAGGGCGTAATCCCTCAAGCTGCGTCACTTGAGAAGCAAAAGACGCTGTCGTCTCGGCGACGGTACACTTCGCCGCGGGAGCTGGGCGGGTGTACGGTTGTTTGGTGCGATGTGCCGTACCGTTGAGTATCATCGCGGACCGTTGCCCATCCTTTCCTAAAACGTGGTGGATAAGAAATCCTCAGAACACTCCTTGTGCTCCACATCGTGGGCAGAGCGATCCCTCCCGTTTGACGGTAAATCGCTTTCCTTTGCGAGGTTGGATTCCACTCCGGCGGGTTCTTTTCCCTGATAGGACAAATGGCTATCATGATACGCCAAGGTTGTTTTGTTTCTTTGGGAATACGAAGCCGAGGCGCAGCCGCCTTTTCAAACTGGAAGGAGTCAAGACATGGCCTATCAGCTACCCAAGTTACCTAAACCGCCTAAAGCCAAGCGAAAGCAGGTCTATTTGGTAGCCAGCGGGGACCTTCGCCTCTCGGCTAATCAGGTCTGCTGGCCGGCACAAAAGGCCATGGAAGACGCCTTGGCCGAGGCCGTTCGCGAGGCCGGGTATGAATTGGTGCGGGCACATCCCTACAAGGAAGCCGAAGGCCATGGTTTCATTAGTTCGCAAAAGGAAGGCATGGAGGTCTTTGCCAACATCGACCCCAAAGCGCGGCTGATCGTCGCCGAAGCCGTGTGGCAGTACTCCCATCACGTGTTGGCCGGGCTGCTCAGTCACGAGGGGCCGATTCTCACGGTGGCCAACTGGTCCGGTCAATGGCCGGGCTTGGTGGGGATGCTCAACCTCAATGCCTGTTTGACGAAGGCGGGTAAGCCGTATTCCACACTTTGGAGTGAAGACTTTTCCACCCCGGAGTTCCGTCGAAAGCTGGCAACGTGGTTGGAAAAGGGAGAGCTTCGGCACCCGCTCAAGCACGTAACCCCACTCAAAAAGGTCAAGATTCCCGGCTCCATCAAGCGATTGGGGCAGGCCCTGGCGGACGAACTCCGCTGGAAAAAGGCCATCATGGGGATTTTTGATGAAGGTTGCATGGGGATGTATAACGCCATTATCCCCGATGAACTGCTGATGCCACTGGGGGTGTTCAAAGAGCGGCTGAGCCAATCCACACTGTATTACGAGACCACTCAAGTAAGCGATGCCGAGGCCCGGGAGGTGTATCAGTGGATGCTCGACCGCGGCATGAAGTTTAACCTGGGCAGCAATCCCGAGACGGATTTGACGGAGGATCAAGTCCTCACACAATGCAAGATGTATATCGCGGCCTTGCGACTGGCGGACGACTTCGGTTGCCACACCATTGGCATTCAGTACCAGCAAGGTCTGAAGGACCTCCTCCCCGCCAGTGATTTGGTTGAAGGGATGCTGAACAACGCCGATCGCCCACCCGTCAAGAGCCGGGATGGCAAACGCATTCTGTACGAAGGCGAACCTTTGCCGCACTTTAACGAGGTAGATGAATGTGCGGGCCTCGACGCTCTGATGACGTACCGGATTCACAAGGCCATGGGGCAGCCGGTGGAGACAACGCTCCACGATGTCCGCTGGGGCGATTGGGACCGGTCGGGAACCGTTCCCGATTACGTGTGGGTCTTCCTCATCAGCGGCTCGGCACCCCCGGCCCACTTTATTGGCGGTTGGGCAGGAGCGTCCAGTGACCGTCAACCGCCGATGTATTTCCGCCTGGGTGGTGGGACCCTCAAAGGAATCTCCAAGCCGGGGGAAATCGTCTGGTCGCGGGTGTACGTGGATAACGGCCGGTTGTGTATGGACATCGGTCGGGCAGGTGTCGTGGAGCTTCCTCTCGAAGAGACGGAACGCCGCTGGAAAGAGACCACACCCCAGTGGCCGATCATGCACGCCGTCACCTATGGCGTCACGCGGGATCAATTCATGGCCAAGCATAAGGCCAATCACATCCAGGTGGCATACGCCGAGGATGCCGATGCCGCGGACGCCGCGGCTCTGGCCAAGGCGGCCATGGCCGACGCCTTGGGGATCCGGGTTAATATGTGTGGAACCCGCAAGGGTGGCAAACCCTGGTAATTTGCCGTCGTTCTTGCTGTTGAGATTTCGGGCCGAAATTGCCGTTGAGGAGGCCAATGTGATGTCCGAAGCGCTGCAGTGTGTCAAAAAGACGGCCGTCATTACAGGCTGGGATTTTAGCACCGGCGGTGTCAAGTGCTTGGCCTTTGACATTGAAGGCCACGTCTTGGCAGAGGTGCGGTTACCCACGGATATTTGGGTCGGGGATAGTCCTGCGACGGGCATCCGTGAACTGAACGTGATGCAATTGGAAGGTCAGGCCTACGCATCGACCCGGGCCATCGCAGCGGAATTGACGCGACTGGGGCGAATTAAAGACTGGGTGGCCGGAGGGATTTCGGCTACCCACCACACCTCCGCCCGGATCGATCGCCTGGGCAATCAAGTTCGCCGGGCGATCTGCTGGAACGACGCCACCCTCGCGGAGTATCACGCGAAAGGGCTCGCCCGACTCGGCGGCCAGGACCGGGTCCGCGAGTTGATCGGTGGACCTTGGGCCATTCGTTACGGATTGAGTCACCTGGTCAAGGACGAGGTTCACCTTAGCCCGGCTGATTGGCGACGAACCTACCGCATCGCCCCGCACGGGGTGCTTGCGGCGGGGTATCTTACGGGCAATTTTGACGTGTGCAGCGTCTCGGTCGGGGCCTCCTCCGGGATCATGGACCTGCGGACGAAAAAGTGGCGCTGGGAAATGTTAGAGGCCTTGGAAAATGAAGAGTACCGACGCTTGGTCAAGAAACAATTGCCCAAGATCATCGATCATACCACGCCGATCGGTCCGCTCTCGGAGAGTGTGGCCCTTTCGGCCGACTTACCGCCGCGGGTTCGACCGCTGATTTTCCCGACCTCAGACGATCAACAGGCGGGGCTTGTCGGAGGCGGTGCTGTCGATGCCGGACAGGTGGCCGTCATCCTGGGAAACTCCGCCGTTGTCAATAGTTCGTCGGACGATCGACCGCAGCGTGGGCAGCTCGATGTCATGCGGCTCAATTGGGGGCCCTATCTGTGGATGCGGTGCTACAATAACGGTGCGCAATTTTTGGACCAAGTGGTTGGTCACCGTCCGAATTGGCCCGAACTCGAACAGGCCGCCCGCAATGAGCCTCCCGGTTGCCACGGCACCCTTGTGCTGCCGTTTGTCAATCCCGAGCCGTCGCTTGGCATTTTGCAGAAGGATGCCCAACTCCGTTGGATTCCGCAAATGCCCGAGAATATGGGCCAACGGTTTCGGGCGTCATTGGAGGCCATTGCCTATCTGATCGCCCTTGCCATTCGGGAGCACGAAGACGCCGGGCAAAAGATTACCCGCATCACGGTCTCCGGTGGGATCGCCCGCAGTAACCTCATGTGTGAGATTCTCGCCACGGTCCTCGGCCGCCCGCTGGTGCGACTGGAGTCGGAAGAAGGACCCGCCTTGGGTGCCGCCGTGACGGCCTTGGCCGCCCTGGAATGCCACCTCCGGAAGGCGAAGGGTATCCGAAAGAAATTCACCGTTGCCGACGCGGTCGCCGCCATGGTCCGCTTCCGCGGGACGGTCGAGCCCAATCCCGCCTGGGCGGAGGCATACCGAGCGGGTTTCGCACGTTTTTGCGGCGAACTTTCGCGGATCAAAGAGTAACCGTCTGAAGTTTGCCCAATTTTTTGCAATGTGCCGCGGCCACGACGGCGCGTGGCCCTCCAGGATGAACGGTCGCCCAAGATCAAAAATGGAGGGACAGATCGGAA
>FWWL01003979.1_pt1 | contig 25789 bp, 24 predicted proteins | sample 2228331 | NCBI WGS metagenome assembly FWWL01 (sample SAMEA103939775, study PRJEB20133) | metagenome | reverse complement strand
TGAGTTGGGATGGGTGAAGGATTGACATGACTACGGCAGAACTGACTTTCAGCGGAACCGACAGGGACCAGGAGATCGCCAGGCTTGCCTTCCAGGCGATGCTGGCCGGTACGCTGCTGTTTGCTGTAAACGCGCCGATCCGAAGGTCGACCGACGAACTCGCGGATTTCGTCTCCTAACTTGTGAGACTTGTGCGCATTGCCGAAGGTTGAGGAGATGTTGTCACAGTTGGACGTAGAGGTCAGGGTTCTGGGCAGTAGTCCAAAGACCATCAGGCAAGCTAAGGCGGTACTACATGCCATAGCACGAGCTCTGTGAAGTTACAACCCAAAGCTAATGCGGCCGCTGAAACAGGCCGACTTCGGAGGAGCTTCAGTGACACAGAAGCCTAGAGACTACTGTAAAAAAGAGAGCAGATGATGAATCCCGTTGATCTCGCAGGCGAGATTGAAGAAAGATATCGGCGTTATCTGCTAACGACCTTCTACTTCAAGGATCCCGTTCTGCGACAATCCTTCCAGTTAGCCTTGAGTACAGCTAACCTGAGTAAGGGCCCCTATCTGGAAGCAACGCCAACCTTCAAGAGGGGAGCCACGCCCTCGGCTTTGTTCGGAGAGCTGTTGCAGCTTGGGCTTGATCAGGGTTTTCTCAAAGCCATAGAGGGCGAACGGCCACTCTACCGTCATCAAGAACAGGCCATCCGTTCGGTGTTCGACGGCCACAACGTTGTGGTGGCTACAGGAACAGGCAGCGGCAAGACGGAGGCGTTTCTCTACCCGATACTGCTTCACCTATACCAGGAGTTCAAAGATGGTACCCTCGGTTCGGGAGTGCGCGCTCTTGTGCTCTACCCGATGAATGCCTTGGCTAACGACCAACGCGAACGCCTCGGCGAAATCTGTAGGCGACTGAAGGCCGCGGACTCCCCCTTCCATATCACGTTCGGTCAGTACATCGGCGAAACGCCCGAAGACGAGAATGATTCCCAGCGTAACGCGCGGGATCACATGTCTCAGCGCAATCAGAAGGGGCATTCGATTGTCCAAAACGGGCGCGTTGTGCATGGAGAGCTCGTCCTCCGTTCTGAGATGCGAACTACCCCTCCGCACATCCTTTTGACCAACTACTCGATGCTGGAGTACCTGCTTCTCCGCCCGGATGACAGTCCTTTGTTCGACGACGGGCAGGCGAGGTGGTGGACGTTCTTGGTGCTGGATGAGGCCCACCAATACCGCGGCGCGAAAGGCATGGAAATGGCGATGCTGCTGCGCCGGCTCAAGCAAAGGCTGCGGGAGGGGGGACGTGAGGAGCCATTTCGGTGCATCGCGACCAGCGCAACGCTGGCTGGCGGAGGGGAGGACAAGCTGGCAGTTGCGGAGTTTGCGACCCAGCTCTTTGGAGAGCCCTTCGATGCGGCGGATGTCATTTTGGGGGAGACCGAACCTATCCCAGAATCCGGGTCAGCACGTTTCGGCCGCCAGGATTACGAAATCCTCTCGCGAGCGTTGGACAACGACCAGCAGGCCGTGGTGCAACTCCTGTCCCTTGCGAGTAAATGCAACATCGTGATCCCTGCGACAGAGGAGCCAGCGGAGACAGTAGGCAGGTTGCTACAACATGACAGACGTGCGACGACGCTACGGCGGGTCATTACAGCCAGCCCCGATGAAGTGCGGGCCGTCGCTGACCGGATCTTTGAGGATGTCCCACAGGCAGACCGAATTGACGCCCTGTCTAAATTGGTCGCTCTGCTCTTGCGTGCCGAAGACCCCAGTACCGGTGCCCGGCTTCTCTCGGCCCGCTACCACCTCTTCCTCAGGTCGCTCGAAGGGGCGTTCCTCTCGCTCCATCCCGACAGGAAAGTGGTGCTCGACCGGCGCGGAGAGGGAGATACCGCCCTCTTTGAAATCGGCCTGTGCCGAGAATGTGGACAACACTACATCGTAGGCAGGATCGACAAGGACAAATTGGTGGAGGCGATTCGCGACCCAGGCCGCGACGATTTTGGGGCTACATTCTTTTTGCCTGTGGAGGGCGGTGCGCTTGAAGGAGATTACGCGGACGATGAAGGTGACGGACAGTGCGGAAACACAAAGTACAAACTATGCTGCCAGTGTGGCGAGATTCGCCGAGCATCCGATCAACTACGCTGCGGGCATGGAACCGCTATCGATCTGGTGAAACAGAAACAGGCAGAGGAGAGAGAAGACCAGATTCCCCGCTGTGGAGTCTGTGGTTACCAAGGCCGTGACCCTGTGCGCGAGGTCGTACATGGCACCGACGGCCCGCACGCTGTCATCGCCACGACTCTCTACCAAAGCCTTCCAGAGACTCGACGGAAGGTGTTGGCCTTCGCTGACGGCCGCCACGAGGCCGCCTTCTTCGCCTGGTATCTCGAGCACTCTTACAAAGATATTCTGCGTCGCAACCTAATCCTGAAAGTGGTGCAGGAGCAGGCTTCGCATTCCTCAGAAGGATCTTCCTTGCACGATTTGGCGATAGGCCTACGCAACGTCTTCCGGCAGAAGAACGTGTTTCCACCCGCCACCAGCGACCTGCAATTACGTCGCGAGGCCTGGCTGGCTCTGTACCGGGAGTTTCTGACCGACGAGCCTCGGATCTCCCTGGAGGGTGTCGGTCTGGCCGGCTGGGCGATCAAGTGGCCAGAGTGGTTCCGCGAGCCCAAGGTGTTCACGACCGAGCCATGGTCGCTCTCTTCCGAAGAGGCCCTCGATCTCGTCTTCATTCTACTAGACACGATGCGCACCGACCGCGCCGTCGAGCTTCGAACTGAAACCAACATCTCGCTGAACTGGCACGACCTATCACTTCAGGCGTCGCAGATGCGCGTATCTCCCGTTGAGACAGGAATACTGAGAAACGGTGAGCGCAAGTGGGCGGGCAAAACTGGAAGACGAGTCAGACTGCTCGCAAAACTGTATCAGCGCATACATCCCCAGGCTTCCGGACAAAAGGCGATTGAAGCGTCATTACAGGCGCTAAGAGCCCTGTGGGATGAGCTAAGCAAACTTGACGAAAAGGGGCCAGCCGATCATCGCTTGTTAGTTCGTGTTAACGGCGCGCGTCGGCTGAACCCGGACTGGTGGCGAGTCCGCTACATCGGACCGGGCGATACGATCTTCCAGTGCGACACTTGTGGACGTGTTCAGACAGCGTCCGTTCGCGGTGTCTGTCCGAGGCATCGCTGCCCTGGCACGTTGCGGAAGGTGTCGCGGGAGAAACTTGAACCCAATCATTATAGGCTGCTCTACGAGGCAGAGCTGCCGGGTTCGCTGCGTGTCGAAGAACACACCGCACAACTTGACAAAGAAAAGGCGCGTGAGTTCCAGCGCGAGTTCCGCGAAGGCAAGATTCATGTCTTGAGTTGCTCCACCACTTTCGAACTGGGCGTCGACCTCGGTGACCTGGATACCATTTTCCTACGCAACGTGCCGCCGGAAGCCTTCAACTACACCCAGCGGGTTGGGCGTTCGGGCCGTAGGAGCGGGCACCCGGGGTTCGCGATCACCTACTGCAAGCGCGGGCCGCATGACCTGTACCACTTCACCCAGCCGCAACGGATGCTCGCTGGAAAGAGTCGGCCGCCAGCGTTGGCTTTACGAAACGAAAAGATCATCACGCGCCATATGGTCGCGGTTGCGCTCTCTTTCTTTTTCAGAGCGTTCCGAGATAGGTTTTCCACTGTCGAGAAGTTTCTCAACGACCTGAGTGCACCATCAGGCCGAAGCGATTTCGTGAGATTCCTTGAGAACGAACGGCCTCGACTTGAAGCCGCACTTAGCCGCATCGTACCAGAGGAAGCAGCAGCCCAGGTTGGGCTACATGACGGAAGCTGGACCGACAAGATCGCTGGCAAAGGCAGCCGCTTTGCCTTGGCCGAGGCCGAGATATCGAGCGACTACAGAACGGTCAGAAACCTCGAGCAGGGGGCGCGAGACGCGAGGGACTATAAAACCGCCGACTGGGCAAAGAGGCGCGCCGATACGATCGCGAAAGAGGATGTTCTCTCGTTCCTCTCGCGGAAAGCAGTCATTCCTAAATACGGCTTTCCTGTGGATGTGGTGGAGCTCGACACGCAGCCAACCCAGCAGGGCCAGGAAGCATCTGAAGTCTCACTTCAAAGGGACCTCAGTATTGCCATCTCGGAGTTCGCTCCGACCAGCAAATTGGTGGCTAACAAGAAGGAGTGGGTCTCCTACGGCTTGAAGAAGGTAGCGGAAAAAGAGTGGGATCGAAGAGGATATGCGCATTGTGCAACCCACAGCGTCTTCCTGCAATGGGAGGAGGGCGAAGCTTCGCCGGACGAGATGCCGTGCGGCTGTAGGTTGCAAGCACGTAAATACGTTATCCCCCAGTTCGGATTCGTGACCGGAAGGGACAGGCCGAAGGAGCCCAAGGCCCGTACCCCACAAGTGTTTTCCACACGCCCGTTCTTCGGGGGGTCGCCTATGGAGGCGGAACGTATCGCGCTGCCAGAGGGGTCGCCAATGGTATTGGTTACGAAGGCGTCGCCAGGGGTGATGGTTGTGCTGTGCGAAGGGCATCAAGGCAAAGGCTTCTACCTCTGCACCGTATGCGGAGCGGGATTCCGCACGAAAGAGCGTACACCGCATAAGACACCACAGGGCCAGGACTGTCGCGGCACGCTAGATAACGTGTCGCTCGCACATAAGTTCGTGACCGACGTTCTTAAGCTGCAGTTTCAAATCGAGCCGCCTAGCAAAGTTCAGACTGGATCCTCTGCGCTATCCTATTTCGCGCTGTCGCTTGCGTACGCCGTCGTCGAAGGCGCGGCCGAAGTGCTCGAGGTCCCGTCAACGGACCTCAGTGCTACAGTGACCTACAGCAAGGGTGTGCCGCCGATAATCCTTTACGATGACGTTCCCGGTGGCGCGGGACTGGTTGCGAGACTCGAGACAGAGAACGTGTTGAAGGACTGTTTGCAGGCTGCGAGCAAGAGAGTGGCAGGGGGTTGCGGCTGCGCCCCAAGCTCAAGCTGTTACGGTTGCTTGCGTCATTACCGAAACCAGTTTGCCCATCCACATCTAGAGCGAGGGCCAGTTCACGAGTACCTGGAGTCCGTTCTGCGAAAGTGGCAAGGCTGAGAGAGATCGCACAACAGGCTGCGGACACAGGGGAGGTATGGCGACTTAGAAAGGGCTTGCTGCTGAGGCTGCTCCGCAGCGGTTCGCGGCGCAGCTGAACCGCGAGCCGACTTGCTTCCAAGGCAGACCACAGCTGTCCCCCACGACATGAGGCCCGGAACGGGTGGCAGCCGGGCGACACTGTGCGGAGCGTCTCCCGCTCCTTCAAGCCGCTATGCAGCGCCGAGATCGCCGATCTCACGCTCGAGCGCCCTCGGGAGGTAGGTGCGGAACAGAAAGTTAATTCGCGTGTCTGACGATCTCCGAAGGCCAGCGGTTCACAAAGGTCGACAAGGCCCACGCGCCGACGTCATGGAACGGTGTGACCAAGGGGCAGTACGTCTTCGAGCGCGGCACGATCGTCCGGCAGGGCTGCTGCACTCGTATGCTAGCTACGAATGTCTTCTTACCCCTGAAGCACGCGCGTTGACACCCCCACGCCAGCAGCTCATCCGGCCGCACAAAGAGTCCACGTACCGCGACCCGACGTACCTCAGCCAGCAAGTCCTGAAGTCTACCTCGCTTTCGTGGCGCTCCACACTCCCCTCGAATAGGCCGGTGACCGCCTACTACCCACAGTTGATGGCCGACCCGCCTGCGCGCTTGCGCAAGGTCCGCGACTGGTCGTCGGCTACTCTCAACATCAAGCTGCGGGCGAGTCAGTGGCTCCTGTGAGCGATGCATTGGCGCTGTCCTACGGCCAACAGCTCGTCAGCCGGAGCGCAGCGATAGTCAGTCCCACTGGACAGATATCGCCCGAGAGCTGGTTTGCTCTGTACGTCTTCGCGGCAGCCAACGCCGAGCCCCCCTTACAGTGGTCGACACTTGGCTTTGGGAGGCGCAGCGCCGCCATCGCGGTGAGGGTCCGATTCTCGCTATCCCGGGCTACCTTCTAGCTACGGGCAAGGCTGATCAGGAACTCGAGAAAGCTTGAGCTACGGGGCTGGCGCGCCTTACAACCCCCCTGCAGTTACCGCATCAAGTCTGGTACCAAGCGCTAGTGGTAGCTAGGCATGGAGAACAGGGTCGCGGTGGAGGTCATGAGGACGCTGGCCTCCCAGTGGCATCTTTTGGCGCCCCAGCTCCAGAAGCGGCCCAACCGGGGGAGACGATCCGGTTCGAGGATCAGCCCGACTTCCACGACGTTGTGCAAGCCCTCCTGCTGTTCCCCTTCGATGACGCACGAGACGAGGAGTGGACCTCGAGCTACGCTGGCAACGCAGCTCGGATGGACTTCCTGCAAAAGCGCGGGCAGGTAATTTTCGAAACGAAGGTGATGCGGACCACAGCTGGTAAGCCGAACCCAAGGGAGATGACCAACCAGCTTATCATTGACAGGGAGCGCCACCAGACGTACCAGGACTGCAAGACTCTGGTCCAATTCGTGTACAACCGCGACTATCTCGGCCCCACCCAGTGGCATTGGAGAGCGGCTTTTCTGGGAAGGTGTGGCTGGAGCAGTCCCAAACTTGCCGGTCTCTTCCGAACGCGCTATAATAGCGTGGTGGCGGGGCGTGGCGCAGCCCGGTAGCGCACCTGAATGGGGTTCAGGTGGTCGCCAGTTCAAATCTGGCCGCCCCGACCGAACCGGCTTTGACGAAGGGCCCAGAACCGTCAAAGCCGGTTTTGTGTATACAGGCTTGTCCTTGTCGATGGAGCGCCGAGATGCCGGATGTTAGGGTACTTATAGCGGACGACGAAGCCCTCATCAGGATGGACCTACGAGAGATGCTCACTAGCCTGGGCTATATAGTGGTGGGCGAGACCGGGGACGGCACTACGGCCGTCAATCTGGCGCAGCAGATAAAGCCGGACCTGGTGATTATGGACATCAAGATGCCCGGGGTCGATGGGATCGCTGCGGCCAAGGCCCTCACACAGAACAATGTATGTCCTGTGCTCCTGCTGACCGCCTACGCCGATAGGGAGCTGGTAGACAAGGCGAAGGAAGCAGGGGTAGTCGGCTACCTAGTGAAGCCCGTGCGGGAGGCTGATCTCGCGCCTGCCATAGAGATTGCCCTGGAACGGTTCCGCGAGTTCAGGGCTTTGCGCCAGCAGGTGCAAGACCTTAAGGAGACCCTGGAAACGCGCAAGATTATCGAGCGCGCCAAAGGGGTCCTCATGGACGCCTATGGCCTCAAGGAAGCTGAGGCCTTCCGCCGGATCCAGAAGCTCAGTATGGACACCCGAAAGTCCATGAGGGAGATCGCCGAGGCCATCCTGCTGGCCAAGGAGGTGGAGAAGTAACCCTCATCACGCCAAGCAGGCCGGGTTCCTTGGGATATAATCCCCTTGACCAGGGGCAGACAGTGCTCGTGAGAGATATTATGTCCACAGATGTTCCCACCGTTTCCCCCTCCACCCCGGTGGACGAGGTCCTACACATCATGGTGGAGTCCAAGTCTAGCCTCCTGCCGGTCGTAGGGCCTGACCGTGAGGTTCTGGGCGTCATCACCGAACATGACCTCATGTTTAAGGCCAGACCGCTCCTGATACCGCCCCACAGCGTGTTGGACAGGATCAGACGCAGCCATGATGCCTGGGACCGGTTCCAGGCTGAGCTCCGGAAGGCCCTCGGAAGCACCGCAGGGGAACTAATGACATCTCCAGCCATAACTGTGGAGGAAACCGCTCGGGTGACGCAGCTAGCCGATATCATGGTGGAGAGGAATCTGAAACAGGTGCCTGTAGTGTCTAACGGCCGCCTGGTGGGGGTCGTTACCAGGGCCCATGTTCTCAGGGCGCTGCTTGAACACAGACTTTGAGGGGTGACACATGCGGATTTTGCTGGCAACCGACGGCTCGGAAAATGCCAAGGCGGCCGTGGAATGGCTCACCAAGTGGCCTCCACCGCCGGGAAGCGTCGTCCGTGTGGTCACCGTGGTCCACAGGGTCATACCAGTGGCTGGCATAGATTATGCCGGGATATACGCTTCCTGGGAAGCCCTGGAGGAGGCCAGGGAGGCGGAGCTGAAAGCCGCGCAGACCATCGTGGACGAGGCATCGGATTACCTGGCGGAACGTGGGTTCCAAGTCGAGAAAGTTGTAGTGGAAGGCGATCCCGGCCATGAGCTCATAGAGATGGCCAAGGAATGGAAGGCTGATGCCATCGTGGTGGGGGCTCGAGGGCTGAGCTCCATCGAGGCCCTTATCATCGGGAGTGTCGCAGGTAAACTAGTGCGGCACGCCCCCTGCGCCGTGATCGTTGTCAAGAGGCCCAAAGCCTAGCAGGAAATGTTGAAGTGACAAGCGAGCCGAGAAACCAGTACGAGATAAACCAGCTGGCCTTGGAAGAGGCCTGGCGGATGTTCCGGATCATCGGCGAGTTTGTGGATGGCTTCGACTCGCTTCCCCACATCCTACCGGCCGTTACCATCTTCGGCACTACTCGAGCCCAGCCAGGCGACCGCATCTACAGCCTCGCGGCGGACATAGCCCGTGAGCTTGCTCTGCGCGGCTTCTCCATAATCACCGGCGGAGGCCCGGGGGTCATGGAAGCTGCCAACAGGGCGGCCCTCGAGGTCGGGGTCCCTTCCGTAGGGCTTCACATCAATCTGCCCAACCAGCCGAAGCCCAACCCCTACACCACCCTCACTTTGACCTTCCGTTATTTCTTCGTGCGCAAAGTGATGTTGGTCAAATACGCCACAGCCTTTGTGCTGTTGCCGGGCGGCTTCGGAACCATGGACGAGTTGTTCGAGACCGTCACCCTCATTCAGACCCGCAAGATCCGTAGGTTCCCCGTCATATTGGTAGATCAGGACTACTGGCAAGGCCTGCTAGACTGGCTCACCAACCGCATGTTGGCCGAAGGCTATATAGACCCCGAGGACGTGCACATCCTCACGGTCTGCAACGATCCCCGAGAGATCGCCGATGTCGTCAGCCAGTGGTATGCCAACAACTCCGGCCAAAGGTAGCCACCACGCAGGTCCGGTGACCCCGCACTATCGACACGCACCAGAGGAGTGTCTGGCGGAACTTGGGTCATCGCTTTCGGGCCTACCCCCCGAGGAGGCCGCCCGCCGCCTCGAGACATATGGCCCCAACGTCCTGCCCGAAGCCAGGACCCGGTCCGCCGCCGAGATGTTCATCGGTCAGTTCAAGGATTTCCTAGTGGTGCTCCTGTTGGTAGCCGCGGTCATATCGGCCTTGGTGGGCGACCTTAAGGACGCACTGGCGATAGTGGCAATCTTGGTCCTCAACGCTGCCATAGGCTTCGTTCAGGAATGGCGGGCAGAGAAGGCCATGAAAGCCCTCAGGGAACTGGCTACCCCCTTAGCTTTGGTGCGGCGCGCAGGACAAGAGATCGTGGTCCCCTCTACCCAGCTGGTCCCGGGAGACATAGTCATCTTGTCTGCGGGCGACAAGGTGCCCGCCGACCTGCGCTTGCTGGAGAGCTCAGGGCTCCAGACGGACGAATCTGCCCTGACGGGCGAGTCGGTGCCGGTGGAAAAGACAGTGGCACCGCTCGACGGCAGGGACCTAGTAGTGGCCGACCAACACAACATGGCCTTCATGGGCACATCCGTAACCCATGGCCGCGGCCTGGGCCTAGTGGTGGCGACGGGGCAGGACACCCAGTTGGGGCGGATCTCCCTCATGGTCCAGGACTCCGAGGACCTCAAGACGCCGCTCCAGCGCAGGCTGGCAGAGTTTGGCAGACACATCAGCCTGGTAGCCCTAGGCATCATAGCCGTTATATTTGTGGCAGGGCTGATCAGGGGCGAGGCCCCACTGCTCCTGTTCCTCACCGCCGTCAGTTTGGCAGTTGCCGCCGTGCCCGAGGCGCTTCCTGCCGTGGTAAGCATATCGTTGGCCCTCGGGGCCGCCCGAATGGTGCGCCGCGCTGTGCTCATTAGGAAGCTACCGGCCGTCGAGACCCTCGGGTCCGTCACCTATGTGTGCACCGACAAGACCGGCACCCTCACACTGAACCACTTGAAGGTAGAGGAGATTTGGGAACCCAGCAGAGCCCTCGTCCTGGACGATCCGCCACCACTCGACCAGCTCACCGTCCTCCACCTCGGCATCCTGTGCAACGATGCCCGGCGAAGCATCGAAAACGGGACCAGCAAATGGATCGGCGACCCCGTAGATGTCGCTCTCTTGGAAGCTGGGGCCGAACGCGGCATCGACAGGGACTCCCTAGACCAACTCTACCCCAGGGTGGCAGAACTGCCCTTCGACTCCATCAGAAAGCGCATGACTACTGTACACCGCTCCGATGGCGGCTTCCTAATAGTGACCAAGGGTGCCCTCGAGAAGCTAATGGACGTGTGCTCAGCGGTCTCGATCGATGGAGACGCCATCCCCATTGACCGTGAAATTCGGGACCAGATAGACCAAGCCGCCGAGGCGATGGCGGGCAAAGGGTTGAGGTTCCTAGGGATAGCGACCAGGATCTCCACCACCTTGCCGCCTCCCGACCAACTGGAGCATGACCTGGTCTTCCGAGGATTGGTGGGCATGATGGATCCTCCTCGTCCAGAGGCGAAGGAGGCTGTGGCCCTGGCCCGTAGAGCCGGGATCAGACCAGTGATGATAACCGGAGACCATCCCCTCACGGCCCGGGTGATAGCGCAGCGGCTGGACATTCTGCGTCCCGGGGATCTCGAGCTCACCGGATCCGAACTGATAGGCCTCAGCATGGAGGATTTCGAGGAGAAGGTGACCAGGGTGACAGTCTACTCCCGCGTCGAGCCCGAGCATAAGCTAAAGATAGTCCGGGCCCTTCAAGACCGCGGCCAGATCGTGGCCATGACCGGCGACGGCGTAAATGACGCGCCTGCCCTCAAGGCTGCCGACATCGGCGTAGCCATGGGTACTGGGACGGAGGTAGCTAAGGAGGCCAGCGACATGGTGCTGCTCGACAACAACTTCGGCACCATATTGGCCGCCGTGGAAGAGGGCCGCCGCATCTACGACAACATCCGCAGGTTCATCAAGTACACCATGACGAGCAATTCGGCCGAGCTGTGGGTGATATTTCTGGCACCCTTCCTGGGCCTGCCGATCCCACTGCTACCCATCCACATCCTCTGGATCAACCTGGCCACCGACGGACTTCCCGGCCTCGCCCTGGCCTTTGAACCAGCAGAAAAGGATGTGATGGACAGGCCTCCTCGGCATCCGAAGGAGGGTGTGCTGGCAGGTGGCATGTGGCAGCACATGGTGTGGGTGGGGCTACTCATGGCGGCCGTGCCCCTGGTGGTTCAGGAACTGATGCTCAGAGAAGGAGACCCGGCCTGGCAGACCATGGTCTTTTCCATACTGTGCCTCTCCCAACTGGGTCACGCCCTCGCCATAAGGTCGGATACCGAAAGCCTGTTCACCCTTGGCCTCACGTCGAACGTGAGAATGCTGGCAGCCGTGCTGCTGACCCTCGCCGCCCAACTGGCTATAATCTACTTGCCCGCCTTGAACGAGGTGTTTCACACGGTGCCTCTTTCGACCCGGGACCTGCTTATCACCCTGGGAGCCGCCCCGGTGGTGTTCCTCGCCGTGGAGATCGAGAAAGCAGTGAAACGGTGGAGGCGATCGCACCGACGCTGACGCCGTCGGGCCTGCCGGCCTTCCCCCTAAACGCCCAACTCGGCCCGAGCGCGGATTAGCCTCAAGATGGCATCCCGGCCCACCAGACCGGCCACGCGGCCATCGTCAACCACTGGCAGCTGAGCCACATCCTGCTCGTCCATGATCTGCAGCACCGATGTGGCAGAGTCGTCGGGCCTCACCACCCGCAACCTCGCGGTTGGGACCATAATATCGTCAACGGAGGTGGTAGCCCAGGCATCCTGAGGGACCTTTCTAATGTCCTGGAGGGTTATCAGCCCCAGAAGGCGGTCATCGTCCACGACCAAAAAGCACCTTCTGCCCGTGCCCAGGATATGTCCATATACGAGCTCTTTCAGGCTGAGCCCCGGCGGCACTGCAGGGACATCCGGAACCATAATCTGCCGAACGGTCACGCCGGCCAGAGCGTCCCTGAGCGCTATCTGCCTGTAGCTTTCCGATGCGGCATTCTCCAAGAACCAACCGATCAGGGCAATCCATATGCCACTTACGAGGGCTCCAGTGGCTGCCACGACCACCCCAGCAAAGATGAACAGGTAGCCCACAATACGGCCAGCCCAAGTCGCCACGTACGAAGCCTTCCGGTAGTCCTGTGTAAAGGCCCAGAGTATGGACCTAAGGATGCGGCCTCCATCAAGGGGAAACCCTGGTATAAGGTTGAACACGGCCACAGAGAGGTTGACCATGCTTAACCACTCAGCGGCCGCCCCCACATATCGGCTCCCTGGGCTGATCGCGAAGAACAGGACCCCGAAGAACAGGCCAATGGCAAAGCTGGTAATAGGCCCAACAGCCGTGATCATGAACTCAGCACTGGGGCGAGGCGCCTCTCGGGAGATCTGGGCCACGCCACCAAAGATGAAAAGGGTTATGCTCTTCACGGGGACGCCCAGCCGTGCAGCCATGAGGCTGTGGGCCATCTCATGGGCCAGGACCGACAGAAAGAAAAGCAGGCTGGTGGCTGTGGCCACCAGCCAATACGCTGGCCAGGGCCAACCTGGATACGAGAGGGGCAGGTAGTTGAGCGCTAGGGTTCCGGTCACCAGCACGAAGACCAGGAACCAACTGCTGTGGATGCCTACGGGCACACCGAAGATCTTTCCCAGGCTTATAGTCGGCTGCACGGCTACGGACCCGATTAACCCACCCTGATCTCGATGCGCTTGGAGCCCCGATCCATCGCCTTCGGCACAGTAACGGTAAGGATCCCATCCCTCAGCACGGCCTCAACCCGACTGAGGTCCAGGTTGTTGGGCAGCTGTATTGTGCGAAGGAAGGGCCCATACCGCGATTCACAGAGCTGATAGTCCTGAGGCCTCACATCCTCCGGCTGCGGTCTGTGGCCCGACACACGCAGGACCCCCTCCTCTAGGGTGATCTCGATCGCCTCTCTGGGGACTCCAGGCAGATACACCATGACCACAAGCCGGTCCTCTCTGTCTATTATGTCAACGGCAGGGGTCCAAGCCCTTTCGGCGATGGTACCCGCGGGGCCACGCCGTGCGGGTGCAGGTCTGCCCAGCCGGGGAGCACCAAATACTTCATCCATGAAGCGGTTCATGGCCTCTTCGAGCCTGAGCAGCTCCTCCCAAGGCGACGTAGGTCTAGGACGAGCCCCCTCCTCTTCTCGCACCGACATTGCTCCTCCCACAAGCGTAGAGGTTCAGCCTTATCTTACCCCAGTTTGAAAACCCACTACAAGCGGCGCCAGCTCACCCGCTGCCGGTACCGCTCGAACATCCTGATCAAGGGCCCTCCCAGAACAGCAAGGGCCGCCGCGTTGCCCACCGCCCTGAAGCTGTCGTACACGGCAGACGTCGCAAGGTAAAAGGCCGCATAATGGCTTAGGGTGTCCTGAAAGGACATACCAGGGGACCAGTACAGGCCGGCTTCCTCGGGGCTAGCTGGAGACACGAAGGGCCAGAACCACAGGTTCAACAACATTCCGTACCCGTACCCGCTCGCAATGCCGTAGAGGATCAACGCCCAAGGGAATCTCGAGGCCCGTCGGGGCGCGAGCACGGCCCCAGCCCCCACCCATCCCAGCCCCAACATCTGATAGGGTAGCCAAGGGCCCACCCCACCCGTTATCAAGGCAGACAGTAACATGGACATAGCCCCAACCAGGAAACCGTGGCGCGCTCCAAAGACATGGCCAGCCAATATCACCAGAAAGAACATGGGAGAGGCCCCCATAAAGGACGGCAACAGCCTGAGTGCCGCGTTTACCGCCGCCAGGCTGCCCAATAGGGCCACCCCCTTGGCCGATCCCGCCACGTCTGAGCTCGCCCCGGTCAGCAGGACCGTGAGGACAGCAAGAGTGAGAACGCCGAAGAGTAACGGTGCATCCGTCGCGTGCGCTTCGTTTTCAGGAACCACAATGGGCGCGAAAAACGGATAGACGAAGGCAATCACACCAATAAGAGATGCCATAAGAAGCACCCCTCTGTTGACGATCAGGGACAGACGGTCCGCCGTTGTCCACCACGCTACTGGCTTTGACATCTTATCTAAGCTTCCATCCAACCCCATCTGCCGCATCCAGCCTGCTAACCCTAAGCTTCAGACCGACCACACAACAGGTCGGGCTGTGCAGATACCGCTTTCTAAGGCCAGCGCCCGAAAGACCGTGGAAAGGCGCTCGATCGCCGCAGTGCAGAGCACGTCCACAGTCAGCGCAACGGCAGCCCCGGGGACAGCCCCCATCCCCTGGCGGTCGAGGGTATCGCCCACTGATCCGAGAGATGGCCTCTCCGGCTCACGCCGGAGCGTCGACCTGCGCAACCCCTTCGGGTGACGCGACGGGTCCCGAAGCTTGGGCAACCCGCCAACCAAGGGGGTTGCAAGGGCGGCCCTCAGCCCGGCATCATCCTGGCCACTTTTCGCCCGGCCCCAGCTGTCACATCCCCATTGGGTTGGGCGCGGTGCTGGTTTGCGATGAATCTTACAGCGTTGGCCAAACGGCGGTCCACCCGCCGTCTTAACCCCGAGCACCCGATCCGCAGTCCGGAGCGCGTCCACGTTCGCAGGGCGCCGAGCAACTAGGCAGGACACTGTGTGCTCCAGGACCCTGCCAAATGCACGAGTGCTGGTGACTGGCCAATGAGCCTTCCGGTTCGCAATAGACATGGCTTGGCCAGTTGCTCCCACGACCACAAGCCACACCCAGTCTCCGTCCCCACGCCGTGGTAGAACTAGGCCCACGGTACGGTGATGCGCACGGCCGCCCAGAGGTGGCACCACCGTCTAGAGCAATGTCTTGCAGCAGCGCATCGACGTACCGTCGCGGTCATCAGACCGGTCCATCCGCCGTTCCCATCGTCCGAAGTCGAGGTCAACGGCACCGATCTTCCGTGGCCGTCCCCGAGCTACGGCAGCCCTCGAAAGGGCGCCCCTGTTTCGGCCCCTTCGACGGCGTCACCCCCTACGCTGGCTTCCACAGCCGACGCTTGGCAAGTCCATAGAGGGCTGACGATACGGGGCTCCCAAGCCACGGGCATCGCATCGATATGGTCATCCTTCGACGCCAGGTGACCTTTGAACAGGCCCGCCGTACCATCTGCGTCCCTGGGACCCTCACAGCTGGTCCCTGACCCTGTCGTAGACACAGGGCAGTGGTCGGGCTGATACCCTTCTCTTGTCCGTCTACAGTGGGACGGAGATCCCGCCACGAAAGGTGTAAACATTTCCACAGTGGCACCAGTGCAAGACAGACTACCCATGGTCGCTGAACTAACGTGATAGGCACGGGCTCGCAGGCCCTTGTACACCCCTCGCAAGTCGATATAGGCTGGCCTACGTTGACGGACTGGTCATGAGCTCCGCAGGAGACCATTATGAACCGCGGCCCGTTGCACGTAGGTCCTGGCTTCCCGATCATTCCGGACGTATGGGATGCGTCCGCGGCCGCCTTAATCGGTCGGGTGCACGGCCGGACCGGCCCTGCCGCTGGCGCCTAGGCCGACCTCATGGAGCAGACCGGCCAGCGGGCTACAGGCAGGATAGCCGTGTCTCTAGCCGTGCACTGAAGTTGACGCCCATCCAGCGCAAGCCCTGGCCACGTCCTCGACCGCTTTACCCATCCCCGGTGAGCCAACCAAGACGGGAACCCGACGCCAACTGGTCATGGGCCAGGGCTATCCCGGCCACCGCCGCGCATGGCGGTCAAAACGTCGTCCACAGTGATGAAGCCGTCGCCAAAGACCCTGTTTATCTGGGTGGAGAAGTTGAGCGAACCCGAAAGCACGGACCTCGGTGGACCATCCACCACGACCTCTCCGTCGGAAAGTATCACGACTCGGTCGGCCATCTTCGCCACTGCCTCGACGTCGTGCGTGGCCATCACTACGGCGTTGCCCGCCTCGACGTATCTGCGCAGAGCAACGCTAAGCCTGGCCTTCTCATGATAGTCGAGACCCCGGGTTGGCTCGTCCAGAAGCAGAAGCGACGCACCCGATGCCATTACAGCGCCAAGGGCCACCAGCTCCCGCTGACCAACACTGAGATCCCTGGGATGATACTCCAGCAGCTCCGACAGACCCAAGGATTCTGCCACCGCTTCGGCCACCTCAGCACCCCTGGATCTCACGCGCAAAGTGAGGGCCAGCTCATCCCACACGGTCTCGCCGACCAGAAGGGCATTGGGATCCTGGGGCAAGTATCCAACGGTCACGTCCGGTTCCGTCTCAACCTTTCCCTCGGCCTTCACCAAACCCGCTACGGCCCGCAGCAGGGTGGTCTTGCCCGCACCGTTCCGGCCCATGACAGCCGTTATCTGCCCACGATTTATGTCTAGATCGATTCCTCTCAGAGCCCTGACCATCCCGTAGGACACCGCCAAGGACCGAAGCCGCGTCAACGGTGGGCCTACAGGCGGGAGCTCCCCCTGTCGTGTGGCGGGAGGTGTCAGAACCAGATGGGCTCTCACCTTGGCTTCCTTAACGGTCAGCGGGATCTCTGACCAACCCAACGCGTAGGCCAGCTCCATCAGCGGAGGCCTCACATCGAGTCTACCCAGCAACTCACGCACGGGCCCCGCCATTGCCCTTCCCTCAGACATCGCTACCAGAAGGTCCACATAGCCTAGCACGCGTTCGAGCCGGTGCTCGGCCATGAGGATGGTCACCCCGAAGTCCACGTTCAGCGCACGCACCGCCATGAACAGCTCCTCTGCGGACCAAGGGTCCAGCTGAGAGGTAGGCTCGTCCAACACGAGCACCTGGGGATACAGGCTGAGTGCCGAGGCCAGGGCCACTTTCTGCTTCTCTCCACCGCTCAATTCTGTCACCCGGCGGTCGCGCAGGGAGACTATGCCGAGAGCATCCAATACGTCTTCCGTGCGCTTCCGGATGGTGGACCTGTCATAACCCAGGTTCTCCAACCCAAAGGCTATCTCGTCCTCAACCCGGTCCACCACGAACTGAGCTTCGGGGTCCTGGAAGACGTAGCCCACAATTTCCGCCATGCCCCGCGGGCCCAGCGACACCGGATCCCGCCCAAACACTGTGACAGAACCGCCGAACTCCCCCCCGTGGAAGTGGGGGATTAGGCCGTTCAGGCACCTAAGCAGCGTACTTTTCCCCGAGCCCGATCGGCCAACCACCAACCCAAAGGTCCCGGGCCGTAGGATCAGGCTAACGCCCTCCAGGGCAGGAGGACCGTCTCGGCCCATCTGGGGATATCTATATGTCACATCAACGAACTCGATCACGGCCCAATAGCTGCGCCACCGCCGGCGCAGAGGGGAGAACTGAGAGTATGCCCACCCATAAGTCGAAGGCAGGCATATGAAGGCTCGGGTAAGGATAGTAGTTGAGGCTGGACGTGCCGCCGAGCGCAACTGCTCCCAGGAAGCCAACAACGGTCGCAAATGCCGATCCCAACCACACAGTTTCAACGGGCCCTGCGCTCAGAACTCCTCCCACTGCCCTCTTCAGGTCAGATAAGGTGAAGAGGCTGACGCTTAGCAGAGCCAGGCCAGCGCCGAACGCCGCATAGCCGATTAATCTGCTTACCGCTAAGCTCAGGTAGATTGCCACGAAACACATCGATGCGCCCGCAGCGGCCCCCAACGCCGTCCAAAGCGAACCCTTTTTCAGGGCACCAAACCCTCGGCTCTCCATGGCCTCAGCCAACTGCAGGCTGCGTTCGAGTGCCAGCCCCAGCGTTGGGATGATCAGCACGTAGTACCGCAGCGTCCTGCCGCCGCCTGCCAGCCGGACCTGCTGTGCCTCCCGTACGTGTCCCATGGCCTGCACCAAACCCGGAAACAGGGTGAGGCCCAGGGTCAAGGCGACTCCCAGGCCATGCAGGCGCCGAGGAACCATGCGATAAAAATCCATCATGCGGCACCCTCTCCAGAAGACCCAGAAGGTGAGGGACAGACAGGAGAACACCATCCCAAACTGCAGGCCATAAACCAAGGCATTAACCGTGTATATGCCCCCAAATACAGGCACGTGCGGCGGCAGTTCAGCAACCACCAAGTCGCCTGAGTGCACCGTGAGGAAGTTGAACAGGGCCGAAAACCCGCCCAGCACAAGCCATCCCCACGAAAGCCATCTGAGGTCGCTCAGGGGCAGATCCAGCGCAAGGGCTACGGCTAGACACGAGGCGAAAATCAGAACCATGTAGAGAGGATTTCTCGTCACGGTCACCGCTGTGGTCACCCCTACAGCCCAGACCAACAAGGTAGCCGCACGAACCTTACCCAAGGCGCGATCTCCACCAAATCGCTCCTATTAGCGCTACTATAAGCCCTACCAAGACCCCGAAGGCCGCATAGGCCCCGGAGGACCCGGACACGGCTTTAGGGATGACCGTAGGGGACGCCCGTGGAGAGGGGCTTGGGACCGCCAAGGTCGCTGTGGCGAGCCCGGGCCCTTGAGGGGGAACCTGCACGGTGGGCGATGGAGCCATCTCGGGCGATGGGGCTGCCGTTGCTGTAGGAAGCGCCACGGCCGTAGCCGACGGAGAAGGAGATGGTTGGACCCTGGGAACCGTCGTTGGGGTAGCATGGGATACCGAGGGTGTTGGAGTCGGGAAAAGTCTGGGTGTCGGTGATGGGGGCGGCGTCGGCTGGGGCGAAGCCGCTGGTGTACGGGATATACCGAACATGGCCGCGATCTCCTCTATGCTGGTGGCAGGCAGGCCAGGAGGGCCCGACGTCCAAGACCAACCATCTACACCGCCATCGGAAACCCTTCTGCTCGCGGCGCCCACGTTGGAGCGTACCCATTGCCCGGAACCGCCGATGTAGTAGTAGTTCCAGTAGAAGGATGGAGAGCCGTAGCTCTTGCAAAAGCAGTCCTCGGCAGGACAGCCCTCCCCATCGATGGCACACACCGCTTCACCCAAGCCCGGATAGGGGGCACTCACCACCGAGAGGCCGGACCTCTTTAAGAGCTCCAGTCCTGATATGGAGCTTTCGCTGAACTGAACGTACCTGTAAACCACTCTGCCGTCGCCGTGGCGCACCACCAGGCCGGCTCCCGAGGTCTCCGCCCTGGCCATCAGGGTTCCGATGCCGAAGGCGGCGGTAAGTGCCAGAACAACGCCAACGAGTGGGGTCCTCATCTCCTTCCGAACAGGAGTAGGCGACCAAGCTGGCTGAGCTGAACCTGCCACTCGGGCGCTGCATCGGGGTGCAGTTCCATGCGGGCTCTCTCGAACCACTGCACTTGGATCTGACCACCAGTCACCGCGTCCTCCTCAGGGTGCATCTCCGAGAGAGGGTATCCGAAGATCGGCAGGCCGCCGCGATCCGTCCAGAAGTTCGCAAAGGGTTCTGCCAGGCCGTGGCCCGCAGCATCGAAGAACAGCCCGCCCTGTTTAGGCTCAGCCCCGCCGAAGCTCAAGCCCATTCGCCCCAAGGTCTCTTGGCCCAGCAATCCCAACTGGACCTCGAAAGACGTTCCTTTTAGCTCGGGATAATATTCAAAGCGTGCCCTCTCGAAGTACTGAACCGTGCGCTTCTGGCCAAGGGCATCGTACTCTTCGAACTCCTCAGTGAGGGGGTATCCGAAAGTGGCCAGCCCGCCGTTCCGCTCCCAGAAAGCCTTAAAGCCATAAGCAAGGGTGTGGCCAGTTTCTGGGAAGAAGGACCTGTCGGGCCCCGTCGCCGCTTCCCGGATAGGCCTAGCGGCCAGGACGCGGCTGCGCTTGCCACTGGCATCGGAAGCTGAGAAGGGAAGGAACCGTTGAGCAGCTGCCGGTATTGCCTGAATAGTGCTGAGCAGGTTGTCCTCAGGTGAGGCGTCCGTCCAGCGGAACGCCCCGGACCTATTTTGGAACCTCATCAGCCCCTTGAGAGATCCCCTCCAGACCGGATCGTTCGGGTCCTGATCGGCGGCCAAGAGGGCCTGCAAAACCAGGGCGGTGGAGTTGGAATCAGCCTCTAAGGGGGATCCTGGGAACTGCTGGTAAGCGTAGCCTCCGTGGTCCACACTGTGCTTGGCTAGGAATTCTAAGGCCTTTGCAACTGAAGGATCCCCGCCACGGCCGGCGGCAACGAGGGCCTGCACCATTATCGACGTTGTGTTAGTGTCGCTGTCGGCGTCGTGTCCCGAGCCATTCCAGCTCCAGCCCCCGTTCGGGGCCTGGGCATCAAGTATCCGCTCGACTGCAGCCGGCGGCACCGGGCGTCCCAAGGCAGCCAGCCCCAGTACGGCAACCCCGTGCTGGTAAAGATATGGCCCGTATAGGCCTGTGGCCGCGTTGTAGGTACTTTCAAGGGCGGTTGCCACATCGTGCCCACCTAGCAGGTCGTCGGAGGGGGCACGGCCGAGTGCCCGCAGGGCGATAGCCAGATAGCCCAGCGCTCCAGCATCCGACGATACCTTATCCCAGTTCGTCCGAAGGAAGCCGAAGGCTCGAACCACGGCCTGAGAGGCGCCTACTCCCTCAGCCGGGGTTGCCAGGGCCACCAGCGCCTGGGCCGTAATCGACGCCGAAGAGGGTTCCCCAAAGCCACCGTCATCGTTCTGGTGTTCGATCAGCCACCGCACGGCGGCTCCCACTCCCGAACCCGTTTCGGCCCGGGCTGGGATCGGAAACATTGCCAGCATGAGGGCAAGGATCGTTCCTACCACGTGCAGTCGCCTCATCGTCCTCCTCCTTCCGCGGCAGCGACAAGTTGATGGCAACAAAAACCCCGTTCCTCCGAGAACGGGGCCAATCAGTCAGCGGCGCCAACTGGCTGGTCCGCGCTCCCTTTCTCTCGAAGGTGCGGACGCTGCCGGGGCAGGTTTTCTGGCTCCGTAGCTTGAGGCTACGATACAGTTGCGGGACAGCGCCGGCCTTTCACCGGACTTACCCCTGTAAGCCCCGCCGCAGGCAGGGCACCCCCAGCAGCACGCCAGCTATTCCGTTGTACGTCTTACTGAATGTTAAGGGAACTTCGTCAGCCTGTCAACCCAAGCCGGACCGGCACGGCGCAAAAGACTACTTTACTTCCACCTTCGCGCCCACCTCCTCCAGCTTTGCCTTGGCGGCCAGGGCCTCCTCCTTGGGCACACCCTCCTTGATGGCCTTAGGCGCGCTCTCCACCAGGTCCTTAGCCTCCTTGAGCCCAAGTCCAGGCAGCAGCTCCCTCACTACCTTGATCACCTGGATCTTGTTCGGCCCGACCTCAGTGAGCACCACGTCGAACTCGGTCTTCTCCTCCACTGGAGTCTCGGCAGCTGCCGCAGCGGCCGGAGCCGCACCAGGCGCCACTGCAACGGCCGCCGGCGCCGCCGTAACGCCGAAGCGTTCCTCCAGAGCCTTGACCAGCTCCGCCAGTTCCAACACACTCATCTTCTCGATAGCGGATATGATCTCTTCCTTGGTCACCTCTTCACCTCCAGACTGTTAAGCAGCAGATTTAATTTGCTCTGACCTTGCCTGCAGCACGTAAATAAGGGAACGGATGGGGCCGCTCAGGACCGACACCAGTCCTACCAAAGGAGCCTGCATGGCCCCAACCACTTGGGCAAGCAACACCTCGCGGCTCGGCAGCTTGGACAGTTGCACTAAGTCCTCGAAAGTCAAGACACGGCCATCCAGCACCGCGCCTTTAACGGTTATGGGCTTCGGCTCCTTCTGGGCCTCTACGATGGCCCTCGCTGTCTCGACAGGATCTCCCAGACCAAAGGCCATGGCTGTGGGGCCCTCCAAAAAGCGCTCGAGCTCAGGCACGCCCACGTTCCTGGCCGCTATGCGGGCCAGGGTGTTCTTCGTAACGTGGAACTCGACCTTGGCCGCTCGCAGGTTGCTCCGCAGGCGGCTCATCTCGGCCACCGTGAGACCGCGGTAGTCAGCCACCACCACCATCTGGGCCGCGCGTAACCACTGCTCTATCTGAGACACGATCTCGAACTTGCGCTGTGTAGGCAACATCCACCTCCCACGGAAATGCTTAAGGGTGTCTGCCACGCCCAAGCACAGCCAGACACCCCTCATTAGGTCTGCGTTCTCCGTGCCTCGGCAGGCAGATTAAGCCCTTTGGACGCCCGCGTCTTCGGCTATTAAGTTATGCCGCCGCCAGCTGCAGGGTCGGCCCCACCCCCACCTTTATCCCTGGCCCCATGGTGGTAGCCAGGGTGATGCTCTTAATATAGGTACCTTTCACGGCCGAAGGCTTGGACCTGAGCAGCGCATCCACAACCGCCAGCAGGTTCTCCAGGAGCTGCTGTTCGGAGAAGCTCACCTTGCCGATGGGGACATGGATTATGCCCCCTTTGTCGTTGCGGATCTCCACCTTGCCGCGCCGGAACTCCTGGATCACAGCTGTCAAGTCCTCCGGCTTGACCACCGTGCCGCTCTTGGGGTTGGGCATAAGCCCGCGCCTGCCCAAGAGCTTACCCAGACGTCCTACCTTGCCCATCATATCCGGAGTGGCGATGGCCACGTCGAAATCGAACCAGCCCCCCTCGATGCGCTTGATCAGATCGTCCGACCCCACAAAGTCCGCCCCTGCCTCCCTAGCAATCTTTTCGGCCTCGCCCACGGCGAACACTAGGATGCGAACCGGCTTGCCGGTGCCATGAGGCAAGGTCACAGTTGTGCGCACCTGCTGGTCCGCATGTCTAGGATCGATGCCCAGCCGGATATGCGCCTCCACGGTGCTATCGAAGTTGGTGTAGGAGGTCTCCTTAACCAACGCTACAGCTTCCTCGGGCGTATAATGTCTCGCCCTGTCGACCAGTTGAAGCACTTGGAGGTACTTTTTACCTCTCTTACCCATCTACTCTACCTCGACGCTTTACGCGACCACTTCGATGCCCATCGACCTGGCGGTACCTTCTATCATCCGCATGGCCGCCTCCAGGTCTGTTGTATTAAGGTCCCTAACCTTCAGCTCCGCGATCTCCCTGATCTGCTGGCGCGTCACCCGTCCAACCTTGTCGCGCTTTGGATTGCCGGATCCTTTCTCTATCCCCGCAGCCCTCCGCAGCAAGTCTGCCGCCGGCGGTGTCTTGGTGACGAAGGTGAAGGACCTGTCCTCGTAGATAGTGATCTCGACAGGTATGATCTGGCCGACCAAGGAGGCCGTCCTCTCGTTGTACTCCTTGCAGAAGGCCATTATGTTCACGCCATGCTGCCCCAAGGCTGGACCGATAGGGGGAGCAGGCGTGGCCTTCCCGGCGTGTATCTGGAGCTTCACAACAGCCTTAACCTTCTTAGCCACCGGAAATCGCCCTCAAGCTAGCTTATTTTCTCGACCTGCAGGAAATCGACCTCCACAGGTGTTTCCCGCCCGAAGAACGACACCAGCACGCGCACCTTGCCCTTATCGGGATTGACCTCGTCCACGGTCCCCTCGAAGTCGGCGAAGGGTCCGTCGATAATGCGCACTGCCTGACCGCGGCTCAAGGCAATCTTCACCTTGGGAGCACCCGCCCGCATGCGCTTAAGTATGGCATCCACCTCCTGCTCCGACAGGGGCGTAGGCTGAGTGCCAGTGCCAACGAACCCTGTGACGCCCGGCGTGTTCCGAACAGCGTCCCACGTCTCATCGTCGAGGATCATCTCCACGAGCACGTAGCCAGGATAGATGCGCCGGATCACGGTGCGCCGCTGGCCGTTTTTGATCTCCACATCCTCCTCGGTGGGCACCAGGATGTTGAACACCCTGTCCTTTACGCCAAGCGTAGCTATGCGGGACTCCAGCGTGCGCTTGACCTTGTTCTCATAGCCAGAATAGGTATGGATGACATACCACTTCCGCCGGGGATCTTTTACTTGCTCGGGCTGAGCCTCTGCAAGGGTAGAGGGTGCAGTTTCCTGTGGATCGCTCACCTTCGACCTACCTCAAGTTGACCAGGAGCCTGTAACCGAGTTCCAGGAGCGAATCTACGATGTACAGGTAGAGACCAACGGCAGCCGAAAGCCCAATGACCACAGCCGTAAGATGGATCACCTCATCACGGGTGGGCCACGAAACCTTGCGCAGCTCGGCCCTGGTCTCCCTGTACAACCTTGCCAGGGCGTTCTCTTTACCTGTCGACCGGCTGACGGCAGGCTTGGAAACCACTCAAGACCTTCCAGTCACAAAATTGGCAGGTGCGGCCGGACTCGAACCGACAACCTGCGGTTTTGGAGACCGCTGCTCTACCAGTTGAGCTACGCACCTGTGTCCAACTCTATTTATATCCGAGAGCCGGACGCTTTGCAACCGCCGTGTCACTTGGTCTCCCGGTGCAGCGTGTGGTGGCGGCATCTCGGGCAGTACTTCCGCAGCTCTAGCCGCCCGGGGTCGTTGCGGCGGTTCTTGGTAGTGGTGTAGTTTCTCTCCTTGCACTCGGTGCAAGCCAGCGTGATGATTATCCTATCGGCCTTCTTCGCCATCCTCCTATTCCTCTATCCTGGTGACCACCCCTGCCCCCACAGTGCGGCCACCCTCCCGTATGGCAAACCTAAGCCCAGCCTCTATGGCCACGGGAACTATCAGCTCCACCTCCAGGTTCACATTGTCCCCAGGCATCACCATCTCCACACCCTCGGGCAGCTTGATGGTCCCCGTCACGTCCGTCGTCCTCATGTAAAACTGCGGCCGATAACCACTAAAGAAAGGCGTGTGCCGCCCACCTTCCTCCTTCGTCAGCACGTATACCTCAGCCCAGAACTTCCTGTGAGGCCTTATGCTCCCAGGCGCCGCCAATACCTGACCACGCTCTACCTCGTCCCTCTCTACACCCCTCAACAACACACCTATGTTGTCCCCAGCTTGCCCCACATCCAACGTCTTCCTAAACATCTCCACACCAGTAACCACCACCCGCCTTACCTCATCGCTAAACCCCACTATCTCTACCTCGTCCCCTACCTTCACCTGACCACGCTCTACCCTCCCAGTCACCACCGTACCACGCCCCTTGATCCCAAATACATCCTCTATCGGCATCAGGAAAGGCTGGTCCACAGGCCTGATGGGCAACGGTATGTACTCGTCTATAGCATGCAAAAGCTCCCAGATCGGCCGATACTCAGGCGCCTCAGGATCCCTCGAGCCACTCTCCAACGCCCTCAACGCACTACCCCTAACCACAGGTACCTCGTCCCCAGGAAACCCATACTTGCTCAAAAGCTCCCTAACCTCAAGCTCCACCAGCTCCAAAAGCTCCTCATCCTCCACTAGGTCCACCTTGTTCAAAAACACCACCATCGCAGGTACGTTCACCTGCCTGGCCAACAATATGTGCTCCCTCGTCTGCGGCATCGGACCATCAGGCGCACTCACCACCAGTATCGCCCCATCCATCTGCGCCGCACCCGTTATCATGTTCTTTATGTAGTCCGCATGCCCAGGACAGTCCACATGCGCATAATGACGCTTCTCCGTCTCATACTCCACATGGCTGATCGCTATCGTTATCCCTCGCTCCCTCTCCTCAGGAGCTTTGTCTATCTGCTCAAAAGGCGTAAAATCCGCTAACCCCTTCAAACTCAATACCTTCGTGATCGCAGCCGTCAGCGTCGTCTTCCCATGATCTACATGCCCTATCGTCCCCACATTCACGTGCGGCTTCACACGCTCAAACTTCTTCTTCGCCACCTCTCAACCTCCG
>FWWL01003978.1_pt1 | contig 25794 bp, 28 predicted proteins | sample 2228331 | NCBI WGS metagenome assembly FWWL01 (sample SAMEA103939775, study PRJEB20133) | metagenome | reverse complement strand
AAAGGCCGCAGCGCCAAAAATAGCCAGGGGGTAACCCCAGGCAAAAATAGGCCGCCGCGAGGGGCCTTACCCTACCTAACCACGGGCCTCCACCAAAGACCTCAAAACCGCCAACACCTCCTCCGGATCCGGCATCTCCCTACGGGGATAGACCTTGATCCACCTCACCACACCCTCGGGGTCCACAACAAATATCGCCCGCTCCGCAACGCCCGTCTCCTCATTGAAAACGCCGAACTCCTTCGCCACCGCACCATGCGGCCAGAAGTCGCTCAGAACCGGGAACTCTACTTCCCCGCACCCCCCGGTTACCCAAGCCTTCTGAACCCAAAGATGGTCCGTGCTTATGTCCACCACCTCAGCACCCATCCCCCTGAACTCCCCAAGCCTCGAATTGAAGGACGGAATCTCCTTCGAGCATACGGGGCTGAAGGAGACAGGGTGGAACAATATCACCAGCCATTTGCCTCGGTAATCAGAGGAGCTAAACCTGATATCGTCCCCATGCACCGTCCCCGGCAAGCTGAAATCGGGAGACCGGGATCCAACGGCCAACGTCGACGTGGCGTCCCCGTACTGCACTGCGCTCCCCTCCGAAACAAGCTAGACGGATTGTCATCGGCCTCACAATCCATTAGGATTATATTCCAGGGCTTTTCCCAGCCCAACTACGCCCAGAGGTCAGGAATGCGCGCAATAATCAGTGTCTACGACAAGGCAGGGCTCGAAACCTTCGCCAGGGGACTTGTCGACCTGGGGGCAGAGATCTTCTCCACCGGAGGAACTCTGCAAGCTATCAGGTCCTTCGGCATACAGGCGCATCCAATATCGGAGCTCACGGGCTTTCCTGAGATCCTTGACGGCCGCGTCAAAACCCTCCATCCCGCAGTCTTCGGGCCCATCCTCGCAAGGCGGGACGATCCCCTGCATCTTCAACAGCTTCAGCAGTACGGCCTCGTGCCAGTAGACCTCGTGGCCGTCAACCTCTACCCCTTCGAAGAGATGGCCGGTCAGGGGATGGACCTGCGGTCTATCGTGGAGTACATCGATATCGGGGGACCAGCCCTCCTGAGGGCCGCAGCCAAGAACTTTAGACATGTCGTGGCCGTCTGCGACCCAAAAGATTACCAGCCTGTCCTGGATGAATGGCGCCAACTTGGCGACGTGAGCCTCGAAACCAGGCGCCTTCTCGCAGCCAAGGTGTTCCAACGCCTGAGCGCCTACGACGCTACCATTGCTCGCTACATGTCCCTCGGACAAACGATGCCATCCTGGCTAGGGCTGGGGTGGCGAAAGGTCACAGACCTGCGCTATGGCGAGAACCCCCACCAGGCCGCGGCCCTGTACGAGGACCCCCTTTGGCCAAAACAGGTGCCAAGCCTTGCCAGGATACGTAAGATCCACGGCAAGGAGCTATCGTACAACAACCTCTTGGATGCCGACGCCGCCCTCGCCATAGTCAGCGAGTTCTCCAAACCCACAGCTACCATCGTCAAGCATGGCAACCCCTGTGGCCTCGCCTCCGCCGACGACCTCGTGGAGGCCTTCAACCATGCCTTGGAGGCCGACCCCGTGGCTGCCTACGGGGGAATAGTGGCCGTTAACCGAGAGGTCGACGCCCACCTCGCCCACATCATGGTATCGGCCTTCTTCGAAGTGGTGGTAGCGCCATCCTACACACAGGATGCCCTTGACATCCTGACCTCCCGCCGTTCCATGCGCATCCTCGAGGCAGGTCGCATACCCGGGATCCGCCCAGAGCTCTCTATCCCCGAGATCCGATCTATCGCGGGCGGCCTTCTGGTGCAGACCAGGGACACCATATCCGAACAGGAGTTCCACCCCAAGCCGGTGACCCAACGGCACCCTACCCTCGAGGAACTGACCGACCTCTTCTTCGCGTGGAAAGCCGTCAAGCACGTGCGCTCCAACGGCATCGTGTTGGCCAAGCGGCAAATGGTCGTGGGAGTCGGCGCCGGCCAGATGAGCCGAGTGGACGCCGTAGACATCGCCATCCGCAAGGCGGGCGACAGGGCCAAGGGAGCTGTGCTGGCTTCCGACGCCTTCTTCCCATTCCCGGACAGCATCGAGCTTGCCGCCAAAGCCGGCATAACCGCTGTGATACAGCCAGGAGGATCCATCAGAGATCAGGACTCTGTGGATGCCGCCAACCGTCACGGCATAGCCATGCTATTCACGGGCACCCGCCATTTCCGGCACTAGAGGCATCTTGGCACCACAGCCGTCCCTACGGAAGCGTCCGAACTCAGGGTTCGCCAGCAGCTCCCTCGCTTCAAACACGGGGCCATCCACACACACCAGGCTCCCTCCCATGGTGCACTGGCCGCACACGCCTATCCCGCATTTGATGTACCGCTCTACGCTCAGCTGGCAAGGAATGCGGCCTAGGGCCTGTCCAGCCAGCCTGAACAACATCCCCTCCGGGCCACAGCCGTACAGGGCGTCATAGTTGCCTTGGTCCAGCAACTCCTCGACCAGGCCCGTCACAGCCCCAGAATAGCCGGCCGAACCGTCATCCGTGGCCACCCACACCCGGCAACCCAGCTCCCAGAAGTCTTGAGCCAGCACCAGCCGATCGGCGCTCCGGGCGCCCAAAGCCACATGCGCCTCACGGCCACGTGCCACGGCGAGCTGAGCCAAGGGCAGAAGGGCTGCGGCACCGTAGCCGCCCCCGACCAGCAACAGGCGCCCCCCTTCAAGCCAAAATCCCCTGCCGAAGGGGCCGCGAACCCCCAAGATCTCCCCTGCCTCCAGGGACGCCAGCCTCCTGCTCACCTCCCCAACTTCAGCTACAGCCACCGTGAGTGGGCTACAGCCGGCCACCGCAAAGGGTTTCTCGTCGATGCCCGGGAGCCACAGCATCACGAACTGCCCTGGCTGTGCGTTTAAGGAACACTCGAGCCGGATCCTGTGCACCCCTGTGGCTATGAGCTCGTTCGAGACGACCCTAACCAACTTTGGCGCCACGCAATCCTCCTCGGTGGGAAATGCCCCTGATCTCCTCGAGATCTTCCACGCAATGCCGGTCCATGAAATCCCGCATGCCTTCGACTATCTCCCGGAAGACCCCCAGACCTCGGTAGTACACTGCTGATCCAATGCCCACGGCCGTCGCACCCGCCATGATCATCTCCAGAGCATCCCTAGCATCCAATACACCACCCGTACCTATGATGGGTATCCGTACGGCCCGATAGATGTCGTAGACGCAGCGCACCGCGATTGGTCGCAGGGCGGGGCCGGAGATGCCTCCTGTAAGGTTCGCCAGAACAGGGATGCCCAGATCCACAGCGATCACCATGCCCGGCCCAGCAGTGTTCACAGCCGTTATGGCATCGGCCCCAGCCCATTCCACTGCCTGCGCTACCCGAACGATGTCCGGCACGTTTGGCGACAACTTCACCACAACTGGGAGCGAAGTGGCGGCCTTTACCCTCTCAACGACAGAGGCAGCGGCTCGAGGGTTGGCCGAAAAGGGCTCACGGTAGACATCCTCCACATTGGGGCAGGAGATGTTCAGCTCGATGAAGTCCGGTTCGGCCTGAGAGATGAGCCCAGCCAAAACCCCGAAGGCTTCAGCCGTGTCAGCAAAGATACTGGCCACCAACGGGACGCCCATGGCCCGCAGTTCCGGCACAACCTCCCTGAGCTCCGCCACCTGTTCATGCACTCCAGGGTTCGACAGGCCCACGGCGTTGACTAGGCCGTGTCCCCAGTCGAGGACGATGGGGTTGGCATGCCCCCTGCGCGGCAAGAGGCTGCAGCTCTTGGTAGTTACCGCACCAGCGCCTGCGCTGGCCACCCGTAGGAGCAGGTGGCCGCCTACTCCAAGGATGCCCGAGGCCAGCACCGTGGGATTGGCCAAGGTCTTTCCCGATATGCGGACCGACAGGTCCATATACTCCCCCTACCTCTGCCCCGCAAGGAAGGCATGGACATTCCTCAAGGTTGCCCAGTCAATGGTCCCCTGCTCGGCAAGGCTCAGGAGCAACCCGCTCAGGGTCATCAGGCTGTGGATCCTAAGTCCCGGCATCGGGGCCTCCCCAGCCCTTCTATCGATAACGACCACGATGTCCTCCACTACCAGCCCGGCCCCCCTCAGCAGGGACACCGCCTCTAGTTTGCTCGCCCCTGTGGTCACCAGATCGTCCACCAGAACGACCCTCTGTCCGGGTTCGTACCTGCCTTCCACCGCCTTTCCCGTGCCGTGATCCTTGGGTTCTCTGGGATACACCATCGGGATGCCCGACACCAGGGACACTGCAGTGGCTATAGGAAGGCCAGCCAGTGGCACCCCTGCCACAAGGTCCGGCTTCAACGGAGCTATCAGGCGCCACAGCTCGAGGGCTACGTGCCTCAATACGTCCGGATAGGACGCCAAGAGGCGCAGGTCGATATATATGGGAGACACCAGTCCGGACTTCAGCCTGAACTCTCCGAACTGAACGGCCCCTATCCTGTACAGCTCCTCAGCCAACCCCCTCATACATCCCTCCTAACTTCGGTACCTGTTGATCAAGTCGCGTAGTTCCATCGCCTTTGCACGGGCGTGCCGATAAAAGTCCCGCCCCGAGCCGGCGTAAATGACGGCCCTTGAAGCCGCTACGATCAGGCCGCTCCCAGTTACATCGAGGCCAGACCTTACCGCTGTCCCAGTATCGCCGCCCTGAGGACCGATCCCGGGCACCAGTATGAACCTGTCCGGCGCCAGGGCCCGCAGGTCTGCCAGCTGGGCAGGCGCCGTAGCCCCAACCACAAGGCCAAGGGCATCGGAGGGGTACCGTTCCAGGAGCTCCCTAGCGATCCGGCGATACAATGGCTCCCCATCCACCGGCAGGTCTTGGAACATCCCCGCACTTCGATTCGATGTGCGGATCAACACAAAGGTGCACTTCGTCCGATAGGTCGTAAAGGGGTCTATCGAATCTGTGCCCATGTACGGATTTACGGTCACGGCATCGAAGCCCCACACCTCGTAGGCGGCCTTAGCGTAGTTGGCCGCCGAGTTGTCGATGTCCCCCGCCTTGAAGTCGAGGATCACAGGCATGTCCTGGGGCAGCAGCTCCAAGGTCCGCCACAACGCCTCCATGCCCGATGGTCCCAGGGCCTCGTAGAAGGCCAGGTTTGGCTTGTAGGCACATACTAGGTCCCAGGTAGCGTCCACTATCCGTCGATTGAAATCGAAAACGGGGTCGTCCGAGCACAGCCACTCCATCGGCATCTTTGCTGGGTCGGGATCCAGCCCAACGCACAGCAGGCTGTGGTTTGCCCGAGACCACTGCTCAAATTTCTCTCGAAAGGTCGCAGCGTTTCGATTGACCCGCGTCGATACGGTCCTCAAATCTGTCAATGGGCACCTCCCCTTGGAATTGGATGGGCAAAAAATAAGGCCCCTGAGGAAATCCTCAGGGGCCAAGAAAACCAAGGCCGCCGCCCGGCCCTTGAGCCGGGCTGAAAGCTCTAGTAGCTCCCCTCCTCCTATGCCTGGCCAGCACCATTCACCCTTGCGGTATTGTAACGGACATCCATCGCTTTTTCAAGGGGCAAGGCCACGCCATTTTCCACGTGGGCCTCCGTAGCCCGCAGGCTCTGGGCACAGCGTGCTAGAATCTGCTATAGGCCAAGAAAGGAGCGCGATCCATGACACCCACGGCCAGCCTTCCCCTGCTACAGCTCCGGGGAGACCACTACCAAATCGGAAGGACCTACGGACAGGCGTGCGCCCAGCAGATCCGTACCGTGCTGGGCACCGTGTACGATATGGTAGAACGCCGTCTGGGGACGGACGCCTCCTGGGCACGCCAGGAGGCTCGCAAGTACCTGCCCTATGTGGAAGAATTGACCCCCCACCTGGTGGAAGAGATCCACGGCCTTGCCGATGGCGCTGACATCGACTTCTTGGACGCCCTGGCCATCCAGTGCCGGACCGAGCTGGCTTACAAAGGGGACGGCCAGTGCACCTCCTTCGCCGTAACCGGCGATCTCACCCAGGACGGTGGTCTCATAGTAGGCCAAAACGTTGACTGGCTCGCAGTTATGGACCACAGCAGTGTGATCCTGCACCTGATGCCCGAAGGAGGCCCACAGCTGCTCATCTACGCCAACGCGGGCTTATTGGGTTACCCGGGCATGAATTCCGCCGGCCTGGTGCTGTGCCTAAACATGCTCGTATCCGACGGCTGGACTTACGGACTGCCCAGCATCCTCCTCATGAGAGCGATGCTGGAGCAGACATCCATCGAGGCGGCCGAGAGGCTGCTGGCTCGGTGGCCACGGAGTTCGTCGAGAAATTACCTCTTGGCAGACAGGTCCGGGAGGGCCGTGGATTTCGAATGCTTGGTCACCACCTACAGGGCCCTAGACCCTGAAGACGGGGTGCTGGCGCATGCTAACAACTTCTGCGATCCCGAATTTGCCCAGCGGGACAGGTTCGAAGACCTGCCCGACTCGGCAGCCCGGTGCAGCAGGATGTACGATCTACTCCGAGGAGTCCCAAAGCCCCTTACGGTTGAAGCAGTCAAAGGCCTGCTGGCCGACCACGCCAACTATCCGGCGTCGGTGTGCAGGCATCCCTCGGGAAAGCCCGAAAAGCTTCCCATCAAGACGAATGCCTCCTTCATTGCAGAGCCAGCTAAAGGCCTGTTCCACATAACTCCAGGCAATCCCTGCACTGGTCACTGGGTCACCTACGCCCTGTAATCTCATCCTCCAGAAGGGCCAGAAGCATTCCCACCAGCGCATCGGCCCCTGAAGAGTGTCCCTCTTGCAGGGCCTGAGCCACAGCGATCTGCCAATCACCACCCCGCCCGAGGGCGACAACGGCATTTCCAAGCCTCTCCGACACCCTTCTGCGCACCGCATGCCATATCAGCTGCCGACTCAGGGGATTTGTTCTGTTGGCTACATCCTTCAAAAGCCAGGGCATCCACTCTGGGCTTCGCCCCAGAAGGGTGCGAAAAGCGATGTAGCCCCGAAGGAGGTCGTCGCCGCTGGGCGTCAGGCCCGGCCCCAGCCCTAGCAGCCTCCACAGGGCACCAGAGTCGGCCGACACCAGGTATTCGCGAAGGATCTCCCAGCCTAGCCTTGCCGCAGACGGCAGACCCGCGGGCGGTGGGTCGAAGGCACAGAAGTCGTCCCAGGCGCGCAGGAGGCCAGCCATACCGTCCTGGGGAGCGAGGGCGCCGGCGAACCTAGCCACCGCTCTGTGGGAGACCGGCTCTCCGGATGGCTCAAGGGGCCGATTTTCCCACGGCGGTATCCATAGATCGGCAGAGGAGAAATGAAGGACGATATCTGTACCTTCGAAACTCAGATAGGCACCATGCAGGGCCAGCAGCCCTCCGGACCGCAGCCCTAACGCGTCCCAGGCTTCAGGCAACCCCGATATCGAAACGCCCTGGGGAAGGCCCCCTGCGGACGCATCCGCTAGGGTAATGACGTAGGGCCCAAACAGGACGTTGACGCTTCGGCGGTACACCCCCAAGACACGGCCCCTTGAATAGCGCGACAGCACCCTGGCCGCAAAGCGGCTCAGGGTGCAGCGATAGCTTGCCGATATATGCTTACTAGCGGTGGTGCCGCTGACGGGCCAAGGCTCTCGCAATACGCCTCCGCTGGCGCCGTTGGGCGGCCCGTATCTTGTCTCGGCGCTCAGCACTCTTGGAGATGAAGTGCCGCTTGCGCTTGCTGTCCTTTAGGACGCCGGAACGGACTACCCCGTTCTTGAACCGTTTGAGAAGGTTCTCGAAGCTCTCACCCTCTCTTGCGACTACCTGCATAATACCTCCCCACCGTAATTCGATTTGGATGCCTTGCCGAGGGGACTCCCCCGCGGTCGCGATAAAGCTCGGGGGCCTAACATGCAGGTAGCCGCAGATCAAGCGTCCCCGGGCTCCCGCCCGGCACCTGTACCAGTTTACATCACCTGCCAACGGATTACAACTTTGCAGGCCGCCGACTAGGTGCCCCCGATGACCTCCACCTGGAATATATCACTGCCGCAGCCACCCCTGCCAGGCAGAGTCCAGCTTCAATGGCGATGGTTCGCTGCACTCCGATAATGTCCACCAGGAGGCCCGTAACCGCGCTCCCCACAGGCGTGGAGCCCGCAAAGAGAAGCACATAGAGGCTGACAATCCTGCCCCTCAGATGCTCAGGCGCCGAGATCTGCATGAGGGCATTGGTCGTCGTGATGTACATAATGCCAGCAAAGCCCATCATCCCCACCACGACGAGTCCCACCACAAAGGGAAAGCCTCCAGCCACTACGGCCATGAGCACCTCAGTTATCGAGAAAGAAAGCGCTCCAAGGAACAGGCCCTTGCGGGATGGCCGACGACCGCCGGCGACCACGAGAGCACCAACCAACGATCCTAACCCCATGGCCGAGGTAAGGACGCCGAGCCCTTCGGCCCCCGCGCCGAAGACGAACTTCGCAAGAAGGGCCAGGACGACCGTGAAGTTGTACCCAAAGGTGCCGATAAAGGCAAGCATTATCACGGCCACGGAGATGTCTGGATGGGCAAGGGCATAGGAGATACCCTCCCACGCACCCTCCAGGATAGGCTTGGCAGCCGCAACAACGGGCCCCTTCGTGCGCTCCACCCTGAGACGAAGGGCCAACGCCCAAAGCAAGGGCAGAAAGCTCATGAAATTCAGCAGAAAACACCCGCCCACACCAAGGTAGAGGATAGCCAGACCACCGACGGCAGGACCCACCAGCCTGGCGGCGTTGAACAGCGTCGAGTTGAGGGCCACAGCGTTCTGCAGGTATTCCAGACCCACAAGGTCCGCCACATAGCTCTGCCGAGCCGGCGTGTCCAGGGCGTTGACGCAGCCCAGAAATGCAGCCGCAAGGTAGACCTGCCATAACCGCACAGTTCCCGAAAGCACCAGGATCGCTAGACTTAAGGCCTGTAAGGCCGCCAGGCTCTGAGTAATCAGGAGGATCCTCCGGCGGGGAAACCTGTCCACCACCACGCCCGCGAAGAGCGAAAACGCCAGAATAGGTAGAAACTGTGCTGACACAACCGTTCCCAACGCGGCTGCGGAGCCCGACAGCTCCAACACGAGCCACGACTGGGCCACCGTCTGCATCCAGGTGCCCGTCAACGACACCAACTGTGTAGCCCAGTAGATGCGGTAGTCCGGAACTTTCAGAGAGGCAAAGGAGGCGTTCACCCGCCTCCTCAAGTCAGCCCGCAAGCCTCGCGCCGGACCTGTCTCCGGCCCTCCAGCTGCGTTCGTCGCCAAAGCACTGCTACCTCAATCGAGTGTTCAATCCTATCCTATGGGCGCGTGAGTTTCCAACTTGACAACCATCCGCCGGCCTGGGTATTCTTGACTAACACAATTCCATTAGTCAACTAGGAGCCGACGTGTCGACCCAGGTCCTGACAGGAGTCAAACCGTTGCGGATTGTGCCCGCGGCTTTTGGCCTTGGCGTGTTGGTGCTAGCGGCTTCGTGGGCTCCCGCCCTTGGTTTCTGGTGGGCGGTGGGCCTGGCTATGGGCTTCGCGATACAGCGCGGGAGGCTCTGCTTCGCTGCCTCTTTCCGAGACCTCTTCGTGAACGGGAGGGCCGACCTAATGCGGGCGGTCATCCTGGGCCTCATGGTGGTCACTGCCGCCTTCTCGGCCCTCATGGCGCGCATGGTGCCCGATCCCTCGCTAGGAGAACTGGCGCCCAAAATTCACGTATGGCCTCTAGGTGCCAACGTGATCGTGGGCGGCCTATCCTTCGGCTTCGGGATGGTCCTGGCTGGCGGGTGCGTATCGGGGACCCTGTGGCGTATAGGCGAGGGCTACTTGGCCAGCGTTGTCTCCCTCCTGGGCATCCTGGTGGGGCTCGAAGCTGCCGCCCTCACCTGGAGCTGGTGGTGGGATAACAGCATGTCCCGAGCTCCCCTAGTGTGGTTGCCCAACTTCCTCGGCCATGTAGGGGCCTGGCTAGCAGTAACGGGCTTTTTGGCCATCCTCTACATCGCTACCTTCTGGTGGGAGGCACGCAAGGCAGGCCCGGAGATCAGGCTCCAGACGCGAGGTCCCGTGGCCCTGGCGTCCTTCGCCGACCGGCTGAAGGAGCTGTGGCATCGCATCTTCGTGCAGGCCTGGCCGGCATCGACCGCCGCCGTTGTCCTAGCGCTCCTGAACGTCGCAGCCTTCGCCTTCGATCACCCCCTCGGAGTCACCGGCGAGCTTTCGGCCTGGACAGCCCGCATCTTCGGCCCGATCGGCCTCTATCCGTCCCACCTCCCGGGCCTCGATCAATTCTCCGGGTGCAACTTGGTGGACGCGCCCCCGGGCCTGCTGACCAACACCTTCATGCTGGACTTTGGCCTGATCTTTGGTGCCTTTGCAGCCTCGGTCATGGCCGCCGAATTCAAAATACGGGCGCCCCGCCACCCCGTTCGCTACGTCCAGTCCCTTGTCGGCGGCGGGTTCATGGGCTACGGGGCCGGCATAGGCCTCGGATGCACCATTGGCGCCTTCTTCTCGGCCATACCGTCGATGGGCCTCAATGGATGGGTCTTCGGCTTGGGATTGTTGGGAGGTGCTTTTTTGGGAAGCAAGGCCATCAGGCGGCTAGCATAGACCATTACGGAGGTGCAGCATGTTGCTGGACGTGCGCGGCGAGATCTGTCCATACCCCATGATGCGCACCGTCGACGCCCTGGAGGCGCTCAAGCCCGACGAGGAGTTGGAGGTGCTCACCGATCACGCCCCCGCCCTGACCACCATACCTTGGGAGGCTGCCAAGCGCGGATACACCGTGGACGTGGAGAAGATCGGCGCCGGGGAGTGGAAGCTAACCCTTCGGCGCGCCGTCGGCCCCCTCGATCCCGTGCGTGTGCTTCAGGAAGTGTCTAAGAAAGCCCATGCAGGAGGTTAAGGTGCAGCTCAAACTTGTAAGGCTCTTTTCGATCTTCGTTGCAGCAGCCGTGCTGGCAGGCTGTGCGGCTCCTGCTGCTTCGCCGACGTCGGCACTCCCTCCGACCCAACCTCAGTCATCTCCAGCCCCTCAAGGATATGCCCATCCTGAACTACTGGCCGAAACAGATTGGCTAGCAGCACACCTGGCCGACAAGAATCTGCGGATAGTGGACCTCAGGGCACAGGATGCCTACAGGGCTGCCCACATCCCTGGGTCGGTGTGGCTCGACGGCAAGCGGCTCGACGACCCGAACACGAACTACATACCCGATGGGCCACGCTTTGCTAGCCTGATGGGCGAACTTGGCATAGGAGACGGCACCCTGGTCGTGGCCTATGACGACCAGGGTGGCCTGTGGGCCACCCGTCTGTGGTGGGCCCTCGACTACTACGGCCACAAGAATGTTAAGGTCCTCAATGGCGGTTGGAACAAGTGGGCCAGAGAGGGCAGGCCCACGTCCCAGGAAGTGCCTTCCGTCCAGAAGGCTTCCTTCACGCCCAAACCCGACCCGTCGGTTTTGTGCGCCGCAGACTACGTGAAGGCCAACATCAGGCGGCCCGACGTGGTTATCATAGATGCCAGATCACAGGCCGAATTTAACGGGACAGACGTGCGCGCAAAGCGAGGCGGCCATATCCCGGGCGCGATAAATATCGACTGGCAGCGAAACGTCACCGCCGACGAGCTCAAGACCTTCAAGCCTGCCTCAGAGCTCCTCAAAATGTACGAGGCTGCAGGCGTGACCCCAGACAAGAAGATCATCACCTACTGCCAGACGGGCGTGCGGGCCGCCCACACCCTTTTCACCCTCAGGCTCCTGGGTTACGCGACCGTAACTAACTACGACGGCTCGTGGGCCGAGTGGGGCAACTCCCAGGACCTGCCCATCGAGAAATAGCACGGGAGACTGGCGCGCGAGGATCATGTGGCCCCACGGGCACCAGCGGACAGGAGGCCGTAGGTCTCTGGCCTCCTGTCCAGCAGGAACCTGTTACCGCTCCTCTCCAGCTCCTCCCGGGCCTTCAGATCGAGCTCTGCACCGCACCAGCCCTCGCCGTCATCGCCCAGGGCCGCTAGGAACTTCCCATCGGGGCCCACGATCCTGCTGTGGCCCAACAGCCTACCTCTCGAATAGCTCCCCCATTGCCCAGCTGCCACCAAGTAGAGCAGATTGTCGTAGGCCCGGGCCCGAAGGCACAGCTCCCAGCCATCCAAATACGGCCAGTCCCAGGCAGCAGGCAGGGCGGCAACCAAGGCACCCTGAAGCGCGATGGCCCGCGCGACCTCCGGAAAATTGAGGTCGTAGCAGATCATGCATCCCAGCCTGCCCCATTCCAGGGCGAACACTGGGTAGGCATCGCCAGGAACTAGGTGATCGCCCTCGTCTCCCCACAGGTGCACCTTCCTGTACACGCCCACGGGCCCATCCCCACCCACGATCACCGCTGAATTGTAGGTTCGCCCCTCATTGCGCTCGAGGAATCCGTATACTATGTGTCCTCCGATCTCCCGCGCTACCCATGCCATGGCCTCTGCATGGTGTCCGTCTGCCGGCACAGCCTTTTCCACCGGAGCCGCGCAGAACCCGGATAGGGCGAGCTCGGGAAACACCACCAAATGGACGCGGCCCAGGGCATCGGAGGCCTCCAGGGCGAGGCGCCGCATCCTCTCGAGGTTGCCGCCTATGTCTCCGTCTTTAGAACGCATCTGCACAGCGACAACAACCAGTCGGTCGCCCATCCTTCGCCCTCCTGCACCGTCTGGCCAATAGTATATCCCTGGTATACTTTCAGTGCCGCAATAGCCAGCCTGGAAGGAGGTCACATGAGTAATTCAAGGACACTGGCCCTCGCCCTGGCTGTACTTCCGCGAGGAGGGCTTCTCAGAGACGCACTGCTTATCGTTGGTTTTTCGCTTTTCACAGCCTTGACTGCCCGCGTGGCCATACCGCTTCCCTTCACGCCCGTACCCATAACCGGCCAGACCCTGGGAGTGCTGCTCACCGCCGCCCTGCTGGGCAGCCGGCGCGGCGCCCTAGCCATGGCCCTTTACGTGGCCGAGGGCGCTGCAGGCCTGCCAGTCTTCGCCTTCGGAGCTTCCGGACTGCGCGTCGTCTTGGGTCCTACCGGCGGATACCTGTTGGGCTTCGTGGTGGCCGCCTGGGTTGTAGGACTGCTGTGTGAGCGTGGCCTCGACCGGCGCCTGCATACTTCGGTGCTGGCCATGGCCATCGGCAACTTCGTGATCTACCTCTTCGGTGCCTCCTGGCTCTCCGGCTTTGTCGGGTTCCAAGCCGCGTTAGTACAGGGAGTCCTGCCGTTCCTGGTGGGAGACGCTGTCAAGATCGCCTTGGCCGCAGCGGCCATGCCTGGAGCATGGCTGTTCTTGAGGTCCACCCGACCGGATATGGTTTAGGGAACAAAAGGACCTTGTGGAGGCGCTCGTTCCCTCCGATAATGAACTTGACGTATGAGACCCTCGGAGGACAGCTTGCTGAACAGGCTAGTGGACGAACTCGAGGCACAGAGATCTGCCATCATGCAGGAATGGGGCCGGAGCGTCCTTGCCTCGAAGCTATCCTCCCCGTGCCAGGAGGTTACCAAACGACTCGGAGAGCTGCTGTACGCCGACGTAATTCAAACGGTCCGCGGCCAAGGCAACCCCGACCTCCAGCGGTACAAGGATGCGCTTCAGCAGTGCCCGCTCACAGGCCCCCAGGATGTCTTCGAGACTTTAAGGCTTCTCAGGGAGCTTGAAGACCACATATGGGAACACCTTCCTACCCGCATCCGGGAGGCAGATGTTCCCCTAGTCCGCCACCTTGCCGCCCTGGACCAGGCCGCCTTCGCCTCCATGGTGGCTATCTTCGCGGCCATGCACGAGCGTTGGACGGCTCACCTCCAAACGCTTGCCACTACCGACACCCTCACCGGATGCCTGTCCCGCGGCCAGTTGGAAACTGAGCTGAGGGAGGAGTGGGAGAGATCCAACCGCTATGGGCGGCCCCTTTCCCTCCTTATGGCGGACGTGGACAACATGAAGGCGGTGAACGACCGATATGGCCACCAGAGTGGCGATGCCCTCCTGCGCGAGGTGGCCCGGTTCATAAAAGACGCCGTCAGGCAGGTGGACATCGTTGGCCGCTACGGCGGTGATGAATTCCTGGTTATAATGCCCGAAACCTCCCTGGAGGGCGCTCTCGCAGTCGGTCGAAGGCTCGTATCGCAAGTGCACCAACTGCAGCCGCCCCTTAGTCTTCCAGGGCCTATCACCCTCTCAATAGGGATGGCCGACAGCTCCCCAGGATATGAGAGCGTTTCTGCCATGTTGGAGGCTGCAGACCGGGCCCTGCATCTGGCCAAGAGTGCGGGAGGCGACGCCCTCTCTGACGGAAAGTCGGTGACGAAGTCTGCACAGCTTGGGCCTGCGCCTCAGCCAAAACGCGCGGAGGAGGCGGCCGAGTTGGCTGAACCTGCCGCTCTTTCCGAACAGCTTCGGTCCGAACTCGCTGCCCTGCGGCGGCAGAGGGAGGAGCTCTCCCAGCTCATAGCCTCGCTGATGGAGAAGCTAAGTTCCGGAAGGACCTAGCAGCCGCATCTTTTAGCTGGCCGCGTGGCCGATGGGTTGGCGACCGCTCAAGGCATCTGCGGCCAGGCCCTCCTGCGCCCTTCGCTCCTGAAGGGCCTCTATGAATAGCTCCACAAGGCGGGGGTCCCACTGTTTGCCAGCGCCCTCGCGCAACACCTTCACGGCCACTTCGTGAGGCAGGGCCTTACGGTACACCCTGTCGCTGGTCATAGCCTGATAGGCGTCGGCCACCGCTATGATCCTGGCCCCCAGTGGTATCTCCTCTCCCCGCTTGCCGAAGGGATAGCCAGAGCCATCCCAATGTTCCTGGTGATAGAGGATGTACTCCCTGGCCTTGCGATACTGGGGCAGCCGTGAAACGATCTCGGCGCCAATGGTAACATGCTGTTTCATGATCTCAAACTCGTCCGGGCTCAACTTCCCAGGCTTCTGGAGGATAGCATCCGGCACGCCTATCTTTCCCAGGTCGTGCACCCTAGCTGCCGACACTATGGTGTCCACCTCATCCAGGGAGAGCCCCAGTTTCCGAGCCAACATCTCGGCGTATTCGGCAACCATCTGTGAATGGCGGTAGGTGTAGGGATCCCTCCGGTCCACCGAATCGGCCAGAAGCTCGATGGTGCGCGTCGTCTGATCGCGAATGTCCTGGGTAGTCTTCAGAGCATAGTAGACGGCCATGAGCGGCAGTATGAGCAGGGAAGCTCCGATGGGGCCGCTCTGGATATAGGCGACAGAGGTCAGCAGGCCCAGGGCCAAAGTAGCCATGTACTGCAGGAGCACGCCCTTGAAGTTGGAGGATATTATGTCCGCAATGCGGTGGCCGCTGGATAGGCTTATAATGGCCGACACCATCAGCAAGTTCAGCACGATGTTGGTGGCGGCCATAACGCCAAAGGCAGACAATGCCCTGGGCTGGAGGGGATCGCTCCCCGGGGGAACTATCGAGGCGTAGAGCAACGCTGGGAACCCCCACCAGAAGGCCATGCCCCCAGTGTTGAAGGCCACCTTGTACCAAGGCTTCCTTTGAGTAGCTTCCGCGGCGAGATTCACCAGCGCCGCCGCGGCGGCCGTCCATGCAGGTCCATAGATGATGGCAGTGGTGTAAAAGACCCCGGACGCCACGCTGACGTGAGCACCCCGCGGCAACCTCACTGGCGCCAGCTCCGAAACGTAGGCAAGGACGACTAATGCCAGCAGATACGCATGGGGCGGAGTGTGAAAGTATGGCACCAACCAAGGAACAAGGCACAGTGCTAGGGCTACCATGGCCGCAATAAACACTTTGGCTCTAAACGGTAGCCCGCCCATCAGGTCCCCCACGCCCAAAAATCCAAAAGGGGCACAGCTTTGTAGCCTGCCCCCTACACAGTCTACACCCTCGTGCTGGCCCCGTCAATTTTACCCGTGGGTTAGCCTGCAAGGCCGGAAATGCCACTCATGCTCATTCCCACGCGGGGACAAGGCCTCTCCCGAGGCAGGACGAGAAACGAAATTGGGCGTAACCCTTAACCCCATTTGAAGCTGGCCGAAACTGCCAGCGCGATAGCTACCAGGACAGCCACCACATAGGCCACCTTGACCGCGCGGCGTTCCATGCTCGATACCTCCAATAAGAATAGGTGGGCAGGTACTCCTGCCCACCTATTCTATATATACGACACGGTAGAGGCAAAGTCAATATCGATTTTCGGCCTACGCCCGGAAATACATCCTCTGGGCTTCTAGTCCCAGCTCATGGCGCCCACCCTAGCCCCACTTGAAGTTCGAAGCGGCCACCAGGGCGATGCTGGACACAGCCATGAGAACGTACATGGCCCTTACGAGTGCCTTCTTCATGTTCCTGCCCTCCCTTCGATCGTCTATGAAGAGGATACGCGTACGGGAGGGAAAGCACATCCGTCCAGCGTCGCAATTGAGGGACTAGTTTGAGGGACCAGGGCTCCGACCCAGGTCCTAGGTCCAACCCCTTTCTGCCCTGTGGCGGAGGGCATAGAGTATGGCCTGAGAACGGTCTCTGACCTGCAGCTTGGAGAATATGTTAGAGATGTGAGTCTTTACCGTCTTCTCGCTGAGGAAGAGGCGCTCGGCAATCTCCCTGTTGCTGAGCCCATCGGCCATGAGGTCGAGCACTTCTCGCTCACGGGGCGTGAGGGATCTCAACGTATCAGATCCTTCCGGCTGGCTGCCGGCGCCCGGCAGGATACGATCTACGACCCTGGGGTGAAGGAGCGAGTAACCTGACCCAGCCAGATAGATGGCCCGCAGGATCTCCTCTGAGTCGGCGTCCTTCAGCAGGTATCCGCTGGCACCCGCCTTCATGGCCCGAACAATGGACTCTTCGTCGCCGAAGGACGAGATCATCAGCACGCGCATCGAAGGATAGCGGCGCACCAGATCGGACGTGGCCCGGATGCCATCTCCTACACCCAGACGCAGGTCCATGAGCACCACGTCAGGCAGCAGCTCCCCAGCCAGCAGCACTGCCTCCTGGGCTGTAGACGCTTCCCCAACCACCTGCAGCGCCGTTTCCCCTTCTATCAGGGCCCTCAGGCCCTTCCGGACCACCGGATGGTCGTCCACTATGAGGATCCGCAGAGGCCTCATGTCCCGCCGCCGTGATGTCCGTGCAAAGGTATTCTGATCCTCAGCTTCGTGCCCTGACCTGGCCGCGAGCCTATCTCAAGGGCACCGCCCAAGGCCAACACCCGTTCACGCATGCTCACCAGGCCAAACCTGCCCGACGCCATCGCTCGCTGCCGGGCCTCGGCTGAGAGGCCTATCCCGTCGTCTTCAACCAGGATCTCCAGGGCGTCGGGTCGGCGGGCGACGCTGACCGCAACGCGTCTTGCCCGGCTGTGCCGTTCGACGTTGTTCAGGGCCTCGCGCACCACCCTTAGCAGCACCTCCTCCTGCTCCGAAGGCAACCGGGGCCTTGGCCCGAAGACCTTGAACTCGGTCGCCAGCCCTGCCCTCGCCCCTGTCTCGAAGAGCGCCTCCTTGAGGCGGTCAACGAGGGAGCACGTCACGGGGCCCTGCGATCGAAGCTCCCTGACGAAGGACCGCAGGTCCGAAAGGGCCTCCCGCGCCGAGGCCACTATTTCCGCCAGTTCGGCGTCGCCAGCGGCCCCTCCCGCCCTCAGTCGCCTCCTCAGGCCCTCCGCCTCGATGACCAGGGCGGCCAGGGTCTGCGCCAGCCGGTCGTGCAGGTCCTGCGCTATCCTGAGGCGTTCGTGAAGCCTGGCGGCCTCTACCAGCTCCTCCAGGTCCCGGCACCTATCCAGGGAGACCCCCGTATCCTGCATGCCCCCTCCAAGCCGTGCCATAGGTACCACACTATGGTAGGAAATCGGAGTCACCAACGAGTCACCTAGGCCGGGCCTGGCCCCTATCGACAGCTCCAGGGCGAGAAGCCCCCTCAGTGCACCCAGGGCGGTGAGACCCAACTTCAGGGCATGGGTCAACAATCTCTAAAAATTCGAGGAACTGCCGGAGGCCGTGCAGGAGACGTTGCTATTACCAGAGTATACCACGCGGCTAAAGATACCCAGCCTCATGGTACCAGGCCAGAGTACGGGCGAAGCCTTCCTCGAGACGGAACCTCGGGCTGTATCCTAACTCCCGCTCAGCCCTCTCGTTCGAGGCAAACCACCCCAGCTGAAGGATCTCCTTCACCTTATAGGGGCTCACCTTGCTGGGGCGGCCTCTAATCCTCGACGCTAGGTGAGCCAGGTAGCCGGCTCCCAGCAGAGGTATTCGTGGCACCGGAACGACCAGAGGCCGCCGTCCCTCGACGCGGGCCACCAAAGCGAGGATGCCGCTGAGAGGGGCAGCCTCGGGACCCACCATATGGTAGGTACGCCCGACGGCGGACGGCGCCGTCAGGGCCTTCAGAATCCCTTCGACAAGGTCGTCCACATACACCAGGCTGAGCACGACGTCAGGTTTGAAGCGGGGCACTATTCCCCGCGCCGCTATCCGGGCCAGATACAGGCCGTCGGTATCTCTGGGCCCATAGATGACCGGAGGCCGCACTATGGTAACGGGCACCACTTCCATGATGCTCTGGAGGGCCTGCTCGGCCCAAAGCTTGCTCTCACCGTAGGGCGTTATGGGATGCGGGCGTGCCTCCTCGGTCTGGGGCATCATGTCGGGATTGGGCCCCACTGCGGCCAGACTGCTTACAAAGAGGAACCGCGACACGGGAGTCCCCCTCCTCAGGACCGCCTCCGCTAGGTGCACTGTGCCCCGATAGTTCACCAGGAAGTACTCCTTAGGGTCAGCCGCCTTGGTGAGACCCGCGGCATGGACGATAGCATCGGCACCGTCCACTGCCGGAGGCAGGCTTTCCGGCCGGGTCACGTCCCCCCTTACCAGCTGAACGGGCAGCCCCTTGAGCCAGCGGGCCTGAGAGGGGTCCCGCACCAGGCATCGGACGGACCAACCCGCCCTGAGGAGCGCCTCGGCCAGATGGCTCCCCAGAAACCCCGTCCCTCCGGTCAGGAGGCAGACAGGTCCCTGTCCCATGCCGTCAGCTCCACGAGGGACTGGGCCACCCGAAACGCTGCCTCAGGCTTGCCCAGCCGCCGAGCATTTTCCGCCATGCGACCCGCCTCGGCGGGTTCATCCACCAGCCAAACGACGGCCTCAAAAAGGCGTTCCACAGAGGGAGCATGGATCCCCGCACCATGGGCCTCAACATAGGCATCGTTCCCCTCCTCCTGGCCTGGTAGGGTCTGGACCACGATCACAGGCCTCCCCACCGCGAAGGCCTCGGCCAAGGTCTGGGGTCCCCCTTTAGTAACTACAATGTCGGAGGCAGCCATCAGTTCAGGCACCCTGTCGGTAAAGCCGAACACGCGGTGTTCCACGGGTATCCCCAGCGCCCTCACACGCCTTTCCAGGGCTTCGTTTCGGCCGCAGACTATTATCAGCTGGATCGGTAGTCCTGAAAAGCCCAACGCCTTCACGGCGGGCAGAAGTACGGAGGTGCCCTCTCCGCCGGCCATGACCAATAACGTCAGCCTATCCGACCGCAGTCCCAACTCCGCCCTGACCTCCAAATCCGGTCCAGATCGCGGCCTAAACCGTGGATCAACCGGCAGGCCAGTGACCTCGATGCGATCCATGGGTGCTTTCCATCGTCGCATGTAGGCCCTGGCCTCCTCCGTGGCCACGGAGTAGTAACTGATCCCAGGCTCGACCCAACTGCGGTGGACGGTAACCAACTCGCTGACCACGGCGGCCACCGGAACGCGTCTCGGAAGGCGCTCCACCGCATGCAGCAAGAGCCGGTTGAGGAGAGGATGCACCGAGACCACCAGATCCGGCCGGTGTTCCCTCAAGAAGTTGACCAACCGTGGCAAAAGCGAAGGCTTGTAGGCCTCAACCAGAGCAGGATATACGCCCGGTAGGTTGGCCACATGGAAAAGCACGCCGTACATGCCGGGCGCACGCCTGATCACAGGCCCGTACAGCCTGACCACGCGCCAGGCCAGCGTTGGACTGCCCGGCCTGAATAGGTCGGCTATTTGTACTTGGAGCTCCGGGTACTGCTGCACCAGGCCGGCCCTCACGGCCGCGGCAAGGCTCCGATGCCCTCCCCCAGTATCCGACATGGCTATCAGGACGCGCATTCAAACCGCCCAGTTCAGATCAGGCCGACGCTCTTTCCGGCCGCCTCTATAATGTCCAAAGCCTTGTCCAGGTGTTCGTCGGTATGGGTGGCCATGTAGCTGGTACGGATCAGTGCCCTGCCGGGCTCCACAGAGGGCGGAACGGCCGCATTGGTGAAGACCCCGCGCTCGAACATGGCCTTCCAGAAATACGCTAGCTTTATCTCCTCGCCAACCACAATGGGAACTATGGGGCTCTGGGTGCATCCCGTGTCGAACCCGAGCCGCGACAGCTCCCGTTTCATCCGCAAAGCATGCTTCCACAGCACCCACCTTCGCTCCGGCTCCCTCTCGATAATGTCCAAGGCGCCCAGGGCCGCACCCACCTGGGCAGGCGGCATGCTGGCACTGAAGACGAAGGACCTGGCATGGTGCTTGATGTAGTAGACCACGTCGGCCGGGCCGGCCACAAAGCCACCGATGGACGCGAAGGACTTGCTGAAAGTGCCCATTATCAGGTCCACGTCCTGCTCGACGCCGAAGTGCTCGGCGACCCCCCGTCCGTTCTCGCCGAAGACTCCAACGGAATGGGCCTCGTCCACCAACAGCCGCGCGTTGTACTTTTTCTTCAGCCGAACAATCTCGGGAAGGTTGGCCAGATCGCCCTCCATGCTGTAGACCCCGTCCACCACTATGAGCGCACCACCCTGGCCCTTCAGGGACGCCAACACCCGCTCCAAATCCTCCATGTCGTTGTGCCGAAACTTGACGATCCTGCCGAAGGATAGCCTGGCCCCGTCCACGATGCTGGCATGGTTGGCCCTGTCGAGCACAACGTAGTCGTGACGCCCCACCAGGGCGGAGATGATGCCGAGGTTTGTCTGGTAACCGGTAGTGAAGCATAGTGCCGCCTCCCTGCCGGTCCAACGGGCGAGTCGGGCCTCCAGTTCCAGATGCAGCTCGCTCGTCCCGTTAAGGGCCCTGGAGCCAGTGCAGGCACTGCCGTAGGTGCGAATGGCGTCCATGGCCCGCTCTATAACGTGGGGATGCTGCGTAAGGCCCAGATAGTTGTTGGAGCCAAGCATTATGACGGTGCGCCCACCGATGGTGACCTCGGGCCCAGCCTGGGAGGAGATAGGTATGAAGTATGGGTAAAAACCGCCCTCCTCCGCCATGCGGGCCGTGGAGCTCTCGGCGAACTCCCGACACTTTTCGAAGAGATCCTGGAGCATGACAAGTACCCTCCTGAAGATTCCAGATATGACCAACTGCGGAACAAGCACATACGCCAAGCACGCCTCTAGCTAGCATCGGATCAATCTTAGCTTGCAGAGCTAGGGGTGTCAACGCGGAGTGCCGCTCCCCGAGGCCAACACAGCAGAGGATTCAAAGGGATGTCGCGCCCCAAAACTAGGTGGCCAGCCCCTGCTCGGGCTCGACCCCTCCCCTCCATCCGGACCTGAGAGGCCTCGGAGTGCATTCCAGACTTCGAGAGAGGATCGCCGGATAAAGGCCGTAGCCCATGGCCTGCGCTACCGGGTGCGGACCGCAGTGTACGCCCCGGGGCATGTTACTCCTTGCCCCGGAGGCACCGCACCGGCCCTTAGCAACCTACCATTTTTCGTTCTGGAAACAATCTCGACAGTCGGCGAGCTCGGCCGGACGCCTCATATCAACGCCGCTGGCGTCGGCCGAGGGCCTCCAAGGGTTCCGGGCCCACAGGGCGCCCGTAAGCTCCTCGATCCAGCGCAGCCATCCTTCTACGGCGTCATAAAAGGGTTACCCCAGGGCCAGCCTGGTCCCGTTGGGCACCCGGCGGTCTATCGCGCTCAGAAAGCTCTCCGACCGATCCCCGGTGCAGTTGCCCAACACCACTGCCTGGGACACTGCCCCTCCGTAGTCCACGGGCTCCACATTGGCGAGCACCAGGAGCTGCCTTCCGATGAGCTGTTCAGGCTCGTAGCAACCAGCCAGCTCGGCCACAGCGGTGACCTCCTCGATGCCGAGGTCCAGGGTAAGCTTCAGCATGGAAGGAAACTCGGGAAGGGAGCTAGCACCAATGACCTCCCCAACCCTGATGTCAAGGCGGCGCACATCGTCTCTGGACAGCATCTAACCACCCCCGACTGCAAACCTCGTCGCGCTCAGTTGGAGCCATTCTACCCCAGGGCCTACAGCTTCCGCCCGAAAGCCTCAACAGCGGCACCGTGGATGGCCCAGGCTTCGTCGGACGCCAGGAAGGCGATGACGCGGGCCACATCGATGGGCTTCATGGCGCCCACTAGACTTTCCGGCCCCAACCGAGCCCTCATGGTCTCGGTGTCCACCAGCCCCGGGAGGACGGCGTTGACCCGGATCCGGGTCGGCTTCAACTCTTCGGCCAGCACCATGGTCAGCGCCAGGATGCCCGCCTTCGATGCACTGTACGCCCCGTACCCTGGGAACGGGTGTCGCGCCGCACTGGAGGATACATTGACTATGCTTCCGCTGTTCCGTTCCAACATGACGGGCAGCACCTCGCGGCAGCACAGGAAGGTGCCCCGGAGGTTCACCGCAAGGATCCGGTCCCATTCCTCCACCGGGGTGCTGACCACCGGAATGCCCGCGCTAACGGCCGCATTGTTGACAAGAATGTCCACCGTGCCGAAGGCATCCAACGCTTTGGCCACCATAGAGCGCACCTGCGCCTCCTGGGACACGTCGGTCGACACGGCCAACGCCCGCCCGCCGCGCTCCTCGATCTCGCGGGCCAAGGAGGCGATGGGGCCCTCACTGCGGGCCACCAGCACCACTCTGGCGCCCAAGTTCGCCATGAGCCGGGCCGTCTCCCGTCCAATCCCCTGACCCGCACCCGTAACAACGGCTACCTTCCCCGACAGGTCCATCGGCAAGCACCTAGCGGCGTTTGTAAGACATCATACATGCCCTTGACGACGAACGCCAGTCCTCCAACCGCAACAGGGAGATCGGGATAGGAAAGGGGCCGCGGGAGAAAAGCTCCTCCCGCGGCCCGTCCCCCTACCTACGTTTTCCCTCGCCGATCGATGCCAACCCACCACGGCAAGGTTAGCGTTGTGGAAGCGCACTCCACCTGAACGTCTCCGCTGTACTGCCCAGTCGGGGTGCTTCGGCCAGCCCGTAGCTGCAGGACCAGCGTACCTTCGCCTCCACCCGGCACCGTCAGAGTGCTCTGGGCAGCCCCCACTATATTGGGCCCAATCACTGATACGGAGCAGCTCAACTCGGACGAGGTCACGTTCTTCACGCGCACGGCCACATCGGCGTTCGCAGCCCTGTTGCCTGTCCAGAGCCCGAAGCTGACACTGGCGGGATCGAAAGTCAAGGGCACGCTGCCAGCAGAGCTTAGGTCGATGCGGCCACCACCCCTATCCATGACGCCCGTGTCGTGAGTGGCCGTCAGGTGGTCCCACACGGGCCGCTTAGCGGTGGTCACCAAGGCCGATTTGACATCGGCGGGCGTCCAGCCCGGATGGAGCTGCCTCAGCAGGGCGGCTGCCCCAGCCACGTGGGGAGTCGCCATGCTCGTGCCCTGGAAGAAGGCGAACTTCCCGTCGAAGATGCTGGACACCACGTTGACGCCTGGCGCCGTTACGTCCGGCTTGATCAGATACGTGAAGGGCGTGGGCCCCCGACTAGAGAACCCTGCAAGGATGTCCGCGTTAGGCGTCACCACCTCGGCCGGGAACCTCCCGTCCACGCTGATCCTGGACCCCTCCGAGGCCGCACCCTTGATCACGCTGCCGTCCGACTTGCTGACCATCACGGCGGGTATGGTGGGCACCGGCGTGGTCCCATCCTGGGCCATGGCAATGGGATCGCCCGCTACGTTGTTGACTACTATCACCCCGATGGCCCCGGCATTCTGGGCATTCCGGACCTTGGTGGTGAAGGAGCAGACACCCCGATCGATGATGGCTATCTTGCCGAATACCCCGCTGATAGCGGTACACCCATTGCTGGGGCTCGCCACGGCGTACTCAGCGTCGGCGGCCGGCGTGGAGAAGGGATCGAACTCGCCAATGCTCGCCTCGAACTGGAACGTCATAGGACTGGTGACGGACACCGTCAGGGTAACCGGAACTCCTATGTAGTGGGGATTTGTGCTGGCACCCACCGTGATGGCCTTGGCAGCGGTGCCCGGCGACTCCACCGTGCCCGGAGCGGGCCCGGAGTTGCCGGCGGCCACCGCCACCACCAGACCAGCATCCACCGTGGCGTTCACCGCCTCGGCCAGAAAGTCATGGGGACCCTGTACGGCGCCTCCCAGGCTCATGTTCACCACATCCATGCTATCCAGCACCGCGTCCTCCAGGGCAGCGGCGATGTCGTGGCTAAAGGCGCTGCCGCCGAAGGCCACATACCCCGCGCCAAAGCCAGGGAAGACGTTATAGTCGCCCAGCAGGGCCTTGGGGGCTACGCCGCTCATGCCACTTATGGTAACGCTCGTCCCCGTCACCAACCCGCTGGTCCCGAAGTTTCCTGCCACGGTGCCCGCCACGTGGGTCCCATGGTCGAACGCGAGCAGCTGGCCACTCCAGATGTTCGCCACGCCCGAGGCATACCAGCGGCACACGATGACCTTGTTGTTGGTATTTTGGCCCCCTGGCTTAGCAAGTGGACTGCACCCATCGGTCTGCGTGATCGGCTCGTAGTCCGCATCGCTGAAGAAGGGGTTGGTTATGTCGATGCCGGTGTCTATTATGGCGACCCTGATGCCCTTTCCCGCTTCCGAGGATCCGCCCAGTTCGCTCCAGAGGCTCGGGGCCCCTATGAGGCCTGGGCTGACGTCCATGGTCGGCCTGTAGAGCCAGCTCCTTCCCACGCGCGCTGCCCCCGGACCCTTCCCGAGAGATGACAGGGCAGTGCCGTTGAGCTTTATAGCGAAGCCGTTGAGCACGTAGAAGTATTCGCGCACCACCTCTGCCCTCGGCGCAGACCGAGCCAACCAGCTCCTGTAGTTGGCGTGGGCAGCGGCGAGGCGGGCCCTGTAGCGTAGGGCTTCGGGGCTGTTCGGGTCCAAGCGGCCCCGGATCGGCTTGGTGGCAGGATACCCGGGAAGCCCGCCGCTGTAGCTGGCCACGGGGGGATCCTGCAGGACCACCAGGGCATAGTCGTTAACTCCGCTGACCGCGGCGTTCCCTGGGGAGTCGCTGGACCCCACGGCGCCCGCTGGGAAGAGCCCCGTTGCCAGTATCGATACGATCACCAAAACCACCAGTTGCCAGCACTTTTTCGTCATCTCTCCAACCTCCAGAAATCATCCCCTGCCCCATACGACTATCTACCGGGTGGAGACCTGGCCTCGCTGTGCCGCACCACAGCACCTCCCCACGGACGGCAACTGCCGGTTACCACTTCAGCCGCTGGCCACATGGAAACTATATACCCCAATCTTCTCGGACACAATACTCCAACCTCCCCTACAGCGAATCAGCTTTACCCGGCCGGTACCAGATGGAGTAGATCCATCGCTTGGCGGAAAGCTATAATGGCAAAGACTATGCGCCCACGTCCAAGCCCAGGGGGTCCCATGCCCGTATCCGTCCGGTGCCGAGCCTTGCCAAACTCGGTGAGAAGCCCATGTCACAGGTGATCGCACCCCAATGGTCGCCTGAAGGCG
>FWWL01003977.1_pt1 | contig 25796 bp, 27 predicted proteins | sample 2228331 | NCBI WGS metagenome assembly FWWL01 (sample SAMEA103939775, study PRJEB20133) | metagenome | reverse complement strand
TTGCATTATTCCTCCTTCCCCTGCCTGCCCTTGCGGGCTTCAGGACTTACGGGGATTATATTGTAAGGTGCTTTCTCACCGAGATTTACTCAGTGAGCTTGCCTCTGTCCTCACCACTTCTCACCCCGATGGTGAGAATTCGAATGGTGAAGAATCTCCAGGGCAGGGATTGAATCACTTTAAATGAGCCAATCTCTGCCCTGAAACCACAAAGCGACTCTTTAGAGAGAGTCGCTTGTTGGCAATGACTATAGTCACCATCGATGATGACTATTACTCTCTCCTCTTTTTGTTTTTAGTTTTTAAAATGTTTTTAGTTTTTCAAAGAGCTTTTATTTTGACACTTCTATTATAACAAATCATTCAATTTTTGTCAAGGCCAATCTTCGATTTTTGATTTTTCTAATTTTTTACTCTCTAACTTATTACACTTCAATTATAGCAAATTATTGAAATTTTGTCAAGGGTGTGTACTTTCTGTGTCTTCTCTACCATTTTATTTAAAAAATTTCTTTTTCTTCTCTTTGTCTCACGGTCCGTTGTCAAAAAAATATTGACACATTTTGATTTAAGACTACAATGAAATTATTATGGCCAATAAAATTTCCTCAAAAATTTTAGAAAGAATTGATTCTTTAGAAAAGGCTATCCAAAAACTCAAAATTGAGACCTATTTTAGCTTACCTGAGAAAGAAAGAAAAGGCTTATATTCTGAACAATCTTTAAGAAAGGCTATTAGAACCTTAAGAAAATCTATCTGGCAAGAAAGATATGCCCAAAAAGTTTAAGATTTTCCTTGATTCAAGTGCCTTAATTTCTGGTTTAAACTCGCCAATCGGAGGAGCGGGAATAATTATTTCAGCTTTTCTGGCTGGCGAATTTTTTATCTATCTTTCGCCTCAGGTAATTGAAGAAGTTCAGCGGAATATCCAATCTAAATTTCCATTACTCAAAGATCGGTTTTTGAATTTTCTTTTGGCTCAACCAAAAATTGTCAAAGAACCAACTCTTAAAGAAATTAGAAATGCCTATAAACTTATTCAGTCTGAAGATGCGCCAATTTTAGCTGCAGCTATAAAATGTCACCCTGACTTTTTAATTACCTGGGATAAGAAAGATTTCCTAAAAAAAGAAGTGATTTCTAATGTTCCATTTACTATCTGTACTCCCAAGGAATTCATTCAAAAATATTGGAGAAGAAAATAGTTTCTCAAAAAAACTCACCCCTTCTCAACCTACAAAATAAATTTATAAGCTGAGAAGGGATGAGGCCCAGAGAACCCCCTCTGGGCCTCTTTAACCCTAATCCTTCGGCGGGAACTTCCGCCGAAGATATTCGATTCCTTCTGGAGTTGCGAGGGCTGTGAGGCCCAACGACTCCAACTGCATCATGGCCTCCATCTGAGCAGTTCCGCTGTGATAGAACGTTGCCACATATTGTGGCACTGTCGCGCATCTCGGCTCGCCGGTGATTTCCTGGCGACGTCTGACCTCTGTAGCGGCCTCGCTTAGCTTAGCAAGATCGTTAACATCAACGTCTTGAGGGCCATACTTTGCAACGATTAGACGATCGAGGATGTGTTGTAGAAGGATTATTTCAACCTCCCGCACAGCCTCTTCTGTAATTTTCTGCCCGAGACTCTGAAGTATTCTCCCTCCAGGAGTCTCGAGGAGGGACTTAATCCGCTCAGCGGCACCAGCTGTTATTTGCATTATTCCTCCTTCCCCTGCCTGCCCTTGCGGGCTTCAGGACTTACGGGGATTATATTGTAAGGTGCTTTCTCACCGAGATTTACTCGGTGAGCCTGCCTCTGTCTTTACCACTTCTCACCCCGATGGTGAGAATTCAAATGGTGAAGAATCTCCAGGGCAGGGATTGAATCACTTTAAATGAGCCAATCTCTGCTCTGAAACAACACAGCGACTCTTTGGAGAGAGTCGCTTGTTGGCAAGACTATAGTCACCATCGATGATGACTATTACTCTCTCCTCATTTTTGTTTTTAGTTCTTTGTTTTCAAAGAACTTTTATTTTTTTCGTCAAGTATATTATAGCACATTCATTATTTTATGTCAAGGATTTCTTTTGTTTTTCTAATGCCAGTCAAGAATTTTAAATTTCTATACTTTTTGGCCTTCTTTTTACCTTGGCTTCTTGAACACCTAAATTATATCAAACTATTAAAATTTTGTCAAGGTTTATAGATAGTATGTAGTATTGGAGAGGTAATAAATTTTTTTTATAAAATTACTTTTAAAAATAAAGAAGCTATAGATTTTAATTTAGGCTTAAGTATTAAAAAAAGACTCTTTAGAAAGAGAAGTCAATGGAATTATAAATTAAGATGGTAAAGAAAAGTTGTTGCCGGGCCTGGATTCGAACCAGGATCAAGGGCTCCAAAGGCCCCTGTGCTACCGTTACACCACCCGGCATCCTAAAAATATATTCTACTCTTATTTTAGTCCTATTTTGGATAAAAAATCAAGCCTCAGCCACTCTCAAATAGTTTTTGAAAAAATTAAAATTTTTTAATTCCTTGATTTACTCATTATCTTATTTTGAATCTCTGGCTATGATTTTTATGGCAGCTAATTCCAAAGGGAGCTGAGGTAAAGAGGCGTATCTTTGTTTATTTTCAGCTTCTAATAGAATTTCTAGCATTTTAGCAATATCTTTTTCTTGAACTTTAGCTATTTGTTTTTTAATTAAGAGTTCTTCTTCTGGGGTTAGTCCTGAAAGCAAAGGATTAAATATCTGAGGATTTATTTTTAAAATTAGAGCCTGCCTTAAATAATTAATGCAAGATCTTGTAAATTCGTGGATGTCTTTTCCAGATGTTGTTAAATTCTCAATAAGTTCTATAGCTTTGGGAGCATCTTTGGCCAAAAAAGTATCAACTAATTCTGAGACCAGCCTGGTTTCAACCATACCGAACAATTTCCTTACTTTTTCTTTGTCTATGATCTCTTGGCCTTCTCCCTGAACAAAAGTAATAACTTGTTCTAACATACTTTCTGCATCTCTTAAAGACCCGCCAGCATTTATAGCTAACAATTCTAAGGCCTCTTTTTCTATTTTCACGCTTTCTAATTGAGCTATTTTCTCAAGGCGACTAACAATTTGGGGCAAGGTTAATTTTCTAAACTCAAAATGCTGACATCGAGACACAAGGGTAAGTGGCATTTTATGAAATTCAGTGGTAGCTAGAATAAAAACTACATGGGGTGGAGGTTCCTCTAATGTTTTTAAAAGGGCATTTGCTGCTTCTTTGGTAAGTTGGTGGCTTTCATCAATAATATAAACTTTATATTTAAACCGAGTTGGGCTGAAACCTATGCCTTCTTTTAAAGCTCTAATTTCGTCTATGCCTCGATGAGAAGCAGCATCAATTTCAATTAAGTCCATTGCTATATTTTTGTTAATTTCCAAACAGGGTTGACACTGATTGCAAGGTTCTCCTCCATTGAGATTCTGACAATTTAGGGCTTTAGCCAATAAGCGAGCAATAGTTGTTTTACCACAACCTCTTGGGCCAGAGAATAAATAGGCATGAGAAAAAATCCCAAGATTGATGGCATTCAAAAGTGTTTGGACGATATGTTCTTGGCCAATAATTTCTTTAAAGCTCATCGGCCGATATTTTCGATAAAGGACAACCATAATTTTCCAGAATAAGATACACTATTTTAATAAAATTTCCAAAAGTGCAAAATCCTATTTCTTAAAAACAATGAATTTATAGCCAGTAAAATTCCAAACTAAAGAAAGGCTCGTAGCCACAATTTTAACCAAATTTGCCCAAGCCCCACCAGAAAGATTTAATGGAGCCTCAAAAAAACTAGTTCCCAAAAATACAATAAGGGTATTTATACCAATTCCAATTAAGCTGACAATTAAAAAAATAGCAAACTCTCTGCCCTCTAAAGCACCTTTTTTCTCAAAAGTCCACCATTTATTCCAAAAATAGCTGTTAGTTACAGCTGTTGAGAAAGAAACTAGATTAAGAGGAATTAGAAAGAAGCCTTTCGTAGTCGAAGTTAACCACATTAAAAAATTTAGGATTCCAAAATCAATCGCGGTGTTGAGAACTCCAATTTCTCCATATTTGGCTAACTGTAAAAATATGCCAGAAAACCCTGAGAGAACCTTGCCAATTAGGATACCCAAAACAAAAATAATTGGTAAAATTATAGGTAAAAGCCATATCAAAGGACCTAATTTCTCAATGGTTTTAAGTTCAGGTATCAAAGGATTGAAAGCAATGAAAATTAAAAACCAACTTACAAACTCTCCTGCTATCGCTGATAATAAAAAGTCTTTTTTTTGGTTCATATTTTAATTTTAAAGCCAAAAATTAAGAATCTGTCTGACAAAAGAAACTCCAGATAAAGATAACATAGTTACAATAGCTCCGGCAATAAAAACCCCAAAGCAGATAGAAGTAAAAGCTATCCTTAAAGGAATTCTAAACAAAAAAGCAGCTGCTGAAGCTGTCCAGGCACCGGTTAAAGGCAAAGGTATAGCTACAAAAATTAAGAGACCCCAAAAACCGTATCTGATAATATAAGGATTTACTCTTTTTTGAACTCTGTCCATCCACCACCAAAAAAACTTTTCAAGAAATTGAAATTCTTTTTCTAAAATTTTTGAAATTTTTTGCAAAAATAAAAGCAAAAACAAAGCTAAAAAAACATTGCCCAGGGTCGCTATTAAATAAACCTGCCACCAAGGGAGCCTATAAACCTCCAGACCCAAAGGAATTGCCAATCTTAATTCTCCCAAAGGAACCATCGCCATTAAAAAGACTTCAAGCTCAGAGCTCATAGTTTTAAAATTCTATTTATGTTATCATAAATCTATGAAAATTACCATCTACAATACTCTTTCTGGGAAAATCCAAACTTTAAAGCCAAGAAAAAAAGGTTATTTTGAAATTTTTGTCTGTGGCCCAACAGTATACGATGTCTCCCATATTGGGCACGCACGGAGCTATATTGTATACGATGCTTTTGTAAAATTTTTAAGAAGCATGGGTTTTAAAGTTTTTTATTTGCAAAATATAACAGATGTGGATGATAAAATAATAAATCGAGCAAGAAAAGAAAGGGTCTCGTGGAAACAAATCTCAAGAAAATACCAAAGAGAATACCTTCAAGATATGAAAAAAATAGGCGTAGATAGCATCACAACTTATGCTAAGGCAACAAATCATATCCCAGAAATCATCAACCAAGTTAAAAGACTTTTAGCTCAAGGCTTTGCCTATGAGATTCCCAAAGAAGGCATATATTTTGACATTTCAAAATTCAAAAATTATGGAAAACTATCTGGCAGAACGGTCCAGCAAGCCCAAGATGCCGTTTCTCGAATTGATGAGAGCATAAAAAAAAGAAACAAGGGAGATTTTTGTTTATGGAAGTTTTCAAAACCTAAAGAGCCAAAATGGAAAAGCCCTTGGGGTTTGGGTAGACCTGGATGGCACATTGAAGATACAGCTATCACTGAAAAATTTTTCGGGCCTCAATATGACCTTCATGGTGGAGGCGAAGACTTAACTTTTCCCCACCACGAAGCTGAAATCGCTCAGATGGAATCTTTATCTAAAAAATCTCCCCTGGCTCAATATTGGATGCACACTGGTATGCTCACGGTTAAAGGTAAAAAAATGTCAAAGTCGCTCAAAAATTATATAACCATAAAGGATTTTTTAAAAAGGTATTCAAAAGAAGTTTTGAGATTTTTAGTTTTAAAAACTCATTGGCATTCTCCTCTAGATTATGATGAAAACAAAGCTAAAGAAGCTAAAGCTAGTTTACAAAAAATAAATGATTTTCTAATTCGGCTCAATCAATTGATATCTTCTCAGTCTCAAGCCAAAAATAGAAAGTCCTTGGCCTGGCTCAAAGAGCAAAAAAGAAGGTTCTATCTTGCCTTGAGCAACAATTTTAATACCCCCAAAGCTCTAGCCATTGTTTTTGACCTTCTAAAAAAAGCTAATATTTTAATTGACAAAAAAGACTTATCTTTACACCAAGCAAAAACTATTTTAGAATTTTTAAAAGAAATAAATGGTATATTGGGGATCATTGATTTTTCAATTTTAGAAAAGATAAATTTGCCTCCCAAAATTAGAAAAATGGTTAAAGAGCGTGAAAAATTAAGGGCTCAGGGCCATTTCAAGGAGGCTGACAGAATTCGCAAAGCTATAGCTAAAGAAGGTTATATTATTGAAGATACGCCAACTGGTCCTAGAATAAAACCTAAATAAAATACAAGGCACCCAAAAAGGGTGCCATTGTGCCAAGAAAGACCAGCTCTCCTACCAGATTTTCATAAATCCTATTGCTGAGAAAACCTTAAACAGAAGGAAAAAAAACACAACCACTGCCACTAACAGGATCACAGCCACCATCTTGTTGATACCACCTGGTCTTGAGCCATCGTCCCACTTCATAGCTACCTCCTTTAATTGTTAAAGTTTACCACTCAAGAAAGTATATCTTATTTTTATATTTTTTGTCAACTTGAAAGAGGCTATTTGGTATTATAGGATTAAAAATTGATGACAGACTATCTTACCTCCCAACAAAATACTCCTGAAAAAATTCCTCCTCAAAGCATTGAGTCTGAAGAAGCCCTTTTGGGTTCTTTGATGTTAGATAAAGATGCTATCTGGGCTGTGATCGATTTTATTGAGCCAAGAGATTTTTATAAAAAAGCCCATCAAGAAATTTACAAAGCAATATCTGAATTAGCTTCAAAAGGTGAAGCCATTGATATTCGCACTGTTTCAACAAGACTTAAAGAAAAAGGAATTTTGCAAGACATTGGCGGTCACAGCTATCTTACAGAATTAGTAAACTCAGTGCCAACAGCTAGCAATGTTTTGTCTTATGCTAAAACCATCCAGAAAAAAAGAATATTAAGAGATTTGATTGGAGCTAGTTTTGAAATCGGCCAATTAGGTTATGACGAAGAAAGCAATATCGAAGAGGTATTAGACAAAGCTGAGCAGATAATTTTTCAAATAGCCCAAAAAGGAACAACCAAAAAATTCACGCCTTTAAAAAATATCTTATCTTTAACTTACGAAAGAATAGCTAAGCGGACAGATTCAAAGCAAGAAATACTTTCTGGAGTGAAAACTGGCTTTCCAACTTTAGATAATCTCTTAGCAGGACTTCATAATTCCGATTTAATAATTTTAGCTGCTAGGCCTTCTTTGGGTAAAAGTTCTCTGGCTTTAAACATTGCTAAGAATGTGGCTGTAGAACAGAAAAAACCAGTTGGTATTTTTAGTTTGGAAATGTCTAAAGAACAAGTGGCTGAACGTTTAATAGCTATGCAAAGCCGGATTGATTTGTGGAAAATTAGGATGGGACACCTTTCAGATAAATCAGAACCAAGCGATTTTGAGGTCTTAAACCATGCCTTAAATGTTTTAGCTCAGGCTCCTATTTTTATAGACGATAGCTCCTCGCCTACGGTTCTTCAAATTAAAGCTATGGCTCGTCGATTGCAAGCTGAACATGGCCTTGGACTTTTGATCGTAGATTATCTCCAATTAATGCAGGCGATGAATCCAAAAGAAAGTACGGTCCAACAAATAAGTGAGATTTCAAGGGGGCTAAAAGAGTTAGCTAAAGAATTAGATGTGCCCGTATTAGCTATCTCACAGCTTTCAAGAGCTGTAGAACAACGTCATCCGCCTATTCCCAGGCTTTCAGATTTAAGAGAATCTGGGTCTATAGAACAAGACGCAGATGTAGTGATTTTTATTAATAGGCCAGATAGATATGACGAGCAAGCTATACCCAAAATGGCAGAGATCTTAGTTGCTAAGCACCGCAATGGGCCAACTGGTAAGATAAACCTTTATTTTAATGAACCCTTGGTAAGCTTTGAGACTCCAACTGAAGAATCAATAGTTCAAGACACTCCAGAAATTTTAGAAGAACCAGAAGAAATTTAGAAAAAATTTAAAAAAAACTATTTTGTTCCCTCCTTCTTTCAAAAAAGCTATAGAGGAGTTTAAGAAGTTTCCTGGTGTTGGCCAAAAAAGCGCAGTCCGTTTTGCAATATATCTCTCAAAATTAAGCCAAAAAAATTTTGAAGAGCTACTTTTGGCTTTAAATACTATGCGTCAAAAAATTATCTTCTGTGAATTCTGTTTTCAGCCTTTTGAGCCTTCAGAACTCCAAGAAAAACTTTGTCCTATATGTTCAAATCCTTCAAGAACTCAAATTTTATGCGTGATCGAAAAAGAAACGGATTTGATAGCTCTTGAAGAGCCAGGCTTTTTTAAAGGATTTTACTTTATTTTAGGTGGGGTTTTAAATAGGTTTACAAAAGACGAAATTAAAAAACTCAGAGTTAAAGAACTTAAAGAGAGAATAGCTAATCCTGCAAAATTTGGCCTAAAGGTAAATTTCAAAGAGGTGATTTTGGCTCTAAATCCAACTGCCCAGGGTCAGGCTACAAGTTTATACTTAGAAAGAATATTAAAACCCCTAAAAATAAAAATAACTCGTTTGGGACGAGGTTTGCCAACTGGAGGTGAACTAGAATATGCTGACCCAGACACGATCCTCTCAGCTTTAGAAGGTAGAAAATAGAAACTTTTTTTGAGAATCAATTTTCTTTTTTAATTTCTAAAATTTCAACTTGGGTATAAAGTTGTCTGTGGCCTTTTTTTAATTTGTAGCGCTTTTTAGGTTTGTATTTAAAAATAATTAACTTTTCCCCCTTTTCTTGTTTTAAAACCTTAGCTTTAACCTGAGCTTTTGCTACAAAGGGTTGACCAACAACGATATCATTTCCTTGTTTAGTTAGAAGAATTTTATCAAAAATAACTTCTTGGCCTGGTTTTTGGGGAAGTTTCTCTATTTTTAGTTTCATTCCAGGACTTACAAGATATTGTTTTCCACCAGTCAAAATCACAGCTAAAGAAATTTGGTTGTTCTGGGTTTGATTTTGGCTTTTTGTTTGGCTCTTTGTCATAAAATTAAATTTACCTCAAGACCTCAAAAAATTCAAGGTATTGCTAGAGCTATCTTGAGAACTTTCTAGTTTTGGGATCTCAAAAGATGGCGATTGGCCTGTAAGGCGAGTAATGTCTTTATCTATTTTTTCAAATTCCTGGGAGGCAAGGTTGTAGGTTCTAACAGTTGTAGCTAATTGATTGCCAAGCCTCCCCATATGTTCTTGATAGGCCTTGAGGTGTTTTGAAAGCAAACCAACATTCTTGATGATTTCTTTGGTCTGCTCTTGGATTTGGTAAGCTCTTATTGCCTGCCAGTAGGCTTGCAAACTAACATAAAAAGTGGTTGGAGAAACAATGTGCACATTCTTTTCGTATCGAGCATACTCTAAAAGATCTCTAGTGTTTGATTTTATGGTTCCGATTCTGTTGACTAAAAGGTCATAATATATACCTTCAGCTGGAATAAACATAAAAGCAAAGTCCGTTGTGCCTTCTTGGGGTCTAATATATTGGGAAGTTTCTTCAATCCTATTTTTAAGGTCTTGCACAAATTGTTTTTCAAGTTGTTCACGCAAAATTGGGTCCTTTTCTTCTACTAAGCGATTGTAGGTCTCTAAGGAAAATTTTGAATCAATGGGTATAATTTTCTCGCCTACAAAAAGCACAAAATCCACGACTTTACCATCTTTAAATCGATACTGAGCTTGATAATATTTTGGATTAAATATGTTTTTGAGCAGGGTCTCTAAAAGATACTCGCCAAATATGCCTCTTTGTTTTGGGTTTTTGAGAAAATTTTGGAAATTCTCAAGTTGGCGCGAGAATTCAAGAATTTGTCTATTGGTTTCATCTAATTTAGTCAATTTTTGGGTGACATTTTCGACAATTTTAATACTTTGGATATATTGCTCTTGGGTTATTTTTGCTGTTTGGACCAATCTCTCTGTAAGTTCCCTTCTAATATCTTTAATATCCTCTCTAATTAAACCTAAAATATCTTGAGAATTTCTCTCTTTTTTACTGGCAAGAAACCAAGCCATTCCCATACTAAAAAGAACTATTAGAGCTAGAATAATTAGAGAAACAAAGTCAATCATATTTTTTTATTTTACCACTATTTTAATTTTTTACAATGAAAAGATAATCCAACCTCCTTGAAAATCCAAAATTCAAGATCTTAAATTTAATGCAACTTATTTTGGTTTGATAGTTCTAGCTTTCGATTCTGATTCAAGAAATTTTTTAAAATCAAAATAGAGGACACAAAATAAAAATATAGATTCAAATTTGCCCAACTTATGCATTAATTTTTTTAATCTTATATGAAAAATTAAAGTTTTGTATTGATGAGCACTTTTTAAAAGAAATTTTATTTTTCAGGATCTTAGCTTTTTGGGTTTTTATGGTATAATTTAATTAAAAAATATGTCTCTAAAAGATGAACTTAAAACTTTTATCAAAGGAGAGGTAAAAGATGATCCCCAAACCTTAAATTTTTACAGCACCGATGCTTCGGCTTTCCAAATCACACCTGAAGTTGTTGTTTTTCCAAAAGATGTGGAGGATATAAAAAATTTAGTTTTTTTTGTCGAAAACCTAGCAGAATTAAATCCCGAAAACCATCCTAGTTTAACTGTGAGGGCAGCTGGTACTGATATGACAGGTGGCGCCATTGGTGAATCGATCATCGTTGATATTAGCAAATATCTTAATACCTTAATTGAAATCGGCCCAGATTTTGCCGTATGCCAACCAGGTCTTCTTTACAGAGATTTTGAACCAAAGACCTTAGAATTAGGTTTGTTTTTCCCAAGCTACCCTGCTTCTAAGGCCTGGGCTTCTTTGGGCGGAATAGTAGCCAATAATGCTGGTGGCGAAAAAACTTTAAGATACGGCCAGACCAAAGATTATGTCCAGAAACTAAAAGTTGTCCTAAGAGACGGCAAAGAATATGTTTTAAAACCATTAACCAACAAAGAGCTTGAAATTAAATTAAAACAGCAAGATCTAGAAGGCCAGATTTATCGTGAAATTTATAATATCTTAGAGACAAATTATGAGCTTATAAAGTCAGCTCAACCTAAGGTTTCTAAAAATTCAACTGGTTATTTTCTATGGGATGTATGGGACAGAGAAAAAGGTATTTTTGACTTAACCAAATTATTTGTTGGCTCTCAAGGAACTTTGGGCATTATTACTGAAATTACTCTTAAATTGGTGCCTACCGAAAAATACTCAAGTATGTTTGTGATATATCTCTTTTCGCTTGAAAATTTAGCTCACATTATTCAGGAAATTTTAAAAGTAAGCCCAACTTCCTTGGAATCCTATGATGATAAAACTCTAAAATTGGCCCTAAAATATGCCCCAGAATTGGCCAGAATGATAGGCCAACAAGAGAATCTATTGACTTTTATTTTAGATCTTTCTCCTGACCTTTGGATTATGTTAAAAAACAGAAAGTTTCCAAAATTAGTTTTGATGGCTGAATTCACTGGAAATGATCAGAAAGAAATAGAAGATAGAATTTACCAGGTTCAAAAAAATTTAGCGCCTTATAATCTGCAAACCCATTATGAAAAAAATCCTGATGAATATTGGATCATTCGAAGACAAAGCTTTAATCTTTTGCGCCAAAAAATTAAAAATCGCCAGACCGTGCCTTTTATTGATGATATTATTGTCAATCCAGATAAAATGCCAGAATTTTTGCCCCAACTTAACAAAATTTTAGAAAAATACCCCCAGCTCATTTACACTATTGCTGGCCACGCTGGAAATGGTAACTTTCATATAATTCCCTTGATGGATATGACTGATCCTAAACAAAGAGCTTTAATTCCTGAAATTTCAGAAAAAGTTTATGATCTGGTCCTAAAATTTGAAGGCTCCTTGTCAGCTGAACATAACGATGGCTTAATTCGAGGACCATATTTAAAAAAGATGTATGGCCAAAAAATGTATGAACTCTTCAAAAGAGTAAAGCAAATTTTTGACCCTTATAATATTTTTAATCCTCACAAAAAAACAGATGCTGACCTTGAGTGGTCCATGAGACATCTTAAAACCTCAAATGTCCATTATGTTTAATTTTTAGCCTTTTTTCTTAAAAATAGAAAATAAAAAACTATCAAGATTGAACCTAAAAGATCCATTAATAGATCACCCAAGGTGTCAGAGACTGAAGCCTGGTTGATTTTAGCCTTAAAGAAAGTATCTAAACCCCACTCAAAAAATTCCCAAAAAATACCTATTAAACCTGAAAAGCCCAAAATAAAAACCACAGCTGAAAGCAAGTTTAATTTTTCAATCTCATTTTTAAAATAAATAATTCCAAATAAAGCCACACTCAGCCCACCTAAAAAATGCAAAGGAATATCGACCCAGGGATTTTTCCAATAAAACCCACTAAAGATACTACTAAAATATAAAAAAGCAACAAGCGCTAACAAAAAAGAAAAAGTTTTATAAGTCAAAAATGAATTTTTAATTTTGGACATTGGAATTTAGGATTTGTTTTTAAATTTAAAATTAGAATTTACCACAATAGTATATTCTCCTTTTTGGGGATCTTTTTTTATTTGTTCTAGGACATTGTCAATATGGCCTCGGTAATAACTTTCAAACCTTTTGGTCATTTCTCTGGCCACAAAAATTTGGCGCTCTCCAATTCCAGCTTCTTTTAGCTCTAATAAATCTTTGATAATTTTTTGAGGAGTTGAGAAAAAAACTTGAGTCAAAGAATTTTGGACAATTCTTTTAAAAAATTTTTTTCGGCCCTTCTTTTTTGGAGGATAGCCCCAAAAACAAAACTTCTCAGCTCTAAACCCACAAACACTCAAAGCCAAAGTTACAGCTGATGGGCCAGGAATTGGGATAATTTTTATTTTTGGATCTTGCTTATAAATCATATCAATAAACTTAGCTCCAGGATCAGAGATGCCAGGAGTTCCAGCATCGGTAACTAAAGCTGCCAAAAGGCCCTGAGAAAGTTCATTTATTATTTTTTGAAGTTTGACAAAACCAGTATGTTCATGCAAGCTCTCTAATTTTGCTTTGCTCCCAACATAAGATAAAAGCTTTTTGGTGACCCTGGTATCTTCAGCTAACACAAGTTTAACTTCTTTTAAAATTTTTGCTGCGCGATAGCTGAGATCTTCCAAATTACCAATTGGAGTAGCAATAACATAAAGCATATTTAGAATTTAAAATTTAAAGGTGGAGTTTTGATATAAAATCTCTGAGATTAAAAAGGCAAGGTAAACCAAAATTAAAACTAAAGCTTCTCCCCTGCCAAGAACCTTGCCTGTTTTTACAAAAATCCAAAAAAGTACCGCACTTAAAATTAAAAAAGTTCTAGCAATTAAAAAGGGCGAAAAATCATCAATCACAATTGGTTGAATTAAAACTGCTGTCCCTAAAACCAAAGTCGAAGGTATGACAATAGAACCCATCAAATTTCCCAAAACCAATCCTGATTCTCCTTTTTTAGCTGAAACAATTGAAAAATAGGTTTCAGGTAAAGCGTTACCCAAACTCACTATTAGCAAACCAATCCAATAGATGGGTAAATTTAACAAAACAGCAATTTCTTGGGAACTTCTTACAATGCCTTGGGCTCCAAGAATTATTAAGCCAGAACCTATAACAAAATTACCAAGGGCCTTCAAAAAATCTAAAAAATCTTTCTTTAGATTTGATGAAGCTAAATTTAAGACATCTTCTTTGAATCTTTCTTTCTTAGAAAAAAGCCATCCCAAATATAATATAAAAGATATCAATAGCACAGCTCCATCCCATCTGCTCAATTGACCATCAGCAATTAAGGCTAAAGGTAAAATAGCAATCATAACCGTTACCAAAGATGAAATCTGAACAGCTTTAGATTCGGTAGAAAAATTTCCCTTACTAAAAATCGTTGCTAAAGCAATAGCTAAGGTAAAGTCTACTAAATTCCCGCCCAAAACATCGCCCAAAGAAAGTTGAGGAATCTTGCGCAAACTTGAGATAACGCCAATGGTTAAATTGGGCAAAGAAGTAACAATCGACATCAATACAAAAGCTAACACAAATTTCTGCCAATTTAAAAAACCAGCAATTCTTGAAAGCGAAGCCACAACCAGCGGTCCAGAATAAATTAAAACTATTAAAGATCCGATAAAAAATAAAAATGGTAAAAAGAGCATTTTAAAACCCTAATTTCATTTGAATTTGATATAAAATTCCCAAAATCAAAAAGCCTGCCAGAATCAAAATTTCAATTTTTGGAACTTCAATAATTTTTATGGCACCCTCTATCTTTTGAGAATTTTTAGCCTTAAGATACAGAGCTAAAATTATTAGCCCTTCCAATCCCAAGAAAATTCCACCAACGGTATCAATAACATTAATAAAGCTTTTTAACCCTAAAAAATAAAGGCCCAAAGGAACAAACATTGCCAAAAACCAGGCCAATTTTTTTTCTATCTTAAAATCATACCACAAGACTTTTTCTAAATTTAGACCAATGGTTAAAAAAGAAGTAAATACCGCAATAAAACCAAAAAGCAAAGCGACTTTTACAATTTTATCGTCAAAAAAGTATTTTAAACCAACTAAGGCATTTTCAGGGGTTAAAGAGCCCATAATCCCAGCTAAAAGACCGGCAAAAAGCAAATAAAATAATACTAAAATTAAAATTGAGCCCCCAAAAATTTTACTAAAGAGATGTTCTTTGTTTTTCAAAAGCTCCAAAGTTTCTGGAACCGCAGCTAAACCCCATAGAGAAAATAAAATTATCCCATAAGGAAAAAACAAAGACTGAATTTCAAAATTTAAAAGATTCAAGGTCCTAAAAAATACTTTGCCTTCTTTAAAGATCATTAATAAAATTAGAGTCAATAGAATTAAATCTAAAGCTTCAAATTTTGAAATAACTTTAATTCCCCTCAAAACCAATAAGCTAGCTATAGCTAAAAATGCTAAAATTCCAAAAATTTCTTTTTTTAGAAAAATCCCTCCTAAAAGCTCATTTAAAAAACTACTGCCAATTATTAAATAGATCAAAAGAGTTCCCAACAAACCTAAAATATTAATTATAGCTGTCAATTTCCGGCCTTTTTCTCCAAAATAAATGCCAACATAACCTGGCAATCTATGGTTATCTTTAGTCCAAACAATTATCTGGGCATAAAGAATGTGTAAAACTGCGACCACTCCTCCTAAAATCACCAAATACAAAAAAGTTAAAACAATTCCAACTTTAAAAACCACATAAGGCAAAGCAAAAATTCCAGCACCAATTATAGTCCCGATTAATGTGAAAAAAGCTAAAAATTGATTTTTCATAAAACGGCCCCAACGGGAGTCGAACCCGTGTTTCTGGCGTGAGAGGCCAGTGTCCTTGACCGCTAGACGATGGGGCCCTTAAAAAAAAGGATATCAAAATAGAATTTATTTTTAAATCAAAACTTTTAAAGCTTTTTAGGGTTTGTAATCAGGTGGAATTAAATAATATTTAATTAAATATTCAGCTAACTCTTTAAATACTGGGGCTGAAGAATATTCAGCAGTTTTGGTTTGAGGATGGTCTAATTTAACTAATATCAAGAACTTTGGATCAAAAGCTGGGAAAAATCCAATAAAGGATTGAATGGTTTTATCAGAATACCCAGGCTTATTTTGACCCAAAGAAGTCCAGGGAACTTGAGCTGTGCCGGTTTTGCCAGCAATATAATAACCTGGTATTCTAGCACCTTTGCCAAAACCTTCTTCTACAACGCCCAAAAGCATTGAGGTTAAAACCCTTGAGGTCTCTTTTGAAATTACATTTCTTTCTTCAAGGAACTGAGGCTCTTTTTTTAAGCCATCTTCCTCTATATATTTTACAACATAAGGAGTGATAAGTTTGCCACCATTAGCAATAGCTGAAAATGCTCTTACCAGTTGGATAGGAGTTATAGCTATTCCCTGGCCAAAGGAGGCGGTAGCTAGATTAATGTCGCGCAAAGTTTTTAAGTTGGCGTTTTGAGAATATATTTCTCCCTGAAGGTCAATGCCACTTGGTTCTAAAAATCCAAACTCTTTTAAGTAATGCAAGAATGTTTCAGCTCCTACCTGTTTTTGAGCAAAAACTGCGCCCGTATTAATAGATTTTTCTAGAACCTGACGCATGGTTTGGATACCATAAACTCGGTTATCGTAGTTATAAATAGTGTAAGAACCAATTTTGACAAAGCCCTTATCCTCGTATGAGGTTTCTGGAGTAATTTTACCCGTCTCTAGTCCTGCTGCTATTACAATTGGTTTAAAAACAGATCCTGGCTCAAAAAGCTCTTGCAAAGCTCCATTTTTAAAAACTTGTTGGTCCTTAACCTTAAAATAAAAATTGGGATCAAAAGTAGGATAATCAGCCAAGGCAATAATTTGGCCATTGATAGGGTTGATGACAATAATTTGACCTCCAATCGCCTTAAATTTTTCAACATTTTCTTTCAAGAGTTTTTCTGCGATTATCTGAACATTATAGTCAATGGTTAAAACCAAGTTAGCTTTAGCCTTTTTTTTGTTTTGGGTTATATTCCAAGAAAAGCCCCAAGGGTTTCTTTCGCTAAAAATCAAGCTTAGATCATTTTTTAAAACTTGGTCATAAAAACCTTCGAGGCCATACTGTCCTTTTCCTTCTCCTCCAACAAAACCCAATAAATCTGAGCTAAAGATTCCTTGAGGATAAGTTCTGATGAATTTTGACTCAAATTCTAAAAAATCAGGACCAAAGGCTTTTAGTTTCTTAAGTTTTTGCCCAGAACAGTCAGAGGTTAATAAAACTCGCTTGGAATTTGAGCTCTCTATCTGTTTTTGAAGCTCCTCTTTTGGAATTGAAAGAACCAAAGCAATTTCTGAAATATGATTTTGCCAACCAGGTTTTTCTTTATTTAAAAAACAAAGGGTTTGTTCTTTAGTGGTAGCAATAATATAACTATTACCCCTTGCGTCCTGGACTAAAATATCGCCTCTTTTGCCTTGAAATTCTAAAAACAAATTTTGTTGTCCTTGAGCTAAAGCTTTATAAAGCTGGCCATTTAACACCTGAATATAAAAGAGCCTGCCTATCAAGACAAGCCCAAAGAGCGTTAGAAAGAAAGCGCTAATAAAAATACGATAAGGCGATAAAGCCATAAGAAATTTCCTACTTTTGAACTAAAGTTTCTTGAGCCTTTATAAAATTAAAGTTCTTAACTTGTTCAAAATTAAGTTTAGCTATTTGATCATTAAGAAAGCTTTTGTCAATTTTTGAAGCTTCAATTCTTTTGGTCTCATACTCAATTTCGGTGGCTTTTAGTTCTTTTTTAAGTAATCCTAACTGATGAGTTTCAAGAGCTAAAGCTTGAAGTTGCTTTAAAGTTGTAAAAATTAAACCAGTAATTATTAAAAACCAAATCCCTATTATGAGAAAAAAAATTGTTTTTTTAACCATATTTTCAGGGCTATATTTTAAAGTTTTTTAAGAACCCTCAATTTTGCCGAACGAGCTCTGGGATTTAAAGCGATTTCCTCTTTGGTTGGTCTAATTGGTTTTTTTGTTAAAAGGTTGGCTAATTTATTTTTTTGGGCCTCCCTGAAGAAAATTTTGACTTGTCTATCTTCCAAAGAATGAAAAGATATTACGGCCAAGCGTCCACCTGATCTCAGAACCTTAAGGGCTTGAGGTAAAGCTAATCTAAGATGCTCTAACTCTTGATTAACTGCTATTCTTAAAGCTTGAAAGGTCAAAGTCGCAGGATGGATTTTCTTTCTTGCTTTAGAATATGGTTTTATTGCCTTTTCAATTATTTTTACTAACTCTCCTGTGGTCTCAATTGGCCTTTTTTGTCTACTTTGCACTATAGCTTTGGCGATCTGACCTGCAAATTTTTCTTGACCATATTCTTTTAGAATTCTTTTGAGCTCTTTTTCAGGCCAGGTATTTACAATTTTATAAGCTGTCAAATTTTTGGTAGGTCCATAGGTCATAATCAAAGGCTCATCTTTTTTGAAAGAAAACCCTCTACCTGATTTTTCAAGATGCCAGCTCGACAACCCCAAATCCATTAAAATACCATCTATAGGTTTAAAATTGTGTTCTTGGACTATTTTTTCTAAGTTTACAAAATCATCATTTACTAAAATCAGGCGATCCAAATATCCTTGGAGTCTTGATCTGCAAAAAATCAGCTGGTCAGGATCTTTATCAATAGCTAACACTTTTCCATGAGGGCTTGTTTTTTCTAAAATAAGGGCTGTATGGCCACAAGTTCCGCAGGTAGCATCAACAAAATTTTCATTCTCTTTTGGGTCAAGGAGCTGTAATACTTCTTCTTTCAAAACAGGTGTATGAATCAGCATTCTAATTTTTAGCAGTTAGTTTAAAAATAAAATCTTTTTCTAATTTTCTTGTAATTATTTTTCAAACCCCTATTCTTATATCCCAAGTTCTTGCAATCTCTCTGCAATTTTATCAACATCTTTGTGGGTTTCTTTTTTGTATTTCTTCCAAGCCTTCTCATTCCATATCTCAAGCCGGTTAAACAACCCCCCAATTACAACTTTTTTGCCCAAATTGGCATATTCTCTTAAATAGTCAGGGATTAAAATTCTACCTAAACTATCAATCTCAACTTCCATAGCGCCAGCTAACATTAATCTAGCAAAACTTCTAGCATCAGCTCGAGCTAAAGGCAACTGGCTTAGTTTATGAGCTAATTTTTCCCACTCTGAAAATGGATATACAAAAAGGCAGTTATCCAAACCTTTGGTAATAACAGCTTTTTTACCAAAAGTTTTTCTGAATTTTGCAGGTATTGAAAGTCTCTTTTTCTGATCAATTGTGTGAATGTATTCTCCAATAAACACAGCAGATTAGTTATCCACAGAAAGTTAGGTTTATTAACACTTTTTTCCACAATTTTCCACTAATTTTAACTTTAATCCCACAAAACCCCATTGTCAAGCCCAAAGTTATCCACATTGTTAATTAACAAAAATTAAAAACCTGCTCTAAAAATTAGAGAGGTTCTCAAAGACAAATAAAAAAATCGATAAATGAAAAACTAAGATATTGTTTGGATCAAAGAAGCACTAGAGAATCTCAAAGAATTTGTTTTGGTTATAAGAAATTCGCCTTTTTCAGAAAGATATACATTTACTTTGTCCCCTGGCTTTATTTTACCTTCCAAAAGAGCTACCGCAATTAAATTTTCTACTTTTTCTTGAATTACTCGACGCATTTCTCTGGCACCAAAAGCTGGATTATAACCAAGCTCCACTATTTTTTCTTTAACTTGAGGCGAAACCTTAAGTTCTATTTCTTTTTGGGCAAGAATTTTAACTAAAGCCCCAAAAAGGAGATCAGCAATTTCTAAGAGATTCTGTTTTGAGAGAGGTTTAAAAATAACAACAGCATCGAATCTGTTTAAGAACTCAGGTCTGAAGAGATTTTTCTCAAAAAGGTAAGAGAAAAGATCTTCTTTGATAATATCTAATTTTTTATCTTGGCGAACATCTTCCCAAATAATTTGAGCTCCAGCATTAGAAGTAGCAATAATAAGAGTATTTTTAAAACTTACTTTCCTTCCAAAGCCATCTGTAATATGTCCTTCGTCTAAAACTTGCAAAAATAGGTTCAAGATATTTTGGTGGGCTTTTTCAATTTCATCTAAAAGCAATAGAGAAAATGGATTCTCTCTTACCTGAGTAGTTAGAATTCCTTCCTGATCGTCACCACCAATTAGCCTTGGGATATCTTGAACATTTTGGAATTCTGACATATCCAAGCGAATCATCCTATTTTCTGAGCCAAAATAAATTTCAGCTAAGGCTTTGGAGGTTTCGGTCTTGCCAACACCTGTTGGACCTAAAAATAAGAAAGCTCCAATAGGCCCTTTTCTAATGGTGACCTCTGTTCTTGCTCTTCTCAGAGCGTTAGAAATTTCAATTACCGCTTCTTCCTGATTAACAATGCGTTGATGAATCAAATTTTCCAAATTTAAAAGAATATCTTTTTCTTTCTTTTGGATTTTGCCAACTGGGATCTCGGTCTTTTGAGTTATAACTTCTTGGACATCTTCTGGTAAAACAAAGGGGTGGTGGGGTTTTGAACTAGCATAAACCATCACCTCATCTAAAAGTTCGATGGCTTTTTTTGGAAAAGCTTTATCTTGTAAGTATTTTGCTGATAACTCTACGATAGCTCTGAGAGCTTGAAGGGTAATTATTTTTTTGTGTCGATTTTCAAAATAAGCCATCAAATCCTCTAGAACTTCTAAAGTTTCTTGTTCTGAAAGTTCTTTGACTTCGACTTTGTTAAAATAATTTAATAAAGATGGGTTTTTCATCAGTTCTTGGTGAAAACCAACAAAAGTAGTTAAAGCAATCACTTGGAGACCCGGTCTTGAGAGATGTGAAGATAAAATCCCAGAAATATCTAAAATTCCTGGCTTTTGAACTTGGCTTACATAATTATGAAGATCGTTAATAATTAAAATTACGTTTTTAGCTTCTCGAGCTTCGGTAAATACCTTATCTAGAACCATTTCAGCTACCTCCAAACTTTCAAGTCTAGAAATTAGAGCTGGAAGATCAAGTTCTACAAAGCGCTTATAATTTAAAAGCTCTGGCAAATTGCCAAAATAACTTTCTCTAGCAAAATGCCTAATGATTTCTCTTCTGCCAGAACCTGGCCTGCCAACTAACAGCACATTGTTGTTTTGGGTTAAAGTCAGAATCCTTGAGATTTCTTTTAATTCTGTTTGATGCCCAACCAATCTTAAAGGAGTGCCTTTTAGGGTTTCATTAGTTAAATCTTTAGAATAAAGATCTAAAGTAATTGTGTATCCAGATGCTAAATCTCGGCCAATTGCGCCAAAAAGGGCTAGATTCTCTTTACTCCAAAACTTACGGCGTCTTTGAGCAAGATCTTCAAGGCGTTCTTTTAAACTACCCAAACTAGCTACATCTTCTGATTTTATTTGGTTTTCAATTAACACTTCTTTAAAATAAGGGTCTTTTTTAGCTAAAACCGAAAGAAAATCAGCTGAGCTAAGTTTATTTTTGTTTTTTTGAACCGCATTATTTAAAACCTCCTTTAAGGTATCTTTAAGTTCTAAAGTATAAAAAGGATGTTTTAGGTCCAAATGTTGGGGATAATTTTCAAAGGAAGATAAGGCTCTTGAAGCTATATTTTCTAGATTTAATCCTAAGCGCAAGAAAATAAATTTAGCTGTTTGGGTGCCCAAAAGAAAATAAAAAAGCACGCTCGTGCCAAAAGGCAGTTTTCTCTTTTTGCAAAACTTCTCTCCAGCATAAATTGCTTGAGCCAATTCTAAATCAAAAAAGTCAGCTAAATTAAATTTTTCTGGATCTTTTAAAACATGTTTTAAAGACCAGCGTATTTTTGGATTTAAAAGCCAGGTGTTATAAAAAAGCTCTTGCAAACTAGCTGTTAAAAATAGAGCTAAAGAAATTAAAGCTAAACCTAATAATTTACTCAAGACTGTTCCTGGCAAAAAACCAATACCAAAACCCAAAACCACAAAAAAACTTGATAAGATCAAAGTTGAAAAAGAGAGCTTTTTTAGAGCCAAAGCTAAAAAGAGATAGGGTTTATTTTCCAAAGCTTTAAATATTATTGAATTAGATACTTGAAACTGCATTATTTCTAGGTAAAAATTAATTTAAAACCAAAAATAAACAAAACCAAAATTATCAATGGTAGGAAAAACCAACTGACTAAAATTAAAAGGCCAATTAGGAAAATAGCAATTTCAAAAACAATACCTATTGCAATGATAAGCAAACGAGAAACAGCGCCAATGGTCCTAAAAATAAAATTAGAAAAAGCTGCGACTATCCAACGCTCAAGATCAAAACCTCGGCCATAGGACTCTTGGTAAAGATGAAATGGAGCAAAGAGAGTGCGGATTAAATAAAAAATCGAAAAGAATTTTAGACCAAACTCCAGAAAATTAAGCCAGGCCTCAAAAATAACTCTTGGCCTATCAATAAAATACCAATACCAGTAACTAAAAATAGTGGAGGGTAGAAAGAAAAACATTAATATATTTTACCAAAACTTGTTTTAGATAACCAGAATAAGGTATAATTTTAAATAAAATGGGCGCATAGCTCAAAGGTTAGAGCGCTGCGTTCACATCGCAGAGGTTTCTGGTTCGAATCCAGATGCGCCCACCCCAAAAAATTGTGCTCTCAAAGCACTTTTTTGGGGTAATTTGAGGGTCACCTCCTCTTTTATGTTCTATTTCAATTCTACTTGCGCTCCAGCTTCCTCTAGTTTCTTTTTCAACTCTTGGGCCTCTTCTTTTCTAACTGCCTCTTTAATAACCTGAGGTTCAGAAACTGCAGCATCGACTAAATCTTTAGCTTCTTTCAACCCTTTACCCGTTGCGTCTCTGACAGCTTTAATGACTTCAAGTTTTTTATCACCAACTTTAACTAAAACGACACTAAATTCACTTTTTTCTTCAGACAAAGCTTCTGGTTGGGGTTGAGACCCAGCTTGAGAAACAGTTGGTGGAATAATTTGAGGCCCAGCTGAAACTCCAAATTTCTGCTCTAGAACCTTAACTAATTCTGCCAATTCTAGGACCGTTAATTTTTCTATAGCTTCTACCAAATCCTTAAATTTTTCTGGAACCTCAACTTTTTCTTGTTTGTGTGTTTCTGACATCATAATTTTTAGGTATTAAGACAAGAAAACTATCTATCATTTTTTGACCTTTTTATTGTCCTTTTTTGTTTTTAATCTCTAAAAAAATTGTAATCAATTTTGAAAGGTTAGCTTTTAAACTCCAAACTAAACCATTCAAGGGATAAGCTATGGTGCTCACGAGTTTTGTTTTTAGATCTTGAGGCGAAGGCAAAGAAGCTAATTTCTCAACCATCTCTGGTCCTTGAAACATTTTATCAAATACTCCCCCTAAAATTTTAAAATTAGGCCTATTTTTAGCAAATTCTATTAGAATTTTTGAAACCTGAACCTCGTCTTGTAAACTAAAAATCGTTGCTAACTGGCCATAGAGTTCTCTTACGGTCTCGCCTAAGTCTTTGAAGCCCTTTTCTTTGAAAGCAATTTGCAAAAGAGTTTTTTTAGTTACTTTAAAAATGTTCTGGCTTGCTTTTAATCTCTTTTTAAGCTCTAAAAGCTCATCAGTCTTTAGGCCGTGAAAATCAGCAAAAATTATAGCTTTTTGCTTATCTAAAAGCGATTTTAAATTTTCTACAATTTGCTTTTTCTTTTCACGGGTCAAAATCATAATAGAATCAATTAAAAAATCTGTGGAAATTCCACAGACAAAAACAGCCAAGAGATTTTTGAATCCTCAACAGGAGCTTATGCCTTTTTGGCTGCCTGTTGTCTATGGATTATAAAAATTATATTATCAAAGTAAAGCTATATGTCAAGAAATTTCAATTCAAGGATTAAACATTTTATTTAAAATTTGATTTTTCTTTGATTCTTTTTAAAGATATAATTCCTTTGCTTTAAGATGCTGTTGGTAAGTTTGGCTGAAAATGGTTTTGCCTTCTTGAGTTGAAAGATAAAACCAATAAGGCGAATCCTCTGGATTGAAAGCCGCTTTGATACTTTCTAAACCTGGATTTGAAATTGGACCTGGGGGCAGACCCTTGTATTTATAAGTGTTGTAAGGATGGTCTATTTGAAGTTCTTCTAAAGAAATTTTAGTTGTTTTCTTGCCAGTAATATAAGAAATTGTGGCATCAACCTGAAGAGGCATATCCGATTTCAACCTTTTCCACAAAATCCCCGAGACCAATTTTTTATCTTCAAAAGTTCTAACTTCCTTTTCCAACAAAGAAGCCATAATAATTATCTGGTAAAGATCTCTGTTTTGGGCCTTAAGCGCTGGCAAAGAATCAAAAACCACTCTTTGCTCAAATTGCTTGAGCATTTTTCTGGCAATGGTCTCAGCTTTTTCCCCTAAACCAAAAATATAGGTATCTGGAAATAAAAAACCTTCTAAACTTGCTTGCTCTGGTATGCTCTCTAAAAATGGAAATTCATTTTTAAACTGCTTAACAGTAAGCTTACTTAAATTAAAATTGCAATAATAATTTTTTTCAAAGCAAAGCTGATTGAACTTTTCTTCGATATTTTTGATAGAAGAACCTTCAGGAACTACAAGAACAATAGTAGCTATCTTACCTTTGACTATTTTCTCAGCAATTTGAGGTATACTTTCTCTTGGCGAAAACTCATATACGCCAGCTTGTAAGTTATTTGCTTTACCTTTGAAAACAACATATAGCCAAAATAAAAATCCAGAGCGAATAATACCTGAGCTATAAAGTTTATTTGCAATAATCTTAGCGCTATCTCCTTTTTGAATTTCTATGACTAATTTTTTTTGAGAATTTAGCTAAAAAGGCGTAAAAATATAATAAAAAACTAAAGTTAGGAGGAGCACTATAAAAAAGACCAACCAAATAATTCTCATACTTTTATAAAAAGCTTTAAGGCTCATTAACTTCTATTAAAGGCACAAATATAAAACCAGGATACTCTTTTTGTTCAAAAACATCTTGATTTTTTTTAATATAAAGCCAAATCGAGCTAGCTATAGGAATTACAAGCCTGCCACCTATTTTTAATTGGTTTTTGAGAGCTTGGGGCGGTTCTTTAAGAGCAGCAGCTGAAACTAAAATTTTATCAAAAGGTGCCTCTTTTGGATAACCTTTTGATCCATCGCCAAAAATAATATCAATTATTCCTTTTTGAATAAAATTATATTTTGAAACATTGCGTTTACCAAACTCTACTAATTCTGGAATCACTTCCATACCAATAACTTTGCCTTTTTGGACCTTAAATTTGAAATTAGGAATATCTTTTTGGCTAACGATGTGAGCTAAAAGGGCGGTAGTCCAACCAGAACCTGATCCTACATCTAAAATTTTATCACCTGGCTTAGGATCTAATAACTCTAACATAAAAGCTACAACTAAAGGTTGAGAGATTGTTTGGCCATAACCAATTGGCAGAGCTTCGTTAATATAGGCCAAATTTTTAATATCTTCTGGAATAAAGTCTTGACGGTCTATGGCTTTGAAGGCCTCAATAATCCTTTTGGTTTTGAGCCACCTGCTATTAATAAGTTCTTGAACTAAATTTTGGTTGCTTTCCATAGCTTAATTAATTAAATTATACCACCACTCTTTTAGTTTTTAATAAAATAAAATCGCCCAAAAATCTAGGGCTACAATCTGCGCGGGCGACGGGACTCGAACCCGCAACCTTTCCCGTGACAGGGGAATGATCTGTCCAATTGATCTACGCCCGCTCAAAGTCTAATTTTAATCTATTTTAAATTAAAAGACAATATGCCGGGGGCGAGATTCGAACTCGCGACCTAGGGCTTATGAGTCCCTCGCTCTAACCAACTGAGCTACCCCGGCAAGATCAAAGAAATTTTGTTGTTAAAAGTTGGGAGGGCAGGAGTCGAACCTGCGATCTCCGGGTTATGAGCCCGGCGAGATACCACTTCTCCACCTCCCATCAGGTTAAGTTTTTAATATTATATATCACTAAAAAATATAATCAAGCTTATGTATAAGATGAGTACATTTTTGACAAGTAGGGATTTTTAGAGGCTACTTCAATAGGCGTTTTGTAACCTAAGGCTTCATGAGGTCTTTTGAAGTTAAATTCCTCAAGCCAAAGAGCTAATCTTGGATTGAAAATCTCTGGTTCAGGATGAAAGTTACCAAGATTAAGAAACTCTTCTTTTAATGTTCGGTTGAATCTTTCACTGACTGGATT
>FWWL01003975.1_pt1 | contig 25798 bp, 23 predicted proteins | sample 2228331 | NCBI WGS metagenome assembly FWWL01 (sample SAMEA103939775, study PRJEB20133) | metagenome | reverse complement strand
CAGAGCGTCGCCGAGATGCAGCACGCGCTCTACGACGAGGTCCTGCCGGCGCGCGGCAGCGGCGCGCGCCGGCGCCCGCAGGTCGTCGCCGTCGCGTACGGCGACCCCGCCCTGCTCGAGGGGGCGCTGGAGGCGCTCGGCGACGGGTTCGAGACCACGATCGTCGACAACTCCTCGTCGGCGCAGACCGCGCAGATGGCCCGGCGCCGCGGCATCCACTACATCGACCCCGGCGCCAACCTCGGATTCGGTGCGGGGGTCAACGTCGCGCTGCGCGCACTGCGCGAGCGCGGACGTGACGCCGACGACGTCCTGCTGCTGAACCCCGACGCCCGCATCGCCGGCGGCGACGTCGATCGCATGCACGACAAGCTGCACACCCAGCGCGACCTCGCCGCGGTCGGAGCCACGCAGATCGAGCCGGCCACCGGCGACCCGGTGCGGGTGTGGTGGCCGTTCCCCGGTCCCGGGCGGGCGTGGATCGAAGCGGTCGGCGGCGGCGCCCTCAACCGCGCGCACGGGTTCGTGATCGGGTCGGTGCTGCTGCTGCGCGCCGAGGCGGTCGCCGCGGTGGGCGAGTTCGATGAACGGTTCTTCCTCTACGCAGAGGAGGTCGACTGGCAGAAGCGAGCGACGGATGCCGGCTGGCGCATCGATCTGGCCGAGGTCGCCGCGACGCACATCGGTGCCGCCACCAGCGGCGATTCCGACCGACGCGACGCCCTGTTCTTCGCCAGCAATGAGGTCTATCAGCGCAAGCACTTCGGAGCGGCCGGGTGGCAGGTCTTCCGAGCCGCCATGGTGTTCGGTGCAATCGTGCGTAGGGTCGCCTTGCGCGGCGAGCGGCGTGCCCAGGCGCGGCGGCGCCTGGCGATCTTCGTGCGCGGACCGGTAGCCCATGCGCGCCGCGTCAGCTGACGGCGCACTTGGCCTCCCAGACCTCTCGGTAGACGTCGAGGGTGCGGTCGGCGACGCTATCCCACGTGTAGCGCGCGGCATCGGCGCGCGCCTGCGCGCCCAGCCGGCGCCGCAGGGCACCGTCGACGACGAGGGGGCGCAGCGACTGCGCGAGGGAGCGGCCGTCTCGCTGAACGAACACGCCGTTGACGCCGTCGACGACGAAGTCCTCGGTGCCGTTGACCCGCGTGGTCGCCAGCGGCAGCCCTGCCGACGCCGCCTCGAGCGAGACCAGCGCGAACGCCTCGTACAGCGTGGGGAAGACGAACACGTCGCCGGCTTGGAAGTAGTCCTCGACCCGCGGCGAATGCCCCGCGAACAGCACCCGGTCTCCGACACCGGCCGCGGCGGCCTGCGCGCGGAACGGCGCCTGGTCGTCGCCGCCGACGACGAGGGCCTTCGCCTGCGCGGGCAGGTGGGCGAGCGCCTCGACCAGAGGCGCCAGTCCCTTGCGGCGGAACTCCTTGCCGACGAACAGCAGTACGACGTCATCGTCGGTGAACCCGTGCCGGGTACGGATATCGCGGCGCCGCTGCGCGGCGTCGGCTGGCTGGAACCGGGCTGCGTCGACTCCGTTGGGGATGACGGTGATGAGCTCGGGCGGCACGCCGTAGTGCTTGCTCACCTCGCGTCCGACGCCATGAGAGACGGCGATGACCCGACGGAACGCCCCCGGCCGATAGTTGCGCTTCTCGATGCGCAGGATCGCGTGGTGGTGCGGGTTGAGCAGCGCCCGGGCGCCCTCGCCGTTGCGGAACTTCATCTCCCACCAGGCGCGGTGGCAACTGTGCGCGGTGATGACGTCCTGGGAGCGCAGGGCGCACCCACCCTGGTTGTGCAGGAGGTCGAACGCGTGCGCAGAGGCGGTGCGAGTGGCCGCGGCCGAGTACGTCACAGGGGTGAGGAACCCGGGGAGTGCGGAGTCGGGCACCTGTTGCCAGGTCAGTGGGGGTGGGGGCGCCGGGTCGACGGCCGTCGCCAGCAGCGTCAGGTCGATGCGATCGGCGAGCCGGGCGGCCACCTCGTAGGAGGCTCGTTCGATGCCGCCTTCGCGGTTGAAGCGGAACGACGACATGGCCACGCGCACGTGGTCATGTTATGGCACTCTCGTTCCCAGGGGAGATGCGTGGGCGCTCCCGCGCGGTCAGGGGGAGTCGCGAAGTGAGGGTCATCCATCTGGTGTGCTCGGACGGCTTCGGCGGCGTCGAGCGGTACATCGCCAATCTCGCCATCTCGCTGCGCGCGCACGGCGACGAGGTGGATGTCGTCGGGGGCAGCGCCCGGCTGATGCCCGCCGCCGTTATCGGCGCAGGGGTGCGGTGGCATCCGGGCGGGAACGTGCGTGAGGCCTGGCGGTCGCTGGGAACGCTGGATGCCGCGGACATCCTCAACACCCATATGTCCCAGGCGGACGTCCTCGGCGTGATGCACGGAGTGAGCCCGCGGGCGCAGCGCTCCGCGCACGTCAGCACCCGCCACTTCGCCGCTCCTCGCGGCGGGAGCCGGCTGACGCGGGCGGCCTTCTCGCTCATGCAGCGCCGGATCGCGGCGGAACTGGCGATCTCGAACTTCGTCGCCGAGAGCATCCGCTCGCCGAGTATTGTCGTCCACTCCGGGGTTGCCTCGCGGCCCCTGTCGGCCGAACGGGACCACGTCGTGTTGGTCGCGCAGCGGTTGGAGGCGGAGAAGGACACCGCAACGGCGCTGCGGGCCTGGGGACTCAGCGCCGCTGCCGGCAGAGGGTGGCGCATGCAGATCGCAGGTGAGGGAGCCCAACTCGCCGGCCTGGTCTCCCTCGCCGAACAGCTTGGGGTTTCGAGCTCCGTTGACTTCCTCGGGTTCCGCTCCGACATCGACGCGTTGCTGAGCCGCGCGGGGTGCGTCCTCGCGCCGACCCCGCGGGAGGGACTGGGAATCCTCGTGCTCGAGGCGATGGCGCACGGTGCGCCGGTGATCGCGTCGGCGGCAGGCGGGCATCTGGAGACCATCGGTGCGGTGGAGTCGTCGCTCATCTTCCCGGTCGGAGACGCCGCGGCCGCGGGCGACCTGATCGATGCACTCGTCGAGGACGAGCCGCGCCGCCGCGCTGCCGGTGCAGCGGGTTGGGCGTGGCAACGCGAGCACTTCTCGCTCGACGCGCAGACCGCCGGGACGCGCGCGCTCTATTCCGAGGTGCTCGCGCGATGACCGCGCACGGCATCGTGGTGTTCTCCCTCGAGCCCTGGGACGAGATCTGGCGACGCAATCAGTATCTCGTCGACGGGATGCTACGCGCCGATCCCGCCCTGCGGGTGTTGTTTGTCGAACCGGCACGCGACCTCGTCCACGGCGCGCTGCACCGGCGAGAGGTGCGTCGCGGGGGAGGGCTGCGACCCGCGGACGGGTATGAGGGCCGACTCGCCCTGCTGGAGCCGACGAAGTGGCTGCCGCGGCTGGCGGGACCCGTGGCGGATGCGATGCTGCGACGTGAGGTGGATGCCGCCCGCACCGCACACGGCCTCGCCACGGCGCCGGTGTGGGTCAATGACCCCGGGTGGGCTCACTACGTGCGCCGGCGGGGCCACCGCGTCCTGTACGACGTCACCGACGACTGGACCGCCGCCCGCCGCCCGCCCCGCCAGCACCGGATGGTCGTCGAGAACGAGAACATCCTCCTGGATCTCTGCGATGAGGTGGTGGTGTGCTCGGTGGGGCTGCAAGCCACGCTCGGTATACGCCGCAAGGTCCGCATCCTCACCAACGCCGTCGATGTGGCGCGCTACCGGCAGGCATACGAGCGACCGGCTGATCTGCCCGCAGCCGGCACCGCGCTTTATGTCGGAACGCTGCACGAAGACCGCCTCGACGTGGGGCTGACGGCTCGCACGGCCGCGCGTCTGCGGGAACAGGGTGACGTCCTCGTTCTCGTCGGGCCTAACGCGCTCGGCGGCGCGCAGTCGGCACAGCTACAGTCAGCCGGTGCGGTGCTACTTGGTCCCCGCCCGTTCGGGGCCGTGCCGGCGTATCTCCAGCACGCGAGTGTCCTGATCGTGCCGCACGTCGTGGACGACTTCACCGACAGCCTGGATCCAATCAAACTCTACGAGTACCGAGCGGTCGGGCGGCCTGTCGTCGCAACGCCCGTCGCCGGTTTCCGTGGCCTCGATGAGGAGGGCGTGTCGATCGTCGACGGTTCAGAATTCCCCGACGCTGTGGCTGCCCTCACCGCCGAGTCGATGCCCACGGTCCTTCGCGCGGGGGTGCCTGATTGGTCGGACCGTGCGGCCGAGATGGGCGAGATCGTGCGCGACGTCGGCTCACGATCTCAGTGAGAGAGGCCGTGTCCGCTCGGCGTCTGGTCGACGGAGCGGACACGGCCCGGAGTGACGACTCATGCTCTCTTGGGGGAGGAGTACGAGCGCGATGACGCATCGAGCGCCGAAGGCTTCGATGGTCTCTCCCGATCGTCTGGACTCAAGCATGAGCCGTCACATCTGTGGGCGTCGCGGCGGTGTGCCCACGACGCAGAAGCACGTGTGGCACACGCTCTGGTGTCGGTGATCGTGCACACCGGCATGTTCAGTAGGCGCCTCTCGGGTGCACCAGCACCGCAGCGGTCTGCAGCATGATCTTCAGATCGGCAGCGACCGACCAGTTCTCGACGTAGTGGAGGTCGAGGCGGACGCTCTGCTCCCAGGTGAGATCGCTACGTCCGCTGATCTGCCAGAGCCCCGTGATCCCGGGCTGCACATAGAGCCGACGGATCATGTCGCGGTCGTAGTCGCGCACCTCGTCGGGGAGCGGCGGCCGGGGCCCGACGACGCTCATCTCGCCCATCAGGACGTTCCAGAACTGCGGAAGCTCATCGAGGGAGAACTTCCGGAGGATCGCGCCGACGCGCGTGACCCGCGGGTCGTTCCTCAGCTTGAACAGCGGACCGGATCCCTCGTTCTGAGCGGCGAGCTCCGCGCGGCGAGCCTCGGCATCCACCCCCATCGTGCGGAACTTGAGGATGTCGAACTCGCGCCCGTCGCGGCCGATGCGCCGCTGGCGGAAGAACACGCCGCCCGGCGAATCGAGCATGATCGCGAGGGCGATGAGCGGTGTGACCAGCCCGATCGGGATCAGTGCGAGGGCTGCGACGACGACGTCGAGCCGCCGCTTCGCTCGCATCGTCGGGCGGTCGAACCGGGGCAGGCTCACCCGGATGAGGGCGAGGCTCTGCGCGCGGTCGAAGGTGATGCGCGACTGCGCCACATCGGCCAGCCGCGTCGCGAGCACCAGGTCGGTGGCGGCTCCCTCGAGACTCCAGCTCAGCCGACGGACGTAGTCGGGATCGTCCGTCGCGCCGCCGGCGACGACGACCGTCTCGATGCACTGATCGCGGGCGACCTGGGCGACGTCCACGCTTCCGCCCATGACGGTGAACGGCGTCCCGTCGACGGTCAGGGGTTCGAGTCCGCCGTCATCGACGACGACCACGCCGACGATGTCGTGGCCGGAGCGGCCTCCGCGGAGCGACTGAATGGTGTGGGCGATGCCGGCGCGACTGCCCACGATGAGCGTGCGCGAGGCGAGCGTCGCGTGCGAGGCCGGCCGTGAGGACCAGACGTGCTGGGCGAGGCGCGACGTCACGAGGATGGCCACACCCGCCGGGAGTGTGAGGGCGACGTGCGGGGCGAGGACCGGCCATCCGGTCACGCCTGCAACCACAGCCAAGGCCGCTGTCCCGATCGCCGCGGAGTGCAGGATCGGCCAGAGCTCCAGCCGCTCACCTGCGCCGCGGCCGTGCGCCTCCCGGCGCAGGACATAGAGCGCGATCGTCCAGACGAAAGCCAGAACGATGGCGCTGAAGAGAACGGGCCCGGCGGCCGTGGCGGCCCCGGCCGTCAGTTGGAGCGTGACGGTCGCTCCCGTCGCGGCGATGATGATCGCCGCATCCATCGCACCCGAGCGCGCGTGGTGCCGCCGACGGTTGATGATCCGTTGCTCCAGCAACGGCATCGCCCGAGGGGCACCGACGGCGCTGATCCCGCTGAGGGGAAGCGCCGGGGCGGTCATGTCCGCGGCCCGCGATCAGGCCCGCGTCGTGTCGATGGTGCGGTGTGTGCGCGCAAACGCGTGCGGCAAAGCTTCCCCATTGCTGTTCCCCGTGTCCCCAGTTCGCAGGCGTGGCCTGCTGTTCCCCCGTGCGGACCCCCGTCCGCATGTCGTCAGCCGATCCGGCTCCCACGCCGGCGTGTGTGCGGATTCCGACCCCTCGGTACCCGCCACCCCGAAGGCTGACGGGTTGAGTATTGCACGGCGTCCGCGCGGGGGGAAGAGTGACCGCGCGTTTTTCATGAATCGGCGCGAGTCCTTCGGTGGAACGGGCGCCATGTGAACGATAGAATCGATACGTCCGCGTAATTCCCCCGAGTTGCTCCCCCGCAACGCTACGGCGACGGTCATCCCCCGATGACTCCGCCGCGGGCACGTGGCGTGGGACCCCTGTGAGTCGCCCTTCCCCAGGATGACATTTCCAGGGGTCCCTTCTTTTCTCCCGTTGGCGGCGCGAGAAGCGGCGGGGTGGATGCCGCTTACGATGGTCCCTATGTGTGGAATCGTCGGATATGTCGGCCCGCGGCCGAGCCAGGACATCTTGATCTCGGGCCTCGCCCGTCTCGAATACCGGGGTTATGACTCGGCCGGCATCGCCGTGATCGACGCCGACGGGGGGCTCGGCATGCGCAAGCGTGCCGGCAAGCTCCAGGTGCTGCGGGACGATCTCGCCGCGCATCCGCTGCCGGCCGGCACCACCGGCATCGGTCACACCCGGTGGGCCACGCACGGCGGCCCGACCGACGCCAACGCGCACCCGCATCTCGCCGATGACGGCAAGCTCGCCGTCATCCACAACGGCATCATCGAGAACTTCGCCGAGCTGAAGGACGAGCTCCTGAGCGGCGGCTACACGTTCGTCTCCGAGACCGACACCGAGGTCGCTGCCGTCCTGCTCGGGCGCGAGTTCCAGGCATCCGGCGATCTCGTCGCGGCCTTCCGCGCGGTCGCTTCCCGCCTCGAGGGAGCATTCACCCTGCTCGCCGTCCACCAGGACCAGCCGGGCGTCGTCGTCGGCGCACGCCGCAATTCGCCGCTTGTGATCGGTCTCGGCGAGGGCGAGAACTTCCTCGGCTCCGACGTCGCCGCCTTCGTCGAACATACGCGCAACGCCCTGGCGATCGGCCAGGATCAGATCGTCGTGATCACGCCGGACAGCGTCGAGGTCTCGAGCTTCGACGGGACCCCCGTCGAAGCGGAACCCTTCGAGGTCGTGTGGGATGCCTCCGCCGCCGAAAAGGGTGGGTGGCCCTCGTTCATGGCGAAGGAAGTCTCCGAGGAGCCGGAAGCTGTCGCGAACACCATCCGCGGTCGTATCCACGACGGCGCCGTGGTGATCCCCGAGCTCGACGGCCTTGACGAGCTGTTCGCCGGCATCCGTCGCGTCATCATCATCGCGTGCGGCACCGCCGCCTACGCGGGGCAGACCGGCAAATACGCGCTCGAGCAGTGGACGCGCGTGCCCGTCGACGTCGAGCTCGCGCACGAGTTCCGCTATCGCGACCCGGTGATCGGCGAGGACACGCTCGTCGTCTCGATCAGCCAGTCCGGCGAGACGATGGACACGCTCATGGCCGTCAAGTACGCGCGCGAGCGCGGTGCGAAGACGCTCTCGATCTGCAACACGCAGGGGGCGACGATCCCGCGCGAGTCGGATGCCGTCGTCTACACGCACGCCGGACCCGAGGTCGCCGTCGCGTCGACGAAGGCCTTCGTCGCTCAGATCACCGCGCTGTACCTGCTGGCGCTGCACATCGGCCGCGTCCGCGGCGTGCTGTCCGGTGCCGAGTCGGCGGATCACGTCCGCGAACTCGAGGCGGTTCCGGCGAAGATCTCGCGTGTTCTCGCGGAGGAGCAGGCTCACATCGAGCAGTTCTCGCACTGGATGGCCGACACGCAGTCGGTGTTGTTCCTGGGGCGGCACGTGGGGTATCCCATCGCTCTCGAGGGCGCGCTCAAGCTCAAGGAGATCAGCTACATCCACGCCGAGGGGTTCGCCGCCGGTGAGCTCAAGCACGGCCCGATCGCGTTGATCGAGCCCGGTCAGCCGGTATTCGTGATCGTGCCGTCGCCGCGCGAATCGGCCGAACTGCACAAGAAGGTCGTCTCCAACATCCAGGAGATCCGCGCCCGCGGCGCCCGCGTCATCGTGGTCGCCGAAGAGGGTGATGCCGCCGTCCTCCCGTTCGCCGATGAGGTGCTGCGCATCCCGCTCGCCGGCCCGTTCTTCGAGCCGCTGCTGGCCGTCGTCCCGCTGCACATCTTCGCGATGGGCCTCGCGACCGCGAAGGGCCTGGACGTCGACCAGCCCCGCAACCTCGCGAAGTCCGTCACCGTCGAGTAGCACTCGCCGGTGGAGTGATGCGCGCACCTGAATAACTCCTGCACCCGGTGGGGTGCAGGCCGGCTCACCGGCCACCGCCCGCGGGATTCCGGGGGCGGTGGCTCCCCGGCGCCGCGCGTTGCAGGAGTTGTTCAGGTGGGCATGTCGGCCCGCCTCCAGGGGCGTCGCGTGGCCCGCCTCCAGCGCACCTGAACGACTCCTGCAGCAGATGAGGGGTGAGGCGGCGACACTGATCGGAGCCCGCGGAATCCCGCGGGAGCGAGTCGGAGCGCGCGGCAGGGTGCAGGAGTTATTCAGGTCGCCGGCCGAAGACCCAGCGGCGATAGGCTGGCGGGATGATCGTGGGCATCGGCGTGGACCTCGTCGACATCCCGCGGTTCGAGCGCTCGCTCGAGCGCACGCCGCGGTTGCTCGAGCGACTCTTCTCGCCCGCGGAGCGTGGCCTCAGGCCCCATTCGCTCGCCGCGCGCTATGCCGCGAAGGAGGCCTTGATCAAGGCCCTCGGCGGTTCGGACGGTGTGCATTGGACCGATATCGAAGTGGCGTCAGAGCCCAGTGGCAAGCCCGTGTTCGCGCTGTCCGGATCGACGGCTGCCGTCGTCGCCGCGCGCGGGATCAGCGCCGTGCACCTGTCGCTCTCGCACGATGCGGGCCTCGCGACCGCGTATGTGATCGCGGAGTCGACCACATGAGCCCGATGCCGGCGGGAGTCCTCCGCGAAGCCGTGATCGACACCGGCGCAATCGCCGCGAACGTGCGGCATCTGCGGCGTCTCACGGATGCCGAGGTCATCGCCGTCGTCAAAGCCGACGGCTATGGGCACGGCGCCGTCCGCTCGGCCGCCGCGGCCCTCGACGGCGGCGCCTCGCGTATCGGTGTCGCCGACATCGGCGAGGGGCTCGCGCTCCGGCGCGCCGGGATCGACGCACCGGTGTTGGCCTGGTTGCACGCCCCAGGGGCATCGTTCGCCGACGCGGCCGCGCAGGGGATCGAACTCGGGATCTCGAGCTTCGATCAGCTCCTCGCGGCAGCAGCGGCGGCATCCGCCGTGCGCGCCGTCGGCGTGCATCTCAAGATCGAGACCGGTCTCGGGCGCAACGGGATCGCGCCCGCGGACTACGCCGTGGTGTTCGCCGAAGCGGCACGGCTCGAGCGGATCGGCAAGATCCGCGTCATCGGCATCTTCAGTCATCTCTCCAACACGACGCCCGATGATGACCGTGCGGCGCTCGGACGCTTCCGCGAGGCGCTCGCGCTCGCCGCTGCGCACGGCCTCGCGCCACAGCTCCGGCACATCGCGGCGTCGCATGCCGCGATCGCCCTGCCCGAGGCCCGCTTCGGCTGCGTCCGCCTCGGCATCTCGATCTATGGGCTCTCGCCCTTCGCCGACCGGACCTCGGCCGATCTCGGGCTTCGCCCCGCGATGACCCTGCGCGCACCCGTCGCGGCCGTGCGCCGCGTGCCCGCGGGGCAGGGCGTCTCGTACGGCTACCTGCACCGCACAGAGCGCGACACGACGCTTGCGCTGATCCCACTGGGATACGCCGACGGTGTTCCGCGCAACGCCTCGGGTGGCGCGGCGGTGCGGATCGGCGGGTCGACGTTCCCGGTTGCGGGCCGGATCGCGATGGACCAGTTCGTCGTCGACGTGGGCGACACCCCGGTCGTGGTGGGGGATGAGGCGGTTCTGTTCGGTGATCCGACGCTCGGCATGCCGCCGGTCGAAGCCTGGGCCGATGCGGCGGACACGATCAACTACGAGATCGTCACCCGGATCGGTCCGCGCGTCCCGCGTCGGCAGGAGGCGCGATGACCGGGCGTTCCGTTGACAGGACAATCGGTGAGCGCCGGACCGACCAGTCGCGTGATTGCGGGAGTCGCGCCGCGCTCGCTGACCAAATCTCCTGTACGGCGAACGGCGAGGCGCGATGACCGGGCTCGACGCGTTCCTCGGGGAGCGTGAGATCGCGTCGGCTGAGGGCATGGAGATGCTCGGCCGTGAGATCGGCGCCGCCCTCGCGGCGGGGGACCTCGTCGTGCTCACCGGCCCGCTCGGCGCGGGAAAGACAACACTCACGCGCGGGATCGGCGAGGGCCTGGGCGTCCGAGGCCCGATCCAGAGTCCGACCTTCGTGATCGCGCGCACGCATCCGTCACTCGTCGGCGGGCCATCGCTCGTCCACGTCGATGCCTACCGGCTCGGGACGGATGGTGAGCTCGACGACCTCGACATCGACTTCGCGCGCTCCGTCGTGATCGCCGAGTGGGCGGCGCCCTACGCTGCCGCGGTCGCCGACGTCTGGTGGGAGATCGAGATCGATCGGGGCTGGTCGGGGACCGGCCTCGACACCGCGTGCGGCACCGGTGGCTCGCACATCGCCGACATGGAGGATGCCGCGCCGCGGCTCGTCCGCATCTCCCGCCGGCCGTGAGTCGCCGCCCGGATACCCTGGAGGGGTGATCCTCAGCATCGACACCTCCCTCGGCACGGCCGTCGCCGTGGTCGAGGCGGACGGCGTCGTTCGCGCCGAAGTCTCCAGCGACAACCCCCTGGGGCACGCCGAGGTCATCGGCACGCTCGTGCAGACGGCGCTCGCCGAGGCCGCGCACGGCGCCATCGGCGCGACGGCGGCCGCTTCGCCCGTCGATGTGACACATGTCGCCACCGGCATGGGGCCCGGCCCTTTCACCGGACTGCGCGTCGGAATCGCCGCCGGGCGGGCGTTCGCGCTCGGCCGTGCGCTCCCCGTGATCCCGGTCCCGAGTCACGACGCTGCCGCGCTCGGGATCCTGCTGGCCGACCCGTTCGCCGAGATACCGCGATTCGGGGTCGTAACGGATGCTCGACGGCGCGAGTTCGCCTACTCGATCTACGAGGGGCTCGACGACGACGGCCTCCCGATCCGGGTCGCTGGTCCCGCCTTGACCCCGCGCGATCAGATCGATGCGGTGCTCGCCGAGCACGGTGCCGCGCGCCGCGATGTGGCGGCGATCCCGGCGACGATGATCGGTCTGGTCGCCGCCCGCGCGCTCGCCGCGGGCCGTGACGTCACCGGCGCCGAGCCGCTGTACCTTCGTGCGCCGGATGTCACCTTGCCGTCGGCGCCCAAGCGGGTGGGGACATGAGCCTGCGAGACGCGACGGCGGAAGACCTCGCCGCCATCATGGACCTCGAGCGCACGTCGTTTCCGACGGATGCGTGGAGCGAAGCGATGATGCGCGAAGAACTCGCATCACGCCACAGTCATTACGTGGTGCTCGAAGACGCCGGTGTCTTGCTCGGGTACGGCGGGGTGCGCGCGGTGGATCGGGCGGGCGATGCCGACGTTCAGACGATCGCGATCGCCGCTGCGGCGCGCGGGCGCGGCCGCGGTCGGGAACTGCTCACGGCGTTGCTGTGCGCCGCCCGCGCGCGCGGCGCGCGCGAGGTCTTCCTCGAGGTGCGCGCCGACAATCCGGTCGCCACGGCCCTCTACGCCTCGGAGGGGTTCCTCGAGATCGCCCGCCGCCCGCGCTACTACCAACCGGACGATGTGGATGCCGTCGTCATGAAGCTCGACTTGGTCGGATGGGTAGCCCGCGCGGCCGCGGATGCAGGGGTGTGCTCGTGAGAGCGTGGCAAAAGCAGGCTGAATCGGCTATTTCGACTGTTGCGCGGGGCTCGGAGTCGCTTTCAGCCTGCAACTCGCACGCGGAGGAGGTGCAATGAGCCGCGACGAACCCCTGGTTCTGGGGATTGAGACCAGTTGCGACGAGACCGGCATCGGAATCGTCCGCGGCCGGACCCTGCTCAGCAACACGATCGCCAGCTCGATGGACGAGCACGCCCGCTACGGCGGCGTCGTGCCCGAAGTCGCAGCGCGCGCGCACCTCGAGGCGCTGCAGCTGGCGATCGAGGCGGCCGTGGCCGACGCGGGGATCCGGCTCGAAGACCTGGACGCCGTCGCCGTCACGAGCGGCCCCGGCCTCGCAGGCGCCCTGATGGTCGGTGTCGGTGCCGCTAAGGCACTGGCCGTGAGCCTCGACAAGCCGCTGTACGCCGTGAATCACCTCGTCGGCCACATCGCCGCCGACCTCCTCACCGGCCAGGAGGTCGAGTATCCGACGGTCGCGCTGCTCGTCAGCGGCGGTCACACGTCGCTCCTCCTCGTCCGCGATCTCGTCAGCGACGTCGAGATGCTCGGCGAGACGATGGACGATGCCGCCGGCGAAGCGTTCGACAAGATCGCGCGAATCCTTGGGCTGCCCTACCCGGGAGGTCCAGAAATCGACCGGGTCGCCGCGACCGGCAACCCGGAGGCCATCCGGTTCCCGCGTGGTCTCTCCCGCGCATCCGACATGGCCGCTCGCCGGTACGACTTCTCGTTCTCGGGGCTGAAGACCGCGGTCGCCCGCTGGGTCGAGCAGCACGAAGCAGACGGGGTCGACATCGCCGACGTCGCAGCGTCGTTCCGCGAAGCGGTCGTCGACGTGCTCGTGACGAAAGCGCTGGATGCCTGTGCCCGCCACGACGTGCCGCGTCTGCTGCTCGGCGGGGGAGTGATCGCCAATCGACGCCTTCGCGACGTGGCGCTCGAACGCGCCGCGGCCGCCGGGGTTGCCGTCCGCATCCCGCCGCTCAGCCTCTGCACCGACAACGGTGCCATGATCGCGGCTCTCGCGTCCGAGCTCATCCGCGGGGGGCGTCCCGCCTCGACGCTCGACTTCGGCGCCGATTCGACCCTTCCGGTCACCGAGATCCAGGTGGCGGTGTCCGTGTGAGCGATGAGCAGGAGAGCCCGCGCGTCGAGGCGCCGTCCGAGGACGTCGCACCGGTGTCGGCCGACTCGGCGCTGCCCGGGGAGCACCGCGGCGGATTCCACCGGCCCATGACCGAGCCGGTGCCCATCACCGAGTCGACGCACGTCGTCGACGTGCAATGGGCGCCGGTGGCGGCACCCCTGCCGCGCAGCGCCGCATGGGCGCTCACGTTCGCGATCCTCGGTCTGATCGTGTCGTTCCTGGTCGGCTGGGGATTCCTCATCGGGCTCGTCGGCGCGGGCCTCGCGATCGTCGCACTTCGCCGCCCGTGGGAGTCGCGGGGCGCCGCGATCTGGGCCCTGTGCCTCAGCCTGCTGTCGGTCCTCTACAGCGCCGGCTGGCTCTGGTGGGCCTCAACCCAGGGCCCGCTCTTCGGCTGAGCCAGGCGGGCGCCGTCAGACGCGGTCGGCGAGGAGAGTGAGTCTCGTCGATCCGACGCGGGTGAGGATGAGGGTCGCCGACTCCGGACCCCGCAGCTTCAGCTTCGTCCGGAGCGCAGCGGGGTCGACGTCGACGCCGCGCTTCTTGATCTCCAGCGTCCCGATGCCACGGTCCTTCAACGCCCGCGCGAGCGCCTTCACATCCGAGGGCAGCCTCTCGCGTACGCGGAAGCTCTGCACGAACGGACTGGTGACAGCGGCATCCGAGGTCAGATAGGCGATCTTCGGATCGAGCATGCCGGCCTCGAGCGACCGTGCGACCTCGCCGATCAGCCGCGCACGGATGACCGCCCCGTCGGGCTCGTGTACGTACTCACCGAGCTCGCGCACCGCAGCGTCGTCGGTGTCGCCGCCTGCCGTCAGCTCGTGCGCGGCATCCCCACGGATCACGAGCGCCGCGCGTCGGATGCCGTCGCGCGCCAGCATCCCCGACCACAGCACGAGTTCGATCGTCGACCCGTCGACACTGATCCACTGCGCCTCGACGTCGTCGGGGATCAGCGTGCGGTCGAACGCGGGGCCGAGCTTTACCCCCGCCGGGACCCGGCCCGCCAGGTCGAACACCCAGTCGAGCGAGGGGGACCAGTCGGCTGCGCCCACGCGAGTCGTCTCGGTGTGCCCCGCCGTGCGGCGCGCCGGGTCGAGCCAGACGGCGTCCACGCCGGAGAGGTCGACATCCTCGGCGCGCGCGCACGTCACCGTCGCCGCGTCGCCGAACGGCGCCAGGTTGTATCCCGCAATGGCGGCGGTGATCTCATCCGCATCCACGGCCAGCACGTCCAGGCCGATGCCGGCGAAGCCGAGCGCATCGCCCCCGATCCCGCAGCCGAGGTCGGCGACCCGGGTCACGCCGTTGTCGCGGAACCGCCCGGCGTGACGGGCTGCGACAGAAAGCCGGGTGGCCTGCTCGAGTCCGGCGCGGGTGAACAGCATCCGCTCGGCGAAGGGGCCGAACTTGGCGCGTGCGCGGCCGCGGAGCCGCGCCTGCCCGACAGCAGCGGAGACCAGCTCGGGGGAGAGACCGGATGCGCGCAGGCGCGACACCGCGCCGGTCACATCGGCGGGTGAGACGATCACTCCGAGCTCATCGACCAGACGTAGCCCTTCGGGTGTCAGCAAGGCAGTCAGCTCGGCGTGGTCCACTCGGCCAGCCTAAACGGCTCGCTGGAACGACCGAGAGTTGGCACTCGCGTTGCACGAGTGCCAACAGCGCCCTAGACTTGAGTTAGCACTCCACCGGTGTGGGTGCCAATCAGTCTTGAAGTTCTACGCCCAGCAAGAAAGAGGTAGACCGTGTCGGTTTCCATCAAGCCGCTCGAAGACCGCATCGTCATCAAGCAGGTCGAGGCTGAGCAGGTCACGTCCAGTGGCCTCGTCATCCCCGACACCGCGAAGGAGAAGCCCCAGGAGGGTGAAGTCCACGCGGTCGGCCCCGGCCGCATCGACGACAACGGCAACCGCGTGCCGCTCGACGTCGCCGTCGGTGACCGTGTCATCTACAGCAAGTACGGCGGCACCGAGGTGAAGTTCGGCGGCGAGGAGTTCCTCGTCTTGTCGGCTCGCGACGTGCTCGCGGTCGTCGTTCGCTGACACCGCTTTTCGACGAAGGCCCCCGGATTCTTCCGGGGGCCTTCGTCGTTTCCTCCCGGCGCTTTCGCCCGACCCGACACCTTGCGCGCGATCCGACAGCTTCTTTGCGGGATGATCTTGTCGGCTCGCGCGGAGTTTGTCGGCTCGGCGACGAGGGGCGGGTCGGATGCCGCGTGGCCCGCGAAGTGTCACGACCGTTCTAGGCTTGGACCCATGACACCCGACGAGCACGCCCGCGAAGAGCGACTCGGCGGAATCTACGCGTTCGTCGCCTACTTCCTCTGGGGCTTCATGCCCCTCTACTTCCTCACGTTGGCGCCCACGGGACCGTGGGAGGTCGTCAGCTGGCGCATCCTGTTCTCGCTCGCGTTCTGTGCGGTCCTGCTGACCATCACGCGGACCTGGCGGAAGCTCATCGCGATCCTCCGCGATCGCCGCCTCGTGTTCTGGACGATCATCGCGGGCCTGCTGATCTATGTGAACTGGCAGGTGTTCCTCATCTCGACCCTGACCGGTCACGTGATCGAGGGAAGCCTCGGCTACTTCATCAACCCGATCGTCACGGTGCTGCTCGGCGTCCTCGTGCTGAAGGAGCGCCTGCGCGTCGCGCAGTGGGTCGCGATCGGCATCGCCGCGCTCGCCGTCGTGGTCATCGTCGTGGGATACGGCGCCTTCCCGTGGATCGCCCTCACGCTCGCCGCGTCGTTCGGCACGTACGGGCTCGTGAAGAAGCAGATCGGTCCGCAGGTGGATGCTGTCAGCGGCCTCACGCTCGAATCCCTCTGGCTGGCGCCGATCGCCGGCATCCAACTCGTCGTCGTCGGCGCGACGACCGGCCTCACGATCGGGACGCTCGGACTCGGGCACACGACGCTGCTCCTGCTCGCCGGTGTCATCACGGCGATCCCGTTGCTCCTGTTCGCCGCGGGCGCGCGCCGCGCGCCGCTGAGCGTGATCGGCCTGCTCCAGTTCGTCGCGCCGATCCTGCAGTTCATCACCGGAGCGTGGCTGCTGCAGGAGCCGATGCCGCTCGAGCGGTGGATCGGCTTCGCCCTGGTGTGGGTCGCGCTGATCGTCCTCACGGTCGACTCCCTGCGCGCGGCACGCAAGTCGCGCACCGCCGTCATCGGGCCCGTGGTGTGAGAACGCTCCCTCCCGCGTGATCGCACGGAAAAGTAACGATTGAGTCGTGTTACATGTCGTTAACACATTGCAACACTCGCGAGACCACCCTGAGGTTAGGTTTATCCCACTGGGGCCGTTCCTGAGCTGTCCCGTGTTCACCTACACCAAGGAGCAAAATGAGCGTCTTCACACGTTCACGCGCCGGCAAGGCACTCGGCGGCATCGCCGTTGTCGCTGTCAGCGCGGTCCTTCTCGCCGGCTGTGCCGGCGGAGGAACCACCACCACCCCGTCCGAGAGCAGCGCTCCCGCCGAGGACCTGACCCTCAAGATCGGAAGCGTGCTGCCCCAGACCGGTAGCCTCGCCTTCCTCGGCCCGCCCGAGGAAGCCGGCGTCCTGCTGGCCGTCAACGAGGTCAACGAAGCAGCCAAGGGCATTACGGTCGACTTCACCCCGGGTGACTCGGGTGACGCGGACAACAAGGCGTTCGAGACCACGGTTCCCAAGCTCCAGAACGCGGGAGTGTCGGCCATGATCGGCGCCGCCGCCTCGGGTGTGACCAAGCTCTTCCTCGACTCCAACGTCGCGGCCGGCATCATCACCTTCTCGCCGGCGAACACCTCGCCGGACTTCACCACGTGGGAGGACGACAACCTCTACTGGCGTACCGCCCCCAGCGACCTGCTGCAGGGTGAGGTGCTCGGAAACCTTGTCGCCGAAGACGGCCACAAGAACATCGGCATCATCTACCAGAACGACGCGTACGGCACCGGCCTCTTCGGCGTCGTGAAGGAGGTCTTCGAGTCCACCGGCGGTACCGTCGTGGCCGAGGCGTCCTACAACGACGGCGACAGCTCGTTCGACGCGCAGGTGGCGACCGTGACGGCGGCCAACCCCGACGCGATCGTGCTGATCACGTTCGAACAGTTCGCGACCATCGCGCCGCTGCTGGTGAACGCCGGCCAGAGCGCCGAGAACTTCTACCTGGTCGACGGAAACCTCAAGCAGTGGGGCGACGGCGTGTCGGTCTCGCTCGAGGGTGCCAAGGGCACGACGCCCGGACCGGTGCTCGAGGACGACTTCAAGGAGCGCCTGAACGCTGCCTGGGTCGAGGGTGGTAGCACCGACCTCGAGGACTTCTCGTACGCGGCTGAGTCCTACGACGCGGTCATCCTGCTGGCGCTGGCTTCGCTCGCCGCCGGTTCGACGACGGGTCCGGACATCGCGACCAAGCTCCAGGAAGTCTCCGGCGGCAGCGGTGAGGGCACGACCTGCACCTCGTTCGCCGAGTGCGCCGACATCATCCTCGAGGGTGGCGTGGCCGACTACGACGGATACTCCGGACCGGTCACGTTCGACGACGCCGGCGACCCGACCGAAGCATCCATCGGTATCTTCCAGTTCGGTGCCGACAACATGCACGAGCGCGTCGAAACTCGCTGAGTTTCTCACGCACGGAAGGGCCCCGGAGCAATCCGGGGCCCTTCCCGCGTGTGCGGCCGGCATCCCGCGGCGCTCCCTCCCTTCTCGCGGGGAGCGGGGCGCAAAGAAGGGGGGTGGATGCCGGGAACCGGCATCCACCCCCCTTCACAGGCGCTGTGGGTGCGTCAGTGGGACTCGTCCTCGCCCAGAGTTCCCAGGTACAGGCCGATGACCTGCGGGTCGTTCAGCAGGTCGCGACCGGTGCCGTGGTGCGCATCGCGGCCCTGGTCGAGCACGTAACCGCGGTCGCAGATCTGCAGGCAGCGGCGGGCGTTCTGCTCGACCATGATCGTGGTCACGCCGGCCTTGTTGATGTCGGAGACGCGGATGAACGCGTCGTCCTGGCGGACGGGGGACAGGCCCGCGCTCGGCTCATCGAGCAGCAGCACGGACGGGTCCATCATGAGCGCACGGCTCATCGCGACCATCTGGCGTTCACCACCGGAGAGCGAACCGGCACGCTGCTTCAGACGTTTGCCGAGTTCGGCGAAGATTCCGGTGACGAACTCGAGACGCTCCGCGTAGATCTTCGGATTCTGGAAGAGCCCCATCTGCAGGTTCTCTTCGATCGACAGCGACGGGAAGACGTTGTTGTTCTGCGGCACGAAGGCCACCCCGCGGTGCACGAGCTTGTCGGCCTTGAGCCCGACGATCGACTCACCGTTCAGTGTGATGTCGCCGCCGCGCACCTTCACCATGCCGAAGATCGACTTCAACAGCGTCGACTTCCCGGCACCGTTGGGCCCGATGATCCCGATCAGTTCGCCCTTGCGGGCGACAAGATTGGCGCCGTTGATGATGTTGATGCCGGGCAGGTAACCGGCCGTGAGGTCCTTGACGTCGACGACGATCTCGGCCGTCGACGGGCCCTCGGTGGGTGTCAGCACAGGAGCGGTCTCGCCGGTCACTTGTTCTCCTCCTCGGCTTCGGCGATCGCCGCGGCCTCGTCCTCTTTGATCTCGTCCAGGAGAGCGATCGCGGACGTGTCGAGCTCGCCCGATACGCGCCCGGTGACGACACCGAGGTCGACGTCCTGATGGCTGCCCAGGTACGCGTCGATGACGGCCTGGTCTTCCATCACGGTGTCCGGCGGGCCCTCGGCGACGACCTTTCCTTCGGCCATCACGACGACCCAGTCGGCGATGTGGCGCACCATGTGCATGTCGTGCTCGACGAAGAGCACGGTCACACCCAGATCCTTGAGATCGAGGATGTGGTCCAGCAGCGACTGCGTGAGGGCGGGGTTGACCCCGGCCATCGGTTCGTCGAGCATGACCAGGTTGGGATCGCTCATGAGGGCGCGGGCCATCTCGAGGAGCTTCCGCTGGCCGCCCGAGAGCGACGCGGCGAAGTCCTTCTCCTTGGCGTCGAGCTTGAAGCGCGCGAGCAGACCGCGCGCCTTCTCCTCGTTCGCCGTCTCCTGGCCGCGCCACGTGGCCGGCAGGAACGACTGCCAGAAGCGCTCACCCTTCTGGTTCGGTGCACCGAGCTTCATGTTCTCGAGCACCGTGAGCAGCGAGAGCGCCTTGGTGAGCTGGAAGGTGCGCACCTGACCCATCCGCGCCACCTTGAAGGCGGGGATGCCGGCCAGATTCTTGCCGTCGTACGACCATTCGCCCGTGTTCGGATTGTCGAACCCGCACAGCAGGTTGAACAGGGTGGTCTTGCCGGCGCCGTTCGGGCCGATGAGAGCCGTGATGGCGTTGCGGGGGATCTCGAGGTGCTCGACGTCGACGGCGGTGAGGCCTCCGAAGCGGCGCGTGACACCGTCGATCACCATGATCGGGTCGACTTTGGCGACACCGGGGACCGGTTCGCCCTTTGCAAGGCCGGTCGCCTTGGGCCGGGCGATACTGCCCGTCGCGGGTGCCGTCACGGCATCCGGATTCTGATCACTTGACAAAGGTCATCTCCCTCTTGTCGCCGAGGAGTCCCTGCGGCCTGAAGATCACGAGGAGCATGAGCGCGACGCCCACGAGGATGTACCGGAGGGTTCCGGCCTGGATATCGGTCATCGGCAGCCATCCGGCCTTCGCCATCTCGGGAAGCAGGTTGCCGAGGAGCGCCATGACCATCCAGAAGATGACGGCGCCGACCGACGGTCCGAAGATCGTCGATGCGCCGCCGAGCAGCAGGATCGTCCAGAGGAAGAAGGTCAACGCCGTCGTGTAGCTGGACGGGATGACCGCGGACGGCAGGACGTAGACGATGCCACCGAGGGCGCCGATCACACCACCGACCACGAGAGCCTGCATCTTGTAGGCGAAGACGTTCTTGCCGAGCGAGCGCACGGCATCCTCGTCCTCACGGATGCCCTTGAGGACGCGGCCCCAAGGGCTCTTCATGAGCGACCAGACGACGAAGAGCGACAGCGCCAACACGAGCAGGCCGAACACGATCACCCAGAGTTGCTGTGCCGTGTACTGCCAGGGTCCCCAGCCGTACCGCTCGCCCGTGGGAAGCATGGGGAAGGGATTGGATGACTGGAAGCTGCCGTTGTAGTTGCCGAGGCCGTCGGCCGAGTTGGTCCACTCGTCGAAAACCTGCGTCGTGAACAGAAGTCGCACGATCTCGGCCGCCGCGATCGTGACGATCGCGAGGTAGTCGGCGCGTAGTCGCAGCGTCGGCACGCCCAGGATCACGGCGAAGATCGCCGCCAGCACGAGCCCGAGGAGCATGGCCAGGTACCAGGGCAGGCCGAAGGTCAGGATGCCGATCGCGTAGCCGTAGGCGCCGAGCGCCATGAAGCCGGCCATACCGAAGTTCAGCAGGCCCGCGTAGCCGAAGTGCACGGCCAGGCCCGTCGCCGCAAGGGCATAGGCGATCGTGACCGGGCTCAGCAGGTAGCTGAGCGTGTTGGAGAGGATGGAAGCCCAGTCCATGGCTGTTACCCGAGCCTTTCTTTACGACCGAGCAGACCCTGTGGTCGCACCAGCAGGATCAGGATCAGGACGACCAGTGCGCCGGCGTACTTGAGGTCCGACGGAATCCACAGGGTGGACGTCTCGACCACGAGACCGACGATGAGCGAGCCGAGCAGAGCGCCGAACGCCGTGCCGAGCCCGCCGAGGGTCATGGCGGCGAAGATGAGCAGCAGCATCTGCGTGCCCATGTTCCACTGCACACCCGGCCGGAAGTACGCCCACAGGACACCCGAGATCGCGGCGAGCATGCCCGCCATCACCCAGACGATCCGCACCACTTTGTCGACGTCGATTCCGGATGCCGCAGCCAGCTGCGGGTTGTCCGAGATCGCGCGCGTCGCCTTGCCGATGCGGGTGCGCAGAAGGAAGTACGCGACACCGCAGATGACCACGATGCTCACGCCCATGCTGATCAGGTCGATGTAGGAGAGCGAGATCGGACCGAACTGGATCGGGGCAGGGCTCGCTCCCGGCAGCTGATAGGTCTTGCCGCCGATGAAGAACTGGTAGACGTAGCGCAGCGCGAGCGACAGACCGATCGAGACGATCATCAGTTGGACGACGCCCAGCCCGCGGCGCCGCAACGGGCGCCAAAGCCCGGCATCCGTCGCCAGGCCCAGGGCCGCACCGCCGATCACCGCGGCGGTGATCCCGAGCCAGATCGGCAGCTGCCACGTGGTGGACAAGACCATCGCCACGAGCGCGCCCCACGTCACCATCTCGCCGTGAGCGAAGTTCGACAGGCCGGTTGTGCCGTAGATGAGGGCCGCGCCCATCGCGGCGAGAGCGAGGAGAAGACCGAAGTTCAGACCGTTGACCAAGCGCACGGCGAGCTGATCGACGAACGACTGCGTGATGCGCTCACCTTGACCGAGGAAGAGGTTCACGATCTTCGTCTTGGTGAGGCCGAACTCGACTTCGAACGATCCTGTGGTGCCCTGGATCGGCTGGAGGCCCTCGGTCAGCTGTGTTGCGTCGACGATGACGCCTTCCGGCAGCGAGTCCTCATCGATCGTGAGCGTGTACGTGTCCTTCTCGGGGACGTACAGCCGCCATTTGCCCTCGGCGTCGGTGATCGTCTCGGCTTCGAATCCGCCGCCGGAAATCGACATCGTCACGTCGGGAACGGGCTTCTCGTCGAAAGTGATCACACCGCCGAAGTAGAAGTCGGTCTGTTCCTGGTCGGCTCCCGGGGTGTCGGGGGAGGCGGCATGCGCGGCGATCGGGCTGCTGAGCAACAGCAACCCGGCGGCCAGCATGGCGCCCAGGAAAAGCACGATCCATCTCATCGGATGGCGTGCGGTGACGGTCGTGGGACTCACGAATCCTCCAGTCCGGCGCACCTGTATCGGGTGATGCGGTCGCAGTCGGCAGTGACCACGACGGTACGAGCGTAATGTGTCGGCTTTGTTTCGCCTATTGGTCTCCCCGGTCTGTCGCGGCGGAATCGCCCTGTTCGCCTGGGGAAGACCGGAATTATTCGGCTCCCGCGCGACTTAGAATCGGTACAGCCCGAGAACACGCAGGAGAGCGCATGGACTACAACGACCCCTTCGGTTTCGTCGGATTGACTTACGACGACGTGCTGCTCCTCCCGGGACACACCGACGTCATCCCCTCCGAGGCCGACACGTCCTCGCGCGTCACCCGCCGCATCACTGTCGCGACGCCGTTGCTGTCTGCCGCGATGGACACCGTGACCGAGGCCCGCCTCGCGATCGCGATCGCGCGGGAAGGCGGACTCGGCATCATCCACCGCAATCTGTCCATCGCCGACCAGGCCGCGATGGTCGACCGCGTCAAGCGCAGCGAATCGGGCATGATCACCGACCCGATCACGACGACTCCCGACGCCACGATCGAAGAGGTCGACAACCTCTGCGCGCAATACCGGATCTCGGGGCTTCCGGTCGTCGACGGCGACGGGCGACTGGTCGGCATCATCACGAACCGTGACATGCGCTTCGTCTCGGGTTTCGAGCGTCAGACCACGAAGGTGCGCGACGTCATGACGACCGAAGGCCTCGTCACGGGTCGCGTCGGCATTGCCGCGAGCGAGGTCATCGCGCTGTTCGCACATCACCGCGTCGAGAAGTTGCCGCTTCTGGACGAGGACGGGAAGCTCGCGGGCCTCATCACGATCAAGGACTTCGACAAGAGCGAGAAGTATCCGCTCGCCACGAAGGATGAGCAGGGTCGTTTGCGGGTCGGCGCCGCGATCGGCTTTTTCGGCGACGCGTGGGAGCGCGCCGAGGCGCTGCGTGACGCGGGCGTGGACATCATCGTCGTGGACACCGCCAACGGGCACTCCGCCGGCGTCATCGACATGGTCCGGCGTATCAAGTCCGACCCCACCTTCGCGCACATCGATGTCATCGGCGGCCAAGCGGCGACCCGCGAGGGTGCGCAGGCGCTCATTGACGCCGGTGTCGACGCCGTCAAGGTGGGCGTCGGTCCCGGCTCGATCTGCACGACCCGCATCATCGCCGGTGTCGGCGTGCCGCAGGTCACCGCGATCTGGGAGGCGTACCAGGCGGCTCGCGAGGCGGGCGTCCCGATCATCGCCGACGGAGGCCTGCAGTACTCCGGTGACATCGCCAAGGCCCTCGTCGCTGGCGCCGACACCGTCATGCTGGGCTCGCTACTCGCCGGCACCGATGAGTCCCCCGGAGAAGTCGTCTTTCAGGGCGGCAAGCAGTTCAAGCTGTATCGCGGCATGGGCTCGCTCGGCGCGATGCAGACGCGTGGCAAGAACACGTCGTACTCGAAGGACCGCTATTTCCAGGCCGATGTGCCCTCCGACGACAAGCTCATCCCCGAGGGCATCGAAGGTCAGGTCGCCTACCGCGGCCCGGTCTCGGCGGTCGCCCATCAGCTCATCGGAGGCCTGCGGCAGTCGATGTTCTACGTCGGCGCCCGCACGATCGAAGAGCTCAAGGCCAAAGGCAAGTTCGTGCGGATCACCTCGGCAGGTCTCAAGGAAAGCCACCCCCACGACGTGCAGATCGTGGTGGAGGCGCCGAACTACAAGCGCTGAGCCGGCCGGCGTGTCCCCGGCATCCGACCGGCTGGCCACGATCTCCGCAGAATGTCGCGAACTCCGCATCCCTTTCACCGATCGGGTGCGGAGTTCTCTGCATTCTGCGGACTTCGTTGCCCCAGTGGGGTGCAGGAGCCACCGCCGTCGGACTCGTCGTCACGGGTCTCGTCTGCCAGGAGGTGGGAGCCTCCCTCGCCGTGCTGCTGTTCCCCGAGGCGGGTCCCCTGGGCATGGTGATGCTTCGGCTCGTCTTCTCCGCCGTCATCCTCTGGCTCATCGCCCGCCCCTCGCTGCGCGGCCACGGGCGAGCGGGCTGGATCGCCGTCGTGCAGCTCGGCACCGCCCTCGCCGTCATGAACGGCTTCTTCTACCTGGCGTTGGCGCGGCTGCCCCTGGGCATCACCGTGACGATCGAGGTGCTCGGTCCGCTGGCGCTGTCGATCATCGCGGGGCGGGGTCGTTCGTCGTGGCTCTGGGCGGGGCTGGCTCTCTGCGGCGTCGTCGCGCTCGGCGGCGGCGGGTGGGACCGCCTCGACCTCCTCGGCGTGCTCTTCGCGCTGGGCGCCGCGGTGAGCTGGGCGTCCTACATCCTCGCGTCGGCGCGAGTCGGCGCTGCCTTCCCTCGGCTGGACGGGCTCGCGCTGGCGATGACCTTCGCAGCCGTGCTGTCGCTCCCGTTCGGTATCGCGAACGCGGGCGCGGACCTCTTGCGGCTGGACCTGGTCGCGCTGGGCGCGGCGGTCGCTCTGCTCTCGTCGACGATCCCGTACGCCCTCGAGCTCATTGCGCTCCGTCGGCTCCCCGCGGCGGCGTTCTCGATCCTCATGGCCCTCGCCCCCGCGACGGCGGCGCTGGCCGGATTCCTCCTGCTGGGGCAGCACCTCACCGTCTGGGAGATGGCGGGCAACGTCCTCGTGATCGCCGCGTCGGTGGGCGCCGTCCGTGCTGGAGGCCGCCGCGCCGACGACATCGCCGAGCCGATCGGCTGACGCTGCGCTTGACTGGGCGCATGACCGTCGTCGTTTGCGGGCCCGCCGCGTGGAATCACCTCATCCTGCTCGATCGCCTCCCCGAGCCCGTTCCGCACATGCAGTTCGCCTCTGCCTCGGTGCACACCGTGGGGGGCACGTCGGCCGGAAAGGCGGTGCACCTGGCGGATGCGGGTGTCGCCGTCCGACTGCACGCCCTGCTCGGTGAGGATGCCCAGGGCGTGGCGGTCGCCGAGGCGCTGCGGCGCGCCGAAGTCGAAGTGGTGCGGCACGTGAGCGCGGTCACCGAGCAGCACGTGAACCTGATGACCGCTGAGGGCGGACGGGTGTCGCTGTACGTCGCCACCCCGTCGCCCGCCGACGAGTCGGCTGTGGAAACGTCGCTCGCCGATCTGGCGACCGCCGAGGTCGCCGTCGTCGATCTGGGCGCCTTCGGGGCCGAACTGATCCGGCGTGGCGTCGGCGCCCCGGTCTGGACCGACCTCCACGACTACGACGGGTCCTCGGCATTCCACGAGCCGTTCCTGCGTGCCGCCGAGGTCGTCTTCATGAACGATGACGCGGTCGACGACCCGTGGGCGCTGCTGCGATCGTGCGTCGACCGCGGCCCACGCATGGCGGTCTGTACGCGCGGCGCCGAAGGCGCGATCGCGCTGGGCGCGGACGGCACGCGATACGCCGTGGCCGCGGCATCCGTCGACCTCGTCGACACCAACGGCGCGGGCGACGCCTTCTTCGCCGGGTTCCTCGCCGCGCATCTGGCGGGCGCCGACGTGGACGGATGCCTCGCGGCGGGCGCGCAGCAGGCTGTCGTCGCGCTGGAGTCCGCCCACCTGCACCCCGCGCTCGCCTGAGCCGCGCAGCGTCCGTGGCCGAGCGCGCCGCTTCGTGCCGAGCGCGCCATTAGATGCCGCGCAGCGAACAGCGCGCTCGGCACGAAGGAGCGCTTTCGCGGGGTGGGCGACGCCGGCTCAGGCGGCGTGAGCGACGGCGCCGGCGGCGGCGAGGTAGCGCTCGGCGACGATGCGG
>FWWL01003974.1_pt1 | contig 25798 bp, 22 predicted proteins | sample 2228331 | NCBI WGS metagenome assembly FWWL01 (sample SAMEA103939775, study PRJEB20133) | metagenome | reverse complement strand
ACCGGATTATTATCTTTTTTGTTTTTGATAAATTCTTAGTGTGATAGTAGGAATATATAATATCTAATAGTCAGAACTTATTATGTCTTTCGGTGGACCTGTAGGACGCCGGAAATGGAACGAATGGAACGCATGAGGTAGTCAAATGATTTGGGGCTGGCAGTGGAGGGGATTTTTTGTGTGAATTCAAATTTAATCAGACCTTTGCGTAATAGTTTGTATTGTGCGGATAACACGGGCACTTTGTTATCAATTAGTATGGAAGTAAGTTCCTGAATGACGGTTGGAGATGGTTTTGCAAGAACCTGGACGGTTACCTCTGTAATGTTATCTACTTCCCATCGTGCTTTGTGAATTCGGGAAGGGTCACGGTAGGCACTGTTAAATATCCTGCAATCTTTTTTATGGACGGTAATGATTCCTTTCAAAGTGGAATATCCTACAACATCGTCTCCAGGCAGAGGATTGCAACATTTGCTAAAATGGACCGTAATGTTTTTTTGTCCGTCGATTCGGATACTCAAATGCCGTGCTCTTTCAAATTCTTCATTATTCCCTGCGTATTCTATCTGTGTTAAGGCAGATAGGTCGGGAAAAAGTGGGATTGGACTCTGGATATTAGGATTTTTTTCCTTCTCTTCTTTTCGTGTTGTTTCTTCCTTTTCCTCTTCTTCTTTTGGCAGGATACCTCTTTCACGGAGGTGATGTCGTATTTTGTTTCTTGCTTTTCCGATGGTAATAATTTTCAGCCAGTCCAGATGGGGTTCTTGTTTCGGAGAGGTAAGAATTTCAACCCGGTCGCCTGTATTTAGTTTGGTGTGGATGGGCACAAATTTATCATTCACTCGTGCTCCGATGCAGTGGTGGCCAATTTCCGTATGAATGCTATATGCAAAATCCAGGACGGTTGCATTAGCAGGAAGTTCAAATACATCGCCTTTAGGGGTATAAACATATATCTCGGAGATTTTCAGGTCATCCTGTATATCCTGGGCTGTGAAGGAGGAACCGCCGGGAGCCGATAATTCTGAAACCATAGAGCGAAGCCATTCTATCCGTTTTTGCAAATGAGTATCGTCCAGTCCGCCTCCTTCTTTGTAGAACCAGTGTGCTGCGATTCCGAATTCTGCTTCCTGGTCCATCTCTTCTGTTCGAATCTGGATTTCTAATGGGTATTTGTGGGGAATGAATACGGTCGTATGTAGTGAACGATAGCCGTTACTTCTCGGTTTTCGGATATTGTCACGGAACCGTTCTGGAATTAGGTTTCCCAAACGATGGGCTATATCCAGCACACGATAGCAATCTTCAACTGTATTAACAATGATTCGTATCGCATAAAGGTCCATAATTCGTTCGAGCGGTATCTGTTGTCTTTGCATTTTAAGATAGATACTATATAGATGTTTCGGTCTACCTAAAATTCGTGCGTGGATACCGATTTTCTGCAGTTCCGTATTAAGATGAGCAATGATGTTATTTATCTCCTCTTCCCGCTCTGCCTTTTTCCTTGCGATACGATTTGCAAGGCATTTGTATTCCGTCGGGTTTAATATCTTAAAAGCGAGGTCTTCCAATTCCATTTTCCAGCGGTAGATACCCAAACGGTGTGCGATAGGTGCGTATATATTCAGAGTTTCCCGCGAGATGCGTTCCTGTGCTTCTTCAGGGAGGTATTTTATTGTTCGCATGTTATGAAGACGGTCGGCTAACTTTACAAGCAGGACACGGACATCCTTTACACCTATAAGAAATAGTTTACGGAGTGTTTCTAATTTTCGCAGGTCTTCATTTTCACGAACGGTGGCTTTCATCTGTTGTCGCGAAACTTTTGTAACCCCTTCAACAATCTGCAAGACCGTTTTTCCGACCTCTTTTTCTATAAGTTCACAAGAAACCTGTCGGTCTTCAATCACATCGTGCAGAAGTCCTGCCATAATAGTTGCTGAATCCAATTTAATCTCTGCTAATAATCTACTAACTTCAATAGGATGTACAATATAAGGTTCTCCGGAAGCCCTCTTTTGTCCTTCATGTGCCCACACCGCTAAATCAAATGCCTTTCGCACCTGCAAAATCCCCTCCGCACTCACTCCATTAGCCCGCAATAACTGCACAAGGGAAAGGAATCGCTGTTCTATATCAACTGGTATAACTAATGTCCTGCTCTCAACCATAACAATCCTTTATTTTTATTATAACAAAACAAAAATTTCCCAAATTTGATTTTAAAATTAGGCAAAAGATTTATATTGGAAAACGAAATATGTTTATTTATTCGTTTATTTTTCTTTTTGGGGGAGGAGTTGGGTGAGTTCGTATGGGATAGGGGTGTCTATGGAATAGCCTAATTTTTGGCGGAGTTGGATGGCGTTTATAAGGGCTTTGCCCGCAAAGTGATTATTCATCAGGATAAATATTCGTTGGGCTTTGGTTCGCATTCGCTGGATGCGTTCTACCCAGGGTTGTAGTTCGGTTTCGGAGTATAGGTAGTTATACCGTTCATCACGGTTGGTGTTTTCGGAAAACCAGTTTTTGGTATTTCTCCCGTGGAAGCGGACATAAGCAAAGTCCGCAGTTACTTCTTCTGTTGGTGGAAGGCAGTTAGCACTTGCGAGCGGTTGGTCAATGTTACAAAAAGCGAGACCTCTTTCACGAAATGACTGAAGTGTTTGTGGATGTAGCCAGGATTTGTGGCGGAATTCTACTGACATAGGTAGGGGATTAAAAATATCTGTTAATTCTGCTAAGTATTTTCTGTTTTCTGGAGTGCGATGGAAACGGTAGGGAAACTGGATTAATATACAACCTAATTTGTTTGCATTTGCGATAGGTTCAATGGAGTTAAGAAACAATTCCACATCTTTCATGTCTATTTTTTGTGTGTTTTCGTGGGTAAATCGTTTCCACATTTTGACGGTAAAAAGGAATGAAGGGATATCACGAACCTGTTCTACCCAGGGCTGAACTCGGATAGAGGGGACAGGGTAATAATGTGTCACATTTATTTCAATGCAGTTAATCCATTGTGCAAGGTATCGTATGGGGTGAATATTCTGTTGGTCTTTTTCTGAATATACGGTATCTTTCCAGTCTTCATACGACCAGCCTGATACACCTATATAGCAAGGACAGGGTTGGGTTTGTTGTGTATGTGTAGACATACATTTATTTCGTATTGTTTTGATTTTCTGGTATTTTAACAGGTAAATTATACCTTATCCATCTGGTAACAATAACAAAATATTTTTGATGGTGGAGTATGAAAAAGACAGAAGCAGAATTAAAACAGGAGCAGTTGGAAAAGTTTAAGAAAAGGGTAATGGAATATCTTTTTTGGGGGGGATTATTGCCTCTGGGGATTGTTCTGCGGTTGTTCCATTTGGGGAAGTTGAGCCTGTGGTATGATGAATGTGCGTCTATTGAATTAAGCAAATTAGTGGATAGAAAATTTTCATTTCTATCTCCACTGCTAAATAATGAACCTCCGATGAATCCGTTACTTACTTTTATCTGGGGGAGTATATTGGACAGTATTCGTTTCTGGGAAAGGTATACTGTTGGTGATGATTTTGCATGGCGATTCTTGCCCTGTTTATGGAGCATTTTATCTATTATTGTTTTTTATCGGGTAGCGAAACGGATGGTTAACCGACCTTTTACTGTTCTTACCGCTACATTTCTTTTTGTCATTTCTCCATTCCAGATTTATTACGCTCAAGAACTGAGAATTTATTCGTTCTATGTTTTATTAAATCTTTTGGGATTGCTTTTTTTGCTCCGTATTTTGTCTATGAATCAATGGAAAGATTGGATAGGTTTAGGTAGTATTTTTGTGTTGTTGATGTATTCTCATTATTTCAGTGTGTGGGCGATATTTACAACGAATCTGTTTATTTTGATATTGATGGGTCTGGGTAGAAGGGATTTATTTAGAAAGTGGTTCTGGACAAATTTTGTGGCAGGGCTATTGGTCTTACCTGCGGTATATCTTGCGTGGTTTTTCCATGAGATAGTTTCTAACATCCGTTATGTATGGTATCCCAATCCGACAATCAAAACAGGATTGATAACCTGGAAAAACTTTTTTGCGGGCTATACGCCCAATAGTAGTATTTATTGGTGTTTGTTCGTTTTATCGTTCCTTTTATTTGTATGGGGATTGTGGTCGTATCGGAGACCGGTTGAAAATGGTTTGTATGTTTTTTTGATGAGTCTATTGCCTATTTTTGCAAATGTATTTTTCTGGGGGGCAAGACATTTCTCGTTCTACGAGCATAGATTGTTTATATTCTCCGGGGTGGTGGCACTTTTTGCAATAGCACAGGGTATTCATGGGATACGATTTCAGCCAACACGATTTTTAATCCTCTTTATTTTTACTTTACTTACTGTGGTCTGCATAAAGGATTACTATCAATTAAAATTGCATCCGATAGATATGCACCGATTGGGTGTTTATGATAAAGTGGATTTTCGGAGCTGTGCGGAATGGATACGAAAAAATTATAAAGAGGGCGATATTGTAATTTATCCAAGTCATTTTATGGCTCCCTCCATGAGGCATTATCTGGAAGGCTATCCACAATGTCGTGTTGGAATGAGTGCTATTGATGTGCAGGTGCATATAGACACTTTTGGGAATCCGACGCTATTGGCTCAACATGGACTTCTTCCTGTCCCCATAGAACAGGCAACGAAGAAGTATCAACGGTTGTGGTTTTTAGAGACGCATGGTATAACATTTGAATATAAACCACACACGGAACCGTTGCGGAAGTATCTGGAAGAGAACTGGCGAAGAGTAAACTTAGTATCTTTCTGGGGATTGAGTGCTACCCTCTATGAAAGGGAAGGTAATAAAAACAATTAGGTTAACAAGACTATTGTGTAAATTCTATTTTGAATTGTTCCTCTAAACACCTTAATATGATTTTTAGGTATATATATTTTTTTTACCAAAGAAGGTCATAAATTATTTGGGCAGGTTTGGAACCTGCCCCTACTAAAATATTGTTAAATGAGGTTTAATTTAAGCAGGACTTGTTCTAATCGTTTGAATTGGGACTCGCTCATAGGGACAAGGGGAAGTCGGAGGACATTTTTAATCATTCCCATGCGCGCCAGTCCGGCTTTTACGGGCATGGGATTGGTCTCGTAGAACAGTGCTTTGAATAATGGGAATAACTGGTAATGGATTTTCCGTGCTTCGTCGTATTTCCCATCTAAAGCGAGTTTACACATTTGAGCCAGTTCGGAGGGAACGATGTTCGCCGCAACAGAGATAACGCCTTTGGCTCCCACAGCCATCATTGGTAATGTTAGACTATCATCACCGGATAATACAGTTATATCACACAAAGAAAGGATTTGAGATACTTGTTCAACGCTACCACCTGCTTCTTTAATACACACAATATTCGGAATTTTACTAAGTTCTGCCACTGTTTCTGCTTCTAATTTTATCCCTGTTCTACTGGGAACATTATAGAGGACGATGGGGATATCCACTTCTTCGGCAATCTTTTTGTAATGTGCAATAAGACCTGCCTGAGTAGGTTTGTTGTAATAGGGGGTGATTAACAGGGCACCATCACAGCCTACTTCTTTTGCATAACGGGTAAGGTCTAACGCTTCAGGAGTATTGTTGGAACCTGTGCCCGCAACGACAGGGACTCTCCCTGCAACTCGTTCCACTACGAACCGTATACATTCCTTTTGTTCTTCGTGAGAAAGCGTTGCCGCTTCGCCTGTACAGCCACAGGGGACCAAGCCATGGGTTCCGCGTTCTAAGTGGAAATCCACTAACTTCCCGTAGGCGTCAAAGTCAACTTCAAAATTCTCTTTGAAAGGGGTCACTAAAGCAACATAAGAACCTTGAAACATAATTTTTCCCTTATCTTTTGGTTTTAAAATGGACTTTCTTCATCATCTATATAGGGAACAGAAGAAGGTTCCTCTTCTTCTGCAACATCCCCTATTTCTAAAAATCTCTGGTATCTTCTGTTAAATGAAAATTTGATTGTATCTAATGGACCGTTTCGCTGTTTTGCAATTTTTAATTTGACTGTTATCGGGTCTTTCTTTTTTTCTTCCTCTTTTTCTCCTTTTTTTCCTTCTTTTTTATCCTGATATAGTATCATCACGACATCAGCATCCTGCTCAATCGCCCCGGATTCCCGCAAATGCGACAATTTTGGTTCACTGGTATCTCGTTCCGCTTCACGACTTAACTGACAAAGTGCAAGAATTGGAATCTTCAGTTCGCGAGCCAGTCCTTTAATTTGTCGGGAAATTTCTGCAATTTCTACCTGACGATTTTCACCTCTTTGATGAACGCTCATCAATTGCAGGTAGTCAATAATAATGAGTTTTATATTTGGGTCAGCCTGCAACTGTTTCCGTGCTTTTGAGCGGAGTTCAATAACATTGATACCGGGAGTATCATCAATATAGATAGGTAGCTTGCATAATTCTCCACTTGTCCGAACTATATCGGCAATGATTTTTTTCCCTCCAAATGCTCTCCGCAAAACCTGACCATCTATATTCCCCTCTAAGGAAATCAATCTTTTAAGAAGCATTTCTTTTGACATCTCCAAACTGAAAATCAGGACTCCTACCTCTTCTCTCTTAGCCACATAGTGAGCGATATTAAGAGCAAATGCAGTTTTCCCGACAGAGGGTCTCGCTGCAAGCACTATCATTTCAGAATATTGTAAGCCACAAAGTTTTTCGTCCAGTTTTGGGAAACCAGTAGCAATCCCTGTGATGGCAGAGCCTTTATTAAATACTTCTGACAATTCATCAATAAACTCTTTAGCGTATTCTTTTATCCTGTAGATGGGATTTGTCCTTCTCCGCATTGCAATGGTAAAGAGTTTGCTCTCTGTCTCATCCAGGAGTTGTTTGAGGGGAATCTGTCCCTCATAGGTATTGCTCACGGTTTCGTTGCATAACCTGATTAACTTTCGTTTCAGGGCACTCTCTATCACAACTGTTGCGTAGTAGGTAATGTTTGCAGAAGTCGGAACCATTGTAGATAATTCTGTTAGATAGGAAATACCACCCACTTCTGATATAAGATTTTTGGATTCCAGATAGCCGATTACTGCTTGTAGGTCAGGTTTATTCTGTGTGTTCTGATAAATATCATACATGGCTTCGAAAATAATTTGATGAGGTCCATAATAGAAGATATCTTCAATATTGTAATTGAATATTTCCATGACCTTCGGAAGTGATTCCGGGTCCAAAAATATAGCACCTAAGACCGCTCTTTCGGATTCAATAGATTGAGGCGGTTCACGGTCAAAGACCAAAATGGAAGAAGCCTTCGGCTGATTTTTTTTCCGAGAAGTAGCCATGTATTAGTTTTCAGGATTTTCGGAATTATTCTCATCAGTAAGTTGACTGACCCAGACTTTTACTTCCGCAGTTACATTACTGCCCAATTTAACGGGAACAGAAAAGATGCCTAAAGTTTTGATAGGTTCTTCAAGAAGGATTTGTTTCCTATCAATATTAAAGTGCATTTCCTGTAATTTTTCTGCAATCATAGCGGTTGTTACAGAGCCGAACAATTTTTCTTCCGCACCAGCACGCATTTTAAATTCTATTGTAATAGCGTTTATTTGTTTTGCTATGGATTCCAGTTCTGCTCTGCGTTTTGCTTCTCGTCTCTGGATAATTTCCAGATGATGGCGGATTTCTTCTGCGGAGGCAGACTGAACCGATACGGCATACTTACGGGGAATTAAAAAGTTGCGTGCATATCCATCAGAAACCTCAACCGTTTCCCCAACTTTACCTAACTTTTCAATATCCTGACATAGAATCACTTTCATTTTTCGTTCTCCTGACTTCCTTTGTTTTAATTATATGTTTATATCTTTTTCCATTGCGAATTTAAGTATTCATTTCTGGATGTAACTTTTTATAAAGCCGTAAAAGTGAGTTTCGGAATTCCCACCATGTATCAAAAAATCCAAAAACAGCAAGGACGGGGAATGTCCATATTCCAAAAACAAATAGGATAACAAGTAGAGTAACTATAATGTTCCACTGGAACAGAGTAACGCAAAAGGTAAGGATACTCAGCCCATTTAGCCAGTAGATAAAACTTAAAATGATAGCCGTGTTGTGAGTAAGAATTCGGAGTAGTTCTCCCGCGTAATAATGCTGGTCATATAACCATACTAACGCTGTCAGTATTGCTAACCAGACCAGGTAATCGGGGGGACGAATTTGAGAAAAACTTCCTAATTGCGGATTTTCCCAGTAGTGGATTCCGTCTTCAGTAGGCATGACTCTTAGTCTTGCAATCATCCAGGCTATGAGAATGATAGATATAATCAAACTTTGTCCAAACAATAATCCGATGTGAAGGTCTTCCCAGTAGTAGTCAAGATATTTTAGCCCTTCAATAAATCTTGCGTTGACTTCTTCCGATTCATTGTCGGTTTGTTGTTCCTTTGCCATTTCCTTCAATTCTCCAATGCGAGCATTAATGGAAATGGTAATATCTTTCCGCAGGTCATCCCAGAAATACATCGTGAGAAAGGTTCCCACAATAAAAAGGATACCCGTCATCAATAGAAGACAACGGCTCCAGGAATATTTTCTAAGTGCAAGTCCTATAGATATGGGGAATAGGATACCTGCCAGAAAAATGGCTGTCCACATCAAAAGATTATAACTGGTAAGAGGTAGACTTTCCATCATCACCCCTAATATAAATCCAGGGATAAGGGATACACAAAGGATACCTGTGCGAAGATAGGATTTTCTGGCAACCGACAGACCTATTACCGCAACCGTTATTAGGGGAAGGAGAATAAAAATCCCTTCCCCTATTAGGTAAGCGGTTAACAAAATCAAAAACAATATTTTTGCGAATAAGTCTGTCATAACTAAAATCGCAAGATTTATAAAATTAATCAGCTACAAAAGGTAGTAATGCTATTTGACGGGCTAATTTAATGGCTTTTGTCAACATGTGCTGTTGTTTCGCTGTTGTGCCTGTAATTCTGCGGGGGATAATTTTCCCGCGTTCTGTAATATAATGTCTTAATAAATTAATGTCTTTATAGTCAATATATACTATTCGTTCTAAGGTTAGCCTACTGACCTTCTTTTTAAATACTCTCTTCTTCTTTTTTCTCTTTAAACGCTTCATTTTAATTTTTGCTTTTGCTTTTGCAGAAATGTGTGCCATAAGTCATAATCCCTCTTATTAGAATAAGGTTAAATAAGTTAGTTTGTTTTTCAGATTGGTGGTATAAAGTTTGTTTTGGAATTAGAATGGGACATCATCCTCTGATGGGACATCCCAATTCTTTTGAGCCATATTGTTCCCAGGAGAAGGAATGTTGCCTTTCGGCGATTTGGGACCATTTTCTGGATAAGTATCGCCGAATTCATCGGGCGGTAATTCTTCTACATCAAACTCACCTATTGATGCACTTTCCTTATCCAGAAAACTAATACGCCAGGCTACAATCTCCAATCGGGAACGGCGCTGACCTGAATTGCGGTCTTCCCACTCGTCCAGACGGAGTCTTCCTTCAACGAGAACGGGTCTACCCTTGTATAGTCGTTGATGAGCCATTTCCGCTTGACGGTCCCAGATTACGACATTGACAAATACAGTGTCGTCTTTAAATTCACCGTCTCTTGCTTTAAATCGGCGGTTATTTGCCAGGGTAAAACGCGCTACAGTTCTTCCTGTGGGAGTGGAACGCACATCCGGTTCCCGCACAACTCTGCCTGCAATCAGGACAATATTTAAATCAGGAACACGAAGGTCTGCCATAATAATTTGTTCCTATTTTAAGGGTTAATCCTCGTCTTCCTCATCCTCAGAAACACTTACAGGAATAGGAGCAAGGTTTTCATCTTTCCCGGCGTCTGACTGCTGGCTATAACTTTCCTCTAATTCCTGGCGACGCTTTGCTTGTTCTGCTTCCAATCGTAGGGTTTTCTCATCAAAGTAAACGATGAGATACCGGATAATTTGTTCGTTCAGGCGGAAATAGTTTTCCAGTCGCGCTACAAAGTTCGGGGGGGATTGGAAGCGTATCAGGATATAGATACCCTCCGTAAATTTTTTGACTTTATAAGCCAATTTTCGCCGACCCCATACTTCGGAGCGCACAATAGCCCCTCCGCCTTTAACAATGAGACTCTCGGTCTCGCGGGCTATTGCCTGGATGTTATCGTCATCCACTTCGGGACTGACGATAAACAGCGCTTCGTAAGTTCGTAATGACATACTTGACTCCTCATTACGGTTTTGGGTTAATTAACTTGGCGTTCAGGAAACTCATATTATATCAAAAATACAACCTTCGGACAAACTAAAAATTGCATTTCATTAAACACTTTCTCTGAAATGTATTATGCTTCAAATGAGATTAAAAATTGTTGATATTCATTTCTCTATTTGGTTATATAATTAGTAAAATATTAAGGATGTTTTTAATGAATTTTTATACAAGATATTTATGGGTTCTGTCCAGTCTAATTTTGATTACATCGTGTGCGACTATGGAACCAACTGACAAAACATATCAAGAGGTCCCTTTTTCTTTTCCACAAAAAGTAAATCAGTGGACACTGGAAAATTCAGAGCCGACACGGTATAATGCGGATACACTTTTTGATTATATAGACGGGAATGCGGAAGTCTACCGTTCGTTAGGGGTAAAGGAAGTGTATGCGTATCACTGGTCAAATCCTGAGGGTGTAGAAATTCTGTTAGATATTTTTGATATGGGGGATTCTGCATCAGCGTACGGTGCCTATCATCACGACATTCGCGACCAGAAAGATATAGGATTGGGAGCCGAGTCAGAAGGGATGAACAATTCTTTAGCCTTCTGGAAAGACCGTTATTTTATTTCCATTGTGGGCATGGGCGACTCACCAGAACTGATTCAAACGGTTATGGAATTAGGGAAAATCGTAGACCAACAGATTCCTGATAAAGGGGAAAAACCTGAAATAGCCAATTTGCTCCCTGAAGAAGGGCTGGTTAAAAGTCATATCCATTATTTCAGGGACTATAACTTGTTAAAGGTGCATTATTATATTACTGATGAGAATATATTGGAATTAGACCAGAGTACGGAAGGTATCTTATCAAGGTATTTTTTACCCGAACAGGATGAGCGATTTAATGTGATTATTGTTGATTATAAAGATAAAAATAAGTCCTCTGAAGTGAGTGATAATTTGAATAATCTCATTAAAACTTCCGAGACTACCGATGAAAATAAACAGAATAAGCGATTTGGATTTGAATCCATACTTATTTATCCTTATGAAAATTATCTTATATTAATTATGGATTGGAAAAATATTCACACAGCACAATCTTACACAGAGAAAATTTTGCAGAAAATAAAACGATAGGAGCCTACTTATGAGTAAAACAAGTAGAAGGCAATTTTTACAGGTAAGTGCTTTAGGCACTGCTTACATTCTGGGAATGCCCCATTTACATTCTGAGGGACAAACTCAGACCGCTGGGGAGAAATCCCGTGTTATCCTTATCCGCGATAAGGACCTTCTGGATGGGAATGGAAACATTAACAAAGCCGTGTTGGAGAAAATGGTAGATGAAGGCGTCAAAGCCTTATTTCAGACATCAACCCCTGAGGAAGCGTGGAAGAAGATTATTAAACCCGAAGATGTAGTGGGTATCAAAAGTAATGTTGCTGGTCCACCACGCACACCAGTGGAATTAGAAGATATTTTGAAGGCAAAGGTAATATCCGCAGGTGTCTCTCCGGATAAGGTTTCTGTTGACGACCGTGGTGTCCTTCGTAATCCAATTTTTCAGAATAGCACAGCATTAATGAATGTTCGTCCTATGCGGACACATCACTGGTCAGGAGTGGGTAGTTTGCTGAAAAATTATATTATGTTTTCAGATAAACCTCCGAGCTGGCATGCGGACTCGTGTGCAAATCTGGCAGGATTGTGGGAACTACCTACTGTCAAAGGAAAAACTCGTTTGAATATCCTTGTTATGATAACCCCGCTGTTTCACGGGAAAGGTCCTCATCACTATAATAAGGAATACACATGGAATTATCAGGGCTTGGTGATAGGGACAGACCCTGTTGCATGCGACGCGACTGGACTACGAATATTGAAGGCAAAGCGATTACAATATTTTGGCAGTGAACAGCCTTTCGCAGTATCCCCTCACCACATCCAAGTGGCACAGGATAAGTATCATTTAGGCAATGCGGACGAGGATAAGATTGAACTAATTAAATTAGGCTGGGAAGAAGGAGTTTTAGTCTGACAGGTCCGACATGTCCTACAGGTCTGACAGGTCCGACGAGTCTGACAGGTCCGGCAGGTTAGACATCAACTTTCTTCAGCCATTCCTTTGCCCGGCGTATAAAGTGCCTCTCAGAGGGATAGGTCATCATTTCTTCCGCTTTGTCCAGCGGGACCCATATCGGCTGGAAGAGTTTCTCTTCCTCCCCTTTAGGAGTTGGAGTTCCTCTTTTTTCAGGGTCAGCCCTCATAAGGAAATAATGCTCAGTCCGTATTATATTTTCCCCTTTATATTTGAATTCACTCAGGTCATATCCTAAATCTGCTATGATTTCCGTATCCCAGTATCCGCTTTCTTCGCCTACTTCTCTGCGGGCACAACTTTCATGAGTTTCTCCGGGGTCTACATGTCCCTTTGGCAGGCGTATTTCATGAATCCACTTGTCATTGCGTAACACATCTCGCTCTAACAAAAGGACCCTATTTTGATTATCCACAACAACTCCGCCAGCAACAAGAATTCTTTTCTTCGCCATTTCAAAAAATCCTCATACTGATATTATAAAAAAAGATGTATCTCTTTTTTTATCTATCAACTACGGAGATACCTCTATAATAATATTCTCTATTCAACTTTGATGCAGTCCAGACCTGCGAAATAGCCTGTAGATTTTTCGTTCTTTCCAACGATTCTTAATTCAAGGGTGCATTGACCCTCAGGTAAATTTACAGAAAATTGAATGGAATCACGAACGACCTTCCCTTCATTATAACCGTCCCATTCTGCTACTTTCTGGTTATTGAGCCATAATTGCACTTGACCATAATCCGGTGCTTTGGTATACCACAGGGTTACTTTTTTCTCGCCTGCTAAATCGGAGGGCACATCAACCGTGGTCGCATAGTTCCGTGGAGAATCAGGGGTAAACCACAATTGTTTATCATTGCTCCAATCATTTCCGAAGCCACTTAAATCCTGAACGGACACTGTGTCGTCAACATTCTGGAAAGTAAACAATCCACTTTCCAATTCAAATGCTCCGGGTTCAAAGTGGGTTGCCCGTTTCTCTACTGGCTCTGGAAGTCTTTTTTCAGCGGGAGGTAATGGGGGAAATGGAACATGTGGTTCTGTCTGATACCAGTATGCGACGGAACTGTAGTCATCTGAACGGTCATTGGGCTGTGGACCGTGTCCATGCTCTATGCTCACGAGGATAGATTCTTTGAATGGTATCGGGTCAAGAATATGGAAGCGGTAAACATTCCATTTTTCGCCCCGTTTATGTTCACCACGAAGGGGACAACCGAAGAAAAGGTAACTAAATGCTGGTCCATAACACCATGCTCCGCAGAAGTAATCTTCTGAACCTGTCCCGTGTAAAGAAGGTTTCTCTTCACCATCAACAAAGAATATATCATCTCCTTCTCCCCACCAACCATCATCACGATTGTGAATGGATAAACTTACTCCGACATAATGACCTTTTCCCTTTGCTTCTAAGAAGGTATAGTTTTTACCCACTGTGCAGGGATACTCCTGTCTATATTGAGCGTGGAAACGAAGAGATGTGTCTATGGAGTCATATTTGTTGTAATCAATATAGTAGTAAAATGCACGGCATACATCAGTTCCCTCATTGGTGACAGTAATCAATGCTTCCTTTTCAAAAGGCATATACCAGAAACAATTCAGAGCATTGGAAGTGCCTATCTGGATAGGATAACTGCTGAAGGTATAATATTCTCCGTGCCCTAAACCGAAGAAATCGCCAATGGGACTTTCCACAGAAGGATTCTGTTCTCCATCCCAATACATACGCAGAACAAGATTTTTCAAATGATACTTATCCTTACTTGCAATGGTAACCCAGATATGTGTAATGGCTCCAGGACCCTCTATTTTTGCTAATGTCCGAGTTTCTCCAATTGCAATCGGATTTTCCTGCATACCATCGGCATTGCCACCTGTTCGGTCGTAACTGGATATACGGTGGGCAGTATGATTCTTTACCTGAGCAAGGCTTTGCATAAGATTTTGAGCGGTGGCTGTGAGTGTCAAAGTAATAACGCTGAATACTATAATTGCAAAAATCAGCGTGTTCCTCTTAATGGAATTGTTATGCATAGTTTTTCTCCTTATTAGTTATTTATTCATTTATTGTTCGTCCTAACATTTTTACAAAAATGGCAATATCCTTTCAAATGTGTACGAAAGTAATTACAACCCCTATCCCCCTATGTTTTTCAGGAGACGGATATAGAATTCTATACTTTCCATATAGTTATCAACTTGTATGCGTTCATTGGTGCCGTGAATTAATTTCAAGTCATCCCTTGTAAATTTTAATGGCTGGAAACGGTAAAGATTTTTTACTACACCTACATAATTTACGGAGTCTGTTCCTCCTAAAGTCAGTGCACTTGCAACTGGAATATTTCCCCATACTTCTTTTATTGTTTTTACAATATTCTTATACCCTTCACTATTGCGGTCTGAAACGGGACTTGCTTCATCTGTTTTCTCAGGTGAGAAATCTTTTATTTTTATTTTGTTATTGTTTATGACATCTTGAATATATTGTATAACTTTTTCTCGGGTATCTCCGGGGAGCATACGAATATTCACCACTGCATAGGCATTTGTAGGTAGAACATTCTCTTTTTCACCTGCATGAAATATCGTTGGAGCAAAGGTTGTTCGGAGGGCAGAATTCGCACTGGGGATTTTTTCAAACACCTTTACCAGTATTTTATTAAATAGCCAGAGATTGGAACATACCACTCTCATAGGGAAATCCATATAAGGCGAAAGGTCTTCTAACATCCAGCGGATAGGCCCTGCAAGTTTTGCTGGCATGGGATTTTGCTCAATTTTACATATTGCTGAGGAAAGAAGTCCGATAGAGGTTTCAGCAGGCGGTGTAGAGGAGTGCCCTCCTTCGGTTGTTGCAGAAAGTTCTAATGATAGATACCCTTTTTCAGCTATTCCAATAAGGGCAACTGGACCTGTTATACCCGGAATAAGTCCTTCATTAATTGCCATACCTTCATCCAGACTGAATTCAGGATGCACCCCTTGTTCTTTCAATAGTTCGGCAATCTTTTTCGCCCCGTTTCTCCCACCTACTTCCTCATCATGTCCAAAAGCAAATAACAGAGTTCGTTCCGGTTGATAATTCTGCTGGACACAATATTCCACGCTTTCCAGTAAGCCCATTACACCACATTTTACATCTATAGCCCCTCGTCCCCAGATATATCCTTCTGCTACTATCCCTCCAAAAGGTGGGTACTTCCATTGGTCTTCTGTCCCCTGTTCGACGGGAACTACATCATAGTGTGCCAGAAATAACGCGGGAGATAGAGAGGGATTTTTTCCTTCCCAGGTATATAGTAAACCATATTCGTTGACTATATCTCGCTTTAATATGGAATGCGTTTTGGGGAATGTGTCTTCTAAATATTTAATAAACTTTTTATATTCTTCCCAATTGTTTTTTGCGGAATCCTGGTATGAGATAGTTTGAAAGGTAAGTGCTTTGCCAAGACGGTTTGCATATTCCTGTTTGTCCGGTAATGTAATGGGCACTTTCTTTTCTACGACAGTCTGTCTTCTCCATCGTGCTTGTTCTGCCCGAAAAAGGATAACGCCCATCAACAGGACAATAATTAAAACTATCCCTAAAATTAGACGCAAGATACACCGTTTCATCTTGAAAACCTTATTTTTGTTTCATAACTTAAATTTATAGTCTTTGATTATACATCACTACCCACAGCCCAGCCGAAATTTTGAGCCAGTCTTTTCATAAAACTTATTTTCTTTTTTGGTTCCACTGCGGGTGCCTGATAGAATAGGCGTTGAGATATGGCTTCTATGCAACGGCTGGCAGGTGCATTAGGATAGGTGATAAAGAAAGGCTGACTTTGCATAATAGACTGGTTTACATGGGTATCCCTTAGGATATGCCCAAGATAAATCAAACCCCGTCCTAAATACTGTTGTGCCACATTGGTTAACTTCGTTGCTACTGCCTGTGCCTGTGCGGAATTGATAACCATATTTACAATAAGTTTTATCACGGCGTCATTTCGTTGATAATGGATGGTTTTTAACATTGCATAGGCATCCACAATGGCAGAGGGTTCCGGTGTAGTCACTAATAAGACCTCATCTGCGGATGTGCAGAATGAAACCGTATTCTTACCAATCCCTGCCATTGTATCCAACAGTAAAAAATCACTCCGTTCGCAGAGAGACAGCAACGCCTCCACCAATCGTTCGCGGTCTCGGTCTACCAGGTCTGCTATCCGTGATAAGCCAGAAGAGCCCGGAACCACTTCCAGTCCCAAAGGTGCTCTTACAATTACCTCATCTAATTTTTTACTTCCTTCAATCACATGCGACAGGTTATAAAAAGAGTGTAAACCCATTAAGACTTCCACATTTCCCAGTCCCAGGTCAGCATCCACAAGGACTACGCGTGCCCCGTGAGTTGCCAGAGCCAGCGCAAGGTTAACGCTAACACTGGATTTTCCTACTCCACCTTTGCCACTGGTTATGGCAATTACTCTACATTGTTTTTTTGTCTGTCCTGCCAATTTTCTTAACTTTTCTGCCTGGTCAGCCACGGGTCTTCTTTCCTTCTATTAGTAGTTCAACAATTCCACCGGGAGTTGCCAATGTAAAATCATCCGGGACATTCTGCCCGTGTGTTAAATAACCTACTGGCAAACCCGTCTCTAAAATTAAACTTAACATAGAGCCAAAACGGCGTGTTTCATCTAATTTTGTAAAGATAAGTCCTGTTGGATTGAGCGATGAAAATCCAGCGAGACTATACCGCAAATCTTCTAACGGTGTAGGTGCTCCAAGAACAAGAAAAGTTTCATACGGCTTTATGATTTGTAAAATCCCCCGGAGTTCCTTTACCTGCCTTGTATTAAATGGGCTATTTCCTGCGGTATCCATAAATATCAAATCGTACTTAGAATATTCCTGTATGGTTTCCCATGCACCTTTTTCATCATCAATGATTTTCAAAGGCACTCCGATTATCTGTGCATAGATTTTTAATTGCTCTGTAGCACCTACGCGATAGGTATCTGTTGTAGCAAGTGCAACACGCACTTTCTCATGGATTGCGTAATGGGCGGATATTTTTGCGAGAGAAGTGGTCTTCCCTACGCCTGTGGGTCCACAAAATACAATCCAGCGTGGGACACCACTACATACAGGTATTCCATTGGTGGTTGTAATTCGTTTTCGCAATTCCAGAGCCAGCCGTTCTATAAAAATTTTTGGCTCACGCGCCAGTTCCGGACTCATATTTTGGAGAACTGTATGTATCAAATCAGCAGATAGCCTTTTAGACATTCCTTGCTGAACAAGGTCTTTATAAATAGGGATTATTTCATGTGGGATTCCTGTGGGAATGGTTTCTACGGAGATAACCTGTAAAAGTTCGCGAATCTCTCTCAGGGCTTTAACTACATCCTCACGCGGTTGTATCTCTCGTGCCTTTTCTTTGGGGAAAGGGACAACAGGTGTTTCTACCTCACCGGAGGCAATTGCTTTCTGAGCAACAGGTGTTTCCGTATCTACAACAGGCTTTTGCTTTAACCGTTGTTGCGTTTCACGAATGATTCGTTCAAACTCTTCTATCTTCTTCTTTCGGGCTTCATCCGGGACATGACCTGTCGTAGAATGTTCCAAATATTTTTTCTCAGCGATAGATTTTTTCCTTTCTTCTGCGGGTGATTCTTCGGGCACAGAAACTGTTACTTCATACACCTTCTGCCCCAACCATCCTCTAATCCCTTTTTCAGGGACCTCCTGTGTTCCAATAACGACAGCATGCGGTCCAAATAATTCGTGAATCTTATTCGCTACTTCACTTAAATGTTTACACCGTATTTTGAAAAATTTATTTCCCATTAAGGTTCAATTTGTCCTTCAATTTCTACTTTTACAGAACTATCTATTTCATTATACGAAAGTACACGCACTTTGGGTAATTTTCGTTCTAAAATTCTGTGCAGGAAGCGACGCACATTTGCCGTGCAAACAACTACGGGTTCATATCCTTCCAGAACAAGTTTCTGGATAGATTTCGCTGTGTTCTCACAAATCTGTTGTGAACGCTGTGGAGAAACGGGGATATACTCACCTCCCTCACTTCGCTTTACCGCCTCTAATATTTCCTGTTCTAATGCAGGGGATAGTGTGACAATCCGCAGAGTATTACTCTCATCCACCAGGGGTGCACAAATAGTTCGCGCCAATGCGTGTCGGACATACTCGGTAAGAACATCTGTATCTTTCGTCCGTGCTCCATAATCACACAATACTTCACAAATAATTTCCAGATTGCGAATAGATACACGCTCTCGCAATAAATTTTGCAAAACTTTTTGAACCTCTCCATACGAGAGAATATTGGGTATGAGTTCATCCACCACAGTCGGAGAGGTCTGTTTCAGGCGTTTTAATAATCTTTGCACTTCTTCACGAGTTAAGAGTTCCCCTGCGTGTGTAGAAAGAATTTCTGATAGGTGAGTAGCCAACACTGCGGACGGCTCTACAACGGTATATCCCGCACTTTCTGCCTGCTCTTTTAGATTCGCAGGAATCCACAAAGCGGGCAAACCAAAAGCAGGTTCTGTTGTCTCTATCCCTTGAATCGTCTCATCCACTATTCCAGGATTCATAGCGAGGTAATGGTCAGGTAATAATTCATACGAACCCACGGTTGCCTCACGAATTTTTATACAATATTGATTGGGTTTTAATAGAAGATTATCCACTATCCGAACCACAGGCACCACAAAGCCCATTTGTACTGCCATTTGTTCCCGAATCTTTTGAATACGGGAAAGCAAATCTCCACCCTGCGAACGGTCTGCTAACTTAATCAGTGCAAAACCCAACTCTACCTTAATCGGGTCGACCGTTAACAATGCTTCTGCTCGCTCGGTTGGACTTTCTGGCTTTTCTTTTGCCTTTTTGCTAATTTCTTCTTCCTGCTTTGCTTTTGCTTCTCTTTCCTTTTGCACCTGTGCGGACATATAAGCGATAAAACCGAGAACAACAGCCACCATAAAGAACGGGCCGAAAGGCATACCGGGAACAATTCCAAATAAGGCTAATAATCCGGCGGATACGCCCAATGCTCGCGGATAGCGACTGAACTGTATTGTAACATCTGCGCCCAAACTGGTCTCCTCAGAGACAGTCCTTGTCACCACCAGACCTGCGGCGGTAGAAATCATTAAAGCGGGAATTTGGGATACCAAACCATCGCCTATTGTAAGTTGTGTATAAATACGAGCCGCATCGGCTAAGGACATTCCATTCATCAATACACCAATTACAAGCCCTACGGAAATATTTACGATGGTAATAATTAATCCGGCAATGGCATCACCCCGAACGAATTTGGTGGCACCGTCCATCGCACCATAGAAATCTGCCTCCCGTTCAATTTCGCGTCTTCGCTGTCGTGCCTGTTCCTCTGTAATGAGTCCTGCATTTAAATCAGAGTCCACGCCCATTTGTTTTCCGGGCATCGCGTCTAAGGTAAATCTCGCCGCTACTTCGGAAATACGCGTGGCACCCCTCGTAATGACAACAAACTGGATAACGACAAGTATGATGAAAATAACAATCCCCACAAAAATATTCCCATAAGTAACAAAAGTTCCGAAGGCACGAATCACTGCCCCCGCATCTGCTTGAGCAAGAATTAGTCGTGTAGACGCTACATTCAAACTCAATCGGAATAATGTGAGTATAAGAAGTAATGACGGGAAAATAGAGAAGTCCACCGCCCTTTGTAAATACATAGAAGACAAAAGCACTACCACAGAAAGAGAGATATTGAGTGTTAGCAATATATCCATTAAAACTTTGGGTATAGGAATAATAAGTACCACCAGCACGCCAACAACACAAATCGCCATTGCGATATCTGGACTGCGTGCGAGATTCCAGATATTTCCTGGCTGAACTCTTGTTGCTGGTGCTACCGCCATATTTTATTCCTACGCTGTTTTCCGATTTTCTCTTAATAAAAATGACTGCCGTTCTTTTCGTTTTTCTTCCCTGCGGTCAATCCGATATACAAAAGCCAATACCTCCGCCACCGCACGGAATAAGTTTTCAGGGACAGTTTGCCCTACCTCTACTGTTTTATACAGTGTCCTTGCAAGTTCCGGTTTCTGAACGATGGGGACTTGATGTTGAACTGCAATTTCACGAATTTTTTCTGCAACAATGCGTGCACCTTTGGCTATCACCACTGGTGCAGGCATAGTATTCATATCATACCGCAGAGCGACTGCAAACTCTGTCGGGTTGGTAATAATCACATCTGCTTTTGGCACTTCTCGTAGCATTCGTTGATAGGCAATTTGTCGTTGCATCTGTCGGACACGCCTTTTGATTGCGGGGTCTCCTTCCATCTCCTTCATCTCTTCACGCATTTCACGAACGGTCATACGCAAATCCTGTTCCCGTTGCCACCACTGAAAACCATAATCCGCAATACCTAATACCAGCATAACCAGTGCAATCCGCCACCAGACAGCAAGGAACAAATTCCCGCAAACATATAAAATATCCACTATGGAATAATTCGGGAGAACTATCAACTCTGTCCAGCGATTCCGAAGTGCATAATAAACCATAACCAACAGGAGAATAAGTTTTGCTATATTTTTACCCAACTCATACATCGCCCGCAACGAAAAGAATCGCTTAAAACCAGAGATAGGATTAATACGATTTAACTTTGGGATAAGCGGTTTCCCTGTCCAGAGTAGACCTACCTGAGCATACGCAATTGCCAGTCCCGCAGACATCATAATCAAAACATACGGTAAAGAACCTATTCCAATAGAAACCCCCACTTTTGTCATCAGAGATTGCAACTGAGAAGGTTCATAAACAGCGACACCATGCCAGGGTTCCCCTAAATAATGTCTCATAACACTGAGTAAGTATTGAAAAGTAATAGGGGCAATGAACCACAAGGCTACCATCGCAGAAGCCAGACCAATGGCAGAAGTCAATTCCTGACTTCGTGCAACATTTCCTTCTTCGCGTGCCCGCTCTTTCTTTCGCGGAGTAGGCGGAAAAACTTTTTCACCACCGACATCTTCTGGCATAAGCGATTATCCTAAACCTCGTATAAAAAGTTGAACCTCCTGAACCATTTCTCGTGCCATATCTTCAAATACACCGATATACACACCTAATGATATTCCGACTACAATCATCCCGAGACCAATAGTTACCGGAAACCCGATAACTAAAAGATGTATCTGAGGGATTGCCCTTCCCAATACACCCATTACTGCATAGGTAAGTATCATAGTAACTACCACAGGACCTGCAAGACGGACCCCATACACGAACATTATCTGTCCTAACTTTGTCATTTCCCATCCCAAATCCTTATTAATAAAACCTGTTAACCCTATCGGCAGAGTTCTATAACTTTCACCCAAAATTTGAATCACAACCAGATGACCATTCATAAACAAAAAGAACATTCCCCAGAGAATAAACAAGTAGAAACCGAATATCGGAAATTGCGTTTCCATTGCAGGATTAAAAATATTCATCATTCCAAAGCCACTCTGTAAGTCCATAATCTCACCTGCAATCTGAACCGCTGAAAACATCAAAGACACAATAAAGCCTATCCCAATACCAATAAGTAATTCATAAGTACCCACTACCAGAAAAGAGCCGAGACTGCGAGGTATCCCCTGAGGTAATGGAGATAATGCTGAAACGAGAATAATCGCTATCAACCCCGCTAATCCTGCTTTTACCATCATAGGCACATTCCGCGAGCCTAAAATAGGCATAGAAACAAGAAGTCCCACTACACGCATCAGCACAAGAATAAAAAACAAAAATACATCTACCTCAAATATTCGTGTCGGGAAGATTTCATCCATCCATAATCATTCCTTCACAATCGTGAAAATTCAATAATTTGATTAAACAAATCCTGCGTGAAAACAATCAATACACTGGAAATCCATGGTATTGTTATCAAAAATACAATAAACACAGCTAAAATTTTTGGCACAAAGGTTAAAGTAATTTCCTGAATTTGTGTGACGGACTGTAAAATACTAATAACAAGTCCTACAATCATACCCGTAAGCAACATAGGGGCAGAGACCATTAGAGTTATCCAGATGGCTTTCCGACCTACTTCAACCAGAATATCAGGTGACATAACTTGAACCTTTTAAAATATTTCTAAATTTTTTATTTTTGTCAACATTTTTCACAAATATATTATAACAAAATCACATTATATTGAGTATAATAAATACAATACCACAATATATTGTAAAAATCAAGTAAAAATCCCATTCCCCAAAGAATTTCTTTTAATTAAAAATTTACTGCGATATGGAAAAATTAAAGGGAGATAGATATTTTTAGACTTACAGTTCGGTCTAATTCAGGGTTAAATTTAATTTTAGTTAACCTCAACTTCAATCGCTATTTCCTTATTTAATTTTGTTTAATAAGACTTCCTCTTCTTAAACGATTCGGTCAAATCGTTTAATAACTGCTTTGAAATTAAAATATATATAATACCTATTCACATCTCGATTATATAAGAAAGCCGACAGAAATGAACAAAAATATTACACGGATTGTAAATTTTAAAAATAATATATTCTTTATCGCCTTAATAATTTTATATATTACATTTCTACATTCCAGCCACGGATACCGAATAAAGGTGTGTCGGTTTCTGGTAAAGCGTCTAATGGAACTTTGACGGTGATTTTTGTTTCTTCACCGGGGCGGAGAATTATTCCTCCTTCTGACCAATATATGCGAGGAAGTTCGTAACCTGGTCTGGATGGGGCATATAATTCCGGGATAAGCATAAAGGCAATATTATTACCTTCATTTTTTATTAATACTTCAAAGATTCTATCCTTATCTGTTTTGGAAATTTCTTTTCCCGTTATAGATATTTTTGTTTTACCTAACTCGTTCAGTTTTGTAAAGTCTGCTTTGGATTTTGGGCGTGTGTAGAAAATCCCTTTAAGTGTATGTCCACTATCTCCAGGTATATCGGGTGTTGATGAGAGCCAGTAGGTATTTGTAGATATTACTGTTCCATTTTCGTCTAACAATTTTAAGCGAAGGAAGAACATCGGTTTTCTTTGTTCCTTCGGAATATCAACAGGGATTACATTCGTTTTTCCATCACTATCCACAGAGATATTCTCTGCCTCTTTTGACCAGAAAATATCCCCATTGATGAGATTGAAAGCCTCCGCTGTTACTTTCAAGTTTGCAAAATTTTTACGATAACTATTCACTATCCAGACGCATTCATCATCATACGCATATTGTATATGTAATGGTTCGCAAGCCTTCTTTGCACCGTAATAAGCAGAGGTCGGTCGCAAATACCAATCAACATACTGCCAGCTTATGCTGGCGGGCCATGCGGTGTCGTATTTCCATGTTGTGATTCCTGTGGCTTTATATTTGTTTCGTGCGTAGGCTTCAAACATCCCTCTTGCACTATTAAAATTCATGGCTTCTACTTTTCTTGTGAAGTCATCTATATCGTTTGCAGGACCGTAGCAATCATTCATAGCGTCTCTCAAAGCATAGAAATAACTCCCTCCCTGTGTAACGGTATGGAATGACCATGCTTCTGTATCTAAGGCAGGCCATAACTGGTCGGAGGGCATCATTTCTCTTAAACTGGTAGGGGATGCAATAATTCCACCGATACCTCCTGATTGTGCGAATCCCCATGCACCGTCATGTGTCCGCAGGTAATAATGCGAAGGTCCTGCATAAGTCCATAATTCGCGGGTTCCTGTCCGTGTGCCTCCTGTGGAACGGCGTGTTGTGGTGACAAAGGTGCCCGAGTGAGGTTGATAAGTTCTGCGGACGCGATGCTTCTCAATCAAATCTCTATATGCTTTATCTAACTTCTCCGATGGGAATGTTTCATCGTGCCCTAAGAAGTGAACCAAACTCGGATGATTACGAATGCGAAGGAACATATCTTCTATACATTGAATTGCTAAGTCTTCATCCAGAATTGTCCTTCCAAAAATTTGTTGAGTTACCATAACACCATACTCATCGCACAGGTCGTAAAACATATCAGTCTCGCGAATGGAAAAGCCTTCTGAACGAAGCATATTTAACCCTGCTTCTTTGGCAAATCTAATCAATGCCTCATATCGCGTTTTTGTAAGGCGAAGGAGCATATCAGAAGTCATCCATGCTCCACCCCGAATTAGTATTTTCTCTCCATTAACATAATAGACCCGCCAATCTTCTTCGTTAAGTTCTGTATAAACATCACGAATACCAAAACGAGTTTGTGCCGTATCGGAAACTTTCTCCTGAGATAAAACCTCTATAGAAAGTGTATACAAATTCTGCTCCCCTAATGGAGAGGGCCACCATACACGCGGAGATTGAATATGGAGAACAGGGTAGTCTTCCGGCTTAAAGATAACTTCACGATATTCGTTCGGACTCAATTTTACCTTTTGCTCAAAAGACCGGTCTTCAATGGTCCCTTTGACCATAACCTCTGTTTCCTGGTCCGTTAGATTTTTCAACCAGGCAGACACTGTCAAATCCGCACTCTCCATTGAGGGGAGTTTTAATTGAGTTTCTACATACGGATGTCGTATTGCAACGGGTCCCTGTGATTTTAAGTAAACGGGTTGCCATATTCCCATGTTCAGGTCTGGCGGTTGTGGGTTATGGTCATCCCAACCGGTAGTGGCTTCAATTTGTTTGGTATCATAATCTTTTTCCGGCAATAGCCCCGGTGGATAAATTTTCAATGCTAATATATTTTTATCTCCATATTTCAATTTTTTTGTAACTAAGAATTCAAACCTACGAAACATTCCCCGCACTTCCGAACGGTCTGCAATTTTTTCTCCGTTCAGCCACACCTCCGCTTCATAATTAATTCCATCCAGATGGAGTGTGCATTCTGTTCCTTTCCATTCTGCGGGTACTGTAAATTCCGTCCGATACCACCACGGGTCGCGGAAGGGACTATTTTTTGGCATAATAAGCCACAGGTCATCCTGATAGCCGGGAACATTTTTCAAATTTGTTCCATAATACAGATTGGGATAAACGCCATTATCTTCAAGTACTGCAAGGACAGTATTAGGGACTTTTGTTTTGTACCAATTAGTCGGAACGAATTCAGAAGTAGATACAGTGTTTCCTTCAACATTTAGGTCTTTTGATGTTTGCACCTGCCAGTTTTCTACAATAGGGATAACATCAGCGGATAATGCAGTAGAAGTAAAAACAGCGTATAGAAGTAACAATAAAATTCTGTTCATATTTCTTCGCTCCATCAAAAATTTTGGTTTACTTTCACATTATATTGAAACAACTTCAATCTTTCAAATAAAGACTTTAAAAGCAAATGATGGTTTCTTTTTTGTTATACTAATA
>FWWL01003973.1_pt1 | contig 25805 bp, 30 predicted proteins | sample 2228331 | NCBI WGS metagenome assembly FWWL01 (sample SAMEA103939775, study PRJEB20133) | metagenome | reverse complement strand
CCGCATGACCGGCACTCTGCCGGGTCGAAAACAAAAAGCCGGAACCCAACCGCATCTGCGGGAAAGGCTCCGGCGGGTAGCCGTTGCATCCAGGGGGCTTGTGACCACCCTTCAGTTGTTTATATAGATTATATCAAAAGTTTTCCCCATGGACCTTACAATTCTCTCATGTCTATATCCAGCGGGCTGCGCACGGCTTTTGGCCCCTTATTCAGGACGTGGATGTAGATCATGGTGGTTTTCAAGTCCTTATGATCCAGGAAAAAGCGACACCCATTTTGGCTGGATGGCGCTTGTTGTGATACAGAATATAGCGCCTGACCCAGTGAATATAGGTTTTCTCAGTGCCGTAAGAATAATGCTTCAGGCGAATTGCGTCTCGAAACTGGCCGAGAAGTTTCTTAGGCTTTGGGGAGAATTGATTGGGTATAAAAACGGCTTAAATTTTTATGAGTTTAGATATACACAATCAATGCAAGATTTATCCTTCGAGGGGATTCGGATAACCAAGCACAAAAGCAGTGTAACATGCTATTTCCGGCTGGCTATACGGTAAAAATGCAGTATATTAAATATCCATATAATTATAGTTGGGCTGTTCGTTCAGGTAAAAACAAAATTTTTTGCGGAGGATCTATGTCAAACCAAAGTGGTAGTCAATCAGGAAATCAAAAATCTTGGTCAGACAATCCTGCTATAGTCACCATAACTGTCATAGCGGCTCTAGTTGCTATTATAGCTTTCCTTTTTGGAACTGGCGAGCTTTCAGATTTAATGAATTGGTTTACTCAACGCCAACTTGTCGGAACTTGGCAAGACCAGCAAGGGGGAACAATTACTTTTTATGATGATGGCACTGTTGTAACACAGTCAGGTTTGCTGATTATATCAGGATACTACGAAGTGATTGATAATAAACAATTGCGCATCGAAAATAGAGGGCTTTTTGCCATTGCTGGACCACAAGTTTATCGGTTTGAAATTTCGGGTAAAAAAATGACCTTTGTAGACCAATTTGGAATCACAACTTTTCTAACAAAAGTACGTTAAACGTATCCGTCCCTATTCTGAAAGGAGAAATGCAATGAAAACCCGTTTGTTATCTGCCCTGATGATTGTGGTGGTTCTTCTTACTGCGTGTGGCGTAAAAAGCGCCATCAAGGGTCAATGGCAACAAGCCAATGGAGAAGTTCTTGAATTTGCCGATGATGGAGTGTTAAGTAGCTGATGCATGGGCATAACCATCACAGGCAGTTATGAATTCACAGACAGCGACACGGTTCAAATCAGTGTGCCTGGGCTTTTGGGCAGTAGCACACAGTCTTTTGACGCCAGCATATCTGGCGACACTCTTACGCTCGCATCAAATGGCGTTTCGATTGATTACACAAGAGTTAAGTAGCAAAGTAATCTTCCAAATTCCACAGCCAAACATTGCGTGCAGGCGGACAAGGGCAGGCTTTCGCCGCCCTTTTAGGGATTCAGCGCCTTTGGCGGGTTTTACCTCTGGGTTTTTCCCGCTAATTCCCGCCCTTGCCGCTAACACAAATCGTTAGCCTATCAATACGAATGTTATGGCAAAAACCGTCTTGATATCTTGCGTCAGCAAAAAACTTCCTTATAGGGCACGGGCGAAAGACCTGTACGTTAGCCCGCTTTTCCGTGCCACTCTGCAATATGCTCAGAGTTTTTCGCCAGACAAGATTTTCATTCTCTCAGCGAAGTATGGATTGGTTGGACTGGACGACGAAATAGACCCATATAATGTCACGCTTAAAGATATGCCAGTGCGAGAAAGAAAGGTCTGGGCAAGCAAGGTACTGAAGGCATTACGCGAATTTTGCGATTTGGAAAGAGACCATTTTATCATTCTGGCAGGAAACAAGTATCGAGAGTACCTGCTCCCTTATCTGCACTCATACGAAATACCTTTGGAAGGGCTTTCCATAGGAAGACAATTACAGTACCTGAAGCGGATGGGCTCGAATGAGTAAACTCTGCGAGCAGTTGCATTGGCTTTTCAATTCCTTACCTCGGCAGCGTTTCCCGTTTGATTCGCACCAGATTCCTGACAATGGTATCTATATCCTGTTCGAAGATGGAGAAACTGCCCACGGGGTAGACAGGATTGTGCGAGTTGGTACGCACACTGGAGCAAATCAATTGCTTTCCCGCTTGAAGCAGCATTTTGTTCAAGAGAATAAGGATCGCAGCATTTTTCGGAAAAATATCGGTCGTGCTTTATTGAACCAAGCCAATGACCCTTTTCTGCAGCAATGGGAATGGGACTTGACGACTCGGGAAGCCAGAGAACGCTTGAGTCCTGTTCTTGATACTGACCGGCAACGCGCTGTAGAAAAAGCAGTTTCGGACTATATACAGAGATACTTTTCATTTGTTGTGTTTCGGGTTGACGATAAAGATCAGCGGTTGTCTCTGGAGAGAAAACTCATCTCGACAATATCTCTGTGTCCAGAGTGTAAGCCGTCCACAAACTGGTTGGGATTGCATTCACCGATTAGGAAGATTAGAGAGAGCGGATTATGGTTGGTTAATGAACTGTATGGCGAGCCGCTTACCTCTGAAGATTTCGAGACACTTTGCAGAATGTTGACAGGCTAACAACGGGTTGAAGCCGACACGCTCCGCGTGCGGCAGAACCGCCATCCGTTAGCCATCACCTTGCCAAGCATAGAGAAAATGAGCGAAGTCAAAAAGTTCTCTCCCGCGGTTGTTGAAAAACTTGGATATTACGTCTATCTTCTCATTGACCCTGAAACGAATAGCGTTTTTTATGTTGGCAAAGGTACTGGTAATCGAATTTTCGATCACTTAAACCATGCGTTGACTTCGCCGCAAGCAAGTGACAAACTCGAAAAAATTTGCTTAATTCAGTCAAAAGGCTTACAAGTCAAGCATGTTATTCTTCGTCACGGGTTAACCGAAAAAGAAGCGTTTGAAGTTGAAGCTGCTTTAATAGATTACATTGGTATCGCGGACTTAACAAACATTGTTCAAGGGTATCATTCATACAATCGCGGCAAAATGACCATTTTTGAAGTTATTGCGCAGTATGACGCACCCCAAATACAGATTACAGAACCTGCCATTCTCATCACGATAAATCAGTTATTTGAGCGTGGCGTCAGCGATGAACGACTTTACGAAATTACTCGTGGTGATTGGGTTGTGGGCGAAAGGCGCAATCGTGCAAAATATGCTTTTTCTGTATATAACGGCATCGTTCGCCAAGTTTATGAAATTCAAAGATGGTTTCCAGTAACAGCCGGACGTGACGAGAAAAAAAACGCGCAAACGCTGGCGTTTTGACGGGGTTGTGGCACAAGATTTACAGCATTATGTTGGTGGTAGTGTTGAGAAATACATCACCATTGGTGCGAAAAATCCCATAAAATATGTTAACTGCTAAATTAGCAGGTGGCTAACACCGTTTATAAAAAGGTGAACAAATGGTAATAAATGATGATGAAACACAAGAACGATTGGCACAAAAAGTAAAGTTTGCCCCCTGCCGAGAATGGGTTAATTCTTATTTTGACTTGGTGAAACAAGTTCTTGATGTAACAGGTTTGAAAAACGACGACCCACGTCTCACAATGTCGTTATCACTCCATAGAACAAGTTGGCATTTTCCCGTAACAATCAATTTTCGGTATGTAATTGCTATGCAAAAACAAAAAATAGATGGGCAAGACAAATATTGTGTCGGTTTGATTTTTGCCTCGTATTGTCGAGATATCCCAGAATTGAGTCGAGATAGTCGTATTAAAGAACCTTGGAAATTTAGCAATTTGCGCGGTGAATTTTCAGAGCCTCCCTATTTCCTGCGGTTCGATAATTTGTATGAAATCGCTTCATTAATCGAGTCATCAGTACAAGTTAGGCAATGCTGGCATGACGCTTTGATTGCCGAAGTTAATCGAGCGAAAGCGTCACCTTTTAGAAAATTTCATCAGCCAATAGTTTACAGGTTCGTTACTGATATAAATTTCAGGGCTGAAATTCTAAATATGGCTTATCCAGGAAGCAAATCAACTCCCGGCTTATTGCCCGATGAATTAGACGAGATGGAAGAGTTTTACGAAGGCGCAGTAAAATCTATCAAAGTAAATGCTTTCGAGCGAGATCAGAAAGCACGTAATATTTGTATTGAACATTATGGCGCAAAGTGTGAAGTTTGCGGTATGACTTTTGAATCAAGATATGGCGAAGTTGGCAAAGGTTTTATTCATGTACACCATTTGAAGCCATTGAGTGAAATTGGTGCAGAATATAAAGTTGATCCAATAAACGATTTACGCCCAGTATGTCCAAATTGTCACGCTATGTTACACATGAGAAAACCGCCATACAGCATTGATGAAGTTAAGGATATGATAAAAAAACAAGAATCTTATAAGCAGTAGATTGCCTAACACAGCGTGCAGCGGACAGGCCGATATGCTCCCCGCCTGAAGGGAATCTGCCCCTTTTGGCTTTTTCTACGCTCGGAGTTTGTCCTGCCAAGTCCCGCCCGCAGGTAACACCAGCCGTTATGCAGCGCAAGCACAACCTGAGGAGCAATGAGTCTTACATCATTTTTGCAGAATCGAGATGTTAAGCAGCGGTTCCGCCAAGAGTTCTCAATGCCTCCAATGGAAGTAAAACGCGAGATTTTGGCCCCACCACTTTCGAACCGTTACTCCTTGGTTGGAACAGCGTTCGACTATTTGATGCGCTTTTTCTTGAAGTGGCTGAACCCAGACGCTGTAACCACTCAATGGGTTGCTGAGCTTGTGCTGACTACACCGTTCTCTCCTTTGTTACAAGACGTCGTTATTAATGGCAGAAACGGTGAGATTGTACACTTTAGAGAAACTGATCTCACAGGAAGGCTCAACGAATCATTGAACAGGCTAAAGCCGATTACGAGGATTATCTATCCTCCGGTCGTATGACGGATCGACTTATAGAAAGCGCGCTTCGGCTTGCACAGCTTGACCCTATTTTCAGGGCTGGAGTTGTAGATGAGAACCTAGGCGTAGTTCACAAGGAAGATGTAGACGACCTTTGGAAACTCATTTCCCTTGTGGACCCGCAATTCTTCAAGGCATCCCGTCTTTGCCTGCTAAACCCGACTTTTGGTGAAGCTTCCCGCCTTGTCAGCGGTGCAGATGCTGATTTGGTGATTGACGACCAGATTATAGATATCAAGACCACAAAGAATCTGGGATTAAAGCGAGACCATTTTAACCAGTTGATAGGTTACTATATTCTGCATGAAATTGCAGGTGTTGGCGGTCTAATCCCCAAGCCGGAGATTAAGAAGGTTGGGATCTACTTCTCCCGATTCGGTTATCTTCATACGATTGATTTAGACGATGTTATCCATCCGGAGACGTTTCCTGTTTTCGTTGAGTGGTTTAAGGCAAGAGCGGAGCAAGAATTCACCGCATAACAACTCGCTGTAGCCGACACACTGCTGGTGCGGCTGAGATTGGTGCCGTTAGGCGGGATTGACTGCCGTAAGAAAATTGGAATGATGAAACGGGGGTTGGTGGTATTCTTGTTGGTCAATTTGGTATCGTCCGCCTGCACGCCCGTGACCGTGCCCATGCCGACATCCACACCCATCTGCATGCTCGTGCCAACCGCCCCTGTGACCAGCGCGCCACCTCCAGCGAGCGGTCAAGCAGACTGCTGGTTCTCCATCATCTCTGCCTAACCTGGTTTCTGCTACCCAGTCCGCGGACAGAACCAAAGGGGGCAAATCCCCAAATTGCGCACTCTGCCAGCGCTACCACACCTCCACCCACAGCGGGGTGGTCTCGTTGACCTCATCGAAGCGCACGGCGATCAGCGCCTCCAGATCGGTCGCCATGCCGTGCTCCGCCACGTGACGGCAGTCAGCCACCAGCACCTGCCGCTCTTCACCGTTTCTTGCCACCAGCGCCACACGCCCGCCGTTCAGGTCGGCGTTCATGCGCCATTTGGCGTTGCCCTCATGCAGGCGGGTACCCGTCTCCACCTCGACGTACACCCGCTCGTCGCCCTTCTGGATGAGTAGATCGGGGCGGGCATGTCCCTGCACCTCCGGCAAGACCTCCGCCTGCCAGCCACGCAGACGGGCGCCGGACGCCACCAGCAAGACCGCCAGGGTGTGCCCTTCCTGCGCCTCGCCCTCATGCAGGCGGATCAGCCGCTCCCAGTCGCTCTCTACCACCTGCCAGCCCAGAGCCTGGCAGAATTTCTTCCCCTCTTCGGTCAGACGCACCGCCACCAGCCGGGTGGGCAGGTTTCCGGACACCTCCAGACTCAACGTCTGCGCCGTGATCAGCCCGTTCTCCTCCAGCGCCTCGAACACCCGCCGCATGGACCCGCTCCGGTACTGGCTTCCGGTGGCGTCTCCCACTCGTCGCCCAATCTCCACCTGCACGCTCAATCCTTCCGCAATGCACTTCAGCACCATGCCCCGCCGCTTCAGGTGCAGGTCGGCATCCGCCTTGCTCATCTGCGTGCGCACCTGCCAGCGGTGCTCATACGCTTTGGGGATTTTGGGCATGACAAAATCCGCCAGACGTCCACCCACACCCGTCGGGACGGGCGCTGCAGGCGGGAGCAGGGGATTGTCCGCATCCACCTTCCGACGGTAGGGTGACGCCTCTGCCAGGGCTTCCCGTGCCTGCGCCAGTTCCCGCTCCAGCGTGGCAACCTTTGCCTGCAGGGTGGCAATCTCCGCCGCATGACCGTTGCCGTTCCCGTTGGGCTTGCCCCAACCCTCTCCGGACGGGGTGAGCGAGACCGCCAGGAAGAAGCGGCGCCAGTCTTCCGCCTTCCAGTTTGCCGGTGCGGACGGGTCCAGTTGGCGCATCTGCTCGAGTCTGTCCCCCGCCAGACGGTACGCCAGTTCGGTCAGCACCCCACGCAGGGCACGCACCTGACGCTCCGCCATCTCCCGAAAGCCGCGCTCGGCTTCCAGCAGGTCATCCAGCATCTTCAGACGCAGGTCATCCGCCATCGTCCAGCGCCTCCAGCGCAGTCTCTACGGCAGATACGGCGCCATTGACGTCGCCAACCCCGCTTGCCCAGTCCAGCACCGCCTGTGCGGCATCGGCAACCAGCGCGCGCTCGTCCACCAGCGCCTCTACCCTGCCGTCCAGCAGGTCACGGCGCACGTCCTGCACCACCACCTGCGCCCGGGCTGGATCGGGTTCCCCGGCGAGCAGTTCCGCCAGCCGGTGGACATCCTCCAGCAGGAGCAGGCGCTCTGCCCGGTACGCCTGCTGGAGTTTGCGCACCTGCCATTCCTGCCAGGTGAGCAGACGTCCATCCGCCGGAGTGTACGCCCGTCCCAGCAGGGCGAGCAGGAACAGCGCCAGCACACCCACCAATCCGTAAAGCACGCCATCCTTCCTGACATGGCTCAAATCGATCTCCACCGTTCACCTCCGTAAATACGGGTCGTGGTCGAGGGGTGCGCCCCCAGTGAGCGCCTGCCCTCCCTTGCCGGTCACTGCAGAAGCCGCAGCAGGGTGCGGGTGATCCCCGCATAGTAGCCCATCAGGGCTTCCGTCAGAATCCGTCCCACGATTGCCGTGAGAGCCATCCGAATCAGCAGCGCCCACATGGCGCCTGCCAGCGTTTTCGTCATCGCTCACCTCCTCGAAGGGGGAGTATGAGCCTCCGACGCCCCAGTGACGTTGGAATGCCCCGGGGGATCACCCCAACGTCACGGGTTCGCTGTGAAGCGCATTCGGGCGTTCACCGCCGTCCGAATGGTTACCTCCTGTCCTGCCAGCATGGTCAGCGGTACCCGGGCTTGCGACCGGCACTCCGCCTGCCCATTCTCCCAGTCCAGCCGCAGGGAAAGGCTTGGATAGTACTTCACCGCACGCTTTTCCTCCAGCATCTGGTAGAACGTGTTCTGCGCCACGCCTACCAGATACCAGTTCTGCAGGTAGCGGTCGTCCTTGATCCGCTGCCAGGTTGCCCGGTCGGAGATACTCCAGGAGACATCCTCACAGGCGGCGTCCGTCGCCTGCGCCAGACGGGAGCGCACGTAGTACAGCCGGGCTCCATCCCCAACCAGCAGCATGAGCGGGATCACCACCACCGAGAGCAGGACAGCCGTCCATGCCAGGCTGGACCCGCGTTCTCTCTCTGCCCGGGTTTGCGGGAGCAGTTTCATCACCAACCCTCCTGTCGGAACGTGGCTTTTGCCGTGCCCACGAAGGTTGACGCCGGGCGGGGGAAGGGAAGGAATAGGGACGAAAGACCGCCGAAGTAGTTGGGTACCCGGTACTGCACCCGCACCTCGATCCTTGAGCCGGGCGTTCCGCCCCCGCTCACGCTCACGGTGTAGGAACCCACCTTGACCCCGGACAGTTTGCTGTTCGCCGCCGCCACCGCCGCGCTGGCTTGATTGCTCTGCGCTACTGCTCCCACACGGGCAGCGTACTCAGCGGCATTGGCGGCGTTCACCGCCGCAAAGCCCAGCAAAGCCAGGTTCACCAATCCCAGGCTGACCAGCAGCAGGACGGGCAGGGCGAAGGCGGCTTCGTCCAGTTCGGCACGCCGGGACATCAGTCGGCAAAGCAGTCTCTTCATCCCTGCCCTCCTGTGTCTTACCCGCCCAGTTGCGCAGCCAGTTGCTGGAACTTGGCGGCGATAGCCTGCCCCAGCGGGGACAGACCAACGATAGCCGCAATCACGAACAGGGCGATGAGCAGCGCCTTCTCGTCCAGTTCGGCACGGCGAGACATGAGTCTGACATACAGTTTGGCAAGCATACAACAACCTCCTTGAAAGAATATGGATTTAAAGCAAAACGGCACCAACCCCGGGACAGGGGCTTTTGGTGCACGTCTGCCCAAAAGCATACCAGAATCCAACCAACCGCGCAAATGCTTCAGTTGTACTGCGTATTTTTTGCCCCTTACGGGGGTAAAAATGCCCTGTTTTCGTGCGTTTTCGGGCATTTTACGCAGTACAACAGCAGTTGTATTGCGTATTCCGATTCTTTCCACAGGAAGTGCTGCAGGAAGTCCAGGTGCAGATTCAGCCAATCCCCGGGATGTCTGGAATTGTGTAAGAGGTGGTGGGTTTTGAAAAAGGAAAAAGTTCGGGGGTAAGAGAAAAGTGCTTCCCCCCATCTTACTCGGAACTTGCCATGTCTATTGGCACCCTACGCCTTCCAGAAGCCAAGTACTTCCAGGAAAATCCTCCGGGAATGTGCCCGTATTGTGGAGAGGAGACCTTCCAGCGCTGGGGTGGGCGTGGCGTAGATACCTTCATGGAGAACAGGGAGGAATATTCGTCCTTGGTCCTTTCTCTATTTCACCAACCGACTTTGGGACAAACATTTTTATCTACGATAATTTTCAAATTGGCTATTATCGTAGTAAAATATACACATGACAACCCCTGTGCCTTCTCCAGGCTCTCAGAGCATCCGCTTGCTGCAAGCCGCGGTGGAAGAATACGGCCCCTTGTTCACGCTGGAAAACCTGGAGCAAGTCGCGGCGCGGCAAGGCTTGAGTCATCGTCAAACCGTCCAGGGGGTCAGTGCGCTGGTGCGGGCTGGGTGGCTGGAAATCCTCAAGCGTGGCGTGTATCTGGCGCGTAGTCCGCTTTTGGCGGCGGAGGTTCACCCCTTTGCAATCGCAACAGCCCTGGCGCATCCTTCAGCGGTCAGTCACTGGTCGGCGCTGGCGCATCACGGCTTTACCACCCAACTACCGCGCATGGTACAGGTTTCGACGCCCGTCAAGGTGGTCACGCCCGAAATGCGGCAAGGGCAGGCCCATCGTCCGCGCGGACGCGCCGTCTGGAAGGCGGGCGAGGTCGAGGTGGAGTTCATCCACATGGCCCCAGAACGCTTTTGGGGGCATCAATCCATCTGGGTCAATCGCTGGCAGCAGGTCGCCGTCACTGATGCGGAACGCACCGCCCTGGATGTGATGGCGCGGTCCGATTTGTTTGGCGGCATGCAGTCCGCGCTCGAAATTCTCGAGGGGGCGCTGGCTCACCTTCAGATTGAACGATTAGTAGCCTATGCCTTGCGCTACAGAGAAGGCGCTGTGGTCAAGCGGCTGGGCTGGGCGCTGGAGCGGATGGGCGCCGCCCCGCAGCAATTGGAGCCTTTGCAAGCCCTGCCCGTGAAGACCTATTACCGTCTCGACCCGCAAAAGCCCCCCGGCGGGCGGTATAACGCTCGCTGGCGCATCATCGAAAATCTAAATGGAGGTGGGAATGCCTGACATCACAACATTGCTCAAACGACGCGCCAGCGAAAGCGGCGTGCGCCTCGACATTCTGGAAAAAGACTATGCGCTCAGTTATCTGCTTGCAGCCATTGCAGAAGAGCCTGTTCTGGAGAAAGAACTGGTATTGAAGGGCGGCACCGCCTTACGCAAGTGTTATTTTCCAGACTATCGTTTTTCCGAGGATTTGGATTTCTCGACGCGTTCCCCCGTAGTAATTCCCAATGTGGGCGAGAAAATATCTGCGGCAGTCCAGCGCATGAATCAGTTGCTGGAACAGCGCGGTCCCTTTCAGGCGCAGGTTGAACCGCTCGTCTTGCGCGAACCGCATCCGTTTGAACAGGCAGCTTTTATCGTGCGAGTGCAATTTCCTGCGCATCGCCAGCCGTTGTGTCGGCTCAAGATAGAAATCACAGTGGATGAGCCTTTGCTCTTATCACCAGTAAAGCGCCTGCTTCTTCATGATTATGACGAACCGCTGACGGTGGAAATTCAGGTTTATCAAATTGCTGAAATTGTCGCCGAAAAGTTACGTGCCCTGCTGCAAAGTAAGGCCCGTCTGGCTGAACGTGGCTGGGGCGCCAGCCGGGTGTGCCGGGATTACTACGACCTGTGGGAGATTCTGAGCAGAGAGTCATTGACCGAATCCATTTCTGACCTGGTGAAACGTAAATGCGACCTGCGTCATGTGAAGTTTGACACGCCGTCCGACTTTTTTGCCGAACCGTTGTTGCAAATTGCCAGGGCGGAATGGCAGGCACAGATTTTGCCGTTTGTTCCCGATGCGCCTGACCCAGAGCGAATCCTGGCAGAATTGAGAAGACAAATTCAAAAGTTATGGGGGTGAAATATGCACCTTCACAATTGGGAAACCTTGCTTGCTCCGTACTTGCCTAGAATTGAACTCTTGGGTGAAATTCCGCTGGAGCGCGAGGCCCATCTCGAACTGGAGAGCGACCTGAGGGAATTTGTCCAAAAACATGGGTTGACGGAAGCCACCCGTCAACTGCGGCGCGAGTACCCGGCCGCCTTCGTCACTTACCTGGCTTTCAAAGCCGCCTTCAATAACGAACTCGGCTTTTGGGATCAGGTTGCTCAGTCTGTGGGCATAGAAAACTCTTCTCCCCTTTTTCATGATTCACATCACTGGGGAAAAACATTCCTCGAAATCATCGAAGAGCATCCCAACCTGCGGCGCTTTGCGGGCGTTTCGGGGCTGGAATACGTCACCCCCATCCGCCTTCATGGTGGCATCCCGGCTTTCTCCCTGCCCGACTTTTTCCAGCACATCCTGCTGCCTTCGGTTGAAAAATCTCCCTACGACGGCATGGACGATGAAACGGCGCTCCGTGCGCTGCTCGACCGTTACACGGCGCAACTTTTTGTAGATGACGTGGTACGTTACTTTTTTCTCCATGCAGGCCAGGCGGCGCAAAAATTCTTCAGCAAATGCCGCCGTATGGCGCGCCTGGCCCAGGCCAATCAGTCACTGCCAACGCCTCAAGAACTTGGCTTGCGCCCGTATGTGGTACAAGCGTTTGAAACGTTTGGGGAAAGGCAGAGTGAACCTGCACTGCGCCGCCGCAGACCGCGCCTGTTTTTTGACCCCTACGCCCCAGCCTTTCGTATCCTTTTGCCTGCTCAGCCGCTCAACCTGGAGCAGGCAAGCGCGCGCTACGACGCCCGCCTGCTCGACCCTGCAAGCGGAGCGGCGCTTGCCGAACAAACCCGTCTGCGCCCGCACCGCCAGGGAACGGAATGGCTGCTTGAAGAAGTGCAATGGCTGCTCGAAGAGCCGCTGCCAGCCGTTCAGACCGCGCTCTTTTCCCAGAACGCCGAAACACCTCTTCTTTCTTATTCCTTGCGCATCTTACCCCCCGATGGATACCCACCCCTGTTGGCGTTTCGCTGCCAGGATGGACAGCAAGCCCGCCTCTCTCCTGCCCTGCCTGTGGGAAAACTGTGGCTGTTCTACCCCGCCGATTGCGAACTGCGGTTTGAAGGAAGAGCACACCGACTAGAACCCCTGCATCCCTTTGCCCCGCCCTGGCAAAACTGGCAAGCCGCTGCCTGGGACTTAAGCCAGGTGCGCTTTGTGCGTTTGCTGCGCGCAGGGCAGGATGTTTGCGCGCCGGTGGCTGTTTCGCGCCTGCTGGAGCCTGCGCTGAGCCAATCCACCTTGTCAGCGCAGGTTTTACCCGTCGAGGAGAAGCCGCTTTACGCAGCCACTCCGCAGGTTATCCTTCCCTTGCAAAACCCGTCTGGCGCGGCGGAAGAATTGCAAGACTGGCTTCTGCGCCTGGAATCGCGCTATGCCGCCTCCCCGCAAGGCGCTTGGGAAGCAACAGCGAATGAATTGCCTTTTGTCATCGCAAACGCTGAAGCCATTATTTCGCTTGTCCCCTGGTTGGGGGAATCGCCTGCCGGAACGTATCATCTCACCATCTCGCGGCGCGGGCGCGCCGTGGCCGAATTGCCGTTTCGGGTTTGCACTGGGCTGCAGGTGGACGGGGTACAGCCCTATTATCTCCCTACCGACAAAGGCGCTCAGCCGATTACTTTTACCGTGCACCTGCCCGCCCATGCCAAATTAGTGACGGAAGACGAGAGCGAAGTCACCGCCCACCCCAGCGGGTTCACCGTCCGCGTCCCGGCAGAAGCCTCACAGGCTGACCTGCGCCTGGAATTGCCTACCGCGCCGGAGCCAATCCGCATCCCGTTACGGATTTCCGTGCCGCGCCTGCGCTGGGCTCTGGCACTGCAAAAAGGCGCTGCACTGGAGTGGGCGTATCAACCCATCTCCCGTTCGCTGCCAGAACTTTTACAAGCCGATCTGGCCGTTTTCCATCCCCGCTTGCGGGTTGAATTGCCCTTGCCCGAAGGCGAGAAGCCGCTGGTCGAACTGCATCTCAGCGCGCCGGGACGCGAAGCGCCTTTGCAAACCACCCCCAGTCGCTCGCTGGCGGGGGGCTGGCTGGACTTCGACCTGGCTGCTTTCTTCGATACCCTGCGCGCCCAACCGGACGAATCGGTCTTCGAGTTCCAACTTGAATTACTGGACGCCAGCCGCAACCTGAATTTATGCCTTCCTCTTCTGCGCCTGACCCGCGAAGTGGACATCCACGATTGCCATTTTGAAGCCTTGCCAGATGGCAACTGGCGTTTGCATTGGCACGAACCGCGCCCGCTGCGTCACCGCCGCCTGCGGTTGTGGTCAATTTGGCAGCCTTGGGCCGAACCTGTGGAAATCTCCTTGCCGGATGATGCGCTGCCCAGCGAAAGCGCTGACACTTCGGGTTGGTGGATGTATGATCTTCCGCCAATATTCGGCTTGCCGCCTGCGGAATACCGCACCCAGTTTGTGGTCGTCTCGCCCTACGAATGCAGCCCCTTACCTACTTTTCCTCCTGAGCAAGCCATCCCGATTCAGATGCTTTCCCCCGAGTCGCGCCTGCAACAGATCGAGAAGGAACTGGCAAACGCGACGCCAGCGCGGGCTTTTGCCTTGCATTTCGAAAAACTATGCATTCACCAATCCCAAAAACATGAGCAGGAAAAACAAACTGAAATTCAGTGGTGTCTCAGTCATTGGCGCGAAGCCAGCCTGCTGCACCTGGAAGTCCTGGCACGCTGGCTCAAGCAGTATGACTCTCAAGAAAATCATCGCGCGTCTTTGATGTACCTCTTCCGCGAAGAAATGCTGAAGAAGTTGGAAGAAGAACGCCACCCGCCTCAATTTGTCCAGCATTACCTGGATCAGATTGCCGATGCCCGCACCATCCGTCCGGAGAGCGTGCGCCGTGTGCTCAACCTGGCGCGCGAGCCGCGGGTCATCTTGCGCGCGCTTCAGATTCTGCTTCAATCCGATGCGGAAGACTCGCGCCGCATCTTTTGGGAATTTTTGGAAGAGGGGCGGTTTTCAGAATCCGATGCCGCCGCTCTGCTTAAAAACACCCCGGATTTTGCCCGCCACCTGCTTAAAGATACCCCTGTCTCTCCTTTGCGGTCTCGTCTGTTGCGCGAATTGAGCCATCACATGGATTTGCCGGAGTACCTGGTCAAGACAGGCTATTATGTTCTCTGCGATGTCGGTTGGGGCAAACTGCTCGAAATTTGCGGCGCGGAACGCGAGAATTTCTTTCTCACCGAACAGGAACAACCAACCCTCGTTGTAGAACTGCTGCACCTGCCCGGGCAAAAAGCCGAAATTGATCTGGCTGCGCGCCGCATTTCTCTGCCTGGACGAAGCGGCATCAATCGCTGCGCCTGCGGCAGGTTTTCGGCGCTGGGCGGCAGGGAAATGGAAGCCTTGTGGCAAAAGCATCTCTCGTTTTGTGGCAACTCGCGCGCCGCCATTGCCCCCATCCCCCCCGCAAGCGCGTTGATTAATCAACCTGTTTATCGGCCTGCACCACCCAACGACCCGCTCGATACCCGACTCGGAGGATAAACCATGCCCATTCATCCCGTCGAAACCGCCCGCCGCCTGCGCGAAGCCTATATCCGCTACCTGAAGACCATCAAACCCTTCCAGGACGATGCTCTGCGCGAGGAATTCAGCCGCGCCCTGGAAGCGGAAAACATGCTGGTCAAGGGACCCTACCTTGAACTCACCCCGCCCTTTACGCCCGGCAAAACCATCCAGCAATTGATGGCAGAGCAAGTCCTTTCAGCGCGTTTTGCGGCGTTTTGCCATGAGGAGGACGGACTGCGTCCCGACCGTCCGCTCTACTGGCATCAGGAACAGGCCATCCGCAAGGCGCGCGAGGGACGCAATCTGGTCATCACCACCGGCACGGGCAGCGGCAAGACCGAATCCTTTCTCATTCCAATCCTCGACTCTCTAGCGCGCGAAGCCGCCGCCGGAACCCTGGAGCAGCCCGGCGTGCGTGCCCTGTTGCTTTACCCTATGAACGCCCTGGCAAACGACCAAATGGATCGTCTGCGCGGCTATCTGAAAAAATTCCCCCAAATCACCTTTGGGCGCTATGTGGGCGAGACCAAAGATACATACAATAAAGCCCTGGATTTTTACAAGCAAATCAATCAGGGGAACGAACCGCAGCCAAACGAACTCATCAGCCGCGAGCAAATGCAAGCCCGCCCGCCGCACATTTTGCTCACCAACTACGCCATGCTGGAATACCTGCTGCTGCGTCCGGCGGATACCGCCCTCTTCGACGGCGAGACCGGCAAACACTGGCGCTTTCTTGTGCTGGATGAAGCCCATGCTTACGATGGCGCCCAAGCCACCGAAATTGCCATGCTCTTGCGCCGCCTACAAGACCGGGTGACCGGTGGCGGGCAAAAGAAACTGCAAGCCTTTGCCGTCAGCGCCACCCTGGGCGAAGATACCCCGCAGGTCCGCGCCCAAATCAGCGAATTTGCCCACAAGATTTTCAACCTGGATTTCAAACCCGAAGATGTGATTTTCGGTCAGCGGGAACCGCAAAGCGGTCTCTCCGAACCCTGGGGGCGCGGCGCTCCAGAACTGTATGCCCGCCTGGCAGCCCTGGCAGAGGACTATCGCCAAAATCCAAACACGGCTCTGCCTGCCGCGCTACCGGAGGCCGCGCCTGCATTGATAACCTCTGCGCTCCACCACGCGCAAGGGGCAGAAGAACCGCTGCCGCGTTTTCTGTACGAACTGCTGTGCGGCGATGAGCGTATTCACCTTCTGCGTGACCTGTTGCAGCAAAACCCGCTGCCGCTCGATGCAGCCGCCCGCCGAGTCTTCCCCGAATTGTCTCAGAACGATGCCATGTCTGCCCTGGCAGATTTGGTCTCGGCAGCGATTCTCGCCCGCGAACGCAAAGATAAACTCCCCCTGCTGCCTGCCCGCTATCACCTGTTTGCCCGCGCCCTGGAAGGCGCATTCGTCTGTCTGAACGAATCGCACTCCGCGCACCAGCGGGAAGGCAAACCGCGTCTCTTCCTCACCCGCCAAAAATTTTGCGAACACTGCGGCAGCCGCGTCTTTGAACTGGCAAACTGCACCCGCTGTGGCACCAGTTACCTGATTGGCGACGAGCGCGATGGATATGAACTGCCCGAAAACGAATTTTCGCCTGCCAACCCGCGCGATGACCGCCAGACCTATCTCATCCAAAACAGCGTTATTTACGACAACGAACTGGAGGCCCGCCGCCTGCGTTACTTTGTCCTCAAACCGCTCGAAGCAGCGGACGCCGACGAGGATGCGCTGGTGGAAGGTGAGATGAAAGCCGGAGAAGAACCGGACGAAAAGACCGAAGAAGCGCAACTCTGCCCGCGCTGTGGAGCCATCTTTGAACCAGGCGATGCCCGTTGTAGCTGCAACGTTCCCTTGCGCGCTGTTGCCCGCGTAGAAATGGGCAAAAAGAAAACACTGGAACGCTGTGTCTCCTGCTCTACCTACACCCAGGGCGGGGTGATTTTTCGCTTTCTCACCGGGCAGGATGCCCCAGTCAGCGTGCTGGCTGGCACCCTGTACCGCGACGTGCCGGAAGCAAAGGAAGGGACGGCTGAGCGCAAACACCCCGGCGGCGGACGTAAACTGCTGGTGTTCACCGATAACCGTCAGCGCGCCGCCTTCTTTGCGCCTTACCTGCAGCGCGCCCAGGAACGTCAACTGCGTCGCCGCCTGATGGTGGAATCGCTCAAAAATCTCTCCGACGAAGAGCCGCTTCGCTTTTCAGATTGGATGCACATTTTATTGACCTATGCCAAGAAAGCCAACGTCTTTCCGGAGGATGATTCACTGCGCAAAAAACGCCTGACGGTTGCCACCTGGCTGATGCTGGAATTTAGCGGTCTGGATAAACGGTTGGGGCTGGAGGGCGTTGGCTTGCTCTACTTCCGCCCCTTCCGCTTGGCGAGCTGGCAGCCGCCTCAGGAATTGCTGGTTGCACCCTGGAATTGCTCACCGGAGGAAGCCTATCAGGTCCTTTCTATCCTGCTCAACACGCTGCGGCGGCAGGGCGCGGTCACGTTTTTGTTGGAAGATGAAGACATTCATCTTCTTGACGATGAAGAAAAGCGCAATGAGTTTCGCCCTCGCGCCCGCAACTTTTATGTGCGCGAAACTGGCGCAGGCAGTTACTCCAAATTCGGCGTTTACAGCTGGATGCCCTCCGAGCGGTACAACAACAGCCGCCGCGACTATCTGGCGCGTCTGCTGGCGAAGAAAAAAGGCGAAAAAACGCCTTCCGAAGAAACCATCCAGCAAGCCGGTCAATTGCTCAGCCTCTTGTGGAAGTATCTTCTCTCGGACATGGGTGGGAACTGGTTTGAAGCAGAAACCAAAGAGTGGGTTGGCACGGTCTATCGCCTGCGTCATGACCTGTGGGAGGTGATTCCCACCTTCGATGACCTTTCTCCCTGGTGGGTATGCGATACCTGCCAAAACCTGAGTGCCTTCGCGGTAAATGGCGTGTGTCCCACCTATGGATGTGGCGGGACCCTTCAGCCGTTGGCGCAGCGCGAGCATGTCGTCCGCGACAACCTGTACCGCTATCAATATCAGAAGGAAGCGCCGCTGGTACTGAAGGCGATGGAGCACACCGCCCAGTGGACTACCACAAAAGCCGCAGAAATCCAAAGACAGTTCATTGTTGGCGAGGTCAATGCACTCAGTTGTTCCACTACCTTCGAAATGGGTGTGGACGTTGGCGATTTGAACGCTGTTCTTCTGCGGAATGTGCCTCCCAGCGCCGCCAATTACATCCAACGTGCCGGGCGCGCTGGACGCCGCAGCGATAGCGTGGCAATGGTGGTCACTTTTGCCCAGCGCCGCCAGCACGACCTGACTTTTTACGCCGAGCCGGAGCGCATGATTGCGGGCAAAATCCGCCCACCGCTCGTTCCGCTCAAAAACGACAAAATCATCCGCCGCCACCTGCACTCGGTAGCCTTTGCCGCTTTTCTGCGCTGGGTGAAGGAGACTCGCGGCTGGGAATATCGAAATACCGGCGACTTTTTTGCCCCCGAGGACCCGGCCCGCAATGGGGTGGATTTGTTCAAGGCCTATCTCTCCGCTCGCCCGCCGGAGGTGCAAGCCGCCCTCAAACGTATCACCCCCACCGACGACCCCGAACTGCCCCAGCGCCTGGGATTGGAAGATTGGAAGTGGCTTGATTACCTGATTGACAAAGAAGACGCCGTTTTTGACAACGCTGCTACCATACTTACAAAGGAACTAGAAGAGTTTCGAAACATCGAAGATGCGGCTTCACGGGCTAGAGAACACCAATTAGCAGATAGGGCTAAAGCCATACAAGGTACCATCCGCAAACGCGACCTGATCGGCTATCTTGGCTCGAAAAACGTCCTGCCCAAATACGGCTTCCCCACCGATGTCGTGCCGCTGCAGACCGACCACCTCCATATCCCAGATGCCGACAACATCGAACTCGACCGCGACCTGAAACAAGCCATCTCTGAATTTGCCCCCGGCGGGCAGGTGGTTGCGGCGGGAAAAATCTGGTACAGCCGGGGCATCAAACGCCTGCCGGGGCGCGCCCCTGTCCCCTACCGCTATGCCATTTGCAAACACTGCAACCGCATCAACATTCTCCCCGGCGATCAGCCGATTGCTCACTGTATTTGTGGACAGCCGATTCAGGGCAGCAAAAACAGCGGAATCTACCTCGTGCCAGAACACGGCTTCATCGCCGATGCCCAAACCGATGTCCCTGGCGAAAACCCGCCGGAACGCATTTATGCCAGCCGGGTCTATCTGGCCAATTACATCACTTCCAGCGCCAATCAGCCCACTTTTGACCCGCGCAAGATAACGCCTGACCCGGAATTTACCGCCGGTGTGCAGGTTCTCAAAGGCTACACCCGCAACGCCTATTTGGGACTGGTTAATAACGGCTATGGTCATGGTTTTCGAGTTTGCTCGACTTGTGGCTGGGCGGATGTGATTGAGTCCACGAAGCCGCCTAAAGACCACACCAACCCGCTGACGCAAGAGAAATGCACTGGCTCGATGTCGCCTTATCACCTCGGATATCATTTTATGACCGATGTCCTGCAACTGCGCTTTTCCATGTCCATTTTGGACGAAAGCGCAATTTACTCCCTGCTCTATGCTATCCTCAATGGCGCCAGCGATGCCCTCGAAATTCCGCGCAGCGATGTGGACGGGCTGATTTTCTATCAAGACGGGCAGCCTTCTTTCCTGCTGTACGACACGACCCCCGGCGGCTCTGGTCATGTAGAAATGATACACAATCACCTGCGCCTGGCGCTGGAAGCCGCCCACAAGCGGGTGTCCCAGTGCGAGGGCTGCGCACCGGATACCAGTTGTTACAGTTGTCTGCGCGGCTACAACAACCAGAAGTGGCACGATGTTTTGGTGCGCGGTACGGCTGCCTGTTTGCTGGCAAGCGTGTTAGGAAGATAATAGAAACGAGAGAAGTATGCCAATTTTTGAACGTTTTATTCGCTACGAATGGCCGGAACGCGCCCTGGAACTGGCAGTACAAGGCCAGTCTCCAAATCTCCCGGGTCCCTGGCTGGAAGAATAAGGACTAAGCGGCGACTCCCCTCGGTGGACCGCCAATATCCTTACTTGGCTTTGGTTTCCCAAAGACAAAAATGTCCTCTATCTCCAGCAAGAGGCAGTGAAACTTTTCCCTTCGCTGACGATGAGAGAACGCTGCGTCCTGCACTGGGGAATGGCTTTGTTTGCTTTCTCTAACTTTCGTCAAACTGCCAAAATTTGCTGCCGTTTGCTTCGCCTGCAAGGAGAGTTCTACAAACAGGAAAACATCAACAGAGTTCTCGAAAGTTACAGTAACCAGACGACAATCAAACGCACCACCCAGCGCATTTTACAAACCATGACCGATTGGCAGATGCTGTATGCCTCGGAAAAGGTCTATCATGCTTTTCCACCTGACACCATCCAGCGCCCGGAACTTGCCAGTTGGCTCTTAGCGGGCTTGCTGGTAAGCGCGCCGGAGGGGTTCTTCTTGCCCTCTGACCTGTTGAATGTCGGAGAATTTTTCCCTTTTGGATTCAATGGCGCCGAACGCATGCTGCGCGAAAATTCCCTGTTTTCTTTTCACCGTAACGCATCGGGTGATGAAGTGTGGGCTTGAATCGCGCAGAATTTGATGAAAGAGTCGCAAGCCTTTCCTTGAAATAGCAACCCACCCGGTTCTGTTTTGCTCTGTTGTATTCAGAATAGGAGAACTCTATGGACTCTCAACTCCTCCAACAACTGACCACCTTCCTTGCCCCCTTCCTTCCATACCTGCTGAAGGCGGGTGAAAAGGCTGCCGAAGAGGCCGGGAAGAAGTTCGGCGAGGCGGCTTGGGAGCAGGCCAAGGCGCTGTGGGAGAAACTACGCCACAAGAAGAACATCGAACAGGTGGCGCAAACCGCGTCCGCCCTGTCCGATAACGCCGCCCTGGGCGAAGCCCTGCGCGGCGAAACCGCCCGGCCATCCAGGATGTCGCCCGCTAGTGTCCGTAGGGGCTGTCCGAAAATAAGATAGCCCCTATTTATAAGAACGATAAGTTTTCATTTCCTGCTTGTTTCAAGTAAAAAGGAAATTACTGCGATAGCGCTCTTAATTTGGCAATGCTGTCGCATCGTCATCAACACTGCCATGCAAGGGGAATATCAGAAGTACTTGCGGACTGCGCCGCTCGAAAATCCACCCGATCGCCAGGGACATGCCATCGGCGCCAAATCCAAAACTGTCAAGACACAAGAATGCAAGATTACGTTCGACATTTCTCAAGCGCATGAGGGGGATTCTATTCAGAAGCGCTGGAGAGTAAAGGCTGTGTTGGGAGAAATCTTATGTGCAGAGCGATTCGCCCTGTAAAGTGGAAATCCTTCCCAAACAACCAAAACATGGATCTGGCCCCGCCCAGGCAAACCACTCACCCGGAAGCGAGGATCATCCTCAGCACATACCCCACCGCAAACCCCACATATCCCGGCATCCAGCGCTCCCGACGTACCACCCGCCAGATCAGGTACACCCCTCCCGCACCCAGCCAGGCAGAGAGGTACAGGCGCGGGTCGTAGAGCGCCAGGGCGACCAGCCCCTTCATGTCCCCGCCGGGCAGGACTCCCAGCAGGGTGAACACTACCGTTGCTCCAGCCAGCGCCCACGGCAGCCAGCCAACTGGGTGGATGACCTGCCACACCAGCGCCAGTATCACCACGGGCAGGGTCAGCCAGTCCGGCACTTCCCGCCTGCGCAGGTCATACAAGGCGCAGATCACCAGCCAGAGCAATACCCCGAAATGAACAACTTCCACAAAATACTCCTTGACGGATATACGCCATTGGCGTATAATCTAAGCGAAACCTCATCCAATCAGTGGACGTTCAATCCATGTACTTTGTCGAAACCACCGTCTTCACCCGTCGTATTGTGGAACTGTTGAATGATGAGGAGTACCGTCAACTGCAACTTTACCTTGCCGAAAGACCTGATGCGGGAAAAGTCATCCCGGGCAGCGGCGGCCTGCGCAAACTTCGCTGGGGTGTGGATCAGACAGGAAAGCGCGGCGGCATCCGCCTGATCTATTATTGGGTCGTCCACCGGGATATGATTTTGTTCCTGTTCGCCTTCCGAAAGAACGAGCGGTCGGACCTGACGCCGGAACAACTCCACATCCTGCGCCGAATTGTCGAGGAAGAATACCATGAATAACGATACCTTTACCGAACTGTTGAGCAGTATCCAGGAAGGAGCAGAAATCCTTCAAGGGCGGAAGTCCCCTTCGCGTGCTTTCGAGGTCAATGCCGGAGATGTCAAAGCCATTCGCGAACGTCTGGGGCTTTCTCAACGCCAGCTGGCAGCCCTGATGGGCGTCAGCGTGGACACACTGCAAAATTGGGAGCAGAACCGCCGTAAACCCCGCGGTGCAGCCAGAACCCTGCTGCTGATTGCCGCCAGACATCCTGAAGTGATACTGGACGTCCTGCACTCCTCTTGAGCATTATCCAAAGATTTCACTCCCAGATTGAACGAGAGGTACTGCCTCTCGTCTAGCGCTCCCATACCGCCCTCCTCGGCGGGTAGCCGTTGCGCTCCCAGAACAGGTTGAGCGCCGGACCCGGGTCACGCTTGCCCTGTACCCGGTAGTGCCCTACCACGTGATCGGCATCCACCGGAAAGCCCCAGCGCCGGGCAATGTCCTCCACCAGGCGCTTCAGCGCCTCTACCTGCGCCTGTGGGTAGTCCTCCCACCAGCGCCAGCCGAACGCCATCCCGTAGTCCTCGTACACCGCCCCGCTCCAGTTTTGCGGCACTTTGCCGCGGTTCACCAGTTCAATGCCCACCGTGTGCGCTTCCGGCTTCCCATCCCCGCACAGGAATGCCGGGCAGGACGAAACACAGCCTTCGACACCACAAGCCACGTGATACGCCACCAAACGCTCCGGCACCAACTGGTACACCGTCCCATCCCGATCCACCACGTAATGCGCACTCACCCGGCTCCCGCCGTCCTGAAAGTGCGCCAGCGTCCCTGCCAGTTCGCCCTCCGTGGCGTGCACCACCACCGCCAGCGGATGGTTCTCCCCGCCGTGGTTGCAGGACGGGATCACCTGCGCACCGGCGTAATCCGGCGTAAAGGTTGCCCTGCCATTCTTTCGACAGGCATCCAGATAGGTTTGCACGTTGTTGGACGCCTGGACGGGTACAGGGTTCAGCATTGCCCGCGCAGGTATCGCCGTCGGCTCGACCGCTTTCACCGGGACGGAGATCGTGGGCGTGGGCGTCGCCGTCGGCAGGGGTGTGGGGGTTGGAGATGGCGGCGGCGTTGTCTCCACCGCCACTGCTCCCGCCCTGGGGACGTGCACCAGTGCCCCCCACACCCCGCCCACAGCCAGCACAAAGAGCGCCACCAGGCTGGCGAGAAACTTCACCGGCGAAACGATCTCAATCTCCATGCGGCGACAGCACCCACATGTCCGGCAGGTTCACCGCCGAAGCGGTGTAGAACAGCATCCCCGAAGAACGCCCGTCATCCAGTTCCACGTCCAGCACGTACACCTGCTCGGCTTCCAGCGGCTGACGTGGGATGATCAGTACCGCCCCGCGGGCGTACAGCGCACTGCGCGCCTGCTGCTGGATTTCCGCATTCGGGTTGACGTAACTCCCTGCGGTAATCACACAGTGCGCCACGTTCTCCCCCCGTCCGCTGGTGAGGGCGCTCCGGGCAACCTGCACGCTTCCCTCTCCAAACGCCACCAGCAGAGCCTGCCCCGTTGGAGCCGTGTAGCCCGGGCAAGCCGTCAGCGGATCGGGTTGGGCTTTGCCGTTGTAGGCGTACACCGGCAGGATCATGCCGTTCTGCGGGAAGGTGAACGGCGTCACGCTCTGCCCGTAGTCCAGTCCGTGAAACACGTCCAGCGCCGCCCCGGTCGAGAACCCACCCAACGGATCGGCATGGCGGGAACTGCCAAAGCCCACCACCGTCAGGCGTGGATCCAGCGCATTCAGGGCATGGAAGGGAGAGACCATCAGGGTATCCACCAGCGCCTCATCCGTGGGGTACATCCCAAACCCCAGCGCCACATTCCCCGCCTGCCCACAGGCGTCCCCTTCCAGCGTGTACCCGGGTAAATTCGGGTCTTCCACATGCGCCAGCACACCGCCCTGCGCCATGTAGCGGGCGTGCGCCCGACAGCCCGAATGCAGTTCCGCATCGCCCTGCACCGCCGGTAGTCCCGCCAGCGCCCGCCACACGTTCAGGCGTGCCACTGCCGCACTCGGGTTGTACGGCGGGGGCGTAACCGGCGTTCCCTCTGCCAGCACCAGCGGCAGAAAGACCCGATTCAGCGCCGGTTGCCCTTCCTGCGGCGCCAGCCAGACGGTCAGCACAATCTGCGGTTCCAGCGCCGTGCCCTGCTTCACCACCGTCCCGTATCCCGCCTTCCGCACCACGATCTCATAGGCTTCCAGACGGGGAACGGTCATCACAAACGCCTGTTTGTCGGCATCGTACACCCCTGCCGCCGTACACACCTCCGCAGGCAGATCGGCGCAGAGCGTGTTCTCCACCTGCGCATCCACGATCTCCTCCAGCGTTCCGGCATCCCGCACCGTCACCCACACCTCTACCGTCGGCAGGGATTGGGCGCTCACCGGCAGGACTGCCAGCAGGGAGAAAATTCCCACAAGCAACAGGAATTTCTTGCCGTTCATCCTCACCCCTCCAGGAAGATGGTCAGTACCGGGTTGAGCGCCGCAAACAGGAGCAGCGCCACGAACGGTACGAAGAAGAACAGCGCCACCACCAGCACCAGACGGCTGTCCAGTTTCTCCACCTCGCTCTGCAGTTTCGCCCGGTACTCCTGCCCCAATGCCCGGGCAATCTCGCTCATCAATGCCGCTCCTGCCACACCTTTGGACGCCACCAGGTCCAACTGACTGCCGAAAGCGTGCAGAGCGGGAATGCCCGACGTGCGCATCACTTCCACCAGCGTCCCGGTGATCGGCTTGCGGGAGAACAGCGGTCTGCCGGTTGCCCGGCTCATCTCCACCGCTTCCCGCAGGAGCACCGACAGCGCTCCCGGAATGGCAGAAGCCCGCAGCACCGCTACATCCGGCGCGGTCCCCGCTGCCAGTTCGGCGGCGATCAGGGCTGCCGTCTCCGGCAGGGTGCGGAACACCCGCTTGCGCACCGTGTTTGCCTTACTGCGCAGACGCACCAGCGGGTAGGCAAACGCTCCCACCGGCAGGATCAGGGTCATCGGCGCCGGGTTGACCAGCAGAAGCATGGACGCCAGTCCGGCAAAGAGCAAACTCTGAAACACCACCCCGCCGAGGGTCTGCCCCTGGTACTGCCCGCCCCGCTGTGCCCACCTCAGGTGATCCTCCCACGTCTTCAGCGAGAGCAGTTTGCCCGCCACCGCTTCCCCAATCGCCTCCTGTCGGGTCTTCTTCTCGCCCACCCGTTCGGCGTAGAAGTCGGAAAGGGCTTTGGACGCCTTCCCCCGTCCTATCGGCACATTCGCCACCACACCCCACACCAGCAGGGCAAACGACAACGGCATGAGAATCTGCGTCCACTCCATGAGCACCTCACTTGCGATCCGTCATCCAGTCCATCAGGCGCAGGAGGATGATCCCCAGCGCCGTCCCGGCTGCCATGCCCATCACGAAAGCGGCAAACATGCCCATCGCCCGATTCATCTGCTCCAGTGTCGCAAGATAGTCCATCATTCCATCACCTCCCGAATCATGTCCCCGATCACGTTCCAGCCCAGCGCCGCCCACGCCAGCGCCAGCAGCAATCCCATCTGCACCGCGGGGGTGTCGAACAGCCCGCCCCCGGCGGCGCTCGACATGGCGACCACCAGCGATCCGCCCAGCGCCAGCAGGATCACCCGCACCGTACCCCATGCGCCATCCGCCTTCGCCGCCGCCATGGCTCTGCCTTCGAGGATGGACGCCAGATTGTCGCTCGCCAGCCGAAACGCTTCCACGTAGCCGCTCCCGCCCGTCTCCCACAGACGCTCAATCTCCATCACCGCCATCATCAGCGAGGGCGAGATTGCCGCGGCTTCGTCCTGCATCTCCTC
>FWWL01003971.1_pt1 | contig 25815 bp, 23 predicted proteins | sample 2228331 | NCBI WGS metagenome assembly FWWL01 (sample SAMEA103939775, study PRJEB20133) | metagenome | reverse complement strand
AAAATCCCTTTAAACCAAAATATGAATATTTTATTACTAAAAAAAATTTATAAAAATTACGAAATATATGAATCAAAATTTAGAAATGTTTATTCTTTACTTTCTAAAAAAGAAGAACGATTTAGCGAGGTTATTCCCTATAATTTAAGGTTAAGTTTAGCGATTCTTTATTTAGCAATGATTGTTGTAGCAATTATAGTTGCAATTTTGCTAGCTAGACAAATATCACATCCTATTGTTTCTTTAGCTGCTGCAACAAGAAAAGTAACAGAAGGAAATTTAGACATACGCATTGACGAAAAATCCGAAGGCGAAATTGCTATATTGATTCAGAGTTTTAATTCTATGACAGAAGAACTCCAAACATTGCGAAGTAGGTTGTTGCATAGCCTTAGAGTTGCAGCATGGCAAGAGGTTGCAAGAAGACTTGCTCACGAAATCAAAAATCCTTTAACTCCGATACAATTATCCGCAGAAAGAATGCTCCGTAAATTAGAACAAAACAACATAGAAGACTTAAAAAAAGCTGTTAGAAGTGGTTCTAACACAATCATAGAACAAGTAAATGTCCTTAAACACTTATTAGAAGAATTTTCTAATTTTACTCGACTTCCTTCTGCAAAATTGGAATTACAAAATATCGTTCCATTGGTTAAGGAATCTACCGATTTATTTAAAAATATACCAGATGTTATTATAGAAGTTCGAGCTCAGGATAATTTACCAAAACTCTATTTGGATAAAAATCTATTTATTGGAATGATGAACAATCTTCTAAAAAACGCAGTAGAAGCAGTAAAAGAAAAATACAAAGATAACACAAAAAAAGGGGTAGTACTTGTTTCGATTACAACTCAGAAAAGAATGGGAAAAATGTTTGTTATTTTAAAAGTAGAAGACAATGGTCCGGGTATTCCAGACGAATTAAAAGAAAAGATATTTGAGCCATATTTTTCTACAAAAGAAGGTTACGGAAGTGGCCTTGGATTAGCATTGGTAGAAAGAGCTGTGATGGAGCACAATGCAAGAATACTTGTATTAGATTCAAGTTTAGGGGGAGCTGAATTTCGAATTATATTTCAGGTACCATAGCTTATGAATGCAAAAGTTTGTATTATTGATGATGATAAAAATGTTCGTAATTCTTTAAAAGAAATTCTAGAAGACGAGGGCTACGAAGTTCAACTTTATGCATCGGGGAAATCATGTCTTAAACAATTAGAAAAAGAAAGACCCTCAGTTTTATTTCTCGATGTATGGTTAAATAACGAAGATGGTTTAGAAATATTAAAAGAAATCAAAAAAATTTATCCTACACTACCCATTATTATGATTTCTGGTCACGCTACGATTGAATTAGCAGTACAAGCAACCAAAATGGGAGCAGACGATTTTTTAGAAAAGCCATTATCGATACAAACAGTTCTAGAAAAAATCGATAAAGTATTGCAAATAAAAAACCCACAGATTAAAGAAATACAATTAGAATATGATGAATTAATCGGAAATTCGGAACAAATTTTAAAAGTAAAACAAGCGATAGCTCAGGCTGCTAAAACAAATGTTCGTGTGTTTATCTATGGAGAAAATGGAACAGGGAAAGAATTAGTTGCTAGAATGATCTATAAAAATTCTGAACGGAAGGATAAACCATTTGTAGATATAAATTGTGCTGCAATTCCCGAAGATTTAATCGAAAGTGAATTGTTTGGACACGAAAAAGGAGCTTTTACTGGTGCAATTGAACGAAGGATTGGTAAGTTTGAACAAGCTAATGGAGGAACCCTATTTTTGGACGAAATATGCGATATGTCTTTGTCAACCCAAGCAAAGGTACTAAGGGTAATTGAAGAACAACAATTAACAAGGGTAGGAGGAACAGAAAAGATTGCTATTGATGTTCGAATCATTGCAGCTACGAATATCGATCCACTACAAGCTATAAAAGAAGGTAAATTTCGCGAAGATCTATATTATAGGTTAAACGTAATACCAATTATCATGCCTCCGCTAAGAGAGCGTATTGCTGATATTCCTTTGTTGCTGGATCATTTTTTAAAAAAGACTATAGAAGCAAATCAACTAGAACCAAAAGTTTTTACAAGTGCAGCAATAGAATTACTGTCTCAGTATAACTGGCCTGGGAATGTAAGAGAGTTAAAAAATGTTGTAGAAAGACTCGCAATATTAACGAATGATACAAAAATCGATGTCGATCATGTTAGGGAAGGTTTGTTTAATTTTATTCAGGAAAAAGAAGAAGATTTTCCAGGTTTAGATTTGCGAAGCGCTAGAAGAGAATTCGAAAAAAACTACATCATAAAAGCATTAAAACAATTCGACAAAAATATCAGTAAAACAGCAAAATTTTTGGGCATGGAAAGAACCCATTTGCACAAAAAGATCAAAAGTCTAAACATTAAAATCGATGAGTTATGAATCCATACCAACAATTCGCAAATACCTTAAAAAAATTATCTTTTTATATAGATGATTCGCGAAATATCGATCCACCTTATTTTATTCTCGAAAAATTGCCGAAAATCTATTATCCTAACCTAAAAAAAATCAATTCCGATTCTAAAACCAAAGAAACAACAGAAACAACAGAAAAGATAATTACTATACCCGAGGTTTTAAATGAAAACTTTCAATGTAATCTTTGCAAAGATAAAGTTTATGCCGTTAAAAATTATTTTAAAAAGCCAGAAAGTAAACCTTCTCCGATCTTAGTATTATATTATAATGCATCGCCAGATTCAAAAAAGCTACCACGCGATAATAGTGATAAATACTACTTTTCTTCCAAAGAAGAAGATGAGCTTTTTGAACGAATGCTAAATAAGATTAACCTTTCTTTAAAGAATTTGTACTTTCAGGAATTTGTTGCTTGCCATTTTTCTCCTAATAGCTCTTCGGAAGATTGGGAACAAAGGGCAAAAAACTGCTATTACTTACTAGAAAAAAATATAGAAGAATTTCGAATTGAACAAATGCAGCTTTATTGTTATTAGGCAAAGAAGCAATTCACTTAGCGAAAAATTCCAAGATCATTCCTTTAAATGTAAAAGAAAAACAAATTCCTGCGATGGTAATAAGAAGTCCACTTGCATTATTAACATTAGAACAAAAACGAAAAGAATACGAAAATGCGCTTAAAAAATATCCTCAGGAATACGAAATGTACTTAAAAAATAAAAATCAACTAGAAGTTGTGATTCAAGAAATTCAATCCTTAGTAGCAAACGAAAAAGAAACAAAAGTTATCAACAATGTTAAATTACGTCCAGCATCTCAGATCAATTCCGAAAAACAACTAGAAGAGAAGATCAAAAAACAATTAGGTATACAAAAATATACGTTGTATTTGGCACTTAAATTAAGAAAAGAAGAAATACAAATTAAACAACAGATTTTAAATTCTTTTAATCAACTGATAAAATAAAATGTATCGAGTAGCTAAGGTTGTTTTCCCCTTCCCAATAGAAGAAGAATATGATTATCTTATACCAGAGGAATTATCTTCAAAAGTAGAATTAGGCAAAAGGGTGATGGTTTCTTTAAAAAATCGAGAAGAAGAAGGCATTGTTGTAGAAATTCAAAAGATAGATTTTTTAAATCCACAGATCCATTATAAAGAAATTTCTCAGGTCTTTGACGAGTTTCCTGTTGTTAATCAGGAACAAATCGAACTTTCTTATTGGGTCTCCAAAGAATATCTTTGCGAAGTTGGCGAAGCATTGGATAAAATGTATCCTAAACCCTTTAAAATCACCAAAAAAGATCTTTTGGAATTAAACAAAGAAGAAGCGATAAACCTACACGAAGAAAATCTTGTCTCTCTATCGACAGAACAAAAATCCATTTTCGAAAGCATCAAAGAATCCATGTTTTCTTCTATTCCATCGATTCATTTAATTCAAGGAATAACTGGTTCTGGAAAAACAGAAATCTATTTATACTTAATTGTAGAAGCGATAAAAGCAAATAAAAGCGTTTTGTTTATTGTGCCAGAGATTAGTATTACTGTTCAAATGATAGAAAGAATCAGAAAAATTGTTGGAAATATTGCAGTACTCCATTCCAGCTTAACAGGAAAACAACGATATTTAGAATATTTAAAAATACTTTTGGGAAAAGTAAGAGTTGTCTTAGGAACTCGATCTGCAATTTTTGCGCCCTTGCGAGATTTAGGACTTATCATCATCGACGAAGAGCATGATTCTTCTTTAAGAGATAATAGTCATCCTCGATACGATGCAAGAATCATAGCAAAAAAACGATCCGAAATTTATAAAATACCTTTAATATTGGGTTCTGCTACTCCACAAATCGAAACGCGATATTTTACAGAAAAATATCACAATCAAGTTTACGATCGGTTTAAATATAATATTTATTTTTTACGTAAACGCGTCTTAGGTAGTCTTCCCGAAATTCATCTAATAGAAAGAGAAAATTTAGAACAACCCATCAGCAATGAACTTTTAAAAGAAATCGAAAAAAATTATAAAAACAAAAAACAATCTTTAATTTTGTTAAATCGAAGAGGATATCATCCCTATTTATACTGCAAAAAATGCAAAAAAAACATTGAATGCCCCAATTGTTCTATTTCTTTAAGCTTACATAAAAATACAAACGAAAGAGTGTTAAAATGTCATTATTGTAATTATCAAACAGCTGTGATTTATTCTTGCCCAGATTGCGGTAGTCGGTTAACACAATTAGGTACAGGCATACAAAAAGTAGAAGAATTTTTGTTGAATATCTTTCCCGAAATGAAGATCGTACGACTCGATACAGATGTGGTAAACAAAGAAAGTATATTACAAGAAGTCATTCAAAGTTTTATACAGGGCGATATTGATATATTAACTGGCACCCAAATGATATCCAAAGGAATTGATGCACCGAACCTCAATTTGGTTGGAGTGCTTCAGGCAGATGCTGGATTTTACTTACCAGATTTTCGTTCTGCGGAAAGAGCTTTTTCTTTGTTAGTTCAAGTAGCGGGACGTTCTGGAAGAAGAGAAAATACAGGCAAAGCTTTCTTTGAGGTTTTTGATCAAGATCATCCTTATATAAAATGGGCGGTAAACCAAGATTATGAATCCTTTTTTAAAGAAGAATTAAAAAAACGTTTTGAATTTCGTTATCCTCCTTTTTCTCGATTGATACGATTATTAATAAGATCACCTTTACAGAAAAAAGCCGAAAAATACATCAACGAACTTGCAAATGAACTTACACAAAAAAAACAAAAAATAGGCATATACGAATTACTTGGACCAACCCAAGCACCCATATTAAAATTACATAATAAATTTCGATACCATATTTTGATTAAAACCCAATTTTTTCGAGAGACCATCGAGAACATAAAAGATTCTATCAAAAGGTTTAAAAAACGATTACACGAAGACAGCTACTTGGAAATAGAAATTGATCCTATCGATATCTTATAAAAATTTAAATCAATCTTCATTCTTTAAAAAGTTTGTTAGACAATTCATAAAAAAATTATTTAAAAATGATTTTAGGTTATTTCTTCTCTAAAATCTAAGAGCAAATCAAAAAAATTCGTACTGAAAAATTCAAAAATAAAAAAATTTTTTCATTTTATTCGAATTTTTATTCAATTTTGGTTGACAAAAAATCGATTTTTTATAATATATAAATTAAGTTCATATAAGGGGGAGATTATGAACCAACATCAACACTATTTTATATACAAGTTTTTTATCATAAAAATGACAATACTGTTATTTTTTTTGTCGTTTTTGTCTTGTAACAAAAAAGGTACTACAATAGCAATTCCAATGCTGACGAATAATAGTGCGGTTTCGCCAGACGCAAAAACTTATATTTCTGATAATACCATAACACCACCTGTTTTCGATTATTCGAACGAAACCACTTTACCAGTGGATTTTGGGATCTCTGTAAGTGCAGCAATGGATGCACCTAATTTATCTTATGTGGATCGTTATAAGCCCATAGGAATTCTTTTTTCTACCATGATGGATCGCAGTAGCGTCCAAAATCATTTTGAGTTAAAAGATGCTTCTAATCAAACAATAGATGGGACATTTTATTGGTCTGGAAGCAAATTGTATTTTAAACCTTATCATCCTTTGGCCCCAAAAACCACTTATACTGTTAGAATTACGCAAGATGTAAAAAATTTTGATGGTATTACCATGGGGAGTGATTTTGTTCAAAGTTTTACTACCGAACCAGCATACCTAATGACTCATACATTAAAATTAGGAGCATTAACTTACAATGTTTCTCCTACAACTGCAAGCAATGGTGTAATCATCGATACAAATGTATATACTGGTTCTGTAATTGTAGAATCCACTTTAACAGGTGCAGATGATGTAACACGCGTTAGGTTATTTCGTTTAGGATTAGGCGAAGATAAAGCATATACTGTTTGCGATAGTAATAGTCCATGTAATAACAATACCGTAGATACAGGAAAATTTACGTTAGATCTAACTTCTTTAAACCCAGAATTACAACCCATTGATGGTGCCAATATTTATTATTATTATATAGAAACCTCTTATGGAAGAACCTATGTAAGACCTTTTGCATTTCAAAGAGGTAAAGCATCGAATAATCCCAATGAATTACAAACGAATGGAGGTTGGTTAGCACTAGAAAATAATTCCACCAAAGGAATGTATCAGATAAAACGATTGTTTGAACGTTTTATTAAAAGTGATGGTAGTCATACTGGCGATAATTTTACCATTAACGGAAAGAAATTCTATGATTTCTTAAATCGACCAAGAAGTTATGATGATTATGATTTTTATGGACCTATCAATAACGCTGGATTAGGTTGTCAATTGGATTATAGTGCCTGGACAAATTCTACGAATCGGATCAATTATTTAACGAATTTTGGTCCTTACTGTAACTTAAGATTTACAGTATGTGCATTATTTTGTGGTGATGGTTATGCAGATAATTATGTAGGATACATTAACATACCACCTACTGTAAGCGGCGGTGGAACAAATGTGACAGTAAATTTATTGCCAGATGCAACTAAATTGCGCATAGAATTATACGGAAAAAAACTTAATGGAATGCTTCGTTCTTATGTTCGAGACGGTAGTTTCCCAGCAAGTTTAGCAAATAGTTATGTTATCGAAGATAGATTTTTTATGAATCAATCTACTGCTCAATTGGCTTATGCAAATACAACTTTAACAGTAAATAGTGCTGGAGACATGGTAATTAAAATCTTAGGAGGACCAACCTGGGCAATCAACGATGCGAACTTTAATGTCCAAGCATGGAGTAATTCCATTGATTCTACGAGTGATTGGTCTATTATTGATGGTAGTTGGTTAGATTGGCTATTAAGTATTTTTATTCCTGGTGTAATTGATCAACTTACTCCTAGAATTGTTCAAGGTACCATTAAAGATACCATAGAAAAGGTTTCTGCAAATGTAATGAATGCGGTATTGTCTAAAACACGTGTAGATGGTATAAATGATGGTATCAATATTTGTTTACCTGGGTATTTACCCAATCCTCTTAAAACAATTTGCTTAACGACTGGTGCAAAAATGAAGCAATCCTCATCCAATATTGGTTGGGAAGTGAGTGGAGTAAAAGGTATTCGCTCTTACCTCGAAGCGAATATGACGGTTGTGAATAGCAATGCTTCTTGGACTAGACCACCTGCATTAGTAGGACCAGGAAATAAAGCATTTATAAAATTTATTCCTGCTACATTTACACCTGATAACAATCTAGTGAATTTATTTACAGGTGTTGGTGCTTATCAAGGAGCATTAGTAGTTTTAAATGCTGATGTAGTAAACCAAGCTGCTTTTGGTTTATGGAAAGAAGGTGCATTTAACTTTATCGTAGATAAACCAACATTGCAATCGATCAACAACGTTGCTGGTCAATCCAATCTAACATCATTAGCAGATAAATTACTTAAAGCAGACGCGATATTAACAGTTGTTGCGCCTGGTCAATCTAATTTCGTAGTTAAAGATCAAAGTAATAATACTATCACCATTGACAAAGATGATCCAGTAAAAATAGAAACAGTATTACTCTATCCACCTGAATTGAATCCTTTATATTATTGGAAATCTACGGGTGCTCCCAAAGAACAAGTGATGAATAGAGCTTCTTTTACTGGTTTTAGGATGAAGTTAATTGGTGGAAAAGACAGTAATAACGATGGTGTACCTGATTATAATTTTTATACCTTAGCAACTGTGATCGTAAATATTACTTCAAAAGCAACGATTGAATTTGTTCCTTATTCTAACCCCAATAATTATGTGCCAGCATGTAGTGATGGACATTGTCGAGCTCTAAGCATAAATTTTTCTACTGCTGACGAAGATATGCGATATACAATTGAGGTTTCGGAAGATCCTATCAACAATCCCTTAGGGTTAGATCCACGGGCAGTTTACGATGTATTTAATCCTTTGATAAAAAGTTTTGTTGCACCACTTGTTGCAAATGTTCTTAAAGAAATACCTTTTGATGCCGATATGTCTGCTTGTGGTATAAAAATAGAAGAAGTAACAGTAGAACCTATTTCTACAAGTTATACTTATCCATTTGGTTTATTGAATGTTCGTTTAGCTGAAACGCCATTTAGCGGGGATTGCAACTTCTAGTTGCATTCCCGTTTTAGATAGGGGGGAATATGAAAAAAAACATAAAAATGAAAAATAAAATAATAACGACAATATTGTCATTTTTTATAGCTTTGACATTCACATCCTGTAAAGATCAAAAGGATATATTGAATCCCTTTCAGGATAAAATTCAACCCAAAGAAGGTCTCTTTAACCTATTAGATGATTATCCTGCTCTTAAAAGTCTTTTTGTAAACGTTAGTCCATCGGAGTTTAACTATAAATTAGGAGAATCCTTAGGTTTTTATCCCGAATCTTCTGTTGGAGGGATGCGTTCTTTAGAAGTATTAACATTAAACCCCGATGCAAAACTTCGCGAACTCTTATTACAATTAGCAGGATTAATGCAAAGAATCAGAACTTATGATTCAAATTCTTACGATAAAGTGATGAATCTTGTACAAAGAATACGCGAACATCCAGATCCCTTTTTAGAAAATATTTTACCTATAACCCATAATGGCTTAAAAAAATTGTATTTAGAAAATACTCAAGAATCGTTTAAAAGCGATACATTAGATTTGGCATCAACATTAGAAAAACCTGATACCTTAACAAATTTAAAAGATTTAGAAGATCTATTAGATAAAACAATTCGAAAGAATCTAAATGCAAGAGATGCAACAGAAAAACTACTACAATCTTTGTTAATCTTCAGTACAAACGATACTCAAGATTTAAGTAAGGCTTTATCGAACCTATTGTATAATTTAGGAGATATTTTAGGTGCTAAGGTGGGCTATTCTCAAAAATCGAGTGATAGAGTGATAAAAGAATTGATTGTAAATTTAGAAAACTATACGACATCAAAAACAGGAACAGAATCCAATAATCTGTACGATGATATTACTGCATATCAAGATACAACCTATGGTGGATATCCTTCGAACCTACAAAATCTTCTAATAGATTTATTCAAAAACCTAAGAAAACTTGTCATACCTAACAATACACAAGTAAAAGATACTTCAAAAGATATCTTAGACGAAACAACAAAAACATTGGCAAATTTAGGCTTTTCTCTTAGTAATGTAGATCAGTCTTTATTAGATTTATTGCGTTTAGATTTTAAAGGACGAAATCGAATCAGTGATATAAACACTATCTATTCTGGAAGATTCTCTGGATTAGAAGCATTAGCGTATATGGTAGCATTGGGAAAACATTTTGGATATAACTGGAATTTTACCTGTCCTTCTTCAACATCACCTGTTTATATTACGGGAGAATCTGGTGGATACTTAACTTTTGGAGATTCTTTAACAGCGATGAGGAGTAAAAACGATTGTACCGATTTGGGCACAGCTACAATCATGAAACAAGCAAATCTTTTAGGAGAAACCTATAAAAATGGAAGTGTAATCAAGTTTGATTTAAATACACCTGCTCTTTGTTTGTTGGAAGGCGAATCCAAAGGAGATATCAACTGTATTGATTATAATTCAGATGGGAAGATTGATCCAGATCCCGTCTATGCAAAAACACTTCCTTGGGTCTTTGGATGGTTAGTAAGAGTTTTGTTCGAAGGTAATGGACCATTTTATTATAGTGGAGATCCTCCAACAACTTTCAACGATACATGGTTTACAAGTGATTATAAAATAAAAGTTCGAAACAATGATTTTGCTGGTTTGGGAGGTATTCAAAATCCAGCTGGTAATGGATCCCATTATACTATAAGAGAAATTCCTATTTCTAATAGAGCTGTTTCTTCTAAAGAAGAAGCTTTTTATAGAAATTTACTTTGGTTATTGTATTATAAACGATTTGTGATAGTAATTCCCTTACAGGCGAATTTAGGTGCAGGGGTTTTGGGATCGAATGCTGTTAAAGATGCAGTTTATGTAACGATTATTGCGAATGGTCTTAAAGGATTGATGAATGTTAAACCCTATTGTAGTAGTTCTTCTTCTCCTTGTGCAAAAGAAGATAACGGAAAATGGATATTATCGGGGAAACGAATCAAAACCTATAATCAAATTGGGGATTTAGATCTTTCGGACAATGCTTGGTCTACTGTTCCCGGAGATGCTGTAATGTTAGTAGAAGTTTGGGGGTGTGATGTAGTTAACCCTTGTAATTATGGTTTTTCGGGGGATAATCCAGAAAATGGAGAAATACTCTATAATACAGTTTACAGTTCTGTTTTGTTTCCTAGAAATGCCAGCGATTTTTATGGTGCTATTCCACCAGCTTTATCAAGATTGTTCCCAGTAATGGAAAGATTAGCGTTTCTAACATCGGATCAAGTTACATTGGACAATCTTTCTAGTTATTGGGATAATCGAAATCGACTAACACCTGTACTTACAAGTCTTATCAAGGTTTTAAAAGATCAAACCCAAAGCATAAACGACGGAAATCCTTCGAATGATATAAATGCCTATAATTTAATGGTAGACTTATTAATACCATTGATAAAGAATTATTTATTTGTAGGTAATGATCCTTATGAGTTCTCTCAGTCGGGGAAAAATGCAAGTATAACCATGTTTCGAACACTTGGATATCGAGCGGATAATACCACAAGTATAAGAAATCCTGACTTACAAGAAGAATATTATTATCCAGATGCGGAATATGTTCTAGGAAGTACAAGAGTAGGCTATCGCTCGATTGTTTCTATTTTAACAGAAAATCAATCCCGGTATTATGATGGATTGTTAGCGATGGTTGCACAATCTCATTTATTAGACGAAGTTGTTAAATTACTACAAGAATTGGGCCAATCAAAATACGATACCAATAGACAAAAGTTTGTTTATGCGATAAAAACATTTTTAAACGAGATAAAGCTTAGTAGCGAAATGCCTTCTTCTGTACAGTACAACATCGAAACTACCATAAACGATTTAGCACAAAAAATTGCTGATTATCCAGATACGCGAAGTTCTAATTTGAGTTCAGCAGATTGGAAAGATATTACAGATATAGTACAATTGGGATGGAAATTACTTGCAAAAGATGGTGAATATAGTATATCTTCGAAAATAGAATTTTTGATCAATATTATCAATGATATAGACATCACAGAAAGTGAAATAACATCTTTATTGAACATAATAAATGCTATTCAAGTGAATGATGATTTAACACCTTCTTATCGATTAACAAAGATTTTAACAGAAAATCTACCACCTATGTTAAGAAGTACAGCAGATTATACGAAAAGTTTAATAGGTATAGCTGCGGGAATTTCTAAACCGAATGCATTTGGAAATTATTTTATGACGAAGATGAAAAGTTCTTATCATGTAAAAGATGTGATGTATGATTTAGAAAGATTGTTAACATCGAACAAAATTCAATCTACTATACCATCGGATCAAAATATATTATACCAAACTGGAACATTGATTAAATATTTGGCAGATATAAAAGAACAAGGTAAAAAAACGGGTGTTGTAGGATATACTTTTGAAGATAAATGGAATCGAACAGAAGTTCCAGATAGTTATTTTGATCGAATGTCATTAATGTTATCATCAAACAAATAAATGGAGGCGACAATGATAAAAAAAATCAATATAATTTATTTATTAATAATATTTATTTCTTTCAGCACTCTTAAAGCTGGAAATTATTTTGATGTATATGGAGCACATCCTCGTTCTAATGGTATGGCAAATGCGGTAAGTTCTTTTATTAACGATGTATCTGCTACATTCTACAATCCAGCGGGTTTAGGTATGCCTTCCCGGCTGGAATCTTATTATTCTTTTTTAGAAAAAAATGACAACACTGACGACAAAAAAGATGAATTCAAAGATCAATTGCCAGAACAATTGATCGAAAAATTGAAATATTTAGGGATGGCTTTTGCAACCCCTTTAAAACAATATCCTAAAATACGCTCTCAAACCCCAATCCATGAACTAACTTTCTCTGGTAATTATGCTAAACCTGTGAACCACGTAAAATTCGATTTGTATGATCCTGCAAGTCCAGATCTAAAAAAAATCCATGATAGTTATGTAGCATTAGGTTTATCGCTAAACATAAATTCTTTTTTTGATTTTGAACGCATTGTAAGATTTGGGTTGTATGTAGGTCTTCCAGCATCGGGGAATTTAGCATTGATCAATGATGTTAATCCAACTTCGCATCGTTTTTTACAAAATGGTGTATCTAATGAAAGGCCTATAATTCATGCAGGAATTGGGGTGGAAATCTGGAAAGATCATCTCTCGTTGGGAATTGGTGCGCAAGCAATGTTAAAAGGCAAAGGAGCCATCTTAATGAAGGATGTAGATATCACTCCTGAACCTACAACACCCAATGCACAAGCTATATTAGAATTAAAACCATTGATTATGCCTCAGTATGGGTTAATGTTTCATTATGGAAGAATTATGTTAGGTGTAAATTATCGAAGAGAAACTTATGCACATGTTGATCCATTAGGAGCTCAGGCACAAACGACTTTACTTGCGATTCAATTCGATTTTGATATGGCACTGTTGGATTTATATTCACCTCGAACTCTAACTTGGGGATTAGGATATCAAATATTAGATAACTTAAAAATATCCTTAGATGTATCGCGCGAATACTGGGGACTATTTCGACATTCCAGAACAAAAGAATATGTTTATTCTCCGATACAAGATAATTTTTTGAAAAAAAATATTCGAGTTCCCATCGTGCAATTTAATGACGTAAATGTTGTAAGATTAGGCTTTGAATGGGACTGGGATAATCCATGGAAAATTCCTTTAACATTTCGAGCAGGTATTGGTAAAAAGCCAACTCCTGTACCAAATTTTTATAACGAATATAATTGGATGGATAATGACAGAAATATTTTTACCTTAGGATTAAGTTATATTTATCTTCCTAGTGGAAGTGGTTTTACAAAGCGAATAAAGTCACCTATAATCATTGATTTTGTAATAGAAAATCAACAGTTTAAAAATCGAAGGGTCGATAAAATTAATCCAACCGAAAAAAACCCCAATTATAGTTATGGTGGTTATGCATGGAATGCTGGATTAAGTATAACAATTAAATTATAAAGAGACTTTGTGTCTCTTTATGATGGATTAATTTGATTTTCTAATTTTTCTAAATAAATTTTAACAACAAAGTCTTTAGGATTGATAGAATTGATTTCTTGGAATAATAGAATTACATCGGTAAAATTTTTGTTGTGCATTAAATGAATCGCTTCTTCGTATTTATCGAGAGTTTTAAGTTTTTTTTCGATTTGTTCGTCTGGGTCTACATTAAAGCATTCGTAAATTTGGACAGGTTCGAGTTTTCCTTTTACGCGAACTTTTTGTAGTCTACGAAGATAGTATTTTTCGGTTTGTTGTAGGTTATTTTTGATGTTTTCTGTTAAAAGAATTGGAGTCTTAAAGATTCTGGTAAGTTGCTGGATTCGTTCGGCAGTATTTACTGTATCGCCGATGACAGTGGTATCGAGACGTTCTTTGGATCCAACGGTGCCTAATATAACTTTACCGTAATTGATGCCAACTCCCATATCGACGGTGGGTAGGTTTAGATGTTTGATTTTTTCGTTGAATTCTTTAAGCCTAAGACGCATTTCTATTGCAGCATCTAAGGGGAAGTCTGGATTGCAATCGAAGAGAGCCATAATTTCGTCTCCAATAAATTTATCGATAAAGCCTCTATATTTTAAGATGATGGGACTCATAATTTCGAAATAGGTGTTTAGGAATTCGAAGGTTTCTTTAACGGACATCATTTCTGCTAGGGTAGAGAAGTTTTTGATATCGTTAAAGAGGATAGCTAAATCTTTTTCTGTTGCATCGCCTGGTTTCACGTCGAGGATGGATTCTTTTTGTAAGATGTTGGCAAAGTGTTTAGGAACAAAACGCGAAAAGGAATCTAACATAATAATTTTTGTGTTTAATAGTTCGGTTTGAGCTTTTTCTTTTTCTTGTTTTAAGACGTTGATTCTGTCGGCAAGACCTAACGAAAGTAAAATGACTTCTAATGCAGAACCGATTTGTACACTATGTGTTGTAAAAAAATTTGATGGTAATTTCCCTAATAATTCTGATGCAAAAACAAACATACCAACGAGTAATGTTTTCCAACCTAATACATAAAATCTTGCTGGTTTCCAACCTTTTTTATAGGATAAAATTCCTCCAAGTAGCGTAATAATCGTAAAAGGAAGAGCAAAATAGGTTACAATTTTAACTAAAACATTGTATTTAAGAATAAAACTTAATGGCATTGCTAAAAAATAGATAAATGTCACTCCAAAGAGAAGTATATAGATAAGAGGAGTTAATTCTTTTAATTTTAAGAAATGTGCTGAAAAGATTCCCGCAAAGGTAAAGAAAAAACCTGTCATAAATAGCATAATACTATTACCAAATTTAGGATAATTAGGATATAAAAATTCAAAACCATATCCAGAGGACATAAGAGAAAAAAACATCACTCCAATAATATAAAGAATATAATAAAGATAACTAATATCTTTTATGCTTAATAATAAGAAAAAGTTATAGAAGATCATCGCGATCATAATTCCATAATAGATGCCTTGTGCGTATTGTTCTATATGTTCTTTTTGGATAAAGGTTTGGTACGAAATAATTCTTAAAGGAATTTGTACAGAACCTTGGCTTTTAATTTTAAAAAAGATTTCGTATTCTTGTTGTGGGTTAAAGCTTAAAGGAAATAAAAAATTTCGGTGAGGGATTTCTCTTGCATAGAAATTTCTTAAATCTCCTGTTTGCACTGTTTTGATGATTTTTCCAGAATCTAATAAATAATAATCTATTTCATCTAATAATGTATAATAGAGTTCAATTAATATTTGTTGATTTTGATTTGTAGGATTTTTGATTTTAAAATAAACCCAATGAGTGCTGCTGGAATAACCAAAATTGGGAATTTCTTTATCGGATTTTTAAATTCAGAAATTTTGGTTTTAATTGTTTCGATAGTTTCTTGATGGGTTTTATCTTCGTATAGATAGAGTTCTTTTCCGATAATGAACTCTTCGATTTTTTCGGTTAAGATGGGTGCTATTTCGTTAGCATTGAGTTGAAAGGAAATAATACAAATTAAAAAGCATATGTATTTTTTCATATAAAACATTTATTTTAATTTAAAAAATTATCAAGATAAATTTTATTTAAATTATGAATCAAATATATATGAAATATATATAATTGATAAAAAATTCTTTTATTGACATATAGTTATAATGGATTTTATAAAAAAAGATTTACAGATCAGCATAATAAAATAAAATATACACTATACATGTATAGTGTATATTTTAAAGGAGATGCTTATGAAGAAAATTCACATATTGCTTATACTTATTATAACAATCAGTATACGTGGATATGAAATACAAGGACAAAGTAAACCATCGCAAACTACTTCTGTTCAAAGTTTAAATCAAGAGGTTCAAACTCTTTTAAGTAAGAATGCGATAGTAATAGATGTAAGAACAAAAGAAGAGTTTCAGATGGCACATTACAAAGATGCCTTAAATATCCCTTATGATGAAATTGAAAAACACATAAAAAAATTAGAAGCATATAAAGATAAACCAATTATTTTGTATTGTAGAAGTGGAAGAAGAGCTAGTATAGCAAAACAAACTCTCGAAAAATATGGTTTTAAAAATGTTCTCAATGCAATTAATTTAGATTATTTTCAAGAAGATAAAATTGTAAGATAAAATTTACAAAAAATTCTTAATAAAAAAAAAGATTTTTCTACATAAGAATATAAGATTTTGATGATTATAAAATAAATTTATAAAATATGTAAAAAATATAAGTAAAACTATAGGAAAATCATGCTGCTGGGCAAGAAAACAAACTATAAACCTCCAGGTTTATATGGTTAATTCTATTATTATATGAATAGTTATTCCCAGACTGGATGTTAGCATAAATAATTTGTTCATCTGGGTTTAGATTAGGAATCAAGAAGATGGGAGTGACAGGATTTCCTTCCTGTTGCATTTCCCAATCTAACATGATGCGAATCAAAAGACTGATAGAATATCCTAAAAACAATCTTAATTCACCCAATTTGCCCCAATAGGTTGGCTGAATTTGAATTTTCCTAATTACATAGTTATATGTCCTTGGTTGATAGGTGGCTGTAAGAGTTCTTTTGGTCGGTGCTTGGCTAATTTTATAAAGATAAACAAGATATTTTTTCAACAAATAGTCAATTGTTAAAGATATATTTCCGTTGAACCTTGTATTAGATAAGTAAACTAAATATTGATAATGAAAAAGTGTAATGTTAATCGATGTTACATTATTCTTGTGGGTAAAAAAATGTTGTGTTTTCATATTTATTTATATGTGCATTTATATAAATTTGTATCAAAAAAATTTTAGGAATTTTTGTCGTATCGTTCTTGGTGTGAATTTTTGAATCAAACTTAATTCTGATTCTTATTTTATTATTTTTTTGATTTTCTCTATTTTATAACAAAAAAAAGTGATTTTTGTGCTTGCAGTTAGGGTTATACCATGTTTAGATATAAAAGATGGTCGGGTTGTTAAGGGAGTGAATTTCGTCAATTTAGTGGATGCGGGTGACCCCGTCGAGAACGCTCAAATTTATGCAGAACAAGGAGCAGATGAATTAACCTTCCTTGATATTACTGCAAGTGCAGAAAAAAGAAAAATCGTCAGAAATCTTGTAGAAAAAGTAGCTGATCAGATTTTTATCCCTTTTTCCGTAGGTGGTGGTATCAAAACTGTCGACGATGTTGAAAATATTTTGATGGGAGGGGCAGATAAGGTTTCAATCAATACATCTGCTTTTCAAAATCCAAATTTGTTATACGAGTCTGCTAAGGTTTTTGGAAGTCAATGTATTATATGTGCTATCGATGCAAAGTGGAACGATCAAATGAATGATTACGAAGTATACTTACATGGTGGAAGAACACCTACGGGTTTTTCTGCTATTGAATGGGCTAAAATAGCAGAAGATAAAGGTGCTGGAGAAATTTTATTGACAAGTATGGATTGTGATGGTACCAAAAATGGGTATGATCTAAAATTGACTCAGTTAGTTGTTGATAATACTACAATTCCAGTAATTGCTTCTGGTGGAGCAGGAAAATTAGAACATTTTACTGAAGCAATAAAAATCGCAGGAGCAAATGCAGTACTTGCTGCATCTGTTTTTCATTTTCGGGAATTTACCATTTTTGATGTAAAAAAAGAATTAGAAAAAAATCATATACCTGTTAGATTCCCTTATAAAAGTAATTTATAAAAGTAATTCTTAGGAGGATTATATGGAATTTTTGATGAACTTAGAAAATATATTAAAACAACGTAAAAAAGAACTTCCCCAAGGTTCCTACACAGCAAGGTTGTTCCAAGAAGGCGAAGATAGAATTCTAAAAAAAATTATCGAAGAAGCAGGCGAAGTGTTGTTAGCAATTAAAGGTGGACAAAAAAAAGAAATTATCCACGAAAGTGCTGATCTAATTTTTCATTTAATGGTTGCTCTTGTGGAAAAAGATATTTCCTTAGAAGAAGTAGTAGAAGAACTAAAAAGAAGGCATAAGTGATGAAGTTAAAAGAACATTTTTTAAGTGTTTCGAGTGAGCGTGATTTTTTTAACAAAAAAATAGGCGGAAAAAATCCCTTTTTTTTGATTGCTGGACCTTGTGTGATAGAATCCAAAGAGCTTTTGGCAAACGTATGCGAAAAAATCAAAAAGATTACTGACGAATTGGGAATTTTATATGTCTTTAAATCGAGTTTTGATAAAGCAAATCGAACTTCTTTAAATAGCAAAAGAGGTCCAGGTTTAGAAGAAGGTTTAAAATTATTAGAATGGATCAAAAAAGAGTTTGATGTACTTGTTTTAACAGATGTACACGAAACAAATCAAGTTCAGGCTGTTTCGCAGGTAGTAGACATTCTACAAATCCCTGCTTTTTTATGTAGGCAAACGGATTTAGTCGTTGAATGTGCAAAAACCAACAAATGGATCAACGTAAAAAAAGGACAATTCTTGGCTCCTTGGGATGTAAAATCCATCATCGAAAAGGTTTACGCAGTAGGGAATAAAAATTTACTCCTAACAGAAAGAGGCGTTTCTTTTGGTTATAATAATTTAGTTTTTGATCCACGTTCTATTCCTATCATGCATAGTTTTGATGTTCCCGTGGTGATTGATGGAACACACAGCACACAACTTCCAGGTGGAATGGGGAATCAAAGTGGAGGAAATAGAGAATTAGCTCCCTATATTCTAAAATCTGCTGTGGCAATTGGTGTAGAAGGTATCTTTATGGAAGTTCATCCTGAACCAGAAAAAGCTTGGTCAGATTCTGCAACTCAATACTGGTTAGATAAAACGCCAGATTTATTAAAACAATTGTATGAATTGGATCGATTGGTCAAAAGTTAAAATTTTTTATCTATTTTTTTTATTAATTATATCTTGTAAAGACGAATATCCCATCTTAAAAGAAGAATCGCGGGAAACCTTTGCTAATTTAAGGTTCTCGAATTTTAGGAAAATTCAGTATAAGGGAATAGGGATAAAAAAATGGGAATTACAGTCCGAAGAAGCATATGTTTATCAAGATGAAAACCAACAAAACGTAAAAAAAATCATCGTATATAATTTTACGTTCGAACAATTCCTACCAGAAAAGGCTTTTTTTAAAGCAAAAAAAGCTGTATTAGATCAGCAAGAAAATAAAATGTTTTTAGAAGGAGATGCCGAATTTTCGGACAAAGAAATTCAGCTTAAATCAGACACTTTGATCTACGAAGTTGAAAAAGGAATCTTAGATACAGAACATCCTGTTATTCTAAAAAGAAAAAATACAGAATTAAAATGTTTAAAAGGATTGTATTACGATAAAAAGAACGATTTACAAATTTGTAGAAACCCCGCTGGAACCATTATACAAAATAATCGTACACAAAACAAAGATGAAACAAACAATTTCTTTTTTTAGTTTGATTTTAATTTTAATTACGAATCAATGCAATTATCAAAAAAAAAGTCCTATAATATCAAATTTTGAACCTTACTCTTCCTTAGGCGAAGAGATGATTTTCCCCGAACAAGGAAACCTAATCAAAAAAATAGAAAATACAAAAAAGCGAAAGAACATAGTAACTTACTATTATGCAAATGAGCTAATTCGAAAAAAAATTCTTTGGAAAGGGAAAGAAGATTACCAGACAATTTTAAGAGGAGATGCTATCATTATTCATGAAAAAACAAAAATACAAGCACCAGAAATTATATTGGATCCCGATAATAATGGTATAATCAACGGAAAGATTCTTATTTCGGAAAGTGAACAAGGGATTTATTTTTATGCCGATGGTGGTGAATACAATCGAAGCGAAGAATATATTAAGATCAAAAATAATCCCTATATGAGAATTAAAAACAATCAAGATACGATTTTGATCGAAACCAGAGAAATTGTTCGAAATATTGCAGAAAAAAACATTGTTTTTGTTGACTATGTAAAAATGCATGGAGATGACTGGGTAATGTTCTCGGACGAAAGTATATACTACGACGATACGAAAAAATTTATATTAAAATACCATCCTGTTCTGTTAGGGAAGGATTTATACTTAACAGCTCAAACCTTTGTTTATAAAAGTGATGAACAAAAGATTATGATAGATCAAAATCCCGTTATTTTGACTAATTTGAATGCAACAAAGCAAAACGAAGATTCAAACAAAAAAAACGAAACAGAAATCATGCACATTTCTTCTGATTTAATCGAATATAACCTAAAAGAACGATCGGGAATTGTTAAAGGCAATGTCCTAATGCAATCTAAGACAAAAACCATTCAAGGCGAAGAATTTCTTTTAAAAGGAAAAGGAATAGAAAAGATTGTTAGCGAGAAAAATGTCACAATTGTCGACAAAAAAGAAAATTTTTTTTTAAAATCCAACTATATGGAATATGATTTAAAGAATCGTAAACTTTACTTAAAAAATCAACCCCATTTAATTACTTATGATGATATTACCAAAGAAAATAAGACGATCAAACAAGAGCTAAAAGCTGCAATCATCGAAAGAAATTTCGAAAAAGAAATTACTATTGCAAAAGGAAACATTTATTTTAAACGCGGAAACGAAATAGCAAATTCAGAATATGCTATCATAGACGAAAAAAACGAAACAATGAAGTTAATCGGTAATCCCATACTCAAAAGAGGTGATACAGAAATTCATTGCAAAGAAATCAATGTATACAAAGATAAAATAGAATTACAAAGAGAATTAGAAGCGAAAATATATTAAAAAAAATTATGAAGGAAAATCAAACAAAAATATTTCGAATGGAAAATTTAGTAAAAATTTATCATAGAAGAAAGGTAGTTGATAACGTCTCTTTTTACATAAAACAAAAAGAAATCGTTGGATTATTAGGACCTAATGGAGCTGGTAAAACTACCTCTTTTTATATGGCAGTGGGGTTAATTAAACCAGATTCTGGAAAAGTTTTTATTAACGACAGAGATGTTACAATTTTGCCGATGTTTAAAAAAGCGAGAGAAGGAATTGGTTATTTAGCACAAGAACCATCTATTTTTAGAAAATTGACGGTAAGACAAAACATCGAAGCCGTATTAGAAATGCATCTAAAAGATAAAAACATTATAAAAGAAAAAACCGATATTCTTATAGAAGAGTTAAATTTAAAAAAGGTTCAAGACCAAAAAGGCTATACACTTTCTGGTGGAGAAAGAAGAAGATGCGAAATAGCAAGAGCATTGGCAACCGATCCAGATTTTATCTTGTTGGATGAACCATTTGCTGGTGTAGATCCCATAGCAGTAAAAGATATACAAAATTTGATTTTCCATTTAAGAGAAAGAGGCTTAGGAATTTTGATTACAGATCATAATGTAAGAGAAACCTTAAAAATTACTGATAGAGCATATATTATGTACTCTGGGCAGATTTTAAAATCGGGAAGTGCAAAAGAACTCGTCGAAGATCCTAAAATTAAAGAAATCTATTTAGGAGAAGATTTTTCACTATAAATATGAAGCAAAAAATAGAACAAAGACAAATTCAAAAATTGGTTTTGACTCAGACATTAAAACAATCCATTGAATTATTACAGTATTCTCAATTAGAACTACAAGAAAAGCTAGAAGAAGAAGCAAAAGATAATCCTTTTCTTACAATTAAAAAGAAAAAAGAATTCATTCCATTAGGTTTATTTGATCGATATGTAGACTACGAAGCAACAGAAAGAAAACACAAAGCAATCGAAAATATCGCAGCAAAAACGCAGTCTTTGTATTCTCATTTATTAGATCAAGTTGAATATTGTGATTTAACAGAAAAAGAAAAAGAAGCAGCAAAAATTTTGATTACTTGTTTAGATAGAAACGGATTTTTAACACAAGATCCCGAAAAATTATTAAAACCATTTCATTTTTCTCCAGAAGAAATCTTAAAAATAAGGAAAAAAATTGCTGGTCTTGATCCAGTTGGCTGTTGCGCTCTGGATTATTTAGAATCCTTAAAATTTCAATTAGAATATAAAGACGATATACCCGAGTCGAAAGACGCAATCTTTTTGTTGGATCATTTTAAAAAAGAGTTAGAAGATCAAAACTTCGAAGAAATTAAACGAAAAACTGATTTCGACGACTTAAAATTAAAAAAAATCTTATCTTTAATAAGAACGTTAAATCCGTTTCCTGGTAGACAATATTCCAACGAAGAAATTGTCTACATAGAACCAGATGTTTATGTTTTTGTCGAAGAAATAGAAGAAAATGGAACCAAAGATTATAAAATCGAAGTAGTTTTGAACGATAAAACACTTCAAAATATAGAATTCAACAAAGAATATATTAAACAAGTACAACAAGAAAAACAACTCTCGAAACAAGAATTAGAAGAATTAAAGAAAAAATATTACAATGCAAAAATTCTTATTCAGGCAATTCAACAAAGAAACGAAACCTTGTTAAAAGTAGTACAATCGATTGCAAAATTTCAAAAAGAGTTTTTTGTTTCTGGAAAAAATTTAGTTCCGTTAAAATTAAAGGATGTTGCAGATGATGTTGGAGTTCATGAATCAACCATTTCGCGAATAACAAGGAACAAATATGTTCATACAAAATGGGGGATTTTCGAATTAAAATATTTTTTTCGGCGTGGATTAAAAAGAATTAGCCAAGAAACAAAAATCACCACAGAAAAAGTAAAAGAGTTAATCCGAGAAATTATAGAAAAAGAAGATAAAACAATACCGTTAAAAGATCAAGAGATAACAAATATTTTAATCAAAAAAGGAATTAAAATTGCGCGAAGAACTGTTTCGAAATACAGAAAAGAATTAGGAATTCCTTCCGTAGACGAAAGAATCATTAAACAATGATTATTTTAAGTTCTCTATAAGAAATTGTAAGCTTGTTTCTCTTTCTTTTTTTTGGTTTGGATCTTGATTTTCGTCAGTAAAGATTTGCATGGACTTATCACAATTAAGAAGATTAAAAAAACTAAATGCTGTATAGGCGGGATGTTCTGGATCTTCTAACCCTACACTCATAATTGTGGGAATTTGGATTTTGTTTGCAATAAAAAGTGGTTCGTTTAGAAATTCGTATAAATTTTGGTTTTTGTTTTGGGATTTTTTTAACAAAACAATTTTTTGGTATTCTTTTGCAAGCTGTGAACTACTCAATTTAATAAAATTCTCGAACCATACAGGCGATATTCTTTCTAAGGCTAATGCTTTAACAGATTCTGGTCGAAATGCAGCAGCAAATACTGCTAAATTTGCACCTAATCCTCTACCTATAATGCCTATTCTGTCGTGTCGAATACTGTTATTCAGACGAATAAAATCTATTGCTCGAAGTAAATCTAAAACAAGAAAGACTCCATAATCATAGTTAAAAGGTTGTTTAAAGGTATCTAGAAAATAGGGAGGATAGAGAAATTCGATCTTTTTCGACTTATCGGATGATGAAATGTTTTTTAAATGTTCTTGTAAAATTTCTTCTTTGTGCAAATATAGATGTAAGTGGGCAATTCCATTATTAGTTAAGGTTTGATTCATCTCTTCTAAATTATTAAATTCCTGACAATAATCATGAAAGCTAATTACAGCAGGAACTTTGGTTAACTTTCTAGGTATAATCAAATAACCATGGATAATATTATCTAAATGCCCCTTAAACTGAATTTCGTAATTACTGGTTTTTGTTAAAGATTTACGAAGTTTAAGTTTAGATACAGGTTCTAGTGGCTTTTTTTTAATTTTAATGATTTCTTCTTCCCAAAGTTTGTCGAAATTTAAGGGTTTTCTAACCTCTGGTATTGCTTTGTAACACTCATCAAATGTAGGAAACTTTTTTGGCATTAAGAATGCAATCTTTTATAAAGTTTTATTAAGTAAAGCAATAATTAAAGAAATTATTGTTGAATTTTTTACTACAATAGAAAATATTAATTATAAAGATAGATCTATATCGATAATTAAAAATAGGAATAACTATGAACATAGAAGAAATAAAAAAAGACGCAAAACTTTTAAAATTTTCGAGAGGGCAGAAAATATACGAAGATAAAAGTTATTTGTCAGATATAAAAATATTTTATATTTTAAAAGGAGAAGTTATTTTAAGAAAAAAATATACGCCTTTAGTCAAAGAAGAATTCCATCTTAAGGAAGGGGATTGGTTAGGGATACTAGAATTATATACTAGTAAGATAAGGATTACAGAAGCAGAAGCTTTAACAGATGTGGAGCTATTGGGGTTTGATAAAATTACCTTTGAGAGAATCTTAGTTAGTAATATACAAATATCATTAAAGGTTATTAGAATGTTAAGCCAAATTCTAAGAAAAGCAAACGAAAGAATTAAATCACTACCAGAATAATAATATGAAGATCTCAAATCATGATTACGATTTATTAAAGCTTGGTTTCGAAGGGGAACAAGCAATCACTAATGAATTGTTTTATAAGTACGGTAAGACTTACGAACCTAAACAAATTATAATTCGAGAAGGAGAATTTGGTAAGGATGTTTATTTAATCATTTCAGGAAAAGTGATTGTTGCAGAGAGGTTAAGTAACTCAAAAAAATATAAAATGTTAGCCACATTGGGACCTGGGGAAATTTTTGGAGAAATGGCATTATTAGATGGACAGCCACGTTCAGCGACATTAGTAGCTGCAAGTCCATGTAAGATTCTTGTATTAAGTCCAGAAAATTTCGAAAAGGTTTTTAAAACTCATCCCCGTTGGGCATTAAAAATCTTGGCTGCTCTAACGAAAAGAATACAAAATGCATTTGAACAAATAGAATCCTATTATCAAGGTAAAAAATAGTTGTGACATTAAAAAAATGGATATTAAGATCCATTCCTTTACTAACTCTATTAAAAGAATGGGCAAAAACACGTGATTTAATTTTACTAGAAGAAAATCAATTTTCTTCGCATATAAAAAAGTTGCTCCATCAAAATAGAATTGGTATTTATCCTACAAATACTTTACTTGTTGATTATAAAAACTATCATACCTGTTTATTTGCAAAAGAAGAAAGATTATCGAATAATTTAATTCAAGATTATATACAAGAACTCGAAGAGTTTTTGTATAGTTGTGGCAGAAATAAAGAAGATTTTGATTTGATTAAAATTGTTTCCTCCGAAAAAATTCTAGAGAATCGAACTTTCTTTCCCTTATTTTTTCTGATTTGGAAACCAGAAAAACCATTATTAGAACAATTTTTGTCTGGAAACTATCAAGATACTATCAAATACAATCAAAATTCTAAATTGATAAAAAAAGTAAAAGAAGACTTTTATGTAAATTATCACGAAAATGTAGAAGGTTATTATAATCTAAAAAAAATAGAATTTAATAAAAATCAATATTTATATAAATAAGGGGATAAATAAATGGTCCATAAAAGAACTCAATTTTATCAGAAACCTTATTTATCTCAGCATTAAACCTTGCTATTTTTATGGCCTTTGGAGATATATCACAAGCATATATCTTTATGTTCTCAAACTCCTTAGCAAGAGTTATAGAGATATTTCCACTACCAACCCCAACTTCTGCTACTCTATAATACCCTTCCCTCAAAATAGAATCT
>FWWL01003969.1_pt1 | contig 25831 bp, 25 predicted proteins | sample 2228331 | NCBI WGS metagenome assembly FWWL01 (sample SAMEA103939775, study PRJEB20133) | metagenome | reverse complement strand
GTCGAGGTTCTTGAAGCTATATAGACAAGACGGCTCTGCGGCCGTGGTCCGCATCACCGCAGACTGTCCTCTCGTCTGCCCCGAAGTCGTGGACGCCGTGGTGGCCGCCTGGTGGCGAGAGGGGAGCCCCGCCGATTACGCGTCCAACACGCTCAGGCGCACCTTCCCCGACGGCCTTGACGTCGAGGTCGTGTCGGGCAAGGTACTCGAGCGGCTGAACGCCCTGGCGACCGGATCACACCGAGAGCACGTGACTTCGTACATCGTCGAGAACCAGACCGAGTTCGACTGCGTCTCCGTCGAGCTGGAAGAAGACTGCTCCTCGGCCAGGGTCACCCTGGACACACCCGAGGACCTTGTGGTCATTGCCGAAGTGATAGGCGACCGCCGCGGCCCCGAAGAGGGCCCCGACCTCGAAGAGGTTCTCGAAGCTCTGGGTTGCGGAGCCAAGATCGGAGGGGTCGGTACTCGGGGGATCTCGGCGAGTAGCAGCGACGGGCACTAGAGGAGTCGAGCGGGTCCCCTTGACAGCGCAGGAGCGGTCCGGATCGCTTGGCCAGCGGCTGGTCAGAAACACGTTCTGGAACCAGCTCGCTCAGGTCTTCCGAATGGTCGCGGCCCTGGTGCTCCTTCCCTTCATCGTCAACCGCATAGGAGGTGAGCGGTCAGGAATCTACTTTCTGGCCCTCTCGTTCACCGGGTACTTCGGGATCCTAGACGCGTCGTTCTCCCCGGCCCTCGTCAAGACGATAGCGGAGCACGCCGCGCGGGGCGAGTCGGAGGCCGTCAGTGCGTCGTTCAGAGCGACCCTGAGGACCTACGCCGCAGTCGGCCTCTTGGCCGCCGTCGGGCTTGTGGGGTGCTCGCTGTGGGCGCTCGCCTGGCTGAGAATCCCCCTCGAACTACACGGCGAGGCCAGGGCGACGCTGCTGGTGGCGGGGCTGGCGTCACTGCTTAGCTGGCCCCTCCTTACCTACGACCACGCCCTGAGGGGTTTTCAGCGCTACGACCTGGTGAGCCAGGTCTCCCTCGGTGTGACAGCAGCTTCTTTTATCACCCAGGTCTGGGTGGTGTCCACAGGACACGGACCGACCGGGCTGATGGCTGTCACGATGGGGTGCTCGATATTCGGGGGGCTCGTCTCTCGTCACCTGGCGAGAAAGAAGGTGCCCGAGATCGTGACGGGGGGAGGCGACTTCTTCGCAGCCTGGAAAAGGATGGCATCTCTTGCGGGTGTCCTCCTGATGATCGGCCTGGCCGACCTCGTCATCTACCAGATCGACCGCCTGGTCGCAGCGACCACCACGGGGGTGGCTGCCGTGACTCTCTACGAGTTCGCCGCTCGCCTTCACAAGGTGCCCAGAGACGTCCACTCAATGGTGGTTTCCGCGATCACCCCCGTGGCTTCCGAACTCGATGCGAAGGGGGAAGACGAGCAGCTTCATCGTCTGGTGGTGGAGGCGTCCAGAGTGGCGGTGGCGGTCACCCTCCCGGTGGCCACAGCGATACTGGCCCTCACCCCCGCGCTGGCATCGACTTGGGCGCCTCCGGAAGCTGCGCTGCCGATCGCGATCTTCGTGTCGTACTGGATCCTCAACGCCAACACTGGCGTCCTGTCCAACGTGCTTGTGGGTCTCGGAAAGGTCCGCTTGCTCCTCATCTACTCGTACGTGGTCGCCTTGGCGAACCTCGTGCTGTCGGTGGCGCTCGCCCGGCGTTATGGGGTGACCGGGGTCGTCTCCGGCACCACGATCTCCTATCTAGCGGGCTTCCCCTTTTTCATGTACTTATCGGCATCTGCGACCGGAACCGACCTCAAGGTATACCTGGCCCGCGTGTCGTGGCCCGCCTACCCGATGGCAGCGGCGCTTGGACTGCTCCTCTTCCTGATCGGCCCCACGGCCGCCGGTTTTGGAGGGCTGGCAGCCGTCGTCGTCTCGGGAGGTGTAGGAGTCGCGGCTTACTACGCCGCCTTTGGCGCCCTGGCCATGACCGACCACGAGCGTCGCAGGTTCCTAGAAGCCCTGCCGGTACCGGTGCGGGCGTGGATACGGACGTCGCCAGGCGACGGTGAGGACGGGATTCCCGCTGGGGAGCCACGCCTGGACGAGGGAGACTGATGGGCAAGAGCCGTGCGCTACTCCTGCTACAGCCGTCCAGCATCGCCCACGTTCGGCCGGGCGACCTCGTCGTCACGGATTCCTGGATCCTCCTCCAGGACGCGCTCCAAGGGGGGGTCCCGACGCTGGACCTTCGCAAGCTTCTGGGAGGAAAGGAGAATCTCGTCGACGAGACCGTCTCGAGCTGGCGGGCGACGGTCGACTCCATGGCATCTCCAAAACTCGCAGACGTACCCATGCTGGCGTGCATGAGGGCCGAGCTTCTTTGGGGAGCGTTCTTCCCCTTCGTCCGCTACGCCGTCGCCGCGACGGAACTGCTCAGTGCCGGCTACGAACTCGTCACGGATATCCCCTACACCGACCCCAGGTATGCCGGGATCGCCTTCGCCACTCGCAGCGGAGAGGAGCACCCCGTCCCCTGGCTTCCGAGCTCGGCAGGCCTGGGTGGTGCGTACATCCAGCCCCTTCCGGAATCCCACGGACCGGCGGGCTCTACGGGGCACCGGCGACCTCCTTCCGCAAGGGCAAGGTCGGCGCTGTTGAGAGCCTCATCGTCCCTGGTCGCCCGCTTGCTGGAGCGGAAAGGCGACGTGGTCGTGTACGGGCATTACGCCACGTTGGGCCATCTGCACCGCGAGCTCTCCCACAGGTTCCGGCTGGTCCTTTGGCCATGGGGGCTCCCAAGGCGTGACGACCTCCTGCGCCTCGCCGCTAGGGGCGTCCGCTTCCCGCCGGTCATCGACCCCACACGAGCCCTGGCAGAGCTGCTCCCCCGCCAGCCAAGCTCCAGCCTGGCCACCGGAAGAACAGCGGACGCGAGGCGCGCACAGGGACGTCGGGACACCCCAGATGGCCCCGAACTCGAGGAGCGCGCCCGCTCCCTGCTGGCCGAAGCAGTCTCCCCTTCCACGTTCCTGTTGTCCGGCAGCAACGCGACCCCCTCCCTCATAGGGCCGATCTCGCGGGTCGTCGCCCGCAACTTGCCCGAGGTCTGCGTGCGAGTCCTGGCGGCAAGGGACGCCGTGGCCCGTGAGGGTGCGTCGGCCGTGGTGACCCCTTACGACACCTCCCTCGACTTCGCTCCCCTGGCCCTTTACGGGAGTGCAGCCGGAATCCCGGTAGTGGTCGTCGCCCACGGCATGGAGGGATCTCCGGTTCCCGGAGACAAGCGTCTCGCCACCCACGTACTGGCGTGGTCGGAACCGATGAAGGCGGCCCTCGCCCACACGTTGGCGAGGACATCTGTCGAGGTGACCTCGTGCGGTCCGCTCCACCTCGGGAAGCTGCGACGAGTTCGTCCCCCCGCGCGCGATTCGGTACTGTTCCTCTCCTACGCTGTCCGCCACAACACGGCCTGGGATTCCTGGATGGACGCCGAGAAGTACCTCGAGTTGCTGGCGAGAACCCTCCCGGCCTTCACGGGCCGCCTGAGGACTGTGGGCCTGAAGATTCACCCCTCCGAAGATCCCGCCCACTACGCCTCAGTGCTCTCCAGGGTAGGATTGGGCATCCGGCTCCTCTCCGAGGGACTGGTGCACGACAACCTCGACGACGCCGGGCTGGTCGTGGGGCCCTTTTCCACGGGCCTAGTCGAGGCGTACCACCTCGGATCGATGCCGGTATGCGTCAACTTGTCGGGCGGGCCGCTACCACCGCCGTGCGACGGCTCGACGGAGATCCCCGTGGTCGCGGACTCGGACTCCCTCGCCGCAGTGCTCGGCGACTGGCTGCACGGCAAGAAGTGGGCTGGCTGGACACCGGCCCACTGGCCCGCCTTCGGTTCCTTCGTCGGCGAGGCTACGGACGCTGAGCGAAGGGCGGCCGTAAAGATAGGTAGGTTCATCTCGTGAAGGTGCCCCAGGGAAAGGTTCTGGTAACCGGAGCTACCGGCTTCATCGGAAGCCACCTTGTCGAAGAGCTTCTGCGCGCCGGTGCAGAGGTGAGGGCCTTCGCCCGATACAACTCACGGGGAGCAGTAGGAAACCTCGAGGAGCTCGACCCCGCCATGGAAGCCGAAGTGGAGGTCTACTTCGGCGACATCACGGACTACGACAGCGTACGCAAGGCGGTTGCTGGATGCAGCACTGTCTTCCACCTGGCAGCCCTCGTCGCCATCCCTTATTCGTACGTCCATCCGAGAGAATTCTTCGAGACCAACGTGACAGGGACCCTGAATGTAGCCCAGGCTTGCCTGGAGCACGGCACCGCTCGCCTCGTACACACCTCGACCAGCGAGGTCTACGGGACCGCTCAGACGACCCCGATCACCGAAGAGCACCCGATCCGCTGCCAGTCTCCCTATGCAGCCTCCAAGGCTGCCGCCGACAGGCTGGTGGAGTCCTTCCACCTCTCCTTCGACCTTCCCGTGGTGACCGTGCGACCGTTCAATACCTACGGACCGCGCCAGTCGCCTCGGGCCGTAGTACCCGCGATAATCGACCAGTTGCTGGCGGGAGACGAGGTGAGGCTGGGAAACCTGGATCCCCGGCGGGACCTGACCTTCGTCAAGGACACCGTTGCCGGATTTCTCGCCGCCGCCACGGCAGACGCGGTCCTGGGCGAGACCATCAACCTCGGTACAGGTAGGGCCGTCTCGGTGAGGGAGCTGGCCAAAACCCTCATCGGGCTTGTCAAACCCACAGCGAGGCTCGTCGAAGACCCGGCACGCAAACGGCCGGAAAGAAGCGAGGTAGGCGTGCTGCTCGCCTCCTACGACAAGGCGCGTGCCCTGCTCGGCTGGGAGCCCTCGACCTCTCTCGAGGAAGGACTGGCTCTTACGGTCCGGTACTTCGAAAGCACCCCACCCGCCGGCTTCCGAAGGAGGCCAGGAACATATGCCATCTGACCCCGACCCCCGGTCGGCCGTCGTCTTGGCGGGAGGGGAGGGTCGTCGGCTGCAGCCGTACACGACCGTACTGCCCAAGCCCCTCATGCCACTCGGCGACGCGCCCATCATCGAGATAGTCCTGCGCCAGCTCGGAAAGGCAGGCTTCACCGACATCGTCCTCGCCGTGGGCCACCTCGCGGAGCTGATCGAGGCCTATGTGGGTGACGGGAGCCGGTTCGGCGTCCAGGTCCGCTATTCCCGAGAGCGAGAGAAGCTCGGTACCGCCGGCCCCCTGGCTACCATCGAGGGGCTACCCGATAACTTTCTGGTGATGAACGGCGACGTCCTTTCCGACCTGCGGTACGAGGAGCTCTTCGAGGACCATCTCGACTCGGGAGCCGCTCTGACGGTGGCCACCTACAGCCGAAAAGAAAGCGTCGACTTCGGAGTTTTGGAGGTCGGTCCCGACGGAGAGGTTCTGGCTTACAACGAGAAACCGTCTCGCGTCGTGCTCATATCGACCGGAATCTACGCCCTGTCGCGCAGGGCTCTCGACCAGATACCCAGAGGACGCAAGTTCGACTTCCCCGAGCTGGTGTCGGCGCTCCTCGAGGCCGGAGCACCGGTGCGGGCTTTCCCGCTGCGGGGAACCTGGCTGGACATCGGGCGCAAGGACGACTACGAGCAGGCGATCGAGGTGTTCAGCTCCGACCCCAGCCGCTTCCTCTCGTCGTAACCTCCATGAAAACCGTGGTCACAGGCGCCTCGGGTTTCGTCGGTCGCCACCTCATGGAGGCCCTCCAGCGGCGAGGGTGGCAGGCCGTGGGGCTTTCCTCCCGAGAGCTGGACCTGACCGCAGACCCCGCAGAAGTGGAAGAGCGCGCCGCGGAGATCCTCTCCGAAGAGGTTCCGGACGTCCTCTTCCACCTGGCCGGCCCCAAGCCCTATTCGGACCCGGCTACGTCTCGCAAGATCTGCGTCGAGGGTACCGCTGCTCTGATCAGAGCCCTGGAAGGCCTGACCAGACCACCCAGGTTGGTCGCGGCCGGATCCTCCACGGAGTACGGTCACTCCACCGAGCCGGGAGTCCGGCTGAGCGAGACCACCGAGCCTCGCCCATCCACTCCGTACGGGGCGGCCAAGCTCTCTCAGACCGAGATGGTGGTGGAGGCTGGTGGCGTCTCGCTGCGCCTGTTCAACTGCCTCGGTCCGGGCCAGGGGGACGATGTGGTGGCCGGTCGGATCGTCAAACAGCTGGCCGAAGGGGCCCGACGTCTCGTCCTGCGCGAGACCGCATCCGCGCGCGACTTCCTCGACGTGAGGGACGCCGTGTCCGCTTTCCTGCTGGCTGCGGAATCTCTCGCTCCGGGAATCTACAACGTCTGCTCCGGCACGGCTACCGGCATCGACCGACTCGTGTACCTGGCATTCGAAGCCGCCTCGGTCGAACCGCTTCCGCTCGTACTGGAGCAGCCCGACGCAAGGGGCTCGTATCAGTGCGGAGACCCGAGCAAGATCGAGTCGTACGGGTGGACCCGGCGCTTCGACCTTCTCACATCGCTGAGAGACGCCATCGAATTCGCCAAGCAAGGAGTCTCCTGACAACGGTAATTCCCGTACAGGGATCACAAGGGCCTGAGTCGCCACCGGGTGGTCGATGTCCCGGCCCCACTTCCCCTGCAGAGGTGAGAAGACTCGCCACGTGACTTTTGGCTCTTGCGAGAAGACGACACTCTGGTAGCATTTCCCCGTCTCGGATCCGTACCCCTGCCTCTAGCCAGCGAGCCGCCCCGACACATCGACCGAGCGCAAGGAGAGGTCCGCAGGCTATGAGGCCACCTGCACCTACAGGCGTCCGAAGGAGTACAAGTGCGGCGATACGACGTCCTCCTCATGTACCCGGGTACGCTCGGGCCAGAGGAGGTAGACAAGGTAACGAAGGGTCTCTTCGAATCCGTGCGGCCACTGGGCGTGGAAGTCCGCTCGACCGAGCGCTGGCCCAAGCGCCGCTTCGCCTACGAGGTGAAGCACCACACCGAGGGCTACTACTGCGACGTAGTCTTCGACGCCACTCCCGAAGGCCTTGCGGAACTGGACCGCCTCTGCCGACTCGAAGACTCGATCCTACGACACAAGATAGTGAGCCTGCCGGAGCAGCCGGCCGACGCGGCGTCGTCGCCTGCGGCTGTCCCGGCCGGCGACGAAGGATGAGACCGCACGAGCAGGTAGTTGTCAGTCTGGACGATCTTCGAGAGGTAGGAGCATGGCAACGAACTCCGTCGTGATCGTCGGCAATCTCACCGACGACCCCAACATGAGGGTCACGCCCCAGGGCCAGACCGTCACCCGTTTCTCGGTCGCTGTCAACAGAAGATGGCAGGACCGCGCGACCGGTGAGTGGAAGGAGGACACCAGCTACTTCCCCTGCACCGTCTGGCGGGACCAGGGAGAGAACGTCGCGCACACCTTCAAGAAGGGGATGCGCGTTATCGTGAGCGGGCGACTCCAGCAGCGTAGCTGGGAGACTCCCGACGGCGAACAGCGGTCCGTGGTCGAGATTCTGGTGGAGGAGTGCGGACCGAGCCTCAGGTGGGCGACGGCGGAGGTCTCCAAGACGACCAGGTGGGGCGAGGGAGGCGCTCCGGAACCTGATCTGCAGGAGTTTCCGCCCGACCCGCAAGAGACCGGCGACGATTTCGACACCCAGGAGTAGGTCGTATGGGGCGAAGGAAGGATTCCAGGAAGATCGACCGGAAGCGAGGACGCTCCGACTCGCTCGCTTCCCGGCGAAAGAAGCGCCCCTGCTTGATGTGCAAGGAGCAGAGGGAATTCGTCGACTACAAGGACGTCGTATTTCTCAGGCGCTTCATTTCCGAGCGGGGAAAGATCAGGGCCAGACGCGTGACCGGCTGTTGCGCCAAGCACCAGCACACAATCGCTGTTGCCATCAAGAACGCCAGAGAGATGGCGTTGCTCCCGTACATGACCAAGTAGTCAGATGAAGGTAATACTCACCGCCGACGTAGAAAACCTGGGCCGAAAGGGTAGCGTGGTCTCGGTGGCCGACGGCTACGCCCGAAACTACCTCATCCCGCGGGGGATGGCCATAAAGGCGACGAGGGGTGCGCTCAAGCAGGCCGAGGACATGAAGCGCGCACGGGAGGCCGCCGAGGCACGAGCGGTGGCTCGCGCGCAGGAGCTCGCTTCGGCGCTGGAAGGCTCGGTGATTTCGGTGGAAGCCCGGGTCGGAAAGGACGGAAAGCTTTTCGGTTCGGTGACAACTGCCGACATCGCCGCAGCCATCGAGAGCCAGCGCGAAGTGTCTATCGACAGGAAGCAGGTGGAGCTGGAAGAGCCCATCCGGCAGATCGGAGAGTACGACGTGTCTTTGCGGCTGCACCCGCAGGTCGTCTGCACGGTAAAGGTCGCAGTCGGTCAGTCCTGAGTGTTGGCCTTAGGGGCTTCTGCATAGCGCCAGAATGCGAAGGCGGGGTACCCCACGACGGAATCTTTAGAGCCGGCGGTGTCACCGGAGTTGCGCAAGTCCAGTAGCTCGGGTACCAGACCAATCCGCCGTGCGGCCCAGAGCAGTCCGTTGATGCAGTTCCGCCCGCAAGCCTGGTCGTAGCCGATCTCTTCGTACCGTAGCGCCAGGATCGCTTCGGCAGTCGCCCGGTCGACGGCCACAGCCGAGCGGTAGTCGAGGTAGTGGGAGAGGTCCGAGCTCACCACCACCACCCGGTCTTCGTCCTCGAGCAGGGCCTCTATGGCGGAGCCGACCGCAGGAGGCGAAGCCTCCCCCACCGCTACCGCTGCGATGGCCACCTCACCCAGGACCGCTCTCAGGAAGGGAAAGTGGACCTCGATGCTGTGTTCGCCAGCATGCGCGCCGTCATGAACGGTCGCTCCCAGGCCTCTGAGGAGTTCTCTTGCCTCGAGGTCGGCTGCGAGCGAGAATCCGGGCATCTCGAACCGATCCGCCGACGACAGCGCCATGCCTCGGACGGGGAACCTGTGCGCCGGACCGAAAACCGCGACCCTGCGTATAGAACCAGCGGCCGGCGTCAGGTATGCGTAGGCCGTGGCGGCCACGGGCCCCGAGTACACATAGCCGGCGTGGGGCGCTATCAACGCTCTAGGGAAGTACCTCTCGGCCCGCAGTCGTGCCAGACGCTCCCCGGCGCTGGCCAGGGCGGACTCCAGCAGGACCGCAACGGCTGTCTCGAGCTCGGCGGGGTTCGAGGGGTAGAAAAGCCCTGCCACGGCAGGCGGTCTGCTGCTCTCCTGCGCTTCCATTCAGCTATGCCTCCCCGAGAAGCGACGAGTTGCGGCGATCCCTCGGGCCCCACCGGTCAAGAGGTCGCTCACGCTGCCAGAAGCAGGTGCGGTCCCGCAGCCCTTCGCGAGCCTTCTCCGGGATCTTCGAGGCCCTCTCCCGGGCGGCCGACCCCCGATTCCATTCCACACTACGATGGTCGCGGCAGCCATTCCACCGGGAGACTCTCCCAGCCGGACACCTTGAAGCCTTCGTACCCACGGAAGCGGCCGGTGGCGGACTTTCCCTATCTGGAATCCTGCGCCCCCTGGAAAGGCCTCGGGGGCGACCGGCGAATAAGGCTCTGGTAGCTGGCGTTCTAAAGACCGTAACGGTCTGTTGGGAGGAGTCGGATTGACGCAAGCTACGGTAATCGAAAAAGGTCCGGTCGTACCCACCCGCTATTGGCATCTGCTCGAAGACGGACGCATCCAGTGCGACCTGTGCCCCAGGGCCTGCAAGCTCAGGGAGGGCCAGCGGGGCTTGTGCTTCGTGCGCGCTCGCCAGGGCGACCAGGTTGTCCTCACCACCTACGGAAGATCGAGCGGGTTCTGCATCGACCCCATAGAGAAGAAACCATTGAACCACTTCTACCCCGGCACGGCAGTGCTGTCATTCGGGACGGCAGGCTGCAACCTTGCGTGTCGTTTCTGCCAGAACTGGGACATATCGAAGTCCAGAGAGGTGGACAAGCTAGCCGACTCGGCATCCCCCGAGGCGCTCGCGGAGGCGGCCGAGCGCCTGGGGTGCAAGAGCGTCGCCTTTACCTACAACGATCCCGTCATCTTCATGGAGTACGCCGTAGACGTCGCGCAAGCCTGCTACGAGAGGGGCATTCGAGCTGTCGCCGTGACGGCCGGCTACATCTGCCCCGAGCCTCGTGTCGAGTTCTTCCACCACATGGACGCGGCCAACGTCGACCTCAAGGCCTTCACCGAGGACTTCTACCGCCACATTTGTGGAGGTCACCTCCAAGACGTCCTGGACACACTGATTTACTTGAAGCACGAGACCGACGTCTGGTTCGAGATTACAAACCTCTTGATTCCGGGCGAAAACGACAGTCCCCAGGAGATAGACCGCATGACTTCGTGGGTAGTGGAAAACCTAGGGCCGGACGTCCCCATGCACTTCACTGCATTCCACCCCGACTTCAAGATGATGGACAGGCCGCCTACCCCTCCGGAGACGCTCAAGATGGCCCGCCGCATCGCTCTCGAGAACGGCCTCAGGTACGCCTACACCGGCAACGTCTCCGACCTCGAGGGCCAGAGCACCTACTGTCATGGTTGCGGCGAGGTCGTGATCGAGCGCGACTGGTACAGGTTGGGACGCTACGAGCTGGACGAGCAGGGAGCTTGCCGTCGGTGCGGCACGGTCTGTGCAGGCGTATTCGAGAGCGCCCCCGGAAACTGGGGCCCCAGGAGAGTACCGGTACGGATGGCCGGAGCAGGTTTGGCTGCGGGCGAATGAGCCAGCGGATCGAGACGGCGATTCCCACAGCTCCAGCCCTGGACGCAGAAGCCGGAAGCGCGCTCCTGCGGGTGGTCGGCCGTAGCCTGGCCGAGTTTCTATCGCGAGGGGAAAGGTTCTACCCGGACCCCGAGGACTACGGAGAGCCCCTTGCCGAGCCCGGAGCATCTTTCGTTACCTACGAGTGGCGCGATGCCCTCGTGGGATGCATAGGGACCCTGGAACCCGAGCTGCCTCTCGTCCACGACGTGAGCCGCAACGCTGTGCTGGCTGGCTTCGCCGACCCACGTACCTCGGGACTGGCCGCCGTTCCCCTTCACGAGACGTCGGTCAAGGTTGCCGTGCTCTCGCCGGCGGTGTCCGTTCTGGCAAGGAGCCACGAGGAACTCGAGTCGGTCGTCGTGGCCGGTGTGGATGGGCTGATCCTCGAAGATCGCGGTGTTCGGGCCACACTCCTGCCCTCGGTGTGGGAAAAGGTGGGTTCCGTGCAGGAGTTCCTGGAGGCCCTGTGGAAGAAGGCCGGACTGAGGTACGGGGACTTCGGCCCGACCACCGTGGTACGGCGGTACAGGACGAGAGAATTCTCGCACGAAAACGTCGCATCCCTCATCCGCGAGTCTTCCTGAGTCGCGGCGACCCGCCATACCCGGCGACTTTTCCACAGCCGGACTGCCGGCGTCCCCCGGAAATCCACAGCCTCTCTCCAGCCTTTCCCCCTGTTTAGAAACAGCAATTCTCGAACTTGTCCTTCTGGCAACCAACAGGCGAGCTGTGGCATACAGGACGAAGGTGGGCAGGGCTCGGCTGCGCCAGCCAGGCTCGGGTTCCGGAAGACCGTCGCACTCCTGGGTTAGCCTCTACCCGGAGTAGGCAAAAAGTCTTCTCCCGGGCACGTGAGGGTCGCACATCCTCCTTGCCTCCCAAGCACCCCGTCCCCGCGGAGAAGGCGCCGGGGCCTGTCGACTGCGGACGGCCTCTACCTGCTCCGTTACGGGAAGGCAAGGGTTACCCGTGGTCCGCCCCAAGACGCAAGGACGTGAGATCGCGATAAGGAGCGTTCAAGGTTGGCAATAGATTCGAAAAGACCGGTGTCGTCGGATCACCCCGACCTCGCCCCCAAGGTGCCGCCTCACAGCCTCGAGGCCGAGGCCTGTGTGCTGGGTTCGATCTTGCTCGACTCCGAGACGCTAGCCGAGGTCGCTCACATCGTCACCGAAGACGACTTCTGGAGCCCAGCTCACCGGGAGATTTACTCGGCGATGTGTGCACTGGACCGCAAGTCCTCGCCGGTAGACATAGTCACCGTCGCAGAAGAGCTGAGACTGGGGGGAAAGCTGGATCTGGTCGGGGGTACCGACACCTTGACGACTCTGGTGGAGATGACCCCCTCGCCGGTGAACGCTCCCCAGTACGCAAGGATCGTGGCCGACTACGCGCGGCTGAGGCGCCTCCTTGCGGCCACGAGGGAGATTCAGGAACTCTGCTACACACCGGGTGGGCAGACAGCCGACGTCATCGACTACGCGGAGTCGCTCATCTTCGAGGTGACCAGGCGAGAGGGCGCCGAGCACTTCGCCACCATCCACGACCTGCTCGACGAGGCTATCGACAAGCTAGAACACCTCTACCAGCGAGAGCAGACCCTCACGGGCGTCCCCTCGGGCTATTCCGACCTCGACGCGATTACGGCAGGATTTCAGCCCTCCAACTTGGTCGTCGTGGCAGCAAGGCCCTCAATGGGAAAGACCGCGTTCGTGCTGGGTCTGGCGCAAAACGCGGCCAGGCTGACCAAGAAGGCAGTCGCCGTGTTCTCCCTGGAGATGTCCAAGTCGGAGCTTGTCCAGCGGATGCTGGCAACGGAAGCGATGATCGACCTCTCTCACATCAGGACCGGGCGAATGAACGACACCGAGTGGAAGAAACTGATGTCGGCGGCGGGAAGACTCGCCACCGACCCGATCTACATCGACGACACCGGTGCGATAACCCTCATGGAGCTTCGCGCCAAGTGCAGGCGCCTGGCCGCCCGCAAGGAGCTGGCTCTCGTAGTGGTGGACTACATGCAGCTCATGGAGACCGGCACGTTCAGGCGAGAGCAGAACCGCCAGCAAGACATCTCCGAGATATCCAGGGGGCTGAAACTGCTGGCCCGGGAGCTTTCCGTTCCCGTCATCGCCGTCAGCCAGCTCAACAGGGCTCCCGAACAGCGAAACCCGAAGACGCCGCTGCTGAGCGACCTCAGAGAGTCGGGTGCGATCGAGCAGGACGCCGACCTTGTCATCTTCCTCTACCGCGACTCCTACTACAACGAGGACTCCCCCGAGAAGGGACAGGCCCAGGTCATTATCGCCAAACACCGCAACGGCCCCACTGCTAAGATCAACCTCGCCTTCATCGAGTCCTGCACGAAGTTCGCGGATCTGGCCAAGGTCGAGATCCACTGAGGAGACTGCCTCGCGGCCTACGGGGGCGCCTGCTTCGAGCGATCCACGATGTTGGGAATCGACACCCTCGTGCCCGAGATCATGCTCGGGGTCGGCCTGGCCGTGCTCACGGGAAGCGCGCTGGCCTGGATCCGGGCGGCTAGGGGAAAGCCAGGCCCCGCACTCATGAGGAGTCCCTCCGCCAGGCAGCGCGTCGGGGTGGGGGAGCGAGACTCGGCTGGGCCCTCGAACACGCATACCCGAGGGAACCTGAATCGGCGACGCACGGCCTTCTTCTTGGTGGTCGGACTTGTCACCTCCGTCTGGGCACTCGTGACGCTCTTGGCCCGACCATCTTGAGGGCTCGGGCTGAAAGCATGTGAAAGAAGGACAAGCGGGTACCAGTTGACCGAGAAGGCAGAGATAATCAGGTCCAGGGCTCCTCTGCGCATCTCATTCGCAGGTGGCGGTACCGATGTACCGCCATATCCCGAAACCGAGGGTGGTTGTGTGCTGTCGGCCACCATCGACTTCTACGCCTACTCGTCGTTGCTCACCTGTCCTGACGAACCGGACTTCCGAGTGGAATCCCCGGACCTGGGCACCGTGGCTCGTCTCGGGTCTGGAAACCGTACGCGGTCGGTCCCCAGCTCGGAAGGCAGTCCCGCTGTCCCGGAGGGAACGGGCCCCGGCACGTCGGACAGGTCGGACCTCGTCGGCGCGGTCCTGGAGGAATTTCCCGACCACCTGGACGCCCTCAGGGGTCGCAGGCTTGTGCTTCACACGGACGCCCCGCCCGGCTCCGGACTGGGATCTTCTTCTGCCTTGATCGTGGCGATGACAGCAGCCCTGGCCGAGCGGACAGGCGAGCCCCTCGACCCGTACGAAATAGCCGAGCGGGCAGCAAAGATAGAGCGGACGAACATGGGGGTACCCGGCGGCTACCAGGATCACTACGCTGCCGCGTTCGGCGGGTTCAACTTCATCGAATTCGACGTCGAGGGTGCCCTCGTCCACCCACTGGCCCTGCGCAGCGAGACGGTGGACGAGCTCCACGCCAGTCTCGTCCTCTGTTACACGGGAAAGACCCGGATCTCCGGAGACATCCTTCGCCGCCAGATCCAGGGCTACACATCGAAGGAGGAGAAGTCCGTCCAGGCTCTGAGCCAGATCAAGGAAATTGCCATCGAGATGCGAGCCGCCCTGCTCAAGGGGAGGCTGCGGGACTTCGCCGAGGGGCTTTCGGCAGGCTGGGAAGCCAAGAAGTCCCTGGCCGAGGGAATCACCGGCGAGGAGCTCGACTCGCTGTACGAGTACGGTCTGGCTCACGGCGCCGTAGCGGGTAAGGTCCTCGGAGCTGGGGGAGGCGGGTACTTCCTATTCTTCTGCCCGGTAGAGAAGGGAGCACGGCTCAGAGGCGCACTGGAAGAACGCGGCTACCGGGTGACGCCCTTCTCGTTCGAGATGCGCGGAGTGCAGACCTGGCGCGCACCCCGCTCCCTTTCGGATATGTAAGACCTCGCCCCCAAGGGGATACCCTGTGGGAGTGCAACCCGTGGCGCGCGCAGTGTTCCTGGACAGAGACGGAACGCTGATCGAGGATGTGGAGTACCTCGCCGATCCCCGGCTCGTGAGGCTGCTTCCCCGAGCCGCGTCTGCTCTGGTGCGACTCGAGGCGGCCGGCTTCGAGAGAATTGTGGTCTCGAACCAGTCGGCAGTGGCCCGAGGGCTCGCCACCCCCGACGACGTCTCGGCGGTGCAGCGAAAGATATCCGAGCTTCTCGCCGAGGGAGGAGCGTCCATCGACGCCTGGTATTACTGCTTCCACCACCCCGAGGGTGCACTGCAGGAGTGGAGGACGGTATGCGAATGCCGCAAGCCAGCCCCCGGCCTCATCCTCACGGCGGCCATGCAACGGGGGCTCGACCTCTCTTCGTGCTTCCTCATTGGCAACATGTGGAGCGACGTGGAGGCCGCACGCCGCGCGGGCGTCAGGGGAATTCTCCTGGAGACGCCCGCTGGCCTCGGCGGAGATGACAAGAGCGCGCCCGCAAAGAACCGTTTCGGCGACATCGCCCGGTCCGGCCGGCGCCCTGTTGCGTCTGACGGAGGGCTGCAGCTACAGGAGGACCGTGGAGGCATCCACCCCCCGTGGGCCACCGCCAGAGGGCTGGAAGAGGCAGTAGACCTTATACTCTCCGCCGCGGGCAGGCAGCGGCCTTCCCAGGAGGGAGAGGGAACCGGCTGAGCCGGTCGGCACGGAAGATGGGTGTCTGGCGAACACGAGCGCCCGTAAGCACGGTGGTCGGACGGCCGACGTGGCGCGTGCGGCAGGTGCGGTGCCCGAGCGCCCGTAAGCACGGTGGTCGGACTCGAACAAGCTCTGGGAGGTAGGACATAGAAACCTCGAGCAATGGGGCGCACCGCCTCGACATGGCCGGGATCGTCTCGAAGAAGGCAGAGTTACTTGGCGGTGCGGTCGCTCATATCCTGACACTTGCGCAGAAGCCGGTCGACCCAGAGGGTGCGTCTTTCGTTCACGACCTCGCACGAGCAGCCGACCTCGCAGTCTCATGCCTTAGAGAGGGAGGCAAGGTACTGGCAGCAGGAAATGGGGGCAGTGCAGCCGAAGCACAGCACCTCACAGGGGAGATCGTCGGCCGGTTCCGTGGAGAAAAGCCTGCATTGCCGGCAGTCTGCCTCCACGGTGACAGCTCCACGCTGACGGCTGTGGGCAACGACTACGGCTACCAGCAGGTGTTCGCCCGTCAGGTCGAGGCCCTGGGCAAAGAGGGAGACGTCCTTTTCCTCCTCTCCACGAGCGGAAAGTCTGCAAACCTCCTGGAAGCGGCAAAGGCGGCCCGCTCGAAGGGGGTCGTCTCGGTCGCGCTGGTGGGCGTGGAAGGCGGAGAGCTGGCTTCCCTTTGCGACGTGGCGGTACGAGTTCCCAGCCACGATCCCCAGACAGTACAGGAGCTCCACCTGTTCGCGGTCCACTGCCTGGCCTGGGCAATCGAGGAAGCGTTCGGCTCTTCTGAGTCATGAACCCCACCGCACGGATGTATCTGGACTGCACCGGACGCCTGGCTTCGTGCCACAGGGGGACGGCCGGTGTCTGAGGCAGGAGACCCACGTGCTTTCTTCCTTCCTTCGGACCGGGTAATCGTGGCGCTCGACCTCGATTCGTTGGCCGACGCCCTGGGCGTCGTCGAAGCGCTGGGCGAGCAGTGCACCTTCTACAAGGTAGGCCCAAGACTCTTCTACAGAGAAGGGCCGTCTGCAGTGGCAAGGCTCGTCGAGGAGGGGAAAAAGGTATTCCTCGATCTCAAAGCCCACGACATCCCCTCGGTAGTCGAGTCTGCGACCCTGGCAGCCATCGACTCGGGGGCCACATTCTTCACCGCCCACGTCGCCGGGGGGTCGGCGGCGGCCGCAGTTCGCGCCGCCAGGCGGAGGTCCACCGGCAGTACCCAGCCCTTCTTCGTGCTCGGAGTGACGCTCCTCACCAGCATCGACGAGTCGGCCCTGGCGACTGAGTGCCCCTCGACAAGCCTCGAGGAACTGCTCGAGTCACGGACGGCAGAGGTCGTGCGAGCAGGGTGCGATGGCGTAGTGTCAGCGGTCTCGGACTTGCCCCACATACGAAACTTGCTGCCTGGGAAGACCCTCAAGGTCTGCCCCGGGATCCGGCCGTCTCCAGCGGAACCCGACCGCCAGGGTCCCTTCCGTTCCGACTCGAGTAAGGCCACCGGTGACCAGGCGCGGACGGCGACACCTTCGCAGGCGGCGGAGGAGGGGGCGGACTTCATCGTCGTGGGGCGCCCGGTGGTCGCCAGCCCCGACCCGGCCACAGCCTTCAAGGCGATCCTCGACGACTTTCTCGGCTAGCACGAGAAAGGTAGCAAGTCAGCCATGGATCTCGGGATCGAAGGCAAGGTCGCGGTGGTGACCGCCTCCACTGCGGGGCTGGGCCTTGCCTGTGCCCTGGCCCTGCTCGAGGAAGGGACATTCGTAGTCCTCAATGGAAGGGACGCCGGGCGGCTCCGAGGACTGGACCTCCCCGCGGACAGGGCACTCGTCGTCGAGGGTGACGTGACCGAAAGCGAGACGCGCAGGGCAATCGTCGATACGGCGGCCACATTCGGGGTACCTCAGATCCTCGTCGGAAACACACCGGGGCCACCGCCGTCGAGGGCGACCGACTCCGGGCCGGACGACCTGGCCGAAGCTGCCAGGACGTTGCTCGTGCCCCAGGTCGACCTCGTCTCCAGAGTGCTGGACGGCATGGTGGATAGCAGGTGGGGAAGGATAGTCTTCATCACCTCAGGAGCGGTGAGGGAACCTGTCGAGGGACTCGTAGCCTCCAATTCACTGAGGATGGCCGTCCACGGGTATGCCAAGACCCTCTCCAGGGAAGTAGCCGAGTACGGAGTCACGGTCAACTGCGTCATGCCGGGTCGGATCGACACGGAACGGGTACGGGCTCTCGACCGAGCAGCAGCCGAACGGACGGGTAGAAAGCCCGACGAGGTCAGGGCAGCGAACGAGGCGTCGATTCCGGCCCGGCGCTACGGGAAGCCCCACGAGCTCGGCGCCCTGGTAGCCTTCCTATGCAGCGAGCGGGCCTCCTACATCTCGGGCGCCGCGATACCTGTCGACGGCGGCCTGCTGAGAAGCCATTTCTAGGGGTGGAACGCGCCGAGGAGTCGGCGGGGTGCGGGTCGCCGTCGTCACGGAAGACGGCAACGCCGAAGTCGTCGGTGTAGTACGGCGAGGCGTCGGCGGAGTCAGTCCTGGTAGGGAACAGGATTCGGCACAGAGCGGATGAGGGGAATCGAACCCCCGTCTCAAGCTTGGGAAGCTTGCGTTCTACCTCTGAACTACATCCGCTGGTGCGCCCAGAGGCGCTGTAGCATTTCAGGTTATTCGATGCGGACCGGGGGTGGAAAGGTGATTCTTTCGGACAAGTCGATCCTGGAAGCAGTCGAGGCTGGGAGAATCGAGATAGATCCATTTTTCGAGGACTGCGTCCAGCCCAGCTCCGTCGACCTTCACCTGGGCTCCGTGTTTCGCGTCTTTCACAATGCCAGGAAACCCTACATCGACCTCAAGGAGCCCCAGGAGGACCTCACCGAGGAGGTTGTCGTCGCTCCCGGGGATGCATTCATCTTGCACCCCGGCGAGTTCGTCCTGGGGGCCACCCTGGAGCGGATCAGGCTCCCTGCCGACCTGGTGGCTCGCCTGGAAGGCAAGTCGAGCCTGGGACGGCTCGGCCTCCTCATCCACTCCACAGCCGGTTTCGTGGACCCGGGCTGGAACGGCAACCTGACCCTGGAGCTGTCCAACGTCGCCAACTTGCCGATGACCCTCTACCCCGAGATGAAAATCGGACAGATCTCCTTTTACGAGCTGTCCTCGCCGGCGCTGCGCCCGTATGGGAGCGAGGAGGCGGGCTCGAAGTACCAGGGACAGACCGGACCGGTCCCCAGTCGCTTCTACCGCGAGTTTCAGCGCTGAGCCGGTCGTACGGCGCCTGGGGAGCTGGCGGCCGGAACGAAGTCCTGCAGGCCTAGTTGCCCGTACGCGAAAGAAGGGGGGAACCGTGCGGATTCCGCCAGAGGAGATCCTTCGCTCCAGTCGAGGATGACCACCGTCCAGGGGACCTTGCTTGTGTCGCCTCCCCTTCTCTTGTCGGGCAGCAGTCCCTCGACTCGGCGTCGCACCTCGGGGTCGGCGGAGATAAGGACAGCTCTCCAGAACGATGCGCCGGCAGCCGCCCATTTGCCCACGAAGCAGGAATCGTGAACCACCAGGCCCGTCCCTTCCGCCCCCAGGGGTGCTCCGAATAGAGAGCTCGTCTGGGGAAGCGACTCAACCCCCGGGCCGTACGGCCCGTTGTGGGCACGTGCGCTCCGGTAGACCCTCCGCAAGTCCGGAAACGCTCCGTACACGAAGCTGCCTGGGTCGTAGAGCAGAGGACGGCCGCCGAGCGTGAGCGACACCGAGAGCTGGTCGGCGTGCGAATGTCCGCCCCACCCTCGCTGGCCCACAGGCCCGCAGCGGACCGCGGCGAACAGTCCTTGTGCTCGGTAGACGTAAAGGCCGAAGGACGGGTACTCCAGAAGTACCGGGGCTTCCGTTTCCGGGTCGGCGGAGGCGAAGGTCTCGACGAGATCGCAAGCGGTGAATGACCTGGGGACGGGATCGCCTCCCGCGCCCAGGGCTGCCCTCGGTCCTTTGTCCGTGAAGACCCAGGCCCGCCGCCCCTTTCTTGGTGTCTGGTCCCAGCCTTCGAGAACAAGAGACACCACAGTCCAATCGGGAGCGCACCTGCCGGTGCCTCGCGGCCTGCTCCGCTCTCCTCGGCTTGAAAAACTGGAGAGCACCGGCTGGTCCGTTCCGCTGGCCGGCGCATCCGGCTCCCCTGTCGGGCTCGTCGAGCGGCTCCATTCCAGGCCCGACACCGAGCGGACGACCGCGGCGTCGAGAGTTCTTGCGGCATCCGGGTTGAAAGATGGCCTGAACCCTGTCACGGCAGCTACTGCGCCCAGGACCGGCAGCGAGTCGGCACGGTCCCAGACGGGAACGCCTGCTCCCTCCAGCCTGCGGTCCAGCACAACGAACCTTCCTCCGTCGAAGTCTCCGACCAGAGGGATCCTTCCGGATTCGTCGGTAACCGAATCGAGGAACTCGCCCGCAAGAGCCAATCTTTCCAGGGCAGCGGGCAGCGAGGGGATCTCGGGAGCTGCTCGCACGAGAACACCCAGAGCGAAGGCGGCCGCCTGTGAGGCGAACAGGTGGTATCCCGTCGAGCCCTCGAAATGCGAGCCTTCCTCTGAGAACTGCTCGCATACCTGCCGGCAGAGCTCCTCGCCGGCACCGCGCAGCAGGCGTCCGCCTTCGCTCTCCCCATCCGAAGCTGCCGGAAACAGAGACCAGATACCGAGGACCACTCCGGCGAGCTGGACCAGGTAGTGGTTGTGGGTGAGGAACGGCCGGCGGTCCGGGTTCTGGATGCAAAAGGATACGTGTTCAGCAAGGAAGCTCCCGATCTCGCGCAGCTCGGACTGCTCGAAGGAAGCTCCCCAGGTCCCGAAGAGCGCCAGGGCGAGAGCGACGTTGGCGACCCTGATGCCCACTTCCATGCCCGACGCCCAGTGGATCCCTGAGCCAGGAGGGTTGGCCGAACGAAAGTCGGCCACCTGCAACACGAACTCCCTCCGAAGCCCGGCAGACTTCTCCGGCCCGCTCAACGGGTACGCGAGCGCAAGCAGCGGGAGGTGCTGGAGCCGTGCGACCTCCCAGCACACCCTGACATCCGCTCCAGGGGGAGCGCCGCCCCGACGGCCGAGGTGGTCGAGCAGGCCGACATCGGATCCGCCCCCGCCGCTGCCCCACCTGTAGCCCGTCAGCGGGTCCCTGTCCCACGGGATACGACGGTAGCGATCTACCTCCAGCGGCCCGCCCGCATACCCGACTCCGTCCTGGAGTGACTGGAAGTCGTCAGCCTCGAACCTCGCCCCTCTGCTCGCCCCGGCGGCCAGAAGTTGTGCGATGCGAGCTCGTGGACTGTCCGAGTGGCGAATACCGAGGAACCCAGGGGGCTCGTCCTCTGGAGCGAGGCCGACCCACTCAGGACCACCCAGGTCGATGCGGTGCTCGAGCGTCAGCTCCGAACAGTGAAGGAGCCATTGTGACCGCGACTCCAAGACCTCGGTCGGAAGCGGCGAGCCAAGCAGGTCGGCAGGGTCGAATTCCGAACAGAACCGGCCGACCACCGTGTCCGCCCACCGCAAGGACAACTGATCGGGGCGACCCGGTGTGGCCTTCGAGGCTCGCCAGGTGCGCGCCGCTTCGAAAACCCTTCCAACGGCCGTAGAAACGACCGCGCGCCTCGCCAGGGGGCTCTTCACCAGCACCCTCAGGTCTTCAAGAAGCCTCATGCTGGCCTCCCTTCAGGACCGTGGTGCTGCCTCGTCGCGACCCCCGCCCAGTTCCGGAAACCACCTTTCCATCTCGAGCTCGTAGGAGCTGAAGTGAGTGAGCCACCACGCTGCGAGAACGACCAGAAGCCAGGTCTTTCGCTTCCCGAACCGCACCGAGGCAGTCTCCTCGACTCCAGGCGCCAGCAACCCGGACTCCCTTGCGAATCGTTCGAGGAGGTCACGAACGAACCTCTCGAACTTCGCAGTCCCCAGCCACTCCTCGACCGGCACCGCGAACCCCTGCTTCCCCCGTACGGCAATGGACTCAGGCAGCAAGTCGCGCATGGCGGCCCGCAAGAGGTGCTTCCGCCTGAGATGACGCATGCATACCTTCTCCGGTATGCCCATCACCGTGGCCACGAACTCGTGGTCCAGAAAAGGGACCCTGGCCTCCAGCCCGGCAGCCATGGACATCTTGTCGACCCGCATCAGCAACAGTTCCGGGACACGGAAGGAAAGGTCCAGGAAGCTCATCCACTGCAGAGGGGAAGGCGTCTGCGACCGCTCTAAGAACTCCCGCCAGTAGCCCTCCACGGCATCCCAGGAGGTGAGGTCCGCGACAGCCTTAAGGGCTCGCCTGGAAAGCACTGCGGGCTTCTCGGAATCCGAGAATCCCTCGGCGCTTCCCCAGAACGGCGGCTTCCCCAGCGCCATCCTCTCGAGCCATACCCTCGGACGGTCGTCGTCGGCAAAGGTCAGCCCGGCCAGGTAAGCGCCGACACGGAGCAGCCCGGAAGGAGCACTGCCGAAGAAGCGCCTGAGGGCGACCGCCACCTGCCAGGACCGGTACCCACCGAATAGCTCGTCCGAGCCCTCGCCTACCTGGCACACCGTCACCCCCTCGTGCCGTGCCAGCTCGGAGAGGAAGTAGATGGGGACGGCCACCGGATCCCCCAAGGGCTCGTCCAGCTGGTGGGCAAGGCGTGGAATGAAAGCCGCGAAGTCGAGTAGGGAGATGTCGACCTCATAGTGCTGCGCGCCCACGGCCTCGGCCATCAACCGCGCGTAGGAGTACTCGTTCTGGTACGAGCGGACGTCGCCCGCATAGCCCACCGAAAAGGTGCGTACCGGCTTGGGCTCCCCCCGGGAAAAGAAGTACGCATTGGTGGACGAGTCGAGGCCTCCCGAAAGGAACACTCCCACCGGCACGTCCGACACCTTGTGGACGTCGACCGATTCCGCCAGCTTGGCCCTCACCACTTCGAGGTAGTCTCCCCAGCGAAGGTCCGTCAGGGGCCGGGCTGCCTCGAGCATGTTCCACCAGCGCCTCTCCTTCATCCTCCCGTCGCGGTAGACCGTGACGGCGCTTCCCGGGGCCAGCTTGTAGACCCCTCGAAACAAGGTCCTGGGCGCCGGCGAGACATGGAAGCTGAGATAGTGGAAGAGCGCCTCCTCGTCCACCTCCCGTCCGAGCCGCGGGTCTTCCAGGAGGGCCTTGATCTCGGAGGCGAAGGCCAGGCGAGTGGAATCGCAAGTGTAATAGAGCGGCTTTATCCCGACGCGATCCCTTACCAGCCACAGCGAGCCCTTCCTCGAGTCCCAGATCGCAAAGGCGAACATCCCGCGCAGGCGCTCCAGACAGGACTCGCCCCACTCCTCGTATGCCCTGAGCACGACCTCGGTGTCGGAGTGGTCGGTCTTCCAACGGAACTTACCGGTCGCTTCCAGTTCCTCCCGCAACGAGGCAGCGTTGTAGATCTCCCCGTTGTAGACGAGGACAACGCTCTCGTCGTCGTTGGTCATCGGCTGGGAAGCCGAATCCGAGAGGTCGACTATGGAAAGCCTGCGGTGGCCGAGGAAAACCCCGCTCTTGGGATCCGACCAGGAACCGGCGCCGTCGGGCCCGCGGTGAGCGAGCACCTCGGTCATGCGCGCCGCCACCTGCTCGGCCCCGCCCGGGTATACGCGGTGCGGCTCGTCGAAGGTCAGCAGACCGGCTATGCCGCACACCGGGTCGCTACCAGCTCTTGTCGAGCTCGTCGGCCGGACGAGCTGCGCGGCCCGCAGGGACGGCGGTCCATCCGAGCTTCGCCTCTGGAAGGAGCGACCTTGCGCAACCGTGGAGAGCCTCCGCCTGGGCGAGGCGAGGGCTAGGGGGTCTCGTCAGACGCAGCACTGGACCAAACCACCTCAGTCCCAACCCGGCGCAGACACATTGCTGCGAGCCAACAAGTACGCCGGCACGGCGATTGAAAGCATAGCGAAAGCCGGCCTTCCGGTGAGCAGGAGACCGTTGCTTGCTGCATCAGAGGCCTTCTCCCCCAGTGTCAGGAGCCCGGTAGGCATCCATTCCCCCAGGATCCCCGCCAGCTCCAGCACCCCGGTAGCGATCAGTCCGACACCGGCCGCGAATCCTCCCCACGACGTACGAGAGGCCACCGCAGAGGCGACCACCACCACGGCTGCCAGAGGCCAGAACACCACCGTGCCCAGCGCCATGTAGGCCACCCCCCTCGGGGGCGGAGTCCCGACGGCTACGAAGGTCGTTGCGACCGCGACGGCAAGACCCACCAGAGAGCAAAAGGTGGCGGCGGCCGCCCAGACCAGGATCTTGGCGTCGAGCAGGCGCCTAGGGTCGGCTCCCCTGGTGAACAAAAAGGCCCCCGAGTCCGAGCCGCGGCGGAACTCATCGGCCGCCGCAGTCATGGCGACGATCGTGAAGACCAGCAGCACCAGCCTCGTCGAGTCCGACCCGTAGGACTGCAGAGCCTGTACGGGCCTTATCTGGGGGAGGTCCTCGGAGGAGATCCCCAGCAGGACTCCAAGCCTCGGCAAGAACTTGGCCCCCAGCGGGTCGGCGACTCCCTGAAAGCAAAACGCGGCTGTCAGAACGTGTACGCGGTAGGACCTCAGCGACCTCCGGATCTCGTTCTCGACGAAGAGCGCCAGCATCACCGCCTCGAGAGCCTCGCCATGAGGGCCTGCTCCAGAGTGCTCCCAGCCCGGCTCACCGAAATCAGTCCTGCTCCGCAGCCCTTGAGAACCCCCAAGACCTCCTCCTGTGCAGCCCAGGGATCGGAAACGTCAAGCTCCAGCCTCCCGGGAGTGGGCTCCGTCGCGCCCGTGCACCACTCGCATGCGAGGAAGCGCTCGAGTAGACCTGGTACGTGTCGGTCCAGGACGATCACGAACCCAGGTGCTGGCTCGCCTGCACGGAAGCCGTCGAGGGAGTCCTCGGCGACGATCTCGCCTCGGAAGATGACTGCGACGCGGTCGCAGATCCTCTCCACGTCTGCCAGAAGGTGAGTCGAAAATACGACCGTCGATCGGCCCTTCAGCGCGGCGATGGCCTGCAACACGTCCGCTCTACCGAGGGGATCGAGGGCCGAGCAGGGCTCGTCGAGCACGACCACCTGCGGGGATCCCATAAGGGTGGCCGCCAGCGCCGAACGCTGCCGCATCCCTCTCGAGAGCGCCCCTTGCCTAACCCTGGCCGAGCCGGATAGGCCGAAGGTCTCCAGCGCCTTGCCGACCGTGGCGTCCACGTCGGCCACGCCGCAGAGGCGGGCGGCCAGCCTCAGGGATTCCTCGACGGTAAGCCACGGATAGTCCCGGGGAGTGTCGGGCATGAACCCGATACGCGCCTCGCTCGGTGGAGCACCGTCGACGGCGACCGTCCCTTCGTCGGGCTTCCTGAGTCCCGCGAGGATGCTGAGCAACGTCGTCTTTCCCGCGCCGTTCGGGCCGATCAACCCGTAGACCGACCCATCGGGAATGTCGAGCGAAACATCGTCCAGGACACGGCGTGGACCGAAGCTCTTGGAGACCGAGCGAACGGTCACGCTCGCCACTGCTACACCTCGCGCTCGGGTCCGAAGGCTACCCTCCCCCCTACCTCGATCCCAGACTCCGGTCTCCGCACGAATATCTTGCACAGGCTTCCGGTCCTGTGCCCCTGAGTGATCGAAAAGTCCCTGGGCGCCAGCCTCCAGTGCCTCGAGAGGAACGCGGCCAATGCAACGGCGCCGCTTCCCGTCCCCGAGTCCTCCTCGATTCCCAGCGCCGGGGCGAAGAAGCGAGCGGTAACTTCCCCGCCTCGGATGGCGAAGCAGTAGACGCCGTCCCGTGCCTCGGGGAACTCCGCCAGAGCCCCCAGGTCCGGCTCGATTTCGAGCAGGCGCTCTGGATCAGCGAAAGCAACTATCAGGTACGGATTTCCGTAGCCTGCCCTCGCCACCGGCATCCTCGGCGAGATATCCAGCGCGTCGGCCCTCAACATCTTGAGCACCGGAAAGACATCCTTTGGGCCGGGAGCCAGGGGAGGAGGGGCAACCCTTATCCAACCGAAATCCCCCTCTGCCCAGGCAAAGACCTCGGCCGCAGCCACCCGGATCTTCCACGGCTCTCTCAGGTTCTGTACGTTCGAGTGGTGAGCTGCCAGGCCGACCAGGGGGTGCCCGGCGAAAGCCAGCTCCGTGCGGGGCGCAAAGACGCGAGCTGACAGGAGGTGTTTCCGTTCCCACTCGGCAACCGAGGCGAAGACCATCTCAGGGTAGCCCGACGCAGCCGCCATACGGAGGCACTCTCGAGCTGGGAGCGCCCTTGCCGGCCTCTCCGTGTAAGCGATCCCAAGCGGATTCCCGCCGCCTTCCTCGGTGCAAAAGACCCTGGCTTCGACGACGGCGGTCATCCGCTCGGGTTGCGCTCAGGAAGTCTCGGGGCCCGGCCCGCCGCCTGACGACCCGGCT